>Ga0315294_10001423_pt1 | contig 25978 bp, 25 predicted proteins | sample YL17G13_40_MG_FD_203626 | JGI IMG/M metagenome (GOLD analysis project Ga0315294, IMG submission 203626) | Sediment microbial communities from Yellowstone Lake, YNP, Wyoming, USA - YL17G13_40 | ecosystem: Environmental > Aquatic > Freshwater > Lake > Sediment | place: USA: Wyoming | collected... | reverse complement strand
AGACGCTGGAGAGGGAGGTCCTGGAGATGAAGGCGGATCTCCCGCTCTCCTATGAGCGGCGGGAGGATTTCATCCGCCACGAGGTCACCATTCTGACAAAATTGGACCGCCTGCGGGACTTAATCTCCGCCGGGAATAAATCAAAGGAGATCGAGGAATGAGCGGAAAAGTGGATCTGGAAAAAGCGCGGCGGGAAGAATTGCGGTGGATGATCCTGCGGTCCCTTTATGCCGCCCAGCCGGTGGGGGCATCGGAGGCCATTATCCGCAACGCCATCGATCCCTGCATCCCCGATCTCACGATTACGGAGCTGCGCAGGGAGCTGGATTACCTGGCGGACCGGGGGCTGCTGACTATCAGTGAGCGCGACCGTCCGATCTGGTTCGCCAAGATCAATTGGCATGGGGTGCAAATCGTGGAATATAACGATGATTGCCTTCCGGGGATCGCCCGCCCCAAGGTGTGGTGGTGAGCCAATTGCGGATTGCGGATTGCGGATTGCGGATTGAAATCCCCCCAGTCCCCCTTTTCCAAAGGGGGGAAGATTTGGGAGTTTGAATGCCGCCGAGATCTTCTATATCCAGATTGCCGAGGGATATCCGGGAGGCCTTTGAGAAGCGGCTGATCGCCGGCGGGTTCGCCGATTATGACGGGCTGGCGGGCTGGCTGAAGGAGCAGGGGTTCGAGATTTCGCGGTCGGCCGCCCATCGGTACGGGAAGGAATTCGAGAACAAGCTGTCCGCCATCAAGATAGCTACCGAACAGGCCAAGGCCATCACCGAGGCGGTGGGGGACGAAGAGGGCGCGATGGGCGAGGCGCTGACCCGGCTTTGCCAGGAAAAAGCGTTTAATGTTTTGATCAAAATGGAGGACATAGATCCGAAGCAGACAAATATTTCCAAAATGGGGATTATGATCGCCCGGCTGAACCGGGCCGCTGTCACCCAGAAGAAGTGGGCGCGCGAGGTTAGGGATAAGGCGCGGCAGGCGGTGAAGAACATCGAGGAAAAAGGGAAGGCCCGGGGGCTGAGCCCCGAGGCCCTGACAATGATCAAGGAAGAGATTTATGGCATCACGGGCACAACGGCCTAAAGATATATCCGCAGATTTCGCAGATTACGCAGATTCGGCAAAGGGCAAAAAAACCGATCCGCAATCCGCAATCCGCAATCCGCAATTGCCTCTGATCCCGCTGACCATCTACCAGAAGCGGTGGGTGGAGGATAAGTCGCGCTTTAAAGTCGGGCGGGTGACACGGCAGGGGGGGAAGACCTTCGGGGCGACGCTCGAGGCGGTGCTCGACTCCTACGAGCACAAGACCATGTGGGTCTGCCTCTCCCGTGGGGAAAGGCAGTCCAAACAGCTCATCGTCCAGGCCACGGTCCACGCCAAGGCGATCGGCGTGGCCGTAGAAGAGGTCGAGGGGACGTTCAAGGGCGACGACGCCGAATATAAGATGCTGGAGATCGTATTCCCCAACGGGTCACGGATCATCGGGCTGCCGGCCAACCCGGACACGGCCCGGGGCTGGAGCGCCAACATCCTCCTGGACGAATTCGCCCTGCACAAGGACAGCCGGGCCATCTGGCGCGCGCTCTATCCCACCATCACCCGGGGGTACAAGATCCGGGTCATTTCGACGCCCTTCGGCAAGAAGAATAAATTTTACGAGCTCTGCACGGCGGACAACGGGTATTCCAAGCACGTGGTGCCGATCCAGGTGGCGATTAAAGAAGGGTTGGTGCTCCGGGATGAAAGCGGGAAGCCCACGACCGTGGAGGAACTTAAAAATGGTTTCGGGGACGATGAAGGTTGGGCGCAGGAATACGAGGTGGAGTTCCTGGACGAGGCCACGGCCTTCCTGACCTATGACCTCATCGCCTCAGTGGAGAACGACGAATGCGAAACGACGCCCGACTGGGCGAAGGCTTTGCTGGATGAAGCGAAGGACGCTTACAAGGAATTCCGCCGCACCAACCTCGAACCTCCTCTCCTCCAGCAAATCCCCCCTGCCCCCCTTTTCCAAAGGGGGGTTGTGGGGGATTTGTACCTTGGGTTCGACGTGGCGCGGAAGCGGGACCTTTCGGTGATCTGGCTCGATGAGCTGAAGGACGGGGTGGCCTGGACCCGGACGGTGATCGAGATGCTCAAGCAGCCCTTCTTCGTGCAGAAGAGAATCCTATTTCAACTCTTAAGCCATCCGGGGATGAAAAGGGCCTGCATCGACCAGACGGGTCTGGGCATGCAGATCGCCGAGGAAGCCATTGAGAAGTTCGGGGAATGGAAGGTGGAGGGGATCGACTTCACCGTGGCCAGTAAAGAAGCGCTCGCCACGGGGCTGAAGAAAAATTTCGAGGACCTCCAGTCGCGGATCCCGATGAGCAATACAATCCGCAATTCATTGCACTCGGTCAAGAAATACGAGACTTCCACCGGCCATTTCCGCTTTGACGCGGACAAGACGGAGGAGACCGGGCACGCGGATCATTTCTGGGCCAAGGCCCTGGCCGCCCAGGCGGCGAACCGGCCGGCGGGGAAGATCGAATACAAAAGCACGGGGGTAAAGAGGGATTTCACCAGGATGGAAACCTACCTGTGAATTGCGGATTGCGGATTGCGGATTGCGGATTGTAGGAGCGCGCGCGGCGCGGCCATAGGAAAGGGAAATGGCTGACGAAGCAGTCAAAAAACCGGAAATCAACGAGGTCGCCACAGCGGCGAAGGACATCGAGATCTTCGCCGGCTGGTTGAAGCGCCTGGAGAATCCGGACCCGGTCCTTCTTTCCGAATCGGCCGGTAAGGGAATTAAACTCTACGACGAGGTGGACCGGGACGCGCATGCGAGTTCCGTGTTCCAGACGCGCTACCTGGCGGTGGTCAATAAGGAATGGCAGGTGGATCCGGCGCAGCCGAGCGCGGACCGGCGGCGGCCGACCGCGGAAGAAAAGAAGGCGCAGGAAATAGCCGACTTCGTGAAACAGGTCCTCCTCTCCTGCAATTTCGACCAGGCGCGGCAGGAGATGCTCCAGGGGATCCTCTACGGCTTCTATGGCGCGGAGATCATGTGGCAGTATTCGAACGGCAAGATATTGATCGATAAGATCCTGGCCAAACACCCGCGCCGGTTCATATTCACCCCTGAGCGCGAGCTCCGCCTTCTGACACCCAGTTCCATGATCGAGGGGGAGCCGGTCCCGGACCGCAAATTCATCATCTTTACCTATGGATCATCGGATAACCCCTACGGCAAAGGCCTGGGGCAAAAGTGCTGGTGGCCCGTCTGGTTCAAGAAACACGGCATCAAGTTCTGGGTGATTTTCGCGGAGAAATTCGGGGCCCCCACCCCCTGGGGAAAGTATCCGCCCGGCACCGATAAAGAGGAGCAAGACAAACTCCTCGAAGCCCTGGGGGCCATGCAGCAGGAGTCCGCGGTCATCACTCCGGATGGGATGTTGATTGAATTGATCGAGGCCGCGCGGCAGAGCTCGATCAATACCTATGAATCCCTGTGCGAATTCATGGACAAGCAGATCAGCAAGGCGGTCCTGGGCCATACCGCATCAGCCGAGGCGACCCCCGGCAAACTGGGCAGCGAGGAGCAGGCCGTTGACATCCGTGCCGATTACGTGAAGGCCGATGCGGACCTGCTCTGTGAATGCCTCAATGCCACCCTGATTCGCTGGATCGTGGATTTCAACTTCGGGGTGCAGGCGGTTTACCCCAAACTCTGGGTGCGAACCCAGCCGGAGAAGGACCTCAAAGCCCTGGCGGATAGAGATAAGATCCTGGTGCGGGAAATCGGAGTGCCGGCGCCGAAGAGATATTTTTATGAGACCTACGACATACCGGAGCCGGAGGAAGATGATGAATTGGTTGTGCCTCCCGCCGGTGCCGGCCTGTTTCCGGGAACGCCGCAATTCTCGGAAAGGGGCCTGCCCGCATCGACGATCGACGGGATCACGGATAGGGCGTTGGCGGAGGCTTCCACAGATGACCTGATGATGCCGATCGAGGCTCTTCTCCGGAACTGTCAATCCCTCGAGGAATTCCGGAACAAGATGATCGAGGCTCACGGCCGGATGGACCCGGCATCCCTTGGAAACCTGATACAGCGGGCCATGACCCTGGCGGATTTGTCGGGGAGGTTCGATGCCGCCCAGCGCTGAATATCTGAATCTGCCTTTTGATGAGGCCATCGCCTTTTTCCGGCAGAAGGTGAATCTGCCCACCAGGGCCTGGACGGACCTCTGGAAAGAGATGCACACGCGGGCCTTTACCGTGGCCGGGGCGATGAAGGATGACCTCCTCGCGGATTTGCGGACCGCCGTCGATAGCGGGATCGCCGAGGGGACCACGATCCAGGATTTCCGGAAGGCTTTCGATCAGATCATTCAAAAATACGGCTGGAGCTACAAAGGCGGTCGGGGATGGAGAACGGGGGTTATCTTCAATACCAACGTGAGCGTGGCTTACAGCGCCGGGCATTACGCCCAGATGAGCGATCCGGATGTCCTGGCAGCCAGGCCATATTGGAGATACGTGGCTTCAACCTCGATCGAGAAGCGGCCGGAGCACATGAAATGGTACAACCTGGTCCTTCCGGCGGATGATCCTTTCTGGAATACGCATTATCCCCCGAACGGATGGGGATGCAAGTGAGGGGTCGTGAATTTATCCATCCGGGAGGTGGAAAGGTTGAAAGGGCAAGAAGGCCAGGGACGATACCCGGTAAAAACAAAAGCCCCGGATCCGGAATTTTACCGATGGCTGGATAAGTCGACGGGGACTGAGCACAGGATACCGGTGGGAATCGATCCCGGGTGGGATTACAACCCGGGAAAAGTGGACGTGGAAAAATGGCCGGTGTGACCCTCGATGTAAAAATCGAAGACCAGGGCGTCCTGGATCTGATCGCCAGGCTTAGGGAAAGGACCTCCAACCTGTCCCCGGCGATGAAAATCATCGGGAGCATCGTGCGCACGTCGGTGATCCGCAACTTCGAGGCCGGCGGCCGGCCGGAAAAATGGAAACCCCTCAAGGGCATTTCCTACGAGCTCGGCTACACGATGGGAAAGAAAAGAAAGGCGTTCAAAAAACGCGGTGGTCTGACGGTGGGGTTTCAGCGATACATCCAAGGCAAGAAAATTCTCATCGGCCAGGGCATGGCCGGGGGATTGATGGGCTCGATCCATTATAAGGCCTACCCGGACAAAGTGGAAATCGGGACGAACAAAATCTATGGGGCGATCCACCAACTCGGGGGCAAGGCCGGACGGGGGAAAAAGGTCGATATCCCGGCCCGGCCCTACCTCAAAGTCCAGGAGGAAGACTGGACGGAGATCCGGGCGGCGATTTCCGACTACTTGCTGGCCCGAAAATGAAAAACGGCAAATCGCCCAAATTCGGCCCAGGAAGGGCGACCGGAGAAAACACGTGGGGTTGGTCCAATTTGCTTGACACCTATGTTCATGAACACGATTTAAAGCCCTGGCGGGCGTACTTGAGGCCCGGACCGGGGAAAACAGGGGGTTGAAATGCCATACGGCAAAAAAGAGGAACTTCCGGATGCGGTGAAAGCCCTGCCGGAGCACGGCCAGGAGATCTGGATGGCGGCCTTCAATTCCGTCTTCGACCAGTACAAGGGAGACGAAGAAAAATGCTTCGCCGTGGCCTGGGCGGCGGTTAAAAACAAGTTTGAAAAAAATGAGAAAGACGAGTGGGTGGCCAAGGCCGAGCATAACGAGGGACTCTCCGGATGGATCGAGATCTTCCGGGCCGGGAAGCAGCGGGACTCCTCGGGGGAAGAGAGGGAATGGAGCGAAGCGGACCTGGACGAGATCATAAAAAACTACGACCCCCGGCACCACGAGGCGCCGGCGGTGATCGGGCACCCGAAAGAAGACCATCCGGCCTGGGCCTGGACGGAGGCATTGAAGAGGGAAGGGAAAATTCTCTTCGCCAGGCTGCGCGACGCGATCCCGGAATTTGCCGAGATGGTAAGGCAGGGGATGTTCAAGAAAAGAAGTGCCGCCTTTTACCTGCAGCCCAAACTGAGCCTTAAACACATCGGCTTCCTGGGGGCGACGGCGCCGGCGGTGAAGGGTCTGGCGGATATCAAATTCAGCGGCGAAGGGGTCACGGTCGAATTCCAGGACCGGGAGGAAGAAAAGAAAGCGCAGGAGGCGCGGGCGAAAAAATACGGGATTGCGGCCAAGGAAGATGGGCACGTGACCAAGCCGGGGGAATGGGCGGCCGTCCCCGACGATGAATTCCTGGATCCGGTCAATTACCGTTACCCGTGCCCCAACGCGGACCAGACGCGGGCAGCCGCGGCCTACTGGGGAAAGCCGGACAACCAGGCGCAATACAGCTCCGAGGAGCGTGGAATTATAAACCGGCGTTTACAGGAAAAGGAGAAAAAATTCAAGATCGGAGAATATTCCGAAAGCAAAGGAGGAAGGAAGATGGGATTAAGAGAGATTTTGAAGGGCATTTTCACCAAGGCGATCGACGAGATCCCGGAGGATCAGCTGCAGGTCGTTTCGCCCAAAACCTTCACCGAGGCCGAGGTGAAGGAGAGGGAGCGCCTGGCGATCGAAAAAGCCGGCAAGGATTTCTCGGAAAAGGAAAAGGGCATCAAGGATCGGGAGGCGGCCGTCGCGGCCAAGGAACGCGAGACGCGGAAAACTGAAATCGTTTCTTTCGTCGAAGGTCTGAAGAAGGAAGGGCGAGTCGTCCCGGCGATGGAAAAGATCGGCGTCGGGCTCACCCCTTTCCTGGTCGAGATCGGGAACGCCGCCACGATGATGGAGTTTAAAGAGGGCGAGGCGGTGAAGAAGCAGACGCCCCTCGAGTTTATGAAGTCCTTCCTCGGCGGGTTGCCCACGCAGATTGAGTTCCGGGAAGTGGCTACCCGCGGAGCGGACACGGGCGGGACCGATGGGGAGAAGAGGGACAAACTGATCTCGGACTATGCGGAGAAGAACAAGGTCGGTTACAAAGTAGCGGTCCTGGCGGTCTCCAAAGAGCATCCGGACCTGTTCAAGGAAAGGTAAAAACAGAGAACGGCGCGATCAGAGATCACGCCCTACATCCAATAAGGAGGAAAGAAACCATGATAGGAGTCACTTCCGGAATGGAAAAGACGGTGAAGTGCACCGCCGCGATCGCCACCCAGTACCTGATTGCCAAGTTTGGGGCGGATGACGACACGCTTTCGCAGGCGGCGGCCGCGACCGACAATCTCGTCGGAGTTTTTCAACACATCACTTCGGCGGCGGCCGAGAGAGTGAGGGTCATGCTCTCGGGCATCAGCAACGTGAAACTGGGCGGATCGGTCACGAGGGGTGGGCCTCTGACCTCGGACGCCAACGGCATGGCGGTGGCCGCGGTCCTCGGACAGAACATCATCGGGTTCGCTATGGCCTCGGGCGTCCTCAACGACGTCATCCCCGCATTCCTGGCCCCGGGGATCCTCAACAGCCCGGCCGGAGTGAACGGCAATTCCTTCAAGATGGTGGCCACGGCGATCTTTGACGTGGCGGCCGGCTCGGGCGGGGAACGGGCGGTGGGCGCTTATCCCCTGGGAGTCACCATCCCGGACAACGCGATCATCACCCGGGGAATCGGCGATATCATCACTGCTTTCGTTTCCACGAGCAACGATGGGACCATTAAGGTCGGATCCCAGGACCAGGATGATGACCTCTTGGCGGCAGTGGATGCGGATACGCTTTCGGGGATTTTTGAGCTGATCCCCGTCGGAACGGCGGCTACGATGATCAAGATGACGGCCGCCCGTGAGCTCGTCCTGACGGTCGCGGTCCATAAACTGACCGCCGGCAAGGCGGTTTTCTTCGTCGAATACGTGATGAGCATTTAACCGATTGACGGGCGACCCGCCGGGTCGCCCCTACCCTTATTTAAAGGAGGAACGAAAATGCCGGAACCCAAAGATCTGCACGTCGACGCGGTGCTCACGAACCTGAGCATCAAGTATCGCAACCTGGCCATGATCTGGGCGGAGCTTATGCCGATCATCAAGGTCAACAAAAGGTCCGACTTGTATACGGTATATAACAAGGCGGACAGTTTCAAACTGGTCAGCGACATGATCGGCCCCAAGAGTCTGCCCAACGAAGTCGATTGGGGGGTCGCTACGGGCAATTATTCCGTGAAGGACCACGCTCTCTCCGATTGGCTGCCCCAAGAATCCATCGATAACGCCGACAACCCGGTGCAGCCGGAGATCGACACCAACGATTTTCTAAACCTCCTGATGGACATCGCCCAGGAGAAGAGAGTCGTGGACCTCCTTTTCGCCGCGGGCACCTATCCCAGCGGGAATAAGGTCCAGCTTTCCGGGACCGGCCAGTGGGGAAGCACGGCCGATGACCCGATCGGCAACCTGCTGACGGCCATCGAAACCTGTTTCGTACGGGCTAACACGGTTGTCATGGGGGCGGACGTCTGGGTGGTGTTCCGCAAATTACCCGAGATCCTGGACGCGGTGAAGGGATCGACGCGCTACCAGGGGAGCCCCGGGGGTCTGGCCACGATCCAGGAATGCGCCGGGCTCTTCGAGGTGGAGAAATGGCTCGTGGGCCGAACCCGGTATATCACTAGCAAGGAAGGCCAGACGCCGGCTTACGCCCGGCTGTGGGGCAAGCACTGTGCGGCCCTATATGTCGAGGCCAATCCTGGAGTCCGGTCGATCACCTTCGGCGGGACCTTTGTCGAAATGCTCCGGCAGACCCAGCGGGATTTCGATCAGAAGCGCGGGATCAAAGGGGCGCATTTCCTTAAAGTGGCCTGGAACAGCGACGAAAAGGTCGTCGCCTCCGACCTGGGATACTTCATCCAGGATGCGGTGGCATAAGCGGGCTGCGAAATCCGGGAGGCGGAATAAGGGGTGATCGGCCGATCACCCCGACAAGAAAGGAGAAACCATGCCTAAATACGTCGTGAAGGACATGCACCTTGTCTTTGGCCGCGAGGGGGATAAATCCGCGAGGACCTATGCCCCGGGAGAGGTCATCGACCTGTCGGAGGCGGAGGCGCGGAAGGTCGGATCCAACATCATCCCGATCAAGGCCGAGCCCGAGAAAAAAGACGAGAAAAAGTGATGATCCGGAGGGGGCGGCCCTTCGGCCGCCCCTTGAAACGAGGGGTGATATGAAAATATTATTTGCTCTCTTGATCTCCATCGTGCTGCTGGTTAATCCTGCCTTTTCTCAGACAGGCACAAAGGAACTTACCTTCCAGTGGGAGCAGCCCCTCCCGGTGGATGATCTGGCCGGTTGGAATCTCTACTACGGAAACGCTTCCGGCGTCTATGATAGGCTGGCCACCTTCACTTACTCTGGCACTCCCAGCGCAACCTATACGCAGGAATTCATTCTGACCAGCCCCACCGGGCAGGTTCTTACCTACTACTTCGTGCTAACAGCTTTTGACGGCGCCGGGAACGAGTCGGACTTTTCCAACGAGGTCTTAGCGCGGGTCGATTTCTTGGCTCCGGGTGTTCCGGTGAACTTTCGCGTCACTATCAAGGTGCAATGAAGCAAAGTGCCAAAGGCGTTCGGTTGCGATAGCCGCGGAAAAGATTTCATCCGGTGCCGCGTAACGATGCGGATTTGAATTATGGCTGAAATCCTGATCAAAGTAGCGGACTATGTTCACCCCGACCTTGAGAAAGATCGGCGCGGGGTGCATAAACGGGGCGATATCATCAATATCAAGCCCGATGGTTGGAGCGATGGCCCGAATTGGCAATATTCATGTTATCCATACTGGAGAAGAGATATTACCGATGGACTTATTCTGTTGGAAGGAAAATTCGTCCTCGTCAAATGCCCGGAGATTACGGTAGCGGAAGCAATTGCGTGGCGTGATAATTGGAAAGATGACTTTGCCTATCAGATCGTTTCTCAGAATGCACAGCAGGGTCTTTATGTGGTCCGGGTCTTTGAACAGAATCCTGGGGCCGCAGGGCAGAACAATCTGACTCGGGCCAAGATTGAATCATTCCTGATTAACTGGGGTTGCATAAATACCACCTTCACCACAAACTCTTGCCAATTCACTTTCAGCCTCTGGAATGCGGTTCGGTCCACGTCCTTTTGGGAAAGGGATGTTTCCTCCGTCGTTTTCACTCTCGTCTCTTACAGTTCCACTACCGGAATAGGCCGAATCTCTGCAAATTGCAATGTGATCATTGAGCAATTTGTGGTTACTCATGCAGACGACCCGATGGCCGAGGCAAATATTAAAGCGGAAATCCTTACACAAGTTTTGAATAGAGGAGGATCAAGTTTTGGATGGACTAATAGAACTTTAACTTTAGAGATTGAGCGTTCCAACATCCTAGCCCGATTCCGGGAGGATGTGAAGGAGAAGGCCGAGCAGACCTATCTGCGCCACCGATATAATGTGGCCTCGGCAGATGTTGACGCCGTGATTGCGGCTGGCGGGATCATGACGATAACCAGGATACAGCTTTTAAATAAACTCAGGGATAAGATGCTCCTAACGAGTAAAAGACTAAAGGCATAAATGGCAACCACAGTAACACATGTAATAGATCCCGATTCTGGCGCAGGTTACGACTACGACTCCCTCTTCGACTGGGAAGCCGGTGAGCAGGGAGACCTGACTGGAGTTCGGGATGAGATAGCGGCTGCCGATTGCCGGTGTACAGCAGGAACAGCAGACACGACAGGCTTCACTATCGCTGGGTGGACCATATCTGCGACCCAATATATTAATATCTACGGTGGCACCAGTTACCGCCATGCTGGGGTTTGGGATGATACTAAGTCTCGCATGTCTACAGGTTCATCAACAGCCATTAATATTCTGGCATCATGGACCAGGATTTCATACTTGCAATTTACCGTCACTGGCGGGTGCGATACCATAACATGCAGCACGGGGGCGATTGCAGATGTCAGGATTTTTAATAATATCTCTAGGTGCGTTAGCAGTACCGGAAGTGAGTTCATTTATGAAAACAACACAAATAGTTCTGGATGGAAGATTTATAATAACATAATTTATGACCATGCAAATTCTGGTATCCGTTTAAGCAGTGGTTCCAGCATGGTGGCATATAATAATACCATCAGCGGTTGCGGTGTTGGTATCCTAAATAATATTGAAAATGGTGTTATAGGAATCAATAATATCCTTAATGGATGCACAACGGGAGCAACGGGAACTTTTGCGGCTGGGACTGATTATAATGCTACGGACGACGCAGCCATTGGATACACAGTTACAGGCGGAGGAAACATCCATGACCATGTTTCCCATACTTTCACCTTTGTCGGTGCAACCGATTTCCACCTTGCTGCGGCTGATGTTGGAGCAAAAGACCTTGGAGTTGCCAATCCCGGGTCCGGTCTTTTCTTGGATGACATAGATGGCATAACTCGAAGTGGAACCTGGGACATCGGGGCGGATGAGTATGTGGCGGCGGGGGAGATCCGCAATCTCCTGGCGGCGATCGCCGGAGCCAGCTTAACCCCAGGCATTGGGTCGACCTCCACGCGGGCGATCTTATCGGCCATCGGCGGGATCAGTTCAACCCCTGCAATATCGGCGACCACGGTCCGGCTTCTGCTCTCCGCGCTGACCGGCGCCAGCCTCACCCCGGTGGCCTCGGCCAGCCTATCCAGGGCCCTCCTGGCCAACCTGCAGGCGGCCAGCTCGACCCCGCAGGCGAACGCGGCCCTGGCCCGCGCCCTGGCAGCACTGATCTCCGGGACCAGCGCCACGCCCGGGATCGGGGCGACGACCGTGAGGGCGCTGCCCGCGCAGATATCGGCGCAGAGCCTCACTCCTTCCGTTTCCGCGGCCCTGGCCCGCGCGCTACTGGGTTCCGTGTCCGGGCAGAGCCTCACCCCGGTGGCCTCGGCCAGCCTATCCAGGGCCCTCCTGGCCAACCTGCAGGCGGCCAGCTCGACCCCGCAGGCGAACGCGGCCCTGGCCCGCGCCCTGGCAGCACTGATCTCCGGGGCCAGCGCCACGCCCGGGATCGGGGCGACGACCATAAGGGCGCTGCCCGCCCAGATATCGGGGCAGAGCCTCACTTCCTCGGCAGCCGCGGCGATGTCCCGCGCCTTACTGGCGGCCGTGTCCGGGCAGAGCCTCACGCCGGAGATCTCCGCGCAACTTGTCCATTTCTTGATCGCCTCCATCCAGGGCGCCAGCGCGACGCCGGGAATCACCCAAACAATAAACAGGGCCCTGTCGGCGGCGATCGCCGGGGGGAGCCTGACGCCGGAAATTTCCCTCACGATCGTCCGGGCGCTCGCTGCGGCCATTATCGGGAGCAGCGTCACTCCAAATATCTCGATCACCCTCCAGGGGATCATCAGCCTGATCGCGGCCATCGCGGGGGCGAGCGTCACTCCGGGGATCTCGGCGACGTCGGTGCGCTCCCTGGGTGCGATTATCTATGGCGCGAGCGTGTCCCCGGACATACTGGCGAGCGTGGCCCGGTCTTTGCTGGCGACCCTTTCCGGGGAGAGTTCGACCCCGGATGTCGCCATTCAAAACATCCTGAACCTGGCGGCGGCAATCACCGGGGTGAGCTTGTCCCCAGCGATATCTTTACAGATGGCCAGGACTCTTTCGGCCCTGTGCGCGGGACAATCGGTCACCCCGGAGATCCAGGCGGCCGTGGCCAGGATGCTGCTCGCGGACATAAGGGGATCGTCCATCACTCCGGACGATCTCATCCTGATCATGGGGGCCTTGGGAGTGATCATCGATCCGAGCATCGAGATCATAAGTTCTCTCCGGGGCCTGGAATCAATCTCTTCCGAAAGGGAGGCGGTTTCGATCACCGCTCGGCGGACCATTCACAATGTATAAAGGAGGTTTAGCGCGATGGGTTCCCTCAGTGATTTCGCGGAAAATGCTTTATTAGGCCATTTGTTCGGGTCGGCCCACTCTCCGGCGGCCGCCGTCTACCTGGCTTTGTGCACCGCCGATCCCACCGATGCCGGCACCGGAGCGGCCATGAGCGAAGTGGCCAACTCCAACAACTATACCCGGAAGGCGATCACTTTCGGGGCTGCCGCCAGCCGGAAGGTGACCCAGAACGCGATAGTGACTTTTAATCAGGCCACGGGGGCATGGGGCACGGTCACCCACTGGGCGATTGTGGACTCGGCGACCTACGGGGCCGGGAACATGCTGGCCCACGGGGCTTTTTCCGCATCCTTCGCGCCCGTGTCCGGGAATACGCCCAGCGTCGCGAGCGCCCAGGTTTACGTAGAGATCTCGGCTTCAGCGGGCGAAGGGTTTACCGATTACCTGGTGCATAAGCTCCTGGATCTCATGTTCCGCAATACGGCCTATGCCCAGCCGGCGACCTACATCGCCCTGCTGGATCAAACCGGTGCGGATGCAGACACGACCTTGACCACGGCGGGCAAGGAGGTGGCCGGGACCGCTTATGCCAGGGTGCTGGTAAATAAATCCGGCGGGGCCTCCCCGGCATGGGAGGCCGTGTCCGGCGGGGCGACGCAGAACCAGCACGATATCACCTTCCCCACGGTGGGCGCGGGAGGATGGTCTGGAGTGGTTGGGATGGCGATCGTCGACGGCGGAACGCTCGACGCGGGAAATACCCTGGCGTTTGACAATGACCAGGTGGTGGATCAGACTCCCGCGGCGGGGGATACGGTCAAATTCGCGGCCGGGGCCCTGGATGCGAGTCTGAGCTAAATGATTCCGTCCCTCGGCGGGCGGAGGACCTGCGATGGAACATGAAATCGTCTACCTGGGGCACGACAACAGGATCGATATCATCCTGAAAGCCGACGGCTCGGCCGTGGACCTCTCCAGCGTCACCCGGATGACCCTGAGCTTCGATTCCCTGCTGATCGATTCGGACAACGGGGACTTGGATCCCATCCAGTGGGTCAAGGCCGGATATGTCACGGGAGAGGTCCGGATCTCGCTCGGGGGCCAGTCTATCCCCGCGGGGGATTACCGGGCGGCCCTGGTGGTCTATGATCCGTCCAACCCCAACGGCATCGTCTGGGGGCTGCTGCTCATCCAGATCGAAGCGGAAGTGGAGGCGGAATAATGGCCTATTGCGCGTATGCGGACATCAAGAAAAATCTTCCCGAGGAAACGCTGGTCCAGCTGACCGATGATGAAGGAGTGGGGACGGTCAACCAGGTCCGGATCTCCGAGGCGATCGCCCAGGCGGACGCGGAGATCAATTCCTACCTGGGGACAAAATACACGGTTCCTTTCACCGCGCCGATCCCGGACATTGTGAAGCAGCTCTCAATCAAGATGTCCATCTACCACCTCTACAGCCGGCGGATGGAAGAGATCCCCAAGACCCGGGTGGACCGGTACAATAATTCCCTGCGCATTCTGGAGAAGATCGCCGCCGGCTCGATATCCATCGGGGCAGCGACCGAACCGGAAGGAGAGAGCGACCAGATCAAGGCGAGCACCTCGGCCGAGGACCGGGTATTCACCCGGGGCAAGAAGAGCGACGGGTCGTCGGGGTCGCTGGATGATTATTAAAAGATGGTGGAGGCTGGAGGTTTGAGGTTGGAGGCAAAAGAATAGTGCTGACCGAGATACAAAACACGCTGATCACCAGGCTGCAGGAGATATCCGCGGTGGCCCTGGTAGACGCCTGGCTGGGGGATGAGGAAGATCTGCTGACCCAACCGGCGCGGGTACCGGCGCTCTACCTGGTTTATGAGGGGACCGTATTCGAACCCAAGGGAGTGATCGGGGCGAATCTGACGGACAGCGGGCTTTCCTATGGGGTCATCCTGATCAATAAGAATCTACAATCGCGGAGAAAATGCTCCGAAGACTGCAACACCATCATCGAGGCCGTGCGGGCCAAACTGACCGGATATGAAGTTTTGACATATGGCTGGGCCTGGCCGGTGAGCGAGGAGCTGATCTCGGCGGAGTCGGGAATTTTGATGTATGGGTTGAGGTATGGGGTGCATCTGAAAAAACAATAATCCCCCGAAAGGAAAAAAGGGCGACCACGCCGGGTCGCCCCTACAAAGAAAAGGGGTAAAAAGGAGGATTTTATGGCTCAGGCACAAGGATCGTATGGACGGTTGATCGTGGCCGAGGAAATCACTTTCAAGTCCGCTCCGGAGCTCGTAATTGAAGATTGCGAAGACGTGTGGAACGAAGTCGCGCCGTCGGGCGTGACCATCGAGGCGGATGCGGTGGTTTACAAAGTGGGAACCAAATCCCTCAAGCTGACGATGGCCGAGGGGGCGGCCGTGGGGATCCTGGCCTCGGAGGTGATTTCCGTCGCCAGCTTGGCCGATTATACTCACATAGGCATGTGGGTGAAATCCAGCGTGAATCTCAATGCCGCCGACCTGCATCTCCTGCTCGACGACACGGCCGAATGCGTGAACCCGCTGGAGGAAATCAGCCTGCCGGCGATAGTGGCCAACACTTGGACCTGGGTGAAACTGGCCCTGGCCAATCCGGCAACCGACCTGTTGCTCATTTCCATCGCCATCAAACAGGCGGTGGACAAGGGAGTTTTCATCCTCAACATCGACGACGTACGGGCCATTAAAGATGGTCTGTTCATCCCTTTCCTGAGTGAGAGTCTACGGATGAGCCGGGAGCTCTTCTCCTCCAATGCCATCCGCTCGACGCGGAATCCGAACGCCCCCTCGAGGGGAACGCGGGAAGTCTCCGGGGACATCACCACGGAGCTCAACCCATACATGGGCAGGCTGTTTAAGCACGCCCTAGGGTCTTATAGCCGGACCGAATCGGGTCCTTATACCCATACCTTCAAGATCAGCAACCTGCCCGCGGGGCTCCAGGTCGAAAAGCAGTTTTCCGACATCGCCCAGTATGCCAGGTATAACGGGTGCAAGATAAACTCCTTCAGCGTCACGGTGCGTCCTGCCGGGATCCTGGAGGCGCGGTTCAATTTCATGGGCGCGGTGGAGACCGTGGCTCCCCTGCCCCATGACGGCAGCCCGATCGACTTCGGCCATACGCCCTTCGACGGTTTCGAAGCGATCATCAAGCGGGGAGGCTCTCCCCTGGGGACGGCCACCGAAGTCACCTTTACCGTTGAGAACAACCTGGATGGCTCAGTTTTCGTCATCGATGGGACCGGGCAGAGATATTCTCTCCCCTCCGGGATCGCTAAAGTGAGCGGGCAATTAACTGCGCTGTTCGAAGATATGACCCTTTATAATCTGGCGGTGGGGCACACGGAAACATCCCTGCAAATCGTGCTGACCAAGGGCGTCGGCGATGGGACCGTCGGCGATGAGAAGTTGACCTTCAACTTCGACGAGATCATCTTCAAGCCGCAGGCGCCGGTCATCCCCGGGCCCCAGGGAGTGCTGGTCGAGCTGCCCTTTGAGGCCTATTACAATGACGATTCCGACGCCTCCGCGCTTTGGATCGAACTGAAGAACCCGCAGGCAAATCTATAAAATTGAAAATTGCAAACTGCAAATTTCAAATTGCAAATTTCAAATTGCAAATTGGAAAAGAGGAGACCCGATGAAGGAGAAGAAATATGAAATCGGAGGCAAGATCTTCATCCAACGGCCGCTGGTTCTCGGCCAATGGAAACAGATTATGGAGCTCATTGCCGAGATGCGAGAAGCGGACCCGCTGGATATTTTCGCCCATCCGCGGTGCATAGCCATCCTTCTGATGGAGAAGGGCGTATCACTGAAAGAGAAGAACTTGGAGGCCTCGGCGGAATTCATCGAGCGGAACATTGACGCCATGATTTCGCTGGAAGTGGTAAACGATTTTTTCGATTTGAGCCCGGTTCATTTGTTCTCTCAGAAATTGATGGAAGTGAGGGGCAAGATAGAACAGATGAGACCTGGGTCGATAATGCCTGCGTCCTCCTCTCAGGCGGAGATATCACCAAAAGGGAAGAAATCCTCTGGGGGTTCACCCCCGAAGAATGCACCGCTTATCTGAAGCACCGATCCCGGGAGCTGCTCTTTCGCGAGGCGGTGCTGCATTTTCTCGGGGTGAAAGATAAAGATGAAGTCGAGGATAAGTATTGCCAGACCTGTAAACAGGCTTTCAAAGGGAAGAAAGATTGCACGGCATGCGATAAAAAAATAGGCATCGCAGGCCGCGAGGCATGAGATGGCGGATCAGAAAATCCAAATCACGATCGAAGCCCTGGACCGGGCCAAGGGCGCCCTGTCGGACCTCGAGAAGCATTTAAAGGGCATCGAAGAGCGCAGCAAGACGACGGGTCAGGAAGCCCGGAACCTGGGCGGGATCTTCTCCGGCCTGCAAAAAAACTGGTTCGCCCTGACGGTCGCCCTGAACCAGGGCTTAGAGATCCTTAATAAGATTCTCTACATCCCGCGCAAAATGATGGCATGGGGCGAGATGGGCGCGGCCGTCGAGCGGACCGAGCGGGCTTTTCGGAATGTAGCTCAGGCTGCCGGGGTCGCCTCGGAGGAATTGATCGCCTCTCTACAGCGGGCGGCCCGGGGCACGATGGACGCGAGCGACATCATGGTTCGATCGAGCCGGATGATCCAAGAAGGCATGGATCCCAGTCAAATCATTCGGCTGATGGAACTCCTGGCCAAACAGGCGCCGGTCGTCGGGGATACGCTGGCCGAGGCATGGGATAAATTCGGAGTCGCTCTTGCCACCGGTAATATGCGCGCCATACGCGCATATGTCGGGCTGGTAGATCTTGAACGGGAATATGACAAATTAGCCTCAAGTCTGGGGGTAACCAAAGATCGCCTGACCGACACGGCGAAATTGAAACTTGCGCTTGGACTATCCATCGAGAAACTCACAGAGAAAACCAAAGGATTAACCGCCGCCCACGAGTCCTATGCCGAGACAATTTCCAAATCAAAAGCGGAAATCAAGGATTCATGGGAAGAGATATTTAAATCGGCGCAATCTTCCGCGGATAAATTCTTCAAGTGGTATGCGTCCGTAATGAAAGATCTGATCGGCGGGGGCACTCAAAAAGAAATGGCCGCCCCGGAGAATAATCTTTTCACGATGATGCAAAAATGGTGGTCGGGAAAGGGATTACCCGCATGGATCCCTCCCGCCTACGGTGCATCGCCCGCCTTATCCCCGCCTGAAGCAGAAGAAAGACGTTTTATCGGTAGAATTCCGTCGCGAACCAAGGAAAAATCTCCCATCGCCCCTCGGACTCCGGAGCAGGAGAGAGAGTGGCAATCCTTCCGCCTCTCGACCGAAGCGAGGATCCTCGAGCTGCAAGGGAAAGAAGAAGAGGCGCTCAAAAAGAAGCATGCTGCGGAACTGGCCGGCGAGGTGGACGCGGAGAAGAAAGCCGAATTGAAGATCCGCCACGTCGCCGAGCTGGAAAAATTCAATTTTGACAAACGGATATATTACACCGAGGCGGCGGCGAAACTGGATGCCGATGGATGGGCCAAGCACGAGCAGATCCTGCACGATGAGCGGGCGATGCGGGAGGAGATGGAGGAAAAGGACCGGGCCTATTATGCATGGCTCGACGAGATCCGGGGAAAACCTTTCGAGCGTTTCCAAAAGCGCGCCGGCGCCGCCGCCGAATGGCTTGAGGGGATGCCTCTGGCCATGGAAATGTCCCGGGAAAAAATAAACCAGATGACCCAGCTCTACAAAGAGATGTATGACAATCTTTTCTCCTACGGCAAGGATTATGCCTCCTTCCGCGAGCAGCAGATCGAGGAGGAGATCGACGCCCTGGATGAGAGCGTGAAGGAAGCGATCGATATCGAGACTTACCGGGCGCAGAAGATCAAGCAGATCCGCATCGAGGCCGGACTTCTGGATCCATACCGGAGCTTTGCCGCGGGCTGGGAGCAGCAGATCCGGGACTGGAGCAATACGAGCCAGCAATACGTCGACCTGGCCAAGTCCACGGCGCAGAGCATGCAAGGGGCTTTCACCGATGGATTTTTTAATGTCATGACCGGGAACTTTCAAAAACTGGGCTATACCCTGAAGAACTTTTTCGAATCCATTTCCCGAAATATCGGCAATCTCTTGGCTCAAAAAGCGTCGAAGGCCATCCTCCAATATGTGATGAGCGCTTTCGCCGGCGGCCCGTATGCCGGATCCTATTATGGGGCGGAAGGGGCCTACGGGATCATGCATGAAGGCGGGGATAAACCCAAGATGTACCGGGTGATCCCCCGGCTTCATGGAGGCCTGCAGCCGGACGAATACCCGGCGATCCTGCAAAAAGGCGAGCGGGTGTGGTCGAAAAAGGAAGTCGCCGCGGGCGCCGGCGGGGGCCAGGCGCTGACGGTCAACGTCCCGGTGAATGTCAATGACCCGCGGTTCGCCTCGAGGCTGAGGGGCGAGCTGGAGAAAACCGTGGAATCGACGGTCCGCAGGATGATCAAGGAGTATTCCTACTGATGGGAAACATGATCCTCGGAACCCTTACCTTCGAGGCCAACCCTGCGGAGCTCCCCATCATCCGGCCGAAAAGAATCATCTCCTATAAAAAAACCTGGGGATCCGTGGCGGTCTATGATTGGGGAGCGTTTATCGCCGGGGAAGAGTTCCCTTTTTCCTGGGATAAAATGCCTTCCCTCCAGTTCGATGATTTGGATGAGCTCTACCAGGCGGGGGACGAACTGGTCTTCGATCCCCAGGATGGGAGTGAAAAAACCTACAATGTCAAGATCACAAGCCTCGACGGTTATTATCATCTGCACCTCGAATCTTCGGCCGGCGTTCAGAGAAAAAACGTCCGCATGACCCTCCTGATCCTCAGCGAGGTGACCTGATGTCACTCGCCCTCGACCCAACCCTCCAGGCGGCTCAAGATGGAATCAGCCATCGGCCCATAATCGAAGTAATCTCTTCGGGCGCGGTGGATGACATTCCTTTCGACGGCGTCCGGCTCACCGCGGAAGCCACCAATGAATCGAAGCCGAATGTTATCATGCATTCCTCCGGCCGGATCTGCAAGGTCTACACCTTCGGGACCGCGGCTTTCAAATATCTTTATACCGACGCTTCCCGGACGGAATTCCACTGGGTGGATATCTCCCTCCCCGCCAATTACTCCGCCGACGAGGCGGCCTTGTGCGAACTGGCCGGCGGAAATATCGGCATCATTCTCCATTGCACTTATTCGGGCAATGAAAAACTACGTTCCCTGGTTCTGACTCCCGAGGGGGAGACGGTCACCGCTCAGGCGGAAATCGCCACCTGGTCCACCGCTGCCCACGTCATTTCCAGCCCTTTCATCATCCGTCTGAGCTCGAACAGCTATTTTCTGGTCTACGCGGATAAGACCGTCTCCGGGCCCACTTATTATATCCGCAAGAGAACGTCTTCTGATTTCTCGACTTGGTCGGCGGAAGGAACCTGCTCGATCGGCGGTTTGACGGCTTCGAAACGGATCCAGAACCCACATCTCCTCCAGATAGCCACCGGGGAGATCTGGTGCTGGTTCGATTATCTGGAATCCACCAGCGGAAACAATGAGCTGGTCAACGTCTATTACTCGACCAGCGCGGACAATGGATCCACCTGGGCCAATGCGGCGAATTTCACGAACTTCTCGACCTATGATACCGTCGGGCTCCATCCGGTAGCCGCGCAAAAGGTCGCCAATCAAATCCATGCGATTTATACCGAGCAATCCGGCGCACTTCATATGAATAAAACTGATACCGGATACTGCGGTGAGGATGAAATCCGGGTGTCTGGGCTTCATTTTGATTCAATTGCTCGGAAGATCTATTGCGCCTGTAATCCGGGAACCATAGGGATATCTTGCGTTCTAAGAATTGACATTGATACTTGGGTGATCGATGCTTGCTGGAACACGTTGGGCCATTCCATTCCATCGGTTCCTGCTTTCAATTCAATTTGGAAATCTTCTTTATATGTCGCTCTTGATCGGTGCCATTCCAATGGTCACTATGTTGGAATTGTCGGGGATGATTATTCTGGAAAGCACTATGCCGCCATTTTAGATTCAGAAGCGGATACGATTACCCAATTCAATTTTCAAGACAATCCGACGTATGGTTTGACAAAGAACATAGATCCGCCAACTTGTGCAAACGGGACCAGGAAATTGGTGAAATGCTACCTGGACGCAGATGCGAAGCGCCTTTATCTGCTTTTCCTCTCTTACTCATACGGAAACCAAGGACTTTTTTATATTGGGTATATCGATATGACGGAGGTGGGTCCAAGTTATACCCTCCATGAAGTGGTGAATGAGCCTGCATCGTTGAATGATTATTTGGCACAACTCGGTGGGACTTCGACCGTTTATCCCTCTGCGGGAGATTTCCAGGTATTTCCTAGCACCAACGAAATCATCATTTCCTTTGGATATAAGGCAACGAATGGCGGAACTATGTTAGACATTTATGCGGGCGAGCTTAGGATTTATACCGCCGGAATATTGACCAAAACAATAAATTATTCAAATAATTCCGCTTTCCCCATGCACGGATTGGGACATTTCGCCTATAAAAACAATAAAATTTATGGGACTTTTTATTCAAATCTCTACCCTCCTGGAACAATTGAATCGGGAAAATCAGGGCTTTGCATCATCGATCTCACAACGGATGTGATAACGTTTTCCATCCCAACCTACGCCACTTTCCCGACGATTATCACCTACATTCAAAATGTTTTCATCGCGGATTCCCATCGCCTTCTCGTATGCGCCAAAAACATGGGTGTCCCGGCATCGCAGAGCGAAGATATGATGGGCATGGCGGTCTTTGATATGGTTACTCTCACCTGGACGAGGTTCAATAACTCAAATGTCCCAGGAATGGATCGATCAGGACACCCAAACGGATATCTTTATTCCGTGGTGGCCTATGATTCTGCTTCAGAGATGATTATCACCGGGGAATCTGGGAGCGTTTCTTATTATGATATTATCGCATTTAATATCAATGGCTTGCTCCATCAGCCTGTTTATCGAGTGGGGACCTATTCCTCAGGAATGTGGTCATGGACCGACGCTATTCCCCTGGTCCAGGGCTACAATCAATCCCAATGCGTTGTAGCCCTGGAAAACGCCAACCGCACGATCTTTGCCTTCTGGGTCGAGACGGATCTGCAGCAGGCCTCGATAAAATGGGACAAGGAAGGGTCGAGCCTGAACCTCTCTTCCTACTTGACCAGGGGTCGGGAGCATGTGAGGGAAAGCTCTATAGACGGAGCGCCGGCGCCGTTTTCTTTTGCGGTAAAGGATGGGCATCTTTTTGACCCGCACAATTCAAATTCGCTCCTGAGCATTTACTTGAGGAAGGGGCGGAAGATAACCTTGCGCCTGGGCGAAAAGATCGGGGGGACGGATTACTGGCAGAATCAGGGAACTTTTTTCGTCAAGGATCTCTCCATTGAATATGAGCGGGGGACCTACCCGGAGATGCAGGTGACGGCGGAAGACGAGCGCCAATTCTGGGACGAGCAAGACGTGGATGTCTCCGAACATTATAACGGCGACAACCCGAAAGCCGTGCTGGAAGACCTGCTCTCCACGCATGCCGGTAAGGGTATGGAAGACATGGATGTGCCGGTGTTCGATACGGCTGCCCCCGTTTATCGTCAATGGGTCGAGATGAATTTGAAAAAAATTCTCGACCAGCTGGCCGAGCATTTTGGTTATTTCATGCGCATGGACGTGGATGGGAAGGTGACCTTCAAAAAAATATCTGAACTAAATCCGGTCGACCATATCTATGCGGATCTGGGCAAGATCCTAAAATTCTCACCCGACCTCAGTTACTCGAGCAATATAAACAGGGTAATAGTGATCGGCGAAAGCCGGGAGTTTCTGGATTGCCTCTTCGGCGAGGAGCCCATCCGCAGTTACAACGGCACGGTGGGCTGGTGGGGCGGGAAAAAGGATATCGATGTCTGGTATTCGGATGACCATTCACGCCGGTGCCGTTATCCGCGCCTGGAAGTGATCCAGTCGGTAAAGAGCTTCAATTTCAAACTGGGCGGCGGCGGGGAGAGCATCACCTCGATCCGGGACGATGATCTGGGATGCATCATCACGATCTCGACACCCAATATGGTCCCGGTGGTGGTTGCTCTGATCGCGGCGATCGCCGGTCTGGCGGCCATCGCCTACAGTTGCGATTCGTATCTTTATAAACCAGGATGGTGCGGCCCCACAATGGTCATGTTGCTTTTTCTGCTACAAGTACTATTAAATATCATCTGTTCCGTGGCCGCCTATAATTATCAGGTCCATGCCCGGCCCTTCGGCAAAGTCGGCCAGACGATCCAGTCCATTCCCCCTTACGACGATACCGCCCACCAGGCCGAGACGGGGCGAGTCATCCCCACGGTGATAAACGACTCCTTATGCAACACGATCGGGGCGTGCAACCAGGTGGCGGCCTTTGAAGGCATGGTGGTCAGGCTGCAGAGATCCCGGGTGAAATTATATAAGATTGCCCATCTGCAGGAGGAAGAGGGGGATATACTGCAGATCCTCCACCCGATAACCGGGGCTTCGATGAAAATTCTGGTGGCGAAATTGGTCCGCAAGATAGGGATTCCCTCCGGAGAAGAGGAGGATCTAGGGGTTGTCGATGAGATCGAGGGGTGGCGGATAGCATGAAGCTATACGGGAAAAAACTGATAAAACGGTCAATCACCAATGCCCTTGCCGACAAGGTTGAGACGCGCGATGCGATCCTGTGGGATGTCCTCCCGGATCAGCGCCTTTGCCGGGTGAAGATCCAGGGATCCAACACTCTGGTCGTCGCCCGCTATCCCGAAAACTGGGAGCAGACCCCATCCTGGTTGAAGCCCAGGAACGCCGTCCGGATCGTCCATGTGGGCGGAGAAAGGGGAAGAATCGAGGTCGTAGGGCATGGAAGGTTTATTCCCACCCCGGTTGCCGGCGATACTTTCCCCGAAGTGGGAACGTCGGGCGATGGGATCCTCAGCGGCTGCTATGCGACCCAGGTATTCAATAATCCCAAGATGGCGGTCCACGTCCATGTGGGCACCTTCCGGATCGGCGGTGCAGAATATGCCCTTGGGCCGATCACAATGGACGGAGGGGATAATTTCTTTTGCGGAGACGGCGGGCTGTGCGGAGATATCGCCGCGGTGATGGTCATCAATGCGGCGCCTGCGGCCGGGCAATTTCGGTTTGATTTGATATCGGTGGGGGCGGATTCCGTGGTTGATTACGTTGCCGGGACTCCCGCGGCCGCGGACCCGGTAAAGCCGTCCGTGGGCGCCGGGCATGTTGGGTTGGCTTATGTGCTCGTGGCCGGCGGAGATACGGCTATCTATCAGGCGGCCCTGGATGGATCCTGGCGCGCCCCTGAGCCCTCCATCCTCACGATGGAGATCGCGGACAGTGAACTCGAGTGGGAGGAGCTGGAGACGGCCGTCACCCTGAAAGTCTATGATCAGTACAATCATCTGATCGCCCCGCCGGCAGGGTCCGTTTATCATTTCACCCTGGAGATTTCGATCGGCAATGGGCAAGTATTCGGGGATGAGGGATGGTCCGAAACCAAAGTGTCCCGGATGGCTACGGGTTCCTCGGCTTCCTTTACGTACAAACGCGATCAGGAATTGACCGACCTGAGCCCGCTCCTGAAAGGGACCCTGGTGCGCGAAGTGGACTTGAGCGCCTGGGGATACATAAATCTTTATGATGAGTCGGATGAGATCATGAGATAGGAGGAGGGATGGAAGAACTTTTAAAAGAGGTTATGGCGGAGCTGAAATATCATAGGAAGCTCCTGGAATCGATGGCGGAGGCCCGCGACGAGGAGAGATACAACAGGCAGAAGATTCAGAAAAATATGATGGGCAATATCATGAAGCTGATGAGCTCAATGGGCAACATTCCTCCTGGGGTAAAACAGGAAATAGAAAAGGGCTTGAAGGGGGTGGATAATGGGGACTAATTTTCATACGGCATTGTCGGGCACCTCGAGCTGGAAGCCGGATCATCTCAATCCGCTTTTTGCCTCGCTGGATCAGGCAATCACCTACCTAAAAAACATCATCATCCACTGCGACGGGGTCGTCGTTTATAACCCCCTGACCGGCGTGCTAAGCTGGTCTGCCACATTGAGGATCCTCTTTGTTCGCTCGGACGGCCAGGCCATTCAAAACACAGTGGCCGCGGGTAGTGTGACCCTGAGCGACAACGAATTTGCCTACGTCGACCTGTCTGAGACGAACGACACGGTCCTCACTGCCGCCAAGGCCGCGGTCACTACCGGGGTGGCATCCAATTTCAAGGCCTATAACCGCCTCGTTCTGGGATACCGGAACACGGCCTCGGATTTGTATTTCCCGGTGTACCTGCATGCCGACCGGAAGGGCACGGTCCAGACGACGACGGCCGATGTAACTACGCTGGATTCCTTCACCCTGGCCGAGGGGAAGGCCTACCTGGTGGAGGCTGCGGTAGTGGCCAAAGAGGGAGACACAAATCGGGCATCCTACGTGCGCCGGGCTTGCGTTTACCGCCCGACGGCGGGATCCGCGACCCTGGAAGGATCGGTCCAGGATGGCCTGATAGTAGAAAGCGAGGCTGCCTGGGATTGCACGGTCGACGTGAGCGGCAATGACGCCAGGGTACGGGTCACGGGAGAGGCAGCCACAACCATAAATTGGGCCTGCAAGATGACCATTTTGGAGATTTAAATGCTGTCTCTTAAGCCGGGTTTTTAAAATCTGATTTGATTTTTGACCACCAAAAAAGCCGTATCAGGAACCCAGCCTGGAACGGCTTTTTTAAAATCCGTTTTTACCCAGTCAAATATCCTTATTTAGGCTAAATTTTCAAAAATGCACCCGGAAAATTTCGCCTTGCCCCAGGTTCTTCAAGGGCTTGACAGGAACGCCAGGTAGGCCTTGAACCCTTCGTAGATGTCGACTTTCGAAGCGATCTCGTAAGGAGAATGCATGGAGAGCACGGGAACCCCGCAGT
>Ga0315294_10001422_pt1 | contig 25981 bp, 23 predicted proteins | sample YL17G13_40_MG_FD_203626 | JGI IMG/M metagenome (GOLD analysis project Ga0315294, IMG submission 203626) | Sediment microbial communities from Yellowstone Lake, YNP, Wyoming, USA - YL17G13_40 | ecosystem: Environmental > Aquatic > Freshwater > Lake > Sediment | place: USA: Wyoming | collected... | reverse complement strand
GAAGGCCCGGGAAATCTGCAGCGAAAAAGGCGCGCTTCTGATCGTCGACGAGGTGCAGAGCGGGCTTGGTCGGACGGGCCGGATGTTCGCGTGCGAGCACTGGGGAGTCGAGCCCGACATCATGACCCTCGCGAAATCCCTGGGCGGCGGGGTCATGCCGATCGGGGCGATCATGGGAACGCCCGAGGTCTGGGAGGTTTTCGAGGACAATCCGTTGATTCATTCATCAACCTTCGGCGGAAATCCCCTGGCTTGCGCAGCCGCCCTGGCTGCGCTCGAAGTAATCGAGGAGGAGAACCTGCCCCGAAAGGCCGCCGAGGCGGGCGAGAAGATTCTTGCCGGACTGGGTCTGCTGCAGACTCGGCACTCCCGCATAATCATGGACGTCCGCGGGTTGGGATGCCTGATCGGCATCGAGTTCGCGGACAGCGACGTGGGGGGCCTGATGATTTCGTCCCTCGCTGCAAGAAAGGTCCTGATCGCGTTCACGTTGAACGATTACAGGGTCCTCAGGATAGAGCCTGCGCTCGGCATCGGAGACAGCGATATCGAGCGGCTGCTTTCGACGATGGAAGAGGCGCTGTGCGAGGTCGGCTCGATTGTGGCGTCTATGGGCTGACGGTTTCGGGCCGGATTATGCGTTCATTCCTCTTTCAAACGCGGCCCATGTTGCGTAGAATAGCCGGGTTCGATCACCGAAATGTCCGGGAAAAGCAGCAAAACAAGATCAGCCGTCAGACGTCTCCTTGATGGAAAGGAGTTGCAGCTCACACTCTTCGAAGTCTCCGACCGCCCGCTAAGAAAGGCGATTTTTGAAACAGATCCGTGCGGAGAGACGTCCGAGGATGACCCCGGAGGAGAACGAACTCACGACGGACCTCAAGATGAATCCTGAGAAACAAAAGCGACCGCCCGACCCGTTCGGGGACGATGAAGGCATACTGGATATCCACTGCAGACCCGCACTGCCGCTGGACATTCCCCAGATCGCTTTTTTGGTCGTGGACCTCCTGAACAAGCTTTTCGGCCCGACAGTGGGCGACGGCGGAAGGGAGGCGCTTGATGTCGTCCAGTCGGCGCTTCGGGTGAGGCTGCGACATGACTGCACGTGGGTCATGATCGAGGGCGACACCGTCATCGGCGTGATAGACGTGGAAACGTCCGAGACTCGAAAGCTCAACGGACCTCCCCTGCCGCGCATCCTGTCGGACTCGCTCGGGTACACCGAAAGGGTTCGCGACGCCGGGCTGCTGCCGTTGCTCCTCCACGAACCGGCCTCCGACGAAGCGCATCAGCCGATCGTCTCGCTCCTCGCGGGAAGTCGGGGCGAGGGTCGCGGGACTCTGCTTTTGATGCACGGAGCTTTCTGGGCGAGGGCGCAGGGAAAAAACTGGATCACCACGTGGCTTCCTGCCACGGACCCCGTCCTCCAGGTCTACGAGCATCGAGGCTATTTCGTCGAGCAGGAAGTGGAGTCGACCGGCACGGAAGGCTCCCGGAAATGGCTGTTCCTCAAAAGACCGATCTCGTCTCTGAGCTACAAGATCATGAGACAGAAGGAAAAGGAGAAAAGCCTGTAGGGGCTGTGTCAGCGCCTTTCCGAGTGGGAAGGTGGCGGATTGACGACGGCCGCCCTGGCAAGGTTCTCATATGCGCCGAACATGAACGACCAGTCATCCTCGTCGGGCGTAACTTTCCTGTAGTACGCCACCTCGAATCGTCCCAGCAGGTCTCTGAACAGAGGGTAAATGTCGGCGCTTCGCCTCAACTGGCGGAGGTACGATCTCGATCCGCCGCTCGAGCGGTATCTTATCCATCCGAGGTCGCCCAGCCCCTTCAGCGCCGATCGGAACAGGGTGCTGACGGCCTCGCGAAACAAGCCTGCCGACGCGAGTTCTGTGGCCTTTCGGACATCCGCATCGCTCCACGATCCGAGCCCGTTCACGTCGAAAACTCCCGAGTCCGCGCCCGCCCCCTGTCGTGCAGGGCTCCATCCTATGCGCATCAGCAGCAGAACGCCCATCAGCGTAAGAAGCGCCGCGATAATAATCGTGCTTATCATCCTGAAGCCGCCGATGCCGACGGCCGGCGAAGGTCCCCCGATCAGCCTTCGAATCAACCCGTCGAACCACTCTCTCAAACGCAGAAGCCACGCCGGATCGTCGAGCACCGATTCGTCGTATTTGTAACGATCGCCCGAGGTGAGGTCCGCGAGAGCATCTTCAACGCCCTGCTTCGTGAGGGGGTACGACTCGGGCGCATCGTCTCCGGCTGCCGCGACAGCAGCGGCGGCGAGGCTCAGAAAAAGGGCCAGAAGCAAAGGCAGGACTATCGCGACCCGGCGACTCATCACGGCAGATTGTATCATCGGCTCGACCGGCTGCCAAACACTCCCGTCCCACGCCTTGCCGCAAGACCCACTGTCGTTTAAAATCAACTTGCCCGCGGGCAGCGGGAAGAGAGGCGCAAATGGCCGAAATGCAGATCAGGAAAAGCGTGTTCGCCGGGAAGTTCTATCCGTCCACGCAGCAACTGATAACCAGAAAGCTGGACGAGCTGAAGGAGCGGGCGGGTGCGCAGGAACGCGCCGCGCGTCCGCCGATCCTCATCGTTCCGCACGCTGCGTGGCAGTACTCGGGTCTTGCGGCGGTTCGAGGGATCATGACCCTGGCGTCGTCTCCGCCCTCGCGCGCGGTGCTCATAGGTCCGGCTCATCGCCACTACTTCCCGGGTTTCTCTCCCTCCGGCTACGGCAAGTATCTGACTCCCCTGGGTGAGATCGATGTCGACCTGGTTCTCCAGAAGGAGATATCCGATCTCACGGGATTTCATTTTGTGCCGGAGGCTCACGCGTACGAACATTCGCTCGAAGTGATCATCCCGATGATCCAGTACATCGTGCCTGCGGTGCGGAAAATTCTGCCGATACTGGCGGGGGACGTAACGGGTCCGGCGATCGACAGCCTTGCGGACGCTCTGGCATCTCTAATGGACCCGCTGCAGGATACGCTGATCGTTTCCTCCGATCTGAGCCATTTTTATTCGTACGATGAGGCGAGGTCGCTCGATCAGGATACCCTCGACCGCATACTGGAGGGCAACCGGAAGGCTCTGCTGGAGCGATCGGGGGAAGGGGGACGGCTGGCATGCGGCTTCGCAGGCATCGCCACGGCCATCGAGGTCGCTCGACGCTGGGAGCTTGATAAACCCGAGCTTCTCATGTATTACAATTCCGGGGATTCAGGCGGCGACATGGACAGCGTGGTAGGGTATGCTTCCCTGGCTTATCCGCCGCCGAACCTGGCCGCTAGCGATTGACCCGAATCCAAGGAGGCCTTGAGGATGCTTGAAGAGACAGACAATTCCGGCGATCAGGGCGACAGTCTCCCCGAGATGACGGACGACAACCGTCGGTTCCTCCTGGGAGTTGCGCACGAGGCCGTGGAGAGGCTTGTGAAGGGCCGGCAGCAGGCGAAACTTCTCTACGACGATCCGGTGCTGAAGCAGAAATGGGGCGCTTTCGTGACTCTCAGGGTCAAGGGCGATCTGCGCGGCTGCATCGGCAGCATCGTCTCGGACATGCCCATGCCCGAGACGATCGCGGACATGGCCGTCAAATCCGCATCCCAGGACTCGCGTTTCGACCCCATCGGACCCGCCGAGCTGAAGGACATCCACATCGATATCTCCATTCTCGGGCCGCTGTCCGAAGTCAGGGACATAAGCGAAATCGTCATCGGACGTCATGGACTCGTCGTGGAGTACCGGGGTCGACGCGGGCTGCTGCTGCCGCAGGTCGCGACGGAGCACAACATGGACGTCCCCGGGTTCGTCGCTCAGACCTGTCTCAAGGCGGGCCTTCCTCCGGATTCCTGGAAGCACGGCGCAAAAATCTACAAATTCGCGGCGGACGTTTTCTAGAGCTTTGACGATTTTCTCCATATGAGCGCAACCGTTTACGATGGAAAGGCGCTTGTCGCCAAGATCTCGCGACGGGTGATTCGGGAGGCCCAGCGGCTGCGCAAGAGACATCACATCGAAGTCGGTCTTGGGCTTCTCCTGATCACCGGGGACCAGGTAGCCATGGCCGACTCCGGGAAAATCGTTTCTCTTGCGGAGCAGGCGGACATAAAGGTCCATATAGAGAGGGTGGCCCGGAGAAACGTCGCCAGAAGATTCTACCCGACACTCGAGGAATACGCCGCAAGTCCATTCATCCAGGGCATCTACATCCAGCTTCCCCTGCCGACGGAGATAGTGCCCCTGGCGGACGTCATGCGACGCCTTCCGCCGGAGAAAGACGTCGCCGGGCTGCATTTCGTCAATCGCGGAATGTCGACCTACGCTCGTCATGAGGTCACCGGAAGCGTACAGCCCCCCGAGATTCTCGCAGCCTGCGAGGCCCTGATCGAGTGCGGATTCGAGATCAGGTCGGGCAACATCGTCGTCGTCGGGAGCAAGGCGACCTCCGGGCTGGTGAAGCTGCTCGCAGGCTACCTGTACGACAGGGGCAGCAACGTAAGGCTGCTGCGGTACGCGAGCATAGAGAGCGAATCGGACGCCGTCAAAACGCAGCGCCTGAAGTCTCTGGACGATGAGAAGCCGAAGGAGAGCCCGATCATCAACCCCCAGGGCGAAGCCGTGATCGCGTGGGCGAATCATCCGGGCTGGCTGACTCGCGCACGACTGTCGCCGCAGAGCACAGTGATCGACCTCGGCTACAGGTTCGAGCGAGGAAGGGTCTCGGGCGACTGCGACTTTCCCAGCGTCAGTCAGTCGGCCAGGATTATCACGCCGGTCCCGGGAGGCGTACGGAACATCGCACACGCGATGGTCCTCAGCAACCTGATTGATCTGATCAAAATGCAGATGGAAAAGCGAGAGGAAGTGGACGGAAAGGTCCTCAAGCGGAGATTCAATCAGTAGCCCAGGACGCCTTTGCGCTCTGCGGGCTCGCTACTCAGAATCCCCCTATCCTCAACTGTTTCGGGTCTTCTCCCATCGCGACCGCAACAGCCTCCTGGGGCGTGCCGACCTTGAGTATCCCCTTCCCGCCCATACCGGGTCCCGATGCGTCCCAGCTCGAAAGCGCCGCTACCGGCTTCCCCATTTTTATCGCGACCGCCAACTCGCTCAACGTTCCCCATCCTCCTCCAACACCTATAACACCGTCCGCGGTCGCAACTACAAGATTGTTGCGCGAGTGACCCAGTCCGGTCGGGATCACTATGTCCACCCACGGATTGGCCGATTTCCGGTCATACATGGGTATGATCCCGATGGTCAGTCCGCCAAGCTCCTTCGCGCCTTTGCAGCTCGCGGCCATACTTCCGCCCAAGCCGCCGCACACGAGTATCGCGCCCCTCCGAGCGATCTCCCGTCCGACCTCGTGCGCAAGCTTCTCCTCTTCCTGCGGAGGAGTAGCCCCGCAGCAAACGGCGATAACCCTCCGCTCACGAAAATCGCCGAAATCCGGAAATGCCGCTTTCATATTAGTGACCCTTCTCCTCTCTTCGTGTCTTTGTACCTTGGTGGTTAACTCTTATCTTGCCTGACCGCTTTTCAGCCGCCACGCTATTTCGCCCCTGTACATTGTCCAGAGAACTTTTCCACGCAGAGACCGTCCGGCGAACGGACAGTTTCGACCCCTGGACTCAAAGGTCCGGGGATCGACCACCCACTCCCTTTCGAGATCGACGAGGACAAGATCCGCGCGCGACCCGGAGAACAGGCCGATCTTCTCAAGGCGAAAAATCTCACGGGGAATCCGGCTCATGGCGTCGATCAGGCGGTCGAGCGCGATTCTCCCTTTCAGGACGAGCTCTGTGTATATCACCGCAAAGGAGGTCTCCAGTCCTATAGCGCCGAAGGGAGCTCTCATGAATCCCCTGGACTTCTCCTCCGGCCTGTGTGGGGCGTGATCGGTGGCGATGCAATCGATCGTGCCGTCCGCGAGCGCCTCGACCAGCGCCTCGCGATCCTCCGATATTCCCAGAGGCGGATTCATCTTTGCATCAGTCCCGATGTCCGACACGTCGAAGGCAGTCAGGACAAGATGATGGGGGGTGGCCTCAGCGCTGACCGGGAATCCCCTCATGCGCGCCCTTCGTATCGCCTCTATCGACCTGCCTGTGGACACATGACATACGTGCAGATGCCCCCCGATCCGCGCCGCCATAGCGACATCCCGCTCCACCATCGCAAATTCCCGGTTCGGATTCCATCCGGGCACCCCGAGAGTTTCCGCGGCCTGACCCATCCGGACTATTCCGGCAAGCCCGAACGATGTGTCCTCGGCATGACTTGCGACGGGCACCGAGTGCTCCTTCGAGAACTCCAGCGCAGCCTTCATGAACACCCTCTCGCTTATCGGGAGCCCGTCCTCGGTGAGCCCGACCGCCCCTGCGTCCACGAGAGCCTGGAAGTCGGTCAGTTCCCTGGACCGGCTTCCGATCGTTACAGCGCCCATCACTCTCAGCTCGATGGGCTCGTCGCGCGTGAGCATCCCGACCAGCTCCGGGGTGTCGACAACCGGAGTCGTGTTCGGCATCTGGATGACCGACGTGAAGCCTCCTGCGAGGGCGGCTTGGGATCCCGATTCGATATCTTCCTTTGCGGTCTGGCCGGGGGTGCGGAAATGCACGTGGGGATCGCAGAACGCAGGAAAGAGATGCTTCCCTTGCGCATCGAGCTCCCTTTCGCCGCTCAGGACGTCCTGCTGCCGTCCGATATCCTGGATCCTGCCGTCCCTGACAAGAACCAAGCCCATGAAGTCCACGCCGTTGGCGGGATCGAAAAGGCGCGCGTTCCGTATGAGGAGGCTGGACTCGCTTGGGCCCATCGCTCAATTTGCTCCGACTGAACCTAGTCGTACCTCCGAACTATATCATACGAATCGTATGCAATCCTCCACAAACCGTCGATTTTGACGAGCGTGAAATAGACAATCGAGGAGTGACGGTCGTTGGGGGCAAGATGGGTCGTGCGGGCTCGAACGAAAGCCTGCGGACCATCCAGAGTGATCTCCACCTCGTCGATCGAGTAGTCGAGGGCGGGTATGCTCGCCCAGTAGCGCCCGACCTCCCGGCGAGTCTGTTCATAATCCCGCACCTGCAGGAGCGTGCCCTGCTCGAATCCGTATTCATAGTAGGTGTCAAGGCACAAGGACATGCGCCATTCGATGTCCCGTGCGTTGAACGCATCCTCGTACTTGTCAAGGAGATCCTTGATCGCAGCGCGATCCCGTCTCTCCATGTAGCTGCCCTCATTCTCGGAATCTCTCTGTCCGAAGGCGGGCAGGATCAAAATGCAGGCCACAGCTACCAGTGCGACCAGTGGAACCGGAATTTTGACGGACATTTTCCATCCTCCATCTATTGGGATTGAACTCATCAAATCGTGAAGAGGAGTCGGAAACCCCAGGCGCCTCAACCGGACTTCTCACCGTCCGCAGCAGGCCGATTCCCTCCGGACCCGGCCTTGCCGATGAGTCGGGTGATGGCGGTGTAGAGAAGGAACAAGGCAAACAGCCATGTGAGCACGCGGCCGTCGTAGATTTTCGCCAGCTCCGACGCGCCCCAGGAGCCAAGCACCACACCCACGCACGAACCAGGTATCATCCAGCGCACAAGATACCAGTCCACCTCTTTCTTTCTCCGGTAGTTGATCGTCGCGACATAGGTGGTCGGCAGCATCGCCGTGAAGCTCGAGCCCTGGGCCACGGCCTGCTGCAGTCCGGCGACCAGCACCCCGGTCGGGACAAAGACAATCCCGCCCCCTACGCCGAAGAACCCTGCTGCGAACCCTGCGAAGACTCCGAAAAACGCGGCCTGGAGCATCTGCGTCAGGTTTGCGAAATCGGCCACCGAACTCCTCGCCTCCAATGGCGGCATGAACATAAGCTTCAGTGCCACGAGGATGAGAAACACCGCGAAAAGCACGGCCAGGACTCGGTTTGAAAATCGCAGCGCCAGGGCGGATCCGGCTACGCTTCCGAATATCCCTCCCACAGCCAATGGCACGGCAAAGCCGAAATCGACATTGCCAAGAAGCGCATAGAGGATGATGGTCAGCGGCACAACAGCGAGAATCACGAAGAGGCTTGTTCCCTGCGCCCTCTTCTGGGTCAGCCCCCACATGGTCATGACCGGGATCATGATTATCCCGCCTCCGACACCGACTAGAGCGCCCAGGCCCCCTGCAACAAATCCGAGCAGAGTGACCTGCCGGCACGGTCGATTGAAGTGCATGCATTTCTCATGTTCGGGACCGGACGGCCCTCCGCCCTGCGAATCGTTCCGTGCGTCCGTCATGACCTGTAAACCCGCCCGGATGCCTGGCACCGGGCTTTGCCGGTAGCCGCCATTCTTGCCGTTCTCGGCAAGACGGCTGATAACCGGCATTAGAGTCCTTATGCTATAATACTGCCCGACCGACTTGGACAAGGAGACTTCAGCAATGACTTCAGGATATCGCATACTAGCCGTTGCTCTCAGCGTAGCGGTTGTGCTTGTTCTGCAGGGCACGTCGTGCGCCCAGCTCACCAAAATCAAGTCGTCGATCGCGGGGACGGTGTTCGTGGACGGCCATCCGCAGGCGTTCGGCACCGTGCAGGCTTTCTTGGGCGACACTCTTGTGACGCAGGAAAGGTGCACCCAGAGCGGCCATTACCAGCTCAAGGACCTTCAGCCGGGAACCTACACGATCTTGTACCTCAACGCAAGAGGGGCACCCATCGGGGGCGAGACGATTGTGGAAGTGCGCAGGGGACGTTTCGAGCAGGTCGACCTCCAGCTCACATGGGCGGGTCCCCCCCAGTAGCCCCGCGGGAGACGCCGGACAGGACGGATCGAACGTTTCCATACTTCCCGGCACGATTAGATCGAGCCGGGGTTTTTTGTTGGCCGGGATTCCCGTAAACGTCACCTGTTTTGTTGAGCCGCAATGTCGCCTGCATTCAGCCTTACACCGGCGAGGAGCTTCCTGGTATCCGTCTCTGCAGCTGCTACATCCTCCGGCGGCCCCGTCAGGGTAAAAATGTAGATGTCCTTTTCCTTGACCGTGTAGTAGACCTGCACGATGCGGTCGACATCGTCGGGCAGGCGCTCGAGCTCCCGACGGTGCACGAGCCGCTGCAGCTCGCTCAAATGCCGGGACCATTCCGGGTCCCGTCTGACAAGCAGTGTGGTGCAGTAGAACCACCCGTCGCCGATCGTCACTTCCGACGCATCCAGCAGCCAGCGATGGCACCCCGGCAGCCAGTTAGGGCTCTTGATCGTCTCGCTTGCGAACGCGGCTATCTCACTGGACGGCGCGTTTACGGCGAAAATCGCCCCTGGGTAGCTGCCGCAGCTCAGCTCGACCTCCCCTGCCTGCAGCACAAGGAATTCCTTCTGGGACAGGGTCTCGGGACCAACGACCCTGAACGGTCCCGGATCGAGAATGTAAAGGGAGTATTGGTCGCGAAGAATCGGCTGGGGCGTGCTTTCCGATTCTTTCGGGCTTCCCATGAAGATCACAAGCAAAACGACGGCAACGACCACGATGACGACCGCGATCGCTGACGCAAGCAGCCAGGCCGACCGGCGCAGACGAATCGCTGACAAAATCCTTGACATGCGAGGCGGTATGATACCACAGCCGGAACCTGCTCCCCACGTTGCCGGGGGATTTCGCCATTTGGCCCGGCTTGTTATACACTCTAGCTGACGGCGAAGACCATGGAATCGGTTCAAAATGATCTGCTTGAGGCCTTCAGGATTTCTGTCGACTGGGCTCGATTGCCCGGTCCCGACCGACGAATCCTCTGCGCCTTCTCCGGCGGACCCGACTCCACAGCCCTGTGCGATCTCCTCCATCGTCTCAGCGGGGAAATGCGTTTCGATCTCCACGCAGCCCACTTCAATCACGGCATTCGCGGTCGGGACGCCGACGAGGACGAGGAATTCGTGAGGGATTTCTGCGCGGAAAGGGACATTCCCGTTTTGATCGAGAAGGCGAATGCTCCTTTGAACGCCGGTGAGGAAGGGATCAGCATCGAGATGGCTGCGAGAGCGGCCCGGTACGCGTTTCTGGGCAGGGCCGCCGCCGGGACAGGCTGCGGCATTATCGCACTGGGCCACAACGCGAACGACAGGGTGGAGAACCTCCTCATGAGGCTGTTCAGGGGCTCCGGCGGACGGGGGCTTGGATCGCTCAAGCTCGTGCGCTCTCAGGCGGGCCTGGTTTTTGTCCGCCCACTGCTTGGGTTTTTCCGCAGCGAGATTCTGGACTATCTCGATTCTCGCGGACTTGCGTACCGTCTGGATCCAACAAACCTGGATACATCTTCCGACCGGGGACGAGTCCGAAATGTCCTGCTCCCCGGAGTCCTCGAAATTGCCGATGAGCTTGGATGGCACAGAACTCTCGAGTCGCTTGCGCGCTCCACCGACCTCCTTGCCGAAGACGAGGCGTTGTTGCAGCAAATGGCCGACGGAAATTCGGGATCGGTGGCTATGGATGATGCAGGCGGACTGCATCTTGCGATCGCGCCGCTGTCGGGTTTGCCTTCGCCGATCCTGGCGAGGATCGTCCTGTCGGCATTGGAGCGTCTGGACCCTGCCGCAAGGCCCGAGCGCGTGCATGTCGATGCGATTGTCGCCATGCTGAAGGGACAAAGGCGCGGCGCGTGCACAATGCCCGAGGGCTGGGATGCGCAAATCGTGGGGGACGCGGTGATGATCCGGAAGGAAGTCCCCGAGCCCGGGCCTCCTGAGGCCGTGGAGATTCCCATCGCCGACCTTCCGCGATCGTGCGAATTCGGGCCGTACACGCTTCACATCCGGCCGACAAAATTCGACATCGATCGAACCCAAACAAGTGTTGGGCCGTCACATGAACAGGTGGTCCTGGCCTTACCCGAAGGGTGCCGGTCGATAGTGATCCGATCCCCCCTGCCGGGAGATCGAATGGCCCCGTCGGGCATGGAAGGACACACGAAGAAGCTCTCCGACATATTCATCGACCGCAAGCTGCCCCGGCGTCTTCGCACATTCGAGCCGGTGCTGCTAAGCGAGCCGGACGGCGACATTCTTGCCCTCCCGAGGTTGAAAATGGTCGCTGAAACGGCGAAAGTAACTAGGGAGAGCGTTTCGGCGATCCTTGTGACATTGCAGCAAGGCTAGCGAGCCCGGGGGGCGTGTGTTAAGCTCTATTGGTTTGGCTCTTTGACCTCCGCGACCGCCCCGATGCGGTCGATAATATGAAAGGGCCTGCAAAGCGCATTTCTATATATGGGGGGCGCCCGTACAAGGCAGTAAAAGCATGAAGACTTCTCGTTGGAATTCATTGTCAGTCATAGCCGTTCTTTTCACGCTGGCTTTGCTCTACTCCATCTGGACGAGCAAGGCCAAGGTAGAGGAGATACCGTTCAGCACGTTCCTGAGGCTGATCGAGAGCAGCGCAGGCAGCCAGGTCAGCTCGGTGGAGATTCGCGAAGAGGAAGGCATCATCATCGGCGAGAACTACTCCGGCCAAATGGACGTGCCCAAGGAATTCCGCACGCGTTTCCCGGCCGGATACGAGGCGCAGATAGTCACGCTGCTGCACGAACGAGACGTCGACATGACCGTAAAGAGCCCTCCGTTCATCCTGACCGCTCTGTCTCCACTGCTTCTTTTGGTGATACCCCTGGCGCTGTTCGGGCTTCTGTATTTCGTTCTCTACCGGCAGGCACAGTCGGCGGGCGGACAGGCTTTCAGCTTTGGCAAATCGCGGGCCAAGATGCTCACCGACAATCGGCCCCAGGTGAAATTCAAGGACGTCGCGGGCGTGGACGAGGCGGTCGAGGAACTGCAGGAAGTGGTCGAGTTCCTCAAGGAGCGGAAGAAATTCATCGCGCTCGGCGCAAGAATCCCCAAGGGAGTCCTTCTTCTGGGACCTCCGGGTTGCGGAAAGACCCTGCTTGCGCGCGCGATCGCGGGCGAGGCGGCCGTGCCGTTCTTCCACATGAGCGGGTCGGACTTTGTCGAGATGTTTGTGGGCGTCGGCGCAAGCCGGGTGCGCGATCTTTTCGACCAGGCCAAGAAACACGCGCCATCGATCGTCTTCGTCGATGAGATCGACGCGGTGGGACGTCAGCGCGGAGCGGGTCTCGGCGGAGGTCACGACGAAAGGGAGCAGACCCTCAATGCCCTACTGGTCGAGATGGACGGCTTCGATCCCAATGCAGGCGTGATAATGATCGCCGCCACCAACCGCCCCGACATCCTCGATCCCGCACTGCTGCGCCCGGGACGATTCGACCGGCGCATTGTGGTCGACAGGCCGGACATCAGGGGTAGAGAGGAGATTCTCGTCATCCACTCCCGAGAGATTCCTCTTGCCGACGATGTCGATCTCGGAATCCTGGCGCGTCACACGCCGGGATTCACCGGCTCCGACCTCAAGAACCTCTGCAACGAAGCTGCGATCCTGGCGGCGCGAAAAAATGAGAAGAAAGTCAGGATGTCCTATTTCGAGGAATCGGTCGAGCGCGTTATCGCCGGACCTCAGCGTCGCAGTCGCGTAATCAGCCCGAAGGAACAGGAAAGGCTCGCCTACCACGAGTCCGGTCACGCCCTGATCCCGTACTACCTCGGCGATGCGGACCCGGTCCACAAGATCAGCATACTCCCGCGAGGCCTTGCCCTCGGCTACACGCTGCAGTTGCCCATCGAGGACCGCTACCTTACAACCAAGAAAGAGCTCCTCAACAAAATGATAATCGCCCTCGGCGGACGGGTTGCCGAGGAGATCATATTCGAAGAGATTTCCACCGGCGCGCACGACGATCTCAATAAGGTGACCGAGCTTGCACGAAGGATGGTGACCGAGTTCGGCATGTCCGAGAAACTCGGGCCCATCACCTTCGGCAGAAAGCAGGGCGCGATCTTCCTTGGTCGGGACATCTACGAGGACAGGAACTATTCCGATAAGATCGCCTACCTGATCGACCAGGAAGTGCAGCACATGGTGAAATCCTGCTACACCGAGGCAACCAAGGTTCTCCTGGAACATAAGGACAAACTGGAAGTGGTGGCGACCAGACTGCTCGAGGTCCAGGACATGCAAGGCGAGGAGCTTATCGCACTCATCGAGGACCAGCCGAGTCTCATCACGGGCGAGACGCCGCTGATGGACCTCGCCAAGAGGGGCCTGGAACACCTCGAGAGCGAGAAAGAGGCGCCCATCCCTCCGAAACCCGCCAAGACGCCGGAGAAGGCGCCGCCGGCCCCCGAACCCGCCTAGGCAAAAGCGATACCTGAAAAATCAAACCCACGTCATCGTGGGTTTCTTCTTTTTCCGGTACCTGCTCTCCCGAGCGTCAGCGAGGGTAGCTGGTACCGGGTCCCTTATATCGTGCTATAATAGCTCTCAAAAAGAATTCCGGTCCGGAGGTCGTATCATGGGCTTTCGTCAGGCTCCCGTCGCATTTCTGTTCGCAGTAATCATTCTGACCGCTTCGGGTTGTTCAGGGGGGTCTTCCCCTCTCGATCCTCATGCCGGACCGGGGACCTCCGCAAACGTGGTCTCGCCGCCGCCCGACCTGATCGTGTACGGCAGATCGATCCTCATGGCTTACGACGTCACCTGCGACTTCACGACCGGCGAGATCGACCTTGTCCCCCTCAGGACGATGGCCAAGCATTTCGATGTCCGCCCTCTGCTGACAAGCCCCTGGTTCTGCCCGGCGAAGAACTGCATCAAGATTCTGTTTCTGGAGACCGACCCGGTCAACGGATATTTCAAGCTCAAGGCGACGCTGGTGAACCCATCCAATCTCACGGCCTACGACGTACGCGGAATCGTCTACGACAACGCCGAGAGCAATCACAGGATGCTGAACGCGGACGATTACACGAAGCTGTGGGCGCCGACGGGGTACGACTCGGTGTATCCGTTCCGGGCTTTTGCGAAGTCCGACCCCGAAAGAGCTATACACCCGCTCGCGGCATTCAGCGAAATCTACGAGTTCCAGTTCGACTCCTTCCCCCCCAAGTGGAACTTCTTCTACGCGGTCGACTGCTCCTGGCCCACAAGCTGCGAAGAGCCTTATGAAATCTCCGAACAAACCCAGATCGGCGACTTCTACACGACCCACGGATGCACGAAGCTGTCGGTGAAAGTGAAACACCATGCCGGTCCGGCGCACGTGTCCGGCGTGACCCTCGACACCACCAGCCTGAGCGGCGGCCTGACGGAGATGACCTACAACCTGGATGAGGACTTGTGGGAGACGACGATAATCGATGAGACGCTGTCGCTGGAGCCGGGACCCCGCGATCTGCTTCTGACCGCGAGCGCCACCGGCACCGAGCTTTGCCTTTACGACTATTTCCGTATCGACGTGAAATCGTCCGACGAGGTCCAGAAGATTTCGGGAACGGTGTGGGATGAGTCGACGGGTCTGGGCATCCCGCTCGCCAGGATGACCACGTCGGACGGCGAAAACCTCTATACGGCCGATGCCGACTACTGCGGATTCTTCACGTCCGGCGACGTTCCCGAGGGCAGCCGGGTGCTCTCCCTGACCGGGCCCGGCTATCACACCGTCCACGCCCTGACGGTGGTCGAGTCGGAGAACATCGTTCTCGAAAGAAACCTGCCCGTCAATCCGGGCGATCAGCCCGAGATGCCGGTCATTGAAATGAACGAACCGATTGTCGACCTCGTGACCGGGATCGCGATAATCAGCGGGATGATCCACAACCTGGACTGCCTCGACCTGCAGAGAGGCATCTACGTGCACCAGTCAGAGGAGCACCTCATGGCGGTCGACGAGGTTGACGATACCTTCGAACAGGCGGTAATCCTGACATACGGAGTGAATGAGATAGTTGTTCGGGCCACTAATGCCACCGGGACCGTCCTGTCGGACAAAATCACGGTCGAGTATTATCCGGAATGGAATTTCCGAATCACGCTCACCTGGGACACGGACGAGACCGACATAGACCTCCATATCTGGGAGCCCGACCTTAACGAGCACTGCTACTGGTACAACGACTGGTCGGCGCATCTCCAGCTCGACTACGACGATGTTCAGGGCTACGGACCGGAGAACATCACTCCGATCTCAGACGATGTCCCCGAGGGAATCTATCCTGTCGCGGTGGACTACTACAGCGGCGACGACGCCGGCTACGCGATCGATACGAGCTGCTTTGTGACGCTGCGTCTGAACGTGGGCACGCCAAGCGAGGAGATCGTCCAGTTCAGCCATATGCTTACCGAGGTGGACTATAACGACAACTATCCCGTGCAGTACGACACCGATTCATGGTGGCGGGTATGCGACATGATCATGCAGCCCAGCGGCATCATCACGTGGCAGCCTCCGGACTACAATTACGTGCTTTGGGAGTAGCTCCCTCAAACGGTCCGGTTGCCTGCCCGGCAGTTGATCGGTAAATATGTTCCCTCGGAAAAGTGATATAATTATGTCGGTTCGGGATTCGTCCCGGGAGATTGAACCTGGGGCGATGTGTATGCATCAGACAGATGTGCGCGACCCGAAACGCGCTATCATGACCTTACAAGGAGCCTAGAGTGCGATACACGGCAACCTATCTATTTACGCTGCTTCTCGCATTGGGCCTGGCGAGCCTGCCGATACAGTCGGCGCTCTCACAGGAGTACCCGGATGTTCCGGTGGCGCCCTCCGGCGGAGAGCAGACGGGGGACTACCAGCTCCCCGGGAGCACTCCGAGCTGGAACCCGGATCACATCTCGGATGCGATTGTCAGCCTTAACGTGACGGGTGCGAATTTCGTCGACGTGCTGATGATCCTCACGCAGCAGGCGGGCGTGAATTTCATCCTGGACGCCTACTGGAACACGATACCTTCCGGGCACATCCGCGAGGGCTACCGGCCCCCGGGCGGACCCGACGCGTCGGGTGGCGGCGGCGGTTATGGCGGCGGCGGCGGATTCAACCCGCTCGACACTTCCGGCGGCGGAACTGTGACCATGAACATGAGCGAGGTCCCGTTCGACGATGTCTTCAAGTACCTCATGCAGGCGTATAACCTCGACTTCGTTGTGTTCCGCGACAGTCCCGACACCGACCCTATCCTCTACGTCGGGACCAGGGAGCGACTCGAGATGGAGCTGGGTCTTGGCGCAGTAACCATTTACTCCCTGCACTACGTAGATCCGACAGCGGCCCTCAACTTCCTCCAGACCATGGACCTTCTGCCGACGACATCCGGCTACGGTTTCTGGTTCTACGGTGGCGGCGGTAACCAGGGCGGAGGCGGAGGAGGCGGAGGCGGAGGCGGCAGAGGCGGCGGAGGCGGGGGCCTCGGCGGCGGTGGCGGAGGCTCCGGCTTCTCAGAGGGTCTCTGGACCGCTCCCGGCCAGTTCGCCATTATGGGTCTCAACCCTGACGATCTCGAAGGCCGCTCGATCATCTGATATCCAGGCTGTTCTTCTGAAAACGATACTCCCCCCGAACAGGGGGGATTTTTCTTTCCGGTAGCTGCTATCTCAGGCGTCCTCGCCTGAGTAGCTGCTACCGGAGAGTCCCCTGGAGCTTATCTGCTACAATAAGGCCCGTGTCGGAACCCGTGGATGACATTCTCCTTTCCGTGATTATCCCCGCGTACCTGGAGGAGAAAAACATCACGCCGACGATGGACTCGCTCAAGTGGTATTTCAGCCGGCAGCCCTACAAAGTCGAGTACATCGTGGTGGACGACGGCTCGACCGATTCCACCGGCGACCGTGCACAGAAGGCGGGCGCGAAGGTGGTCAGGTTCGACGAGAATCGGGGCAAGGGCGCCGCGGTCCGTGCCGGCATGCTGGAGGGTGAGGGAAGATACCTTCTTTTCACCGACGCGGACTATCCGTACGAAATCAAGGCGGTGGAGGACTGCCTGAGAGAGCTTGAGACCGGCGCTGATGTTGTCATCGGGTCGCGATCCATTCCCGGAAGCGACCGCGGTCGAGAGCGTCTCAAACGGCGCGTGATCTCCCGTATCGGCAACATCGTCGCCCGGACGCTGATCCTGCCGGGGATCTCCGATACCCAGGCCGGGTTCAAGTGTTTCCGCAGGGATGCAGCCAGGAGAATTTTCTCCCTGACCGCGATCGACGGCTGGGGATTCGACATCGAGACCCTGTTCATAGCCCGAGTCCTCAGGATGAAGGTGCGCGAGGTCCCGGTGCGGTTGATTCCCCGGGCGATCAAGCCGAGCAGGATCAACAGCCCGTCGCGTACCGCCCTGAACGTGCTCGTGAGCATCTTCAGGGTGCACTGTAATCGTTTGAAAGGAAGATATCGGGAGAGAAAGACCCCCTGAGCGATTGCTCACAGGTTCACTTGCGGGGGTGTCACGAAGAACAGCGCAATACCGACCAGCGCGCAGTACACGGCGAACCCCCAGAGCTTCCCCTTCTCCACAACCCCGACAAGAAACGGGATGGCTACAATCCCGGCAGCAAGAGCGATCAGAAAGCTCAGCGCCGAGGGACCGAAGACGAACAGGGACCTCGCCTCGATCGCGTCCGGGATCTGAACGATCGCGGCGATCAGGATTGTCGGGATCGAGAGGAGGAACGAATACCGGCACGCATCACGCGGCTTGAGCCCCAGGAGCAGGCCCGCGAGGATGGTCGATCCGCTGCGACTTATTCCCGGCAGCGCTCCCACCGCCTGACAGAGGCCGATCACTATCGCGCCGACCCATGTCAGGCTTCCGAGGTCCCGGCCGGTCTTCCTCAGTGCCGGAAGTGTCGCGAGTGCCGCTGCATTCACGAGAAGGAAAATGCGCACTCCGTCGACGTTCTCGAAAAGTGTCTCGATCCGATCCTTGAATGGAAGCACCACGCCCGTGGCCAGAACGCTCAGGAGAATGAACAGAAGCAGCCGCCTCGTGGGGATTCCGCTGTCCCCTTCCCCGACCGTCTTCCCCGCGAATATCCGCCCGAGGTCCGCGCGATAGACCCATACGACCGCGACAAGCGTGGCCAGATGCAGAAAAACGTCGAAAACGACATTCCCTTTCGTGAGGCCCATGAAGGTCTGGAGTATCACCAGGTGTCCCGATGACGAGACCGGCAGGAACTCCGCAAAGCCCTGGACAAAGCCGAGAAAAATCGACTCAAGGTAAGTCATCGGCTTCGATCACTTCCCCGTCCCGCCCGGGATGGCGACGGTCGACGACTGCCGTGCCTGGAGCGTGAACAAGGCGTCCGCGCCCGCATCGCAGATCGGGATGTACACGTGGCCGACCGTCATCTCCACAGTCCCGCTGAGAACTTCTCCCCCGGACACATCGAGTATCCAGCATCGACCTTCCGGGGGCGACAGCCTGCAGCTTCCGTCGAGCAGGGCGATCTCGCGACCGCACGCGACCTTAAGGTCCTCTCCGCCTTCGAGGACCACCGGCGAGAGCGCCAGGGCCTTGTCGAGATAGCTCAGGCTCACTACGGGGTCGGTTTCGGTTCCGGGCTGAGCCCGCCCGAGGCCCGAGAGGAACAGGGTCACGGCAGCAGCGCAGACCGCTGCTGCAACCCACGGCGTGAGGTTATGTCGGGGCATTGATGGTCATCCTTTCCATTGCGATCAGCTCTCGCCGGCGCTTATCCGCAGCCCTTCCCGTCCGTAAAGGACATCCGCGGCAACAAGGTCCTCATCGAGAACACCGATGCGGACCTCGAACTTCACCTGCTCCTCGATCAAGCGGATCATCCCCTCCGGAACGGGGCTGTCGGGATTATGATATTCACGGTTGACAAGGGTCACGACACCACGGTCGTCCACTTTCCAGTCGCCGATGACGGTCACGGGGGCCGCGCTCGCGACGCCGAACCGGCCCTGGATTCTGCATCTCCCGTTGTAAGGAGATACTTCGATGCCCTGCGCATCCTCGTTGGCTCGCTCCAGATGTCTTGCCAGTTCGGTGTTTGTGAGAAGCCCCGAGAATGTCCTGCCGGACACATCGGTGATGTCGACGCGGTTCTCGCGTATCAGGGGCATTGCGCCGCACTCGATCCTGTCCACACCCAGCTTCGCGTCGCGCCAGGTGTCCTCGCCCAGTTTGAGCGCACCGGCATTGATTTGGAGGCCCGTGATCTCCACCCTCAGCGGGAAGAAGCGCAGGCCGGCCGTGTAGCCGTATTCGTCCCCGGGGCCGGGACCGAACGCAGCCACCAGGCGGCTTGTGAGCGGACCCTGGGCTTTGTCGATGAATCGCCCGCCCAGCAGCCACAGCGCGCCGTACGCGATCAGGCCAAGCCAGATCACCGTTATCAACGTGTATCTCAGCGCGCGAATCATCCCTAAGAAACGCCTTTACCTGCTGACGATCTGGAAATACCAGTTGATGATATTGGCTTCCGGAGAAGCGGTGTCCTCATGCTCGTTGGAAAATTGCTCCATCGGGTCGCTCTGCTCGTTCCAGTAGTAGTCAGTGCCCATGAGGTCGATCGTCACACCCTGGGCGTAGAAGCTGTCCCAGACATATGGATCATGCTTGTATTCGAACTTGCTCTGGGCGTCTATGGCCTGGTTGCACACTATCATGTTCATGTTCATGATCGGCGATTTGAGCTTCAGCTCCGTGAGGTCGATCCGCAGGGTCATCTGGTCGCCCTGGATGCTTGTTCCGAGCAGAAGCTCGTTCAGCTCGTCTTGCTCAGTGGGGAACCTGTCGATGCGGCTGGAGCCGTCTGTGCCTTTGCCGCCGAACCCCCTGTAGAGGTCGAGGTCCTCGTAAGGCGGCTGCCCATACATGTAGTACACGGTCCAGTACTTCCCCCGGTCTTCGCCGTCGAACACGGAGTACGGTTTCTTGTTGGGGTCGCCGGACAGGTTGAAGACAATGTAGTAGAACAGGTCCGCACGCATGGTGCCGCCCAGACGCATCGTGACCTGGATGATTCTCTTGATCTCCTGCTCACCCTCCGGGAGGTTTTCCCATGCGCAACCGACCGCAGGAAACAGGGTCAACATGCATAGGATTATCAGGATTTTCTTGGACATTGTTATACACCTCGCTAGTACGAGCCGAACCCTCCTTGGCCTCCGGTGCCGCCCAGATTGAGTCCACTGAACCCGCCTCCGTATCCCTGGAACGTGTCGAAAATCCCCGGACCGAATGCGTCCTCAGTGCTGGACCAGCCGAGGTGCGCCTGCGGGAACGCCGACACGCCCCACGTGAAGCCCCAGTAGTCATTCTGCGCGCCGTATTGCATGCTGAGAAACGTGCAGTCGAAGCGATGAGTGACCTTGATGGTCCTTATTATGGATCCTGTCGACTGGGAGCCCGCTTCCGCCGACACCTCGAAGTCCCAGTCTTTGCCGACGACAAAAGTCGCGCTTGTGCCGAGCCTCGTGATCGATCCGGGGGGCTTTACGCTGAGGTCGGTCTGCATCCGGTAGGAACGGAAATCGGTCATCGACAGGGAAGTGGTGATATTGCCGAGATCTCCCCGTGCGAAGTCATACTGCGTCTGGAGCGTCATCCTGGTCTTCGTGCTGGGAGTGTAGTTGAGCGAGAACGTCAGCGCCGACATCCTCTTGATCGACAGAAGCTCGCCCGGAGCCGCGGCGTACCTGTCGCTGAGCGCATAGTTGGTTTGCAGCCTGATAGTATACAAGCGGCCATTTTGGTAATTCAAACTCCATGTGAGGCTGTTCGAGGGAGACCTGGCATTGTCCATTCCCTGGAACGGAATCCTGCCCTCGTTGTCCGACCGGTTCCAGTTGACCTGCCATTTGAGCTTCCGGGACATGTCCCATGTCCAGCTCACCTGGGTCCCGTACACGTACCTGGCGTCGCCCGTGGAAGCTATCGCCTGCCAGTAGTCGATGTTCGCCTGCACCTTGTGGCTCTTGCCGAAATCGAAGTTCCTGTTGAACCGTGTGTCCATGCGGCCATAGAAGCCGTTCCGCTCCTTGTTCTCCGGACCGATATAGTAGAGCGCGCCCTGGAGGTTGAGGTTCTGCATGGCGAATCCAAGCGGGTTGCGGTACTTGGACGGGAACGCGTTGGGCTGCAGGGTGATGTTGATCTCCGGGAGCCTGTCCGTATACGAATCGTTTCGATCGGACTGGTTGGTGACCCCGTCAGGATCCCAGTGCGTATCGATGCTCGCGTCCCAGTCCCAGCCTTTTCGACTCTGGCGGAAATCCATGCCCGCCTTGAAATCCTCCTCCGCGGGCGTGCCGTTGCCGGTCTTGCTCACCCTGTAGTCCACATTCCCGTTGGCCGTGACGGTTCCGAACAGGGTCCGGTTGTGCGTCAGCCCCAGCGTGATGTCGTCCGCCTGGCTCACGCCCGAAGTCTGCCGCAGAGAAGCGTTCAGGGATGTTCCGGTGCTCGCAGTCTTGTAGTTGGAGCTGATCGAGCCGTTGACGTTGTTGGTCCTTCCCCGCAGAATGTTGAACCTGGAGCCTCCGTTGAGGCCCAGGCTGCCGGTCCAACGGCTTCCGAATCTCAGCGGCTGAGAGGCGTTGAAACTGTATTCGTTCGCGTGAGTGACTCGCCCGGTGGCGTCATCCCGATATCTGCCATAAAGGTAGGTCCAGGTCAGCCTTCCCAGCCCGTGCCTTGGAAGGGCATACTCATGCTGCCCCCCGATCTGCCAGCCCGTCTGGGCGTAGTAGTCCATCAATAGCGTCCCAATGATCAACTCTTCGGCCATAAAGTTATACGTGGTGTTGACATAGGTGCCGTTCCAGGAGTCTTTCCCGACCTTGACCGTCCAGGGCGTCTCCGCCAGCGAGAATGCCCAGAACGGAAACCAGACAACCGGGACATTGAGGATGAACGTGTAGCCGTTGCGGAAGATTATCTTGTTGCCCGGGAGGACCTTGATGGATCTGGCCTCGATGTGATACTCGCGATGCTCGGTCGGGGTGCACGTCGTCAGGCGACCGTTGACCATCTTGTAGTTATTGATGTTGCCCTTGAGCTGCTCGGCCTCAAACCAAACGGGCTCGCCCACACCCTGCACGAGCATGCTTCCCCTTGTGTTGCGCATGTCGAAATCGTCGCGCGCGTAGTTGTACCAGATCGAGTCGGCGAAAATGTCGCGGTCGGCGCCGACGAGGTGTATGTTCCCCACCCCGAAGAACTCGTCCTTCTTGTCGTTCAGCCTCACCTCGTCCGCATAGATCACCACTTCCCGGAAATGCACCTCCACGTTGCCCTGCAGGAGCAGAACCTCCTCATCCCGGATTTCCTGCTGGTAGTCGCTCTTGAAGGAGACCTCCTCCTCGGCGGCCCGTGCGACGCTCGACAGCGCGGGCACAGACAGTGCCAGGGCCGTCAGGATCGCAGCGACCCGTCCAACCGGGCCGCCTCTATGGATTCTAGCTTCCACTAAATGCCTTTGTCCCCTCAGCAACTTTCGAGTAAAAGCGAAACCGAGAGGTTCATGCAAACCCGGCTGCAACGCGCAGTTTGATCACACTGGAATCCGGCCTGCGGGATCCACCCCGGGAATCAGCGCCTGACCCGACCGAAAATGTAGATTCCGAACAGAAGGTATGCCACATTCGTGCTCCAGGCGCTGATAATCGGATACTGAATAATACCCTGTTTTCCGAGCGATTTAAAGACGGAGATCAGCACATAGTAGACCAGGACCAGAATGATGGCGTAGAGCATTCCGACGAAGGTTTCCTTGCGGGGCGAAAAAACGGAGAACATAAATCCGACGAATGAGAATATAAAACACGCGACCGGCGTGGAGTACTTGAACTGAAGCTCGGTCTGGGACGCGACCGTGTCCATCCCTGCGTTCTGGAGCCTCGAGATCTGCTCCGCGATCTCCCCCCCGGCAAGGGTGCTCGCGTCCCGCTGCTCCTCGTGCACCTCCTGCAGCTTCCGCGGGAAGTCCCTCACGAGCTCCCTCACCATTTCCCTGCCGACCAGCTCCCCTTTCTCGTCGTAGAGGAACATGCGACCGTTGTTCAGAATGAGCCTGTCGTCCTCGAATCGTCCCGAGAACGAAAGCGTGATACGGTACCACCCGTCCGGCTCGCGCTCGAACAGAAGCGTGCGCCCGAGGACACTGGTGTTGGTGTCGTAGCTCCCGACGTAGACGATCATGCCCTTCTCGTCGCGGAAGAACACGTTCTGCTTGATGTTGAGCGCCTCTTCGCCCTTGATAATCCTTTTCAGCTCGAAAGCGCGCTGGCTCGCTTTGGGGACCATGCTCTCGTCCATGTAGTAGGTGATAACGGACAGGACTGCGGAGAGGAACAGGATCGGCATCATGATTCTCAGAAGCGAGATACCGCCGCAGCGCATCGCGGTGATCTCGCTCGATCTTCCGAGCTGCCCGACGGCGAGCATCACTCCGAACAGCGTCGCCACAGGCAGGGACAGCACGATCGTCGCGGGAGCGTCGAGCAGATTGATCAGCGCAACGGTCCCAAAGGGTATTTTCTGGTGAAAAAGAAGATCGCTGGACGCGTAAAAATTGTTGCAGATGATAAGCACCGAGAAGGCGAAGACCGCCGCCAGCACGAACATGGACACCATCCAGGCGATATATCTGTCGAGGAGTTTCATTCAGTGGTTCCCTGCCCTAACGCCTGATTGCAACTATGATCGGCAGCCCCAGTATGAAGAAAACGATGTTCTGGCCCCAGGCCGCGATCCAGGGGTCCAGGCTCCCCTTTAAACCCAGTGAACGCATCACCGTCATAAGTATCCAGTACACCGCCACGCACGCGATGGCGAAAATAACGCCGGACGCGTTCTCCTTGCGCGGGTTGACCACGCTGAAAAGCACGCCCACCATGGCGAATACGAAATTGGCCACAGGTATGCTGAACTTGAAATAGTAGTCGGTCTCGAGGGCCGATGGGGCGACACCGCCCGCCCTGAACGTCCTGATCACCTCGCTAAGCTGGCTGCCGGTCATCTCCTGGGGAGTGCGGTTTTCGCCGTAAAGCTCCTGAAGCTCGCGCGAGATATCCTTGACAACCTGCGTGAACTGCGCCGACCGCTTGGCGTCGCCCTGCCTGTCGAACTCGAAGGTGAGACCCTTCTCGAGATAAAGAAGGTCCCCCTGGAAACGTCCCTTGTCCACGACGCTGAGGGTCGGGAAGCCGAGAGGATCGATCTCGAAGAAACTCAGGCTGCCCATCTGCTTCGCTTTCTTGCTGTACTCCTGCGTGTAAATGACTATCTCGTCTGACACGTGGAAGAACACGTTCGCCTTGGCGGACTCCATGACGTCGGCGACCCAGAACTGGCGGACGTAGTTCTGCGAGATGTGGTTGGCCTGCGGGACGATCTTCTCGTTCAGCCAGAATGTGAGAACGCTGATGACGACCGAGAACAGCATGACGGGCACGACGACTCGGGTCATGGAGATGCCGCCGGTGCGTATGGCGATTATCTCGCTGTCGTGGCCCATGCGTCCCAGTGTGAGGAGCACGGAGAAAAGCGTCGCGACCGGGAACCCGAGCACAAACATGGCCGGGATCCTCAGGAGGATTATCTGGGAGACTATGCCGATCGGGATGCGCTTGTTGAAGATCAGCTCGGCCATGATGTAAAGGGTGTTGCCGATCATCAGGACGACGAAGCCGAGGATAATGCCGATGAAGAATACCGACATCTCGCGCCATATATATCGATCGATTATCTTCATTAAGTTCTATCTTTCAGTTGTTTCAAGTCAGATTATACCCTTAACACGGGGCAGGCATCCACAACTTAGGTTCCCGGCGAGCGGGCGAAATGTGTCCGATCCGCGGTATTCAAGGCCTTGGATACGCCTGGCTGACTGCAGACAGCTCACGCAATGGACATCGATCACATCTGCCCTTACATATTGACCGATTGCGGCGGCGCACGGTTCAGAGCTTGACAGCAACGCCGGGGCAGAGTATATATGCAATGCCGTTCGTGCGCGGATGGCGGAATCGGTAGACGCGCTAGGTTCAGGGCCTAGTGGACGTAAGTCCATGGGGGTTCAAGTCCCCCTCCGCGCACCAGGCGCAAGAAAACCCCGCAGCTTGCGGGGCTTTTTTTATCGAACGGACCGTTAATGCCGGCAGAATCATAACTCGTAGACATAGACATGCGAAGTGCTCATGTCGGGGATGTACATTTTGTGCGTGTGCGGGTTGCAGGTGATGATCCTCGGATCGTTCCCGCACGGAACGTCCCACAGCATGGAAAGCGTGTCGGCGTCGAAGACGATCAGACGACCCGGAGCGGTCACGTAGATCGCGCCGCCCATGTGATCGACCCCGTGCACTCCTCCATGCGTTGAGTTGATCGTCTGGACATGCGTGTATGTCCCCGCATCCCAGACCTCGAGATTCCCGAAATCATCGCTGCCGAAGCAGAGCTGGTCTCTGTAGGGATCATAGTCCATGTCCGACATCAACGGATACCCATTGATGGTGTCGGTGACGAATGTCGTGATGACGGACCAGTCTTCGGCATCCCTGACCTCGACGACCGGATACGGGTTGGGATTGTTGCGGCAGTACACAAACAGACGGTCACCCTCCATGTCGCCCTCAAGGATGTTCGGAAACTCCGGCGTCCAGTATATCGTGTAGGTGGGGGAACTCTGGGTGTAGTCCCAGGTGACAAGACGTTTCGCGATGGGATCGGACAGGACCGCGACCGAGAGGTCGGAGAAAAGCTCGACATCTCCGCAGAAGAATATCCCGGTAGGAACGTCCACCGGGAGGTAGAACTGCTTGCCCGCGCCTCCGTCAAGGTCCCAGAGATCCACCAGAAGGGATCCCAAACTGAGCATGTTCGGTGCGAGAATTTTCCTTGCCTCGCTGCTTATGTCGAACGGTCCGGGCATGCCGAAGAACCCGCCGCCGGTCTTCTGGAACACTTTCTCCACGCTCTCATCGTTGCCGATCCTGTAGAACCCGAAGTCCTGCACCGGCGAAGCCTGCGTGCAATCCACCCATCCGTCATTCTCCTGCATGTCGACCTGGGAGAAGTACGGCGAATGGAAACCT
>Ga0315294_10001421_pt1 | contig 25992 bp, 26 predicted proteins | sample YL17G13_40_MG_FD_203626 | JGI IMG/M metagenome (GOLD analysis project Ga0315294, IMG submission 203626) | Sediment microbial communities from Yellowstone Lake, YNP, Wyoming, USA - YL17G13_40 | ecosystem: Environmental > Aquatic > Freshwater > Lake > Sediment | place: USA: Wyoming | collected... | reverse complement strand
TGCAATTCCCCGGTCTTCCCATAGTTTCCACACCAATCTCAGCAATATCAAATTGTATTAATCTATCCAAACCGTTTAATATTGATTGAGCTAGCTCAGACACATTCTTAGAGGTAACCATAGCCTCAGCTACTAACCGATGTATATCGCTTAAGATCCTTACCTGTTCGTTGGCTAGCCTCTCCGCTAATTTGTGCTCTATTGCCGAGGAGAGCATATTAGCAACGGTGTAAAAGAATGTTCTATCCGCTTCAAATAGTATTCGGGGCTTCTCTCCGCACAATTGTAGAACACCCAAGAGGGTGTCATTGGAACCGATAAGCGGATAGGCGAGCAGGGATTTGACCTTCAATTCTTGGAGTCTCTGTTTGTGGGAAGAATAGATATCGTGTTTAGTAACATCCGGGGCAAAAACTGGCTCACGCCGTCGGGCAACCCAGGCGGAGATGCAGCGGTCGTCATCTATGGATATTGGAGAAACCGATTCCCCAAAAATATTCTCTTTTCCACCTATTGAGGCGCTATATTCCAATTCCTTCCTTTGTTCATTGTATAGTGCCAGGTTTCCATTATCAAATTCCAAAACCTTAACTAATCCATCCAGCACTTGTTGGCACAATTGACAAAGGTCCAAACTCTGGAGAGAGGAGTCGGCGATGATGCGGAAGGCTTCCCGTTCGCGCTCCATAGCCTCTTCCGCCATGACCTTTTCCATCCCGGCAGCTATCTCTTTGGCAACAATATTCACAATTTCCAGGTCTCTCTTCAGAAAGGTCTTTGAGCCGATTGTAGAAATCTGTAATACTCCGATAGTTAACCCTTTTGTATTTAGAGGAACAGTGTAGGACTGATTAATATCATACTCTGTCATTAGGTCGTGAGCATACTTGGTCAGTTTGTCGGTTCGGGCATTAGTAACCAGTATCGGTTGATTGAACCGAAGGACTTTTATGCCAGGACCCATCCAATCACCTAATTGTATCTGGCGCTCAGTAAAATGTTGGAAAAAACCCTCGGGTAATCTGATTTGAGCAATGCAATTCCCCGGTCTTCCCATAGTTTCCACACCAATCTCAGCAATATCAAATTGTATTAATCTATCCAAACCGTTTAATATTGATTGAGCTAGCTCAGACACATTCTTAGAACTAACCATAGCTTCGGCCACTAATCGATGCATATCACTTAAAATCCTTACCTGCTCATTGGCTAGTCTCTGTTCGGTGATATCTCGGATGATGGTTTGGAAACCCACGGTCTTACCCTGCTCATCTCGGATACTGGTAAAAGAATGCTGGGTGAAAACCGTTCGCCCATCCCTGTGCACCCAAGCCCATTCTTGATAACTCTGGGGTAATTCACCGGTGGTAAGGAATAACTTCCAAAATCTCTTATATTTTTTGCGGTAATTGGGGTGTATATTTCGTTCCATTAAAGAAAAGTCGGAGACGAATTCCTGGGGAGCATAACCAAATATTTGCTGGCAGGCTTGGCTGGCATATATTACCTTGCCATTTATGTCAACTAAGACGATAGCGTCTTTACTCTGCTCCACCAATTGGCGATAGCGCTCTTCACTGTCTTGCAGAGCTTGAAGGGCGCGTTTATACTCGGTAATATCCTCTATGGTCCCTTCATAATAGATAATTTTACCCTTTTTATCTCGGACCGCCTTAGCATTTTCTCGAAGATAGACAGAAGTGCCGTCCCGTCTTTTCCACCAGGCTTCCAGGCCCTTTATCTCTCCTTCTTGCTCCATAATCTTTTTGAACCGTTTCCTGGGGTAGGTTGGAAAGTATTCATCTTTCTCTAGATTCTTACGAGCCAATGCCTGGAAGGAGGAATAACCCAATAAATTAATGAATGTTTGATTTGCCATTAGAATTCTACCGGTGGGGGTGGTGCGATAGATACCGACGGGAGCATTCTCAAAGAGATGATGATAATGGTCCTCGCTTTCACTGAGAGCTTTACCGCTTTTGTTTCGTTCTATGGCATAACGGATAGAGCGAACCAACAGGTTGCCATCAAAGGTTCCCTTAACCAGGTAATCCTGAGCACCCGCCTTGATGGCTTTAATGGCCAGGCTTTCGTCTTTTAGGGAGGTCAAAATAATGATGGGAATATGGGAAGCAGTGGCGTGGGCTTCTGTAAAAGCGCTCAGCCTCCGGCTGTCCGGTAAATTAAGATCCAGGAGCACTACATCAAACTTTTCGGAAGACAAACACTTCAAACCCTGGCGGAGCAATTCGGCAGACTTCAGATTAAACTTCCCACCAAGAGTCTTGGCTAACATCTTCTGAATCAGAAGCTTGTCTGTGGGGTTAGCTTCAATCAACAGGATTTTTATCTTTCTCTCGCTCATATATTTACCACTTATGTTGTCAATATTGTCAGTTTTGCCCAACCTCCCTATAAAACATAATAATGATAAAACAATTATCTGTCAAGTAGATTTTGGAATTTCCTTAGAAAACAAAAGGGAATTAGGACCCCCTTGACCGCTGCGGCAAAGACAAAGATGCTAAATCTATCTTGTTTTACTTCCTTCTCCAGCCTAAGTTTTTGCTTGACATCCAAGATACATCGTATATAATGTAATCAGGTTTTTCCTCAGGTTTCCCCCACATTGGAGGTCGGCGGCTTCTGATAGTAGTTATACTAATCTAAGTAGTGAAAATCAGCTTTTCCCAATTTCTTATTTAAAATTTTGCCCTTTGCCGACCCAAAACTCTGTAACCATCTGCTTCTCTTTACTTACTACTTCCCTCCTCTGGGGATGGCTGGTGTTCAGCGTGTCTCCAAGCTGGTCAAATATCTGCCCCGCTTCGGGTGGAGCTGCACAGTAATAACCCCCAAACCGATACATTACTACGCTTACGATAATACTCTGCTTGAGGGCATTCCCTCGGGAACCAGAGTCATCCGCACGCCTTCTTTATGCCCTCAAAGAATGGCGCGAATAGTTTTGGACATTAAGGCACAGATCACCAGTCAACCTTACCGACCCCCTGAGTATCTTACCTCCTCAAACCGCCGGTTTATGTCCGCTCTTAAAAACTTCCTCATCCCGGATGAAAAGATAGGTTGGATACCCTTTGCTCTCTGGGCTGGCATTAAGGAGATTATCTCCGGGAATTATCAGGCGATAATGACCACTAATCCCCCGGAATCGGTCCATTTAATTGGGTTAGCGCTTTCCGCTATTTCCGGATTACCCTGGGTGGCAGATTTCCGCGATGAATGGAGCAGACGCGCCTTACGCCGGCATCAATTATCCCTCACCAAATGGGTAAATAGGAAGTTGGAGAAGACCGTCGTCTCCAGAGCCGACCTGGTCACCGCCGTCTCCCCGAAGATGACCGCTGATTTCGCCAGTCTTCATCAGGAGAAGTCTGCAAATCGCCTGGTCACCATCACTAATGGGTTTGACCCGGAGATTTTGCCTTACCACCCCAGGGTAAATCGTAGCGGGAAAATGCTGCTCACTCATGTGGGCAACTTCACCGACCGGAGCTCTGCCAAAATTTTCCTTAATGTATTGATGGAGATGAAAAGAGCAAAGCCCACCCTAAATAAGGAACTCTCGGTGCGGTTTCTGGGGCTTTTGCGTTACGAGGATGCCCAACTGGTAGAAACCTACCATCTTTCTGATGTTGTAGAAATGTGCGGTTATCTACCCCATCGTCAAGCGCTCTCGGCGCTTCTGGATAGCGATGCTCTGCTTCTGCTGATGGGTGAAGGACTGGAGGGGAGCCGTATATTGCTCAAGACATTTGAGTATTTGTGGGCGCGGCGACCGGTGTTAGCCATTGCGCCGCGAACTGAGGGCGTGCGCCTCATGGAAGAGCTGGGGGTCGCTCAGGTGGTTGCTCCATCTGATAAAAGGAGTATAAGGGATAAACTGGACCGCCTGATAGGGCAATTCCACTCGGGAATTTTAGAGAAGACATTGCCACAAATAGACTTGACCCCTTACTCTTACCTGGAGCAAGTAAGGAATTTGGCTAAGTCACTTGATGAGCTAGCGGGGGAAAGGTGATTATTAAAAGTTGACACCATCACCCGATTATGGTATTTTGATGGTCTATATAATGTATTATTCTCTATGAGGAACCATTCATTTAGCGGCTATTGTTAAAATTTCTGATTCTATTTCACCAGACTAGTTTTAGACTCTTTTGAAGATTCAAATCATTACCAAGCTTTAGGAGAAAAAGATGGAATTTGCAAGAAAAATGACCACCATCCCAATTATGCTTCTGCTGGCTATAATACTCTGGCAAGCACCAGGGGAAACGACTACCTCCAGCGCCACTTCTACCCAAAAAGACTCCGACAATTCAACAGTCAATCTCAACAGTAGCTCTACAACCATACCCAGCAAGACCGGAAATCTGACCCCTTCTTCAATGACAAATGAAGAAATAGCCCAGCCCCAGGTGGAGGTAAAGCTCTTGAGTGAGGATAGCTCCGGGGTAACTTTCCAGGTTACTTTCCCCCCTCCAGAGATTACCGAGGAACAGATTAATGGACAAACCTTCAGCTGGTTGGACTTGCCTACCAATTGCTCTACTCAATTGCCGGGTAAGCCACAATTGCCGGCTCAAACTATTGTAATCGGTATTCCCGAGAACGCAACGATTAAAGTTTCCGCTGAGGCTGGCAATATGAGCGAGATTTTCCTGGATAACATTCCCAAGCCAGTTCCCTTCAGCTATCCGGAGACGGGCAAAGAGGATTTCCCTCAACTGAAACTTGATTACATCCCGGACACAATGGTCTATTCCACCGGTGCCATCTATCCCCTGGTTCGCGCCGAAGTTTTGGAAAAAGGCGCTTGCCGGGGTTATAGCTTAGTAAAAATCATAGTCTATCCTCTGGTCTATAACGCTGCCAGCCAAAGTGCGGAATTTTGCGAGTCAATCCAGGTGCGGGTTGATTTCTTGGGGGGAAATTTACCCCAAAACAGTTCTTTAGACCAAACAGAAAAAAGCAAAGGAGAACAGGAGATTGAGGCGGTATTACAAAGTCTATTATTGAATTATGAGACCGCCAAGAACTTCAAGCAATCCATTGAGCCTATGCCCACTAGCGACGGGATGACTCCCTACGACCTATATAATCCGGAATACGGCACCCCTTGGAAGATGTATATGTACAAAGAAGGGATTTACAAAATATCCTCTGAATGGTTGGAATCCAAGGGTTTTAACCCAGAGGGAATAGACCCGCGGACGATAAAAGTCTTTTGTGGTGACAAGCGAGAGCTTTATTACGATACCCCCGACAAGATCCCAGCCAATGATTCTATCCAGCAAATACCCATATACTTTATTGGTGAGGAAGACGGAAGTTTTGACCCCGGCGATTACTTCATAATGTATGGGGAGGGAACCAGTTTCTTTGACGATGAATATAATTTCTCTAAAATGGATTATACTACTATGAATGTGTATTGGCTAAGCTACGGAGGAGAGCCCGGTCTGCGTATGCAGAAAATTAATGGAACACCGCAAGACTCCACACCCCTGGCAAATTCTTACGAAACCTACCATCATTATGAACAACAAGCAAATTATCAAGGTGGTTACCCCTCCTTACCAACCAGCTCGGATGAATGGTATTGGTATACACTCTCCCCTGGAGGAACACCGCCTGTTGCGCGGCAAGACACGCCTTTCAAACTATACAACATCCCCCCAGGTCAGGATTTAACCATTAAATTCCGCTTCCAGGGCTACCGGAAAAACTATGAAACCGTTCATCACACCAGCTTATTTGTTAACAATCCCACCGAGCAGTTTAAAATTTTTGAGAAAGACTGGCTTAACAACGATTATTTGGAAGAAACAGTTACTGTGGATTCCAGTCTAATCCATAATGGGAATAATATACTCTGGTTACAGGAGGAAGCGGACCCTGGAGCTACAAGCGACCAGGTCTGGTTTGATTGGTTTGAAATAGCTTATGAGCGACCCTTTATTACAGATTCCGATTGGCTTCTTTTCCGGCAACCAACTGGACAGACTGGAATGGTTCGTTACCATATTGGACCTTTCTCCAATGACCAAATTTATATAATAGATTACAGTAATAACCAATTGGTGGACAATATCAAAATCACCGATGACAATAATAAATACTATGCAGATTTTCAAGCTCTTACTGCGCAAAAATCCACTCGTTTCGTAACTATGACCACCTCCAATATGCTCACTCCTTACGACCTTCTCCCCGACTCACCCAGCAATTTACACGACCCCAGCAATGGAGCAGATTACCTGATTATTGCCTATAAAGACTTTGTGGATGCCTGCGAACCCCTGGCAAGTTTCCGCCAGTCCCAGGGCTATCAAACCAAAGTCATCAATGTGGAGGACATCTACGAGGAATTTGGAAGAGGACTATTCGACCCCACCGCAATTCGCAATTTCCTTTTTTATGCCTACCACAACTGGGATGTCAAACCAGCTTATGTTCTTCTAGTGGGAGATGCTTTCTTTGACTATAAAAATCTCTACGGACGTCAGAATGACCCCGCCAACCTACATATTAATCATGGTGGGAATAAAATACCGGCACATTACACTTCGTATAGCCCCAATGGTCACACTCCCCACGACAACTGGTATGCCTGTATGGATTTTGACAGCTACGAATATCTACCGGACATAATTCTCTCCAGAATCTGCCCAATAAACGCCGAACGTTGTGCTGGAATGGTTAACAAAATTATCACCTACGAAACCAATCGCCAATGGGGCGATTGGCATAAGGAATTATCCCTGGTGGCTGATAATAAGGTTATACCCAATGAACAAGGGACTTTCACCGACGATTGTGAGGATAAGGTCAACAATTGGATGCCCCTGGGTTTCTGGCCACATAAGATTTATATGGAGAGTATGGACTGGGACCCCTCCTGGAACGACCCGGACCACCTTTACTTACGCGAGCTTCATACCCGTACCCATCTCACTATTTACCTTCGGGAACATTATGGAAGCGCCTGGTTGCAATTTGCCGGTCACGGTTCTTATCAACTCTGGTGTCACGAGAAATTGTTCGCCGACTGGGTGCAAGACCCAGAGAGCCCTTACTATATTGATTGGAACAATCCCACATATATGGATATGGAATTGCTCACCAACAACAAGCAATTCCCGGTAGTAAGTCAAATGTCCTGCAATCTTGCCTTCTTTGACCTCTATGTGGATAGTTTCAGTGAAAAGCTATTGGTGCCGACCAACCGGGGCGCAATAGTCACCTTTGGTGCCACTCGCCTGGGCACAGAGAGCAGTCAGAATTATTATCACAGGCAGTTGTATAACGCTTTCTTCCCCGGTCGCGACTTGCGCGACCCCTGCTTTACAGTCGGTCAGGCTTATCTGTATGCGAAACTAGCCCTCGGTGACCCTAGTGTCAGAATTGAACATGTTATGCTGGGTGACCCCGCGGTTACCCCTCCTTTCCCCACCAAAAAGATTATCCTCACCCCGACAATTGAGAATCCGGTTCAAAGGGGACAAAATATCCACTTCAAAGGCACGGTAAATCAACCCGACTTTAATGGTGTGGCAGTAGTAAATTTATACGACAACATTTGGTATTGCCTTAGCAATAACTGGACTCCAGCAAAAGACATTTACCAACTCCGTCCACTTAACACTGTCAAAGTCTCAGTGAATAACAGCCAGTTTGAGGGAGATATCATCGTTCCTCTCAACTGCGGGGAAAGTGCCCCTGACCCAATTGAGGTAGCTCTGCAAATATACTCCTATGATGAAGATACCGGCCTGGGAGCTCTGCTGAACAGCAGTCTAACAACTAATGTGGTCGGCACCGCCCCCAAGACTGACTTCACTGGACCGGAAATTAGCATCAATTGCGGCGATGAGGGTTTCCACAGCGGAGATTTCGTGCCTAGGAAATGCAAGATAACCGTCAACATCAGTGACCCCAGTGGAGTGCTGGCTTCTCCGGGCAATACCATTGAAAATCCCACTATACCCCAACCTATCCTACTCCAAGTCAGCGATTCCAGCGAGCATCAGTCAACCTACGACCTGACTGAACGATTCCAACCGCTTCTTGACGACCCTACCAGGGGCACTGCCACTATCGTAGTTGACCTTACCGAAGGCGAACAGACCATCACCGTCTCCGCCTACGATAACTTCCTCAATTCCAACTCCAAAACCGTAACCGCTATCGTCGGTTCGGACAATACCCTAAAAAATGTCCTGGTCTGCCCCAATCCCTTCGCCAAGGATACCTATTTCACCTTTGAAACCCAGACCCCTCTGCAATCTGTCAAGATACAAATCTTCACCATAGCCGGCAGAAAAATACGGGAGATTACCGCCAATAACCTCAATCTTGGCTACAATGAAATCTACTGGGATGGTCTGGACGGCGATGGGCATAATCTGGCTAATGGCGTCTATCTCTATAAACTCATCGCCGACAACGGTCAGAGCCAGGTGGAAGTATACGATAAACTGGTGGTGATGCGCTGATGGTCAGAATAAGCACCTCTCCACCCTTCATAAAGGATAAATTGATGAATAAAATAGCCGCTCTCTCGCTAGCCCTGTTCTGCTCTCTGGCAATCGCCGAATCCGTCCTCGCCGACGACACTACCTACCAGTATGCCGGCGAGTTCCTCTCCCTGGGTATGGGGGCGCGAGCTCTGGCTATGGGCGGAGCCTTCGTCGCCGTCGCCGACGATTCCAGCGCCACCTACTGGAACCCGGCCGGCTTAGCCCTGATGCAGAAGGGCGAGGGCGCCTTTATGCACGCTTATACTTTCAAGGGCTTGGTCAAGGTGGATACCCTATCCATAGCCTATCCCATCAGCAAAAAATACGGCACCATCTCCGGCGGTATGCTGCGCGTCGGAGTTGACGATATCAAAGAGACCGGCTGGACCGACCCCAATGACCCCAACCGCCGACCGGAGATAAAGAGCACTTTCAATTGGGCGGATACCGGCTATTACATCTCCTACGCCCGACAATTGCTATCCCGGATAAACATCGGCTTCTCCGCCAAGATAATCCGTCAGGGCGGTGGCGACTGGAGCGGCTCCGGTTACGGCTTTGATGTGGGGATTATGACCAACCCTTTGAAAAACCTGAATCTAGCAGTGAATTTCCAGGACATCTACTCCCGGGTGAAGTGGAAGACCGGAGCGGTTGACCGCTTCCCGGTCAACGCCAAGGTGGGCTTAGCCTATACCTTCAGCTTGCCATCCATAGACAGCAAATTGGTCACCGCTTTTGACAGCGACATCAAGAAGAAGGGCTACGATTATTCCGCCCAACTCTCCGCCGGCTCCTTCAGCTTTGACCTGCACTACGGCGCCGAGTTCATCTACCGCAACACTCTGGCAATCAGAGCCGGAGCCTATCGCTCCAATTTCGCCGCCGGCGCCGGTCTGCGCTTCAAGATGTTCACCGTTGACTACGCCTTCCAAACGCACACCGATTTGGGTGGTTCGCACCGGATTAGTGCGGGAGTGGTGTTCTAGACTGCCACCAATTATATGTTAATAATGAAGCGGGGGATAATATCCCCCGCTTCTTCTTTGTCTACTTCAAGGTGTTCACCGTTAACTACGCCTTCCAAACGCACGCCGATTTGGGTTGTTCGCACAGGATTAGTGCTGGAGTGATGTTTTAGGTCCAAAAATGATTACTGAGATAAAATAAGGCGAAAATCTCACTAACACAACTAATGATTTTAGGATGGTGATACGGCAATAAAGAAGTGACCATAATTAATTAAATTGTGGCCGTTTTTTTCTTGAAATATAATGAATATCATAATATACTTATTACGGGCACTAAAACTTCTGTTTGAATTGGAGGCTAGTATGGGAAAAAATGCATTTGTTCTAATGCCATTTGGAGATGCTTTTGACATTTTCTATTATGCAATTCTTAAACCCTTATTAGAGGAAATTGGTTATGAAGTAAAAAGAGCAGACGAACTGAAAACACAGCAGATTATACTAAAAGATATTATTAAGGGTATTAATGATGCCGATTTAATTATTGCGGATATTTCGACATCTAACCCCAATGTTTATTATGAACTTGGGATCAGTCACATTATGCATACGCCTGTTATTTTAATAACAAGAGATGAAATTGACGACCTTCCTTTTGATATTGGGTCGAATAGAGTTACTAGGTATTCAATGTCAAATTTTCCTATTTTAGAGGATTTTAGTGAAACTTTTGAGGATTTAGCTACAAGAGCTTTTAATGGAAAGTTGGAATATAGTAATCCTTTGCTTGATTGGGGATATGGTAACCTAATCCAAAAACGTAAAGAATTTAAAGAAAGAGAATCAGAAGATGGAATTTATGATAACATTGTAATTACCAATGATAATTTAATGAACATGCGGTCAACTTTAGAGATAATTACTGATAAAACCAAAAAATTGGTTGGTAATATTGAAACTTCTACAAACGAAATTAGTATACTAAAAAGAGATAAAAACCCATATACACCATCCAAGGTAAGAGATACTATTAATGCTCTTGCAGAAAATGTTGACGAATATTCTAATAATGTATATCCTGAAATAATTAAATATAGAGATTGTATTGATACCATGTTTTCTTCCTCAACATCAGTTTTAAGGAGGTTGACAGTCAATAATCAAGATGATTATGATTCATTAAATTATTTGAAGGAAGCGGTAGGTAACTTAAAAATCCAAACAATAATTATGGCTGAAAATACTAGTAAAATGCGAGAGTCATTTAAATATGCAAAAGGAAATACAAGAAAACTTGATAATGCTATAAGAGGAGTTGAAAACACCCTACAGGAATTAATTGATTGTGCAAATAACTCATTACCTTTATTCGATAAATTGATTACTCTCTGTGACGAAAAATTAAAAGAATATAAACCAATACAGTGAGCAATACAATAAGATTATTTACAATATTATTCCCCTTTTTTAATCATTGATCTTAAATCTAAAACAAGGAGTGAGAAGATGAATTCCAACAATAATTATGAATGGTTAAGCTATTTTATTGGGTTTGGGTTAAAACCCGATTATGAAAAAATGGATAATTTTTTATTAGGAATTTATCCTCAACTGCAAATTTGGCAAAATGATAATTTGCTTACTAAATTCATTTATACCAGATATTTTCAAAAAATTACAAGCAAATTCGAAGTGTTCAAAAATTACTTAGGAAAACCATATTGTTATACTATTCTTCGATTATATACAGACAAAAGCAAAACAACAACAATAACTAATAAAATGAAGAACTATCTTAATAGCTTAAAAGAAACTAAAATTGTTGACGCATGGGAAATTAATAATGACTGGGGTTTACATAATGAGAACTGTTATAAAGATTTTGGAAGTAGAGATTTTTATATTGTTATTGATGATTATATGCATTATATAAGTATGATTACTTTGGAATTGCTAACCTATGAGCAATCAACCAAAAATAAGGACAGTAGTGGAAGAAAAATATGGAGTCTTTATAAAAATGCTCCCTATTGGGCACATATGCTTCTTAATCAAATGGGAATAGATGATTCGGGTTTAAATCCTAATGGGATTCCCGTAAAGTATTCCATTTTTAGGATTTAGCGAAAAGGTTAAAATTATATTATTGTTTCCGAGGATAACAGAATTGAGTTATTAATAGTTAAATATAGCGGGGGATAATATCCCCCGCTACATTTCATATCCTCAATTAGCCGTCTATCAATACAACACCCTCGCCCTCACCTTCGCCACCCCGCTGTCCAGCATCTTCAATCTCCGGGCGGCGGCATAGGACAGGTCCAACACCCGCCCCTCCACGAATGGTCCCCTGTCGTTCACCCGCACCACTACACTCGCCCCGTTCTCCAGATTGGTCACTTCCAGAATAGTCCCGAAGGGCAGGGTTTTGTGGGCGCAGGTAAGGGCATACATATCGTAGGTCTCCCCGCTGGCTGTGGGCTGGCCACTCAACTCGGCGCCGTAATACGACGCCAAGCCCTCAAAAGTCTCCCCGGAAAGCTCCTCCGCCACACCTTCCTTAAAAATATAGCCCTCGGAACTCTTCTGTTCCTTGAGAGAGAGATTGCTATCCGGTCGCGGCAGGCAGCCTACCACGGGAAAGAGAAGCAGTATGAACAATAAGACTGTAGATGAATTAGATAGCCTCATTTCTGATAATTCCGCCCAAGCTTTTCTATCTCCTCCGCCATCTCCTTTCGCAAGGAGATGGGTTCCAATATCTCCGCCTGGGCGCCAAAGCCCAGCACCCAGCGCTTTATCTCCTCGGTTCCCGCCACTTTTGCCGAGAAGATAACCCGCCCGTCGGTTAACCGCTCTATCCTCTGCGAGGGATGACGCTTGCCCTCCAATAGCAACGGTGCCAGACGGGAGTCAAAGAGCACTCTGACCTCCACCAGCTCACCGCCGGTATAAACCTCCCAGGCATTCTTCAAATGCTCGTCCAGGGAATAATTCTCCGGGCGGGTGAAGTGTTCGCCGGTCAGAGAGAGTGAACGTATCCTCTCCACCCGAAAAGTGCGCAGTTCCCGGCGCAGATGGCAAAAGCCAATCAGATACCAGGCGTGTCGGCGAAAGAGCAGAGAGTAAGGGTCAATCTCTCTGGTCTCCACCTTACCACTGGATAGTGAGAAGTAGCGCACTCGTATCCGCAATCGCTTGCACACCGCCGTCTCCAGAATATTGAAAGTAGCGGACTTGCCAGCGTAGTTGGCATACATGTCCACTTTCACCGCTATCTTTTCGCCAAGCACCTCATCTTCTCTCAACTTAAAGATGGGCATAGTCTGGTCAATCTTGTCCAGAGCCCTGGCGATGTCGCGATAGAAGGGGGTGGAGGTGTTCAGGGCGGAGATGCCCACGCCCAGCTTGATGAGCATCAGCTCCCGGGGGGTGAACAGAGTGGTGGGAAAAGTGGGGGCAGAGAGCAGGCGATAGCCATTATCGTAATATACCGGCACAATATCGGAGAGTGAGGAGATGTCGCGATATATGGTGCGCACGGAGACATCAAAGCTCTCGGCAATCTCTTCCGCAGATAAACCCTGCCTTTGCGTAAGAAAGGATATCATCTTTAGAAGCCTCTCCGTTTTGTGATATTTCATAAGGTTCTCCCGAATCAAAAATAACTCAAATCTGTATCTCAAATCCTCCAGTAATGTTACAATGGATGCTGTGAATTTACAAGGCTTTAATCCCGGACATTCTCTATGAGCAAAATTTTAGCCATTGACCCGGGCAAAGTGCGTGTGGGCTTAGCCCTATCCGATATTACCGCCACTCTAGCCAGTCCCTGGGGAATCATCTCCCGAGCTGACTTTGAAGCGGAGGATTTTGGGCACATTCGGCAGATAATCGCGGAAGAGGCGGTAGAGCTGGTTATACTCGGTCATCCCCTATCACTGGATGGTTCCACCACCCTCAGCACCGAAGACGCCGAAGGGATTGCCGAGCGGCTCACCTGCTCTCTTTCCATTCCTGTAAAGATGGTTGACGAACGCTTGACCAGCAAAGAAGCGCGCAAACGAATGGCGGAGGCGGCGGGAAGAAAACCGGTGGGGAGGTCGGGCACAAATTCCGGTTGGGAGCGGGGGCAAAGGAGTCGACATAAGCCCCCGAGGAAGGTATTGGACGACGCAGCTGCCGCGACAGTAATTTTGCAGTCCTATCTGGATTCCCGGAAAAATCAAACACAACAAGAAACCCCACTTTAGTGGGGGCAAATCACCCCACTAGAGTGGGGTGTAAATCTGGCGGAGAGGCAGGGATTCGAACCCTGGGTGAGACCATTCAGCCCCACATCCGCTTAGCAGGCGGACGCCTTCGGCCAGCTCGGCCACCTCTCCAGAAATCAGTATTTAGAAAAATAGACGGTTTCTTAGAAAAAAAGCTTCGGAGGATGGAGGATTTGAACCCCCAAAGGCTTGCGCCCGGCGGATTTCAAGTCCGCTGCCTTACCAGTTAGGCTAATCCTCCATAGTCATTATAATTCGTAATTGATTATTATCTGATTTTTTTCCAAACGGCATTTCATGGTACTTTCAGGATTCTATTTTCATAAAAATAATATCTTATTTTAAATCCTGAGTAGAATATATTTGAATATATTATTATTATTAGCTTCTTCTACTTTCGAATATCCCTTCCATTCACAATGATATTCTTGTTCAATGATTATGTCTTTTCCTATACTTTGTTCTCCTGTAGATTCAGAAGGACCAACAACTATTTTCCCAGTTATATTGTCCTTATGTCTCCATCTTAATCTTACTTCTTTGCCAATGGTTCGTCCTTCATTAATGCGAAAATCCTTATCATATACTTGGTCAGTTCGTTTAAAACCATCCCAGTATAAATGGTCATTCGTCAAAAATATTGCATAACCTATATCGAAGTATTCCTCTTGTTTAAATTTTTCGAGCCTTTCTATATCTTTAATAAACCCATATCTTGAGTAATCTTGTGCACCCTGTTCTCTCAAATTATAACTTTCACCATCTATACCTACACGAAGTGTTTTGGTTTTATATTTCAGCTCAATTCCATACTTTACTCCGTTGTGTTCTACCCAAATATCAATATATCGGTTTTTAATACCCTTTTCAACATCCTGATGTTTTGAACTAAGTACTTTCTCACACCTAACCCTAGCTTTATCATGTTTTTGCAATATCCCTAAAGCAAGTGCACATTTAAAATCATCTTCGCTGTGAAAAAGTTTCCTTTCTTCACTTAGCTTGGTAATTATTTGTCGTAATTGTAGATTATTATCTAAAACCACTAAACACCCCTGTATTTGTCAATTTCGAATTTGTGTAGATAATATCTAGAATTACTTTTAGCGATTACATTAAAATAAACTACCCGCCCTTCTTACCCGGACCACCCTCGTCCTGCCGCTTGCGCCGGCGGAAGAAAAAGCCCTTGCGCTCCTCCTTCTTGGAGCGAACCTCCCGCTCCATTCTCTTCTCCCGCTCCTCCTCCTCCGCTTCTTGAGCGGCTGTTTCTTCGTCCGTCTCCGCTTCCATCTTCTTACGTTCTTCCTCGCGCTTAGCTCGCCGCTCGCTCTTCGCCTTCTTGGTCTTCTCCTCTTTCTCCGTAAGCTCTTTCTCAAAACCGACGAACTCCACAACGCACATCTGGGCGGCATCCCCTCGTCTCTGGCTGGTCAGCATTATGCGAGTATATCCGCCCTCGCGCTTGCTATACCTCGGAGCTAGCTCCTCAAAAAGTGCCTTTACCGCCTCCGGGCTGCGCAGTTGGCGGGCGACTAACCGACGAGAATGCAAGTCACCACGTTTTGCCTTGGTGACCAGCTTCTCCAGCATTATGGATAAAGCCTTAGCCTTAACCTGAGTAGTATAGATGCGTTTATGTTTAATCACTGCGATAGCCAAATTGGACAGGAGCATCTCCCGATGGTCTACGGTTCGGCTCAGCAAGAATCTTGCTCTGCGATGCCTCATTTCTCCTCCTGAATGATAATACCTTCCTCCTGGTCAACCCTCATTCCCAAAGTTAAACCCATCTCGTGCAGCACTTCCTTAATTTCGTTGAGCGACTTGCGTCCAAAGTTACGATACTTGAGCATCTCCGCTTCAGTCTTCTGCACCAGTTCAGCGATGACCTGTATCTTTGCCACCTTCAGGCAGTTCGCCGAGCGGACGGAGAGTTCCAGTTCGTTGACATTGCGGGCGAGCAATTCCTTGACCCGCTCCTTTTCCTCGTCTAACGCCTCGGTCTCTCGCTCCGGCTGGCTATTGAAGTCTATGAAGATGCTCACATATTCAGTGAGAATCTCCGCCGCCTGGCTAATTGCCGAGCGGGGAGTGATTGAGCCGTCGGTGAGTAATTCCAGTATCAACTTGTCGTAATCGGTACGCTGACCCACCCGGGTATCGTGAACCTCATATTTAACATGGCGGATAGGTGAGTAGTTGGCGTCCATGTATATCCGCCCGATTACCTCATCCTCCGGCGTCTCCTTAAGTGCGGATATATAACCCCATCCCTTAGTGACCTCCATATCCATCTTCAGATGGCCGTCTCCCACCAGAGTGGCAATGTGATGCTCCGGGTTGAAAATGTGAATATCCGGGTCGGCGAGAATATCTTTGGCTTTGATTTCTCCCTCCCCAGCCACATCCAAGGTCATCATTTTTGGGCGGTCGGCGTCCAGATGCACCACTACACCCTTGAGGTTAAGACAGATATTGATGATATCTTCCATCACATTGGGAATGGTGGAAAACTCGTGAGAGACACCCTCTACCTTAACCGAGGTAATGGCCGCACCCTCCAGCGAGGAGAGCAGAACGCGCCTTAAGGCATTGCCGATGGTGGTTCCCATCCCGCGCTCAAAAGGCTCCACAATCAAGCGACCGAAAGTGTCGTTGGTCACCGATTCGTCAAATTCCATAGTTCTCGGTCGCTTCAACCCCGTCCACTTCACCGGCACTCACCCCCAAATATTATTCCGTTTGTGTAATACCACCAAAATAAAACTGCATACTTCCCGGGCAACGCCGAAAAATCAATCAGCTAAACCTTGGAGTAGAACTCCACCACCAACTGCTCCTGCAGAGTAACCGGCATCTCCTCCCGAGTGGGGATATGGTCCACCACCCCTTCAAAGGAGCCCGGTTCTCGTTTCAACCAGGAAACGGTGGAGCCGGTGGAGAAGAACTCCATGGCATTGGTCACCGATTGATGCGAATGGCTCTTCTCCTTTACCGTGACTACATTTCCCACCGAGACCAGAAACGAGGGAATATCCACCCGACGACCATTGACCAGCACATGACCATGCTTGACTAATTGGCGGGCTTCGGCACGGGAAGTAGAAAGCCCCAGACGATAAATGGTGTTATCCAGTCGCGATTCCAGAATACGCAGTAGCATCTCACCGGTCATACCAGTTTGTCGCTCAGCCATGCCGAAATAGCGGCGAAATTGCCGCTCAAATATGCCGTAGGTGCGACGCATCTTCTGCTTCTCGCGCAGCTGAACGCCGTAGTCGGAAAATTTGGGGCGACGCATACCATGCTCACCAGGGGGGTAAGCTCGGGGCTTCTGCTGCCGGTCAAACGGACATTTGTTTCCCACGCGACAGCGCCCGCCCTTGAGAAAAAGCTTCTCCCCTTCACGACGGCAGAGTTTGCATCTAGGACCGGTATACCTTGCCATATCTAATTCCTTTCCGAACTTTTCATCAGTAAGCTTGTCAACGCTGGTTCTATACCCGCCGCCGCTTTTTCGGGCGACAGCCATTGTGCGGAGTATTGGTAATATCCTTGATAGCGGTAATCACCAAACCGCTGGCTTGAAGAGAGCGCAACGCTGCCTCCCGACCAGAGCCGGGACCCTTTACAAAGACCTCCACTTTCTTTAAACCCACCTCCATAGCCTTCTTGGCGGCCGTCTCCGCAGTTATCTGGGCGGCAAAGGGCGTGGACTTCTTACTGCCCTTGAATCCGGAGATGCCGGCGCTTCCCCAAGCGATAACATTTCCTTCTTTATCGGTGATAGTAACAATAGTGTTATTGAAGCTGGATTTTATAAAAACCTTGCCCTCAATAACATCCCGGCGAATCTTCTTTTTCGTCGCCTTCTTCGGTGTGGCCATTAAGAATATCCTCCAAATTTAGATTGAAAACTACTTCTTGGACTTGCGACCTACGGTCTTGCGCGGACCCTTACGGGTTCTGGCGTTATCCCGGGTGCGCTGACCGCGCACCGGTAAGCCCCGCTTGTGACGTAGTCCCCGGTAACAGTTTATGACGATAAGGCGTTTGATATTAGCGGAGACCTCGGCGCGCAGGGCCCCTTCCACCTTAAAGTGCTCCTCTATATATTTGCGGATGCTGGCGACTTCGTTATCGGTCAGGTCCTTAACTTTGGTATCTTCGTTGATGCCACAAGTCGCAAGAATCTCCGAGGCACGGGTGCGACCAATGCCATAAATATAGGTCAAAGCTATAATGATGCGTTTGTTTCTGGGAATATCTATACCGGCAATACGAGCCAATCTCTTTTCCTCCTTACGAAAGGCTTAACCCTGGCGCTGCTTGTGGCGAGGGTTTTCACAGATAACCCTAACCACGCCACGACGCCGGATTATCTTGCATTTAGCGCAAATCTTCTTAACTGATGGCTTCACTTTCATAAATTGTCCTCCAATAATCCTGCTTCCGTCGCAAAGGATACTTCAAAATTCATCTACTTGAACCGCCAGGTAATTCTACCTCTGTTGGGGTCGTAGGGGGTTAATTCCACCTTAACCCGGTCACCGGGCAGAATGCGCACAAAGTTCATGCGCATTTTGCCGCAAATATGAGCCAGAATGCGATGCCCGTTGTCCAACTCCACCCGAAACATGGCATTGGGCAGGGGTTCAATTACGGTTCCCTCTATTTGGATGGTGCTCTCTTTGGGCATAAACTCCCGCAGGCCTAAGGTATAAGGATTCTACTATCACTCAATCCCAGATTATGCCAGCGGTGAGTATATCCGGTTCACCACTGGTTACCACTACTGAATGTTCAAAGTGGGCGGTCATGCTCATATCCAGCGGAAAGACCGTCCAACCATCTTTAGCAGTTTTCACCCGATAACCGCCATCAATGAGCATCGGTTCCAGGGCAAAGACCATCCCCGCTTTCAACCTGGGACCTATCCCGGCAATGCCGTAGTTTGGTATATGGGGCGGTTCGTGCATCTTGGTGCCGATGCCGTGGCCGGTGTAATCCCGCACTACATTGAAGCCGGTCGCCTCGGCAACCTCCTGTATGGCGCAAGAGATATCGTAGAGACGATAGCCTTCCCTCATCTTCTCAATCGCCGAGAGAAGACAGCGTTTCGTGGTCTCCAAAAGAAGACGCAAGCGACTGGTTATCTCCCCCACCGGATATGTTACTGCGGCATCGCCCACATAACCGTCCAGAATGGCGCCGCAGTCAATAGTTAATATATCACCTGCTTTTAAAACCTTAGTTTTTGCCGGGATACCGTGAACCAACTCGTGATTGATGCTGGCACAAATGGTTGCTGGATAGCCCTGGTATCCCTTAAAAGCTGGTATCGCACCTCTTCTACGGATATTATCAAAAGCCAGTCCATCTAAATAAAGTGTGTCTATTCCCGGTTTGATTTCCTCCCGCAATAGATTGAGTGTCTCTACAACTATCCGGTTACTGGCTCTTAACTTTTCTATCTCTTCTGCACTGCGCAGGGATATGCCCGAGTTGGTGCGCATTGTCGTGGAAATCTCTTCCATCCAACTCACAGTTCCACTTCCCACTCAATTCAGAGCTTGACTGACATCTTCAAAAACCTGCTCCGGGCTCTGAGCTCCGTTTACATCCACCAAAAGATTGCGTTCACGGTAGAAATCAATCAGCGGGTAAGTGCGCCGAAAGTATATCTCTAATCGCTTGTTTATCGTCTCCAGGAAATCGTCGGTCCGCCGAACAGAGGTTTCCCCACAATTAGGGCAGACCACATCCGCTGATTCGGCATTTTCCGCCGAATTAAAGACTGTCTGGCATGACGGACATTCCCGACGGGCTAAAAGCCGATTTACAAGTATGTCCCGAGGGATATTTATGAACAATACCCTATCTATCTTAATTCCATTCTCCTCTAAATCCAGCGCTTGAGGAATAGTGCGGGGATAGCCGTCCAATATAAACCCATTTTTCACCCGGTCCCGAGCCAAGAACTCTTCAATAATGGAGAACATCATATCGTCAGGGACCAGCTCGCCGCGACCCAGGAGTTTCTCTACCTTCCGACCCAGCTCAGTCTTCTCCTCCACCGCCTGACGCAAAACCGCACCGGTAGAGATATGGGCAAGTCCAAATCGCTCGGCAAGCAGTTTTGCCTGTGTGCCCTTGCCCCCGCCAGGAGGACCGAGCAGAATCAGTCGGCTCTGCACTATACCCTCCCGCGCAGCCTTCCCTTCTTGACAAATCCCTCGTAGTGGCGCATCAACAAATGGGATTCAATCTGGCGCATAGTATCTAGAGCAACGCCTACTACAATTAACAATCCGGTGCCACCGAACCAGAAAGGCACATTGAACAATCGGTATAGAAATGTGGGCAAAATGTCTATCAATGCCAGGAAGATAGCCCCGGCTAAGGTAATGCGGGTCAAAATTCGGTCTATATACTCCGCGGTGTTCTTCCCCGGACGAATGCCGGGTATGAAACCGCCGTATTTCTTCATATTATCGGCCATATCCTGGGGATTCAGGACGATGGCGGTGTAAAAATAGGTGAAGAAAATAATCAGCACAGCATCAAAGCAGTAGTATAGCCAATGCCCCGGGGTAAAGAACTTGGCGATGGTTGCCAGAGTGCTGGCTGGGTCTGGGTTCAAGAAGGTCAGAATGGTCTGGGGGAACATTATCACCGAGCTGGCAAAGATGACCGGGATAACCCCGGCGGTATTTACCCGCAAGGGGATATGAGTTCCCTGTCCACCATATACCCGACGACCCACCACCCTTTTGGCATACTGCACGCGAACTCGTCGCTGACCCTGCTGCATAATTACTACCGCCGCCACCACCACAACCATTATTACCGCTACCAGAATCATCACCGGCACCGACATCTCTCTGGTTAGCACCTGCGACGCGGTTTTAATTATACCGCTGGGAAGCCGGGCTACAATTCCCACAAAGATGATGAGTGATATACCGTTACCTATGCCTCGCTCGGTAATCTTCTCGCCCAACCACATTATGAATGCGGTTCCCGAGGTCAGGGTTATCACCGTGAGCAGTTTGAAAGCCCACCCGGGAGTGGTGACCAAGTCTAATCCACCGGGGCGGGACTCCAACCAGACAGCGATACCCAACCCCTGCACTGCAGAAAGAATCAATGTGCCGTAGCGCGTGTATTGGGTAATCTTCTTCTTCCCCGATTCGCCCTCCTTAGCCAATTTTTCCAGATAGGGAACCACCGCAGTCAGCAATTGGAAGATAATTGAGCTGGAGATATAGGGCATAATGCCCAGGGCGAAGATGGTGGCTTTGCGCAGGTTTCCACCGGCGAACATATCCAGGAGGCCAAAAAGACCCTGCTGGCTTTGGAAAAACTTGGCTAGAGCTTGATAGTCAATACCCGGCAGGGGGATATGTCCACCGATGCGATAGACCAATAATAGCGCCAGGGTGAAGAAGATGCGGTTGCGCAGGTCGGGGATTTTGAAAGTGTTACGAAAACTTTCAAACACTTCAAATCACCTCCACCTTTCCACCGGCGGATTCAATCTTTTTCTTGGCTGTCTCAGAGAACCGGTGTGCTTTTACCGTCAGAGCTTTGCTCAGTTCACCATCTCCCAAAACTTTCACCCGGATAACTCTTTTGGGAATCAAACCCTCCTCGGCGAACTGCTCAAGCCCCACCTCTTTTCCGGCGGTAAAGCGGTTCAGGAGAGTTACATTTATCACTGCCCAATCCTCAATAACCTGCTGAGGGCGTTTGAAGCCGCGAAAGGGTAGTCTCCTTTGCAAGGGCGTTTGTCCACCCTCAAAGCCGCGCCGAACGCCACCGCCAGCGCGGGAGTTCTGTCCCTTATTACCGCGACCACTGGTGCCGCCGTGTCCCGAGGAAGAGCCTCTTCCGACGCGCTTACGCTTCTTTTTAGCTTTGGGGTTGGGATGCAGGTCGCCGATTTTCATAACTTCATTCCTTCTTTCAAACCTCTATCTCGCAACAATAAAGTAAGAGCAAAATCCTTAAGCATTCTCTACTTTCACTAGATGCCGAATTTTGCGAACCATTCCCCGAATTTGGGGATTATCATTGTGCACCACAGTTCGCCCCCGTTTGGTCAGACGCAGGGCTCGGGCTGTATTCCGCTGGTCCTGGGGATGACCTATCAGGCTACGGACTAGAGTTATTTTAATCTGCTTATTACCAGACATAACTATCTCCAAAATCATAAAGCTAGATGAGTGAAGCCATTCTATTGGCGACTATAGAGTGGAACTAAGCACCACTTTCTGTAGTTTGCTCACCTGGAACTGGGGCTTTTTCGGAGGTCTTCACTTCTTCGCTTACCTCCACCCTCTCCTTCTCCTTGCGCGGTCTCTCGCCTCTTCGGCGCGAATCTCTGCGACCTCCACCCTCCTTGCGCCGGGTGGTTTTAGCTCGCTCCTCCGCTTCCGCCTTAGCCCGTTCCCGAGCCAACTCCTCTTCGCGGACGCGGCGATGTTCCACATCGTATTCCAGAAGGCGCAAGAACCGGGGGAACTTTTTGCCGCGGTCCTCCATCACCTTGCGGGGGTCCATAATGTTTTGTAACCCATTAATAGTGGCTTTCAAGACATTGTGGGGGTTGTTAGTGCCGATGCATTTAGTATAAGCATCAGTTACCCCACCCACTTCCAAAAGGGCGCGCACCGCGCCACCGGCGATAAGCCCGGTGCCGGGGCGAGCCGGCTTAAGCAAGACCCGAGCTGCGCCGTAAGAGCCAATAATACGATGGGGCAGGGTTCCGCCTAGCATAGGAAAGGCAAAGACATTCTTGCGGGCTAGTTCCACACCCTTGCGCACAGCGTCGGATACCTCATTGGCTTTACCCAGACCGACGCCCACTCTCCCGCGGCGGTCACCAACCACCACCAGGGCGCTAAAATGGAAACGCCGTCCGCCCTTTACCACCTTGGCTACGCGGTTTATATAGACTACTTTATCAACTAAATCTGCCTGGTCCACCGACTGATGATTCACACAGAAGACCCCCTGAAATCGCTTTCTACTTTGGTGATAAAATCATTTATAGAGCACTCATCACTCAATCTTTTTCTAAAATTTCAATCCACCCTTGCGGGCAGACTCAGCTAGCTCCTTTACCCGCCCGTGATAAAGGTAACCCCCTCGGTCAAAGACCACCTGGGTAATCCCTGCCGCCAGAGCTCTTTGCGCCAGAAGCTCACCGACCAGCTTTGCCGCCGATTTATTTCCGCCGAATTTTATTTTACCGGACAGGTCTTTAGCCAGAGTGGAACTAGCCGCCAAAGTCGCCCCCCGCTCATCGTCAACGAGCTGGGCATAGATGTTCTTCAGACTGCGAAATACGCAAAGTCGTGGGCGCTCGGCAGTGCCCATAATCTTCTTTCTCACCCGCTGGTGGCGGCGCTGGCGCGCAATTTGCAGGTCTTTGCTCATTTATTATCCTCACTATCAGTGAAATCCTAAACTACATCATTGATGTCTAATTCCGGAAAGTAACTATGCTCCAGTCTTACCTACCTTCAGCTTGACCCTTTCACCCTCATAGAATATGCCTTTCTGAGGCTCCGGCTTGCGGATGTAGGGGTCGGGTGGATGCCAGGAACGAATTTGAGCGGAGATGAAGCCTACCATCTGCTTGTCCGCCCCACTCACCGTGATGATATTGTTGTCACCAACAGAAATGGTAATTCCTGCTGGAGCCTCAATTATAACCGGATGAGTTTGCCCCACGGATAGGGAAAGTTTATTCCCCTCCACGCTGGCGCGATAACCAATACCTTTAACCAACAGCTTCTTCTCAAAACCGGTGGTGACACCCTGCACCATATTCGCTAAAAGGCTTCGCACCAGTCCGTGCAGTTGTTTGGTAGGTTTGAGCTCGTCATTCCGAGAGCAGGTTATCTCCTTATCGTCCCAATTCACGGATATGAGCGGGTGAATTATCTGGGAGAGCTTACCCTTAGGTCCTTCAATAGTGATTAAGCTTCCCTCCCTGGAGAGCTTTACCCCGCCGGGAATGGGTATTTTCTTTCTGCCGATTCTAGACATTGCTTCATCCCTGCTGTAAATAATTGACGAAAAACGATTACCAGACCATACAAATTCCTTCTCCGCCAACATTAGCCCGACGAGCTTGCGTATCGGTTAAGAGACCCTGGTTGGTGGAGAGGATAAAGATTCCCAAGCCGTCCATCACCCAGGGAATTTTATCCTGAGTGAAATACTGCCGGAGGCCCGGGGTGCTTACTCTTTTGATGCTACGAATGGCGCTGTCGCCATTCTCCAGATACCGCAACTTGACCACTAATATATTCTGTTTATTGTCTTCCTCCAGGGAATAATCGGTGATATAGCCTTCGTCCTTCAGAATCACAGCTATGTTAGCTTTCATCTTGGAGGTCGGCATCCGCACCATATTCTTACGAGCGTGTATGCCGTTACGAATGCGGTTCAACATATCCGCTATGGGGTCGGTCATGGACATCTCTTCAACTCCTGGTTTATTCGGTCCTATCTATTGGTCTGCCCCGTATTTGCGGGCTTACTACCCCAAGTTCCCGCAAAGGACAAAAGATTGTAATTCCATTCAAATCCAATTACCAACTGGATTTGGTAACGCCGGGAAGCTCTCCATTCAAAGCCAGGTTACGAAAGCAAATTCTGCACATGTTGAACTTGCGCATGTAGCCCCTTTGCCTTCCACAAAGCGGACAGCGATGGTAACCTCTAACCTTGAACTTTGGTGGGCGCGACGCTTTAATTCGCAAACACTTCTTAGCCAAATTTACCTCTTCTAAACAGTTATCTCAAAAATCCAGGATTAATCTATCCGTAATAAGAACTAATACAATTAGCTCTAACTTGCTTCCTGGGCTTTTACAAAAGGCATCCCAAATGCTTCCATCAAAGCCAACGCTTCTTCGTCGGTCTTGGCATTGGTCACAAAGGCTATACTCATACCACTAACATATGTAATCTGGTCGTAAGGAATCTCCGGAAATATGACCTGCTCTTTTATGCCCAGCGTGTAGTTGCCGCGCCCGTCAAAGCCCTTGCGGGGCAGTCCCCGAAAATCACGGATGCGCGGGATAGCCACATTGATTAGGCGGTCCAGGAACTCATACATTCGCTTTCGGTGCAGAGTCACCCGGCAACCTACGGTAAAGCCGGCACGGATTTTAAAGCTGGCGATAGATTTGCGCGCTCGGGTTACTACCGGCGCCTGACCAGTGATGGTGGCAAGTTCAGCTAAGGCTTCGTCCAGCAATTTACTATTGGAATGGGCGCTACCGATACCCTTGTTGACCACGATTTTGAGCAATCTGGGGACCTGCATAGGATTTTTGTAATCAAAGCGCTTCATCATCGCCGGTATTATCTCTTCACGATAGGTCTTAAGATAGTCGCCCATCTACTCTCCTTCACTTCGGCAGGGAAGATACCTGCCTGCTGTATTCGGTAATTCTAAGTGCACCTTTAATGGACTATTTGTCAAGTATTTCGTTACAGCGCCGGCAAATTCTTGCCGAACCGCCAGATTCCAATTTGGTATGTCCCACCCGAGTGGGTTTGCCACATTTAGGACAGACTAACATTATATTGGAGATATTGATGGGAGCCTCAATACTAATTATTCCCCCCTGGCGGTCTTGACGGCTCTGCCGGCGATGTTTTTTTATAAAATTAAGTCCCTCCACTATAACCTGGTTCTTCTCGGCAAATATCTTCAACACCCGCCCCTTCTTCTTCCCGAAGCGCTCCTTACCACTTATGGGGATGACCTCGTCTCCCTTTCTTATCTTTAATTTTCTATCGTGCATTGCAATTCTTCCCTTCTTAAAATACCCAATCAGGAAACCTGGAGTCTGGGCTTGGCTGCCTACAACACTTCCGGAGCCAGTGAGACTACTTTCATAAACTTCTTTTCCCGCAGTTCCCGAGCTACCGGACCGAATATACGGGTGCCGGCCGGGTCGCCCTGCTCATTCAGCACCACGGCGGCGTTATCGTCAAAACGAATATAGGAACCATCCTCGCGGCGGGTCTGAGCGGTGGTGCGCACTACTACCGCCTTCACTACCTGCCCTTTGCGCACTGTGCCTTTAGGGGTAGCGTCTTTGATAGTAACCACAATAATATCTCCCACCCGGGCATATCTGCGCTTGGAACCGCCCAAAACTCGTATGA
>Ga0315294_10001419_pt1 | contig 25995 bp, 25 predicted proteins | sample YL17G13_40_MG_FD_203626 | JGI IMG/M metagenome (GOLD analysis project Ga0315294, IMG submission 203626) | Sediment microbial communities from Yellowstone Lake, YNP, Wyoming, USA - YL17G13_40 | ecosystem: Environmental > Aquatic > Freshwater > Lake > Sediment | place: USA: Wyoming | collected... | reverse complement strand
CCGGCATCCGCCGCGCGCGCGCGGCGGCGAACGTCCAGGAAGACCGGGATTTGGATTTGCCATGGCACACCTCCAAAGCCTGAATCAAATTCAGATTGCTTCAGTTAGCGCAGGAGGCGCCGAAAGACTCCACTCGAGAGAAATTTCCAGCCCTCGCTTGGAGTCGAACGCACTTCGCTAACGGTAGCATAGAGCACACGCCCATCGGGGCTGATCGCCAGGGCATCCACCCAGCGCCCCCTCAAACCCTCATTCAGCTCTGTCCAGGTCTTGCCCCCATCGTCGGTACGGTAGATCCCGCCCGGGTCGTCCCAGACTCTGCCGAGATACAGGACGCGCGGATTAGTCGGGTCAATGACCAGCGCAGAGACTGCCCAGTCCTTTGCAGCGCCCATGCCAAGGTTCATCCATCGCGTCCCCCCATCGGTTGACTTCCAGATGCCCCGTCCCTCAGTCGCCAAATAGATGCCCTGGTCATTTTGAGGATCGAACTGAATATCCAAAGGAATCCAGAATCCCTTAACCTCCAGCTCAATCCACGTCGTCCCAGCGTCAGTGGAACGGAAAAGGCGCGGCACGTGAGACTGGCTCGCTGGCGTCCCGGGCCTCGCTTGGCTCTGATCTTCCACTCCAGCGTAAACAATTCGATCGTCCAGAGGATGAACCCCCACTGACCAGACAATGAAGCCAATGGTCTGAATCCCTTCGGTCAACAGAACCCAGTTCTTTCCCCCATCCATTGATTTGAACAGACCGTTGAAAGTTCCGGCATATACGGTGGTGGGATTTGTCCGGCTGACATCCAGCGCGACTACTGTCCAGCAACTGCTAACTCGCTTATCGGCTGCAGCCACTGCGGCTGGGTCTTGCCCCAAGCGTGATTCGATCCAGGCCTTGCCGCCATCTACGGATTTGTAGACTCGATCTACGCTTCCTGCATACACTATTTCCGGCCGTGTGGGATCTACGGCAATCGTACCGACAATTGTCTGCAAAGGCAAAAAGTCCCACCGCTGTGCTGCTTCATCCCAACGATACAGGTTGCGACCCAGGGCAGCGTAGAGGGCTGGTTTCTCTGCTAGGGGGGAGTATGCCAGTGCCTGGTGAAACTGTCCAGCCGGTCCTGCTCCTGTGGGACCCAGATCAACCCAGCGACCGACGGTGCCGAGGTCCGGGTGCGGCGCTGCAACTTTGCCCGGTGTTGGCCTATCCCCGAGAAAGAGAGAGGCGGTCTCCTCGCAGTTCATCTTGCGCCCTGGGATAGGTTGCGGGGGCGAAGAGGTCTGAGGAGTTGGCGCAGTTGGTCGCGCCGGTGATGGTCCCAGCAACGTTTTTGGCTGATCGGTCGGCCACGGCGGCGTAGATGCAGCCAAGGTTGGTGGCTTGGTGGGGTTGGCAGTGCCCGCGACCGCGGCTGGCGAGACTGAGACTGAAATTGCAGCCGGGTCGCTGACCGCGCCCGCCGCATTGTAGGCACGAACTGCAATCGTGTGGTCACCTTGGATCGCTTTCCACTTTTGGATGAGAGGGAAAGAGCGCTGACCCTGCGGGCTGGGCGCGGAATCAGTGCGGGCGGTTGCGCCGTCCACAACCAGTTCGACGCGGACAATGCCGGTCGAGTCGGTGGAGGTGGATTGCAGCACGACGTCCTCGCCTTCGCGGAATTGGCTGCCGCTGGGAGGCGAGATGATTATCACCGTGGGTTTGCGCGCGGTCGCCGCGAGCAAATCACACGCAAGTGCACCGAGGCTCACTACCAGCAACAATGCCAAGGAGCTGAACTTTGGACGGAGCATTTTCTTCCTCCTTGCTAGAGCGAATTCCGATTGAGTTTATGGAATTCACCGAGCCGCACCCTTCGACTACGCGGCAAAAACCGCCGCTCCGCTCAGGATGCTTCCATACACTCGACTGGAATTCGCTCTAGTCACCGGCAGACCGCGTGACCTCAAGCAAGGTGATGAACATCAAAACAGGAAAATTCATTTCCCTTTCCATTTATCGGCGAATTTCCGCGTGATGCGCAGGTACTGATCGCCATAAAGTTTGCTCGGTTCGATGTGGCTATTCTCCCACCATTCGTTATCACGTTCCTTGAATACTCCCCTTGTTCGTGTTCTCCTATGTCAGTTGCGGATGTTGATTGTCACCTTTCCCGGTCGTAACAGACTGGTGTTGCCGGCTGTGTCGCTAGCCCGCACTTCAAGCACATGGCTGCCATCCGCGGACGCGCGCGTGTTGAGTTGATACACAAAGCCAAAGTTGGGGGCGCCGGTCAGACCTGGGTAATCGCGGTCAACATCTTCTCTGGCCAAGCCATAGGTGGCTTGGCCAACGCGTGTACCATCGAGGAAAACCTCGACCTTGGCAACCCCGCGATTGTCTATTGCCCAGCCCGATACGGCGACGGTGCCGGAGACGGTCCTGTTCTGGGCAGGCACATCAACGTTCCCAAAGGTGGGCATCACATCGGGCAAGTTCACTTCTTGCCGCAATAAGTTGAAAAGCGCGCGCGCCTCCTGCCATTTGCCGGCGAAAAGGAAAACCTCCATCTCATAACTGAATCCCGGAGCGACGGTGAAGAACGCCCTAGGAGACATGTAGTAGGTCGAATTCTCCGCATGATCAGTAGGGAAGTAGGCTCTGGAGAAGATAGGATAGGACTGCGGAGCCCACACGCTAAGGCCGACATCCTCGGAGTTCACAAAGCCAGCCCACTGTTCTGTAGCGGCTGTCTCTCGCCCAACATTCACTCCCGTATCTTGAAAAGGGGACAGTGTTTCCACCCTCGGCAGAGCGCCGGTCCAGGGAGCATTGCCAGCATAAGTGACAAAGCGGTTGAAGGGCGTGCGGATATAGGCAAATCCCATCTCCTGTCCGGCTAAGGCGTGGGAGTCAGGACCTCCATAGGTCACTCGGTATCTCACGTTAATGGCGCGGGGATCATCCGAAACGAATTTGATCCATGTTTCAACGACGGCATCAGTGGAAACGGGATGACCTTTACCGCCTCCCTTGTCGTCGGGGTTCCATTGCAGGCAACGGGCTTTGACGTACAGGATGCCATTGTCAAAGGAGTATGTGATGGGTGTGTTTACGTTGTTGTGCTTGTCTGACGGGCCCGGGTTCCAACCCCAATCGGGTATGTTGACTTGCCAGCCACCTTTGGCGTCGCCATCATAGATAGACACCCCGATGAGGCGTCCGCCGTCCCAATTGTTCACCAGATTCTGACCATTGAACCAGATCTCGCGAATTGCTCCGCCCCAGTCTTTGTCCACTCCGACTCTTACGACGCCACTGTCAATGGACATTGTCCTGGCTCCATCCGTGAACTTGGCTGCTGCGGGGGGCTTGGGTGTGCGGGTAGCGGTGGGCACAGCCGTGCGAGTAGCGGTTGGGGCGTGGGTCGGCGTGATGATGGCAACTTGGGGTGTCGCTGTCACGGCCCCTGTTACGCCGGCTGTCTGCGGCACAGATGCTGGCGTTGGCGCGCACGCGAGGAGCAAGAAAAGGATTAAGGTCGCCAACTGGCTGTGTTTCATCTTAATTCCCTCCGGGCGCGGCAAATTCATACGCGCCGATGTGGTCCGCTTTCCCCGGCGCCGTGAAACGCCGGTGGAAGCGAGCCGATCCTGCACCTGTTGCCTACCTTGGACACAGGCCACGATTATAGAGCCCCCACTGAGACCGATAGCTGACATTAGAACGATCAGTACGAATCCGGCGAGCAAGCGCGCGCGGATCGTGCCTCCACGTATTCTCCACCGGTGATCGCGCATGCCCGTTTTGGCAAATAGGGGGATTGACAGGGCTACTTATTGCCTCGAGTTCGACAACTTCCCGCATGTATTATAACACGTTAAAACGCTGAGTCAACACGAATGACGCTTCTGTGAGCACAAAGTAGAAATGTCCCCTTTAACATGCGATCATTTTTAGCGCTATTTTGCCGTGCAGAATGTGCGTGGTATACTGTCATCAGAAGGAATCCAAAGAGCGATGCAAAACAAATGTCGGTACAAAAAACCACTTCGATCAGCTGTTCGAATATAGCATTCATCAAGTAGGCAATTAGACAACACGTTGCCCATTACATTGACCACTCGGCTGGTGATGCGGACAGCAGTAACGCGAATGCAAAATCGGCGGTCGTTTCGGTCAGCACACCTGGCGTATTGCCCACCGCGATACCGCGTTGTGTCGCCGTCGGAATATCAATGTTATCGAAACCGACCGCACAGTTGCTGATCACTTTTAACTTGGGCAGGTTGTCCATCAGTGCCGCGTCGATTTTGTCGGTGAGCAACGAGAGCAAGCCATCGAGGTCGCGCACCTTGTTCATCAATAGATCGCGCGGCGGGGGTAATTCATCTTGCCAGATCTCAGCATCGCACACCGACAGAATTAGGTCGAGCGCTTTTTGTGGCAACATCCGTGTAATAAATACCCTGGGCTTCATGTTTTGTCTATCTCCGCTATTTCAACTTGCTAACGATTTCAACCAACGCTTGTTCCCCGCCGACATTGCCGGGAAAAACGATGTACGCTAACCCTGGGTAGCGACTTTCCACACCGATCTGCCACACCGGCACACCCGGCAAGATTTGCCCGCGCACCATCGCGCGTTTCACATCCAAACCGCGCGTCGCGATATCGCTCGACGTGATGCCCCCTTTCGCCAGCACATAGCGCGGGCGAATCGAAAGCGCACGCACCATCGCGACAAGACTTGCCGAAATCTGCTGACCAATTACAAGATTTTGCGCGGCATTTTCGCCTGTGACGAGTTGACGGCTCGTGTAAATCACTACGTCGCGATTTTGTTCGAGTATTCGGTTTGCCTGATGTGCGACGCGCGCAAGCTCTTCTGCGCGACGACTCTCGGCGAACAATGCGACAACGTCAATCTCAATGCCGACAATTTCGGAGCGAGTAAGCAGTGCCAAGACTTGCTTGGTCGTCTTTGGCACGTACGAACCGACAACAATCAACGCGCCGCCAGAATTGGGCAATGATAAATCGCTTGATGTGAGCAAGGGCTGGGCGACCTGACCGATGCGTGTTTGCACGAACGATGCCGCCGTGCGATACAGAAAGTGTTTGCCCTGCTCCTCGGCAACTAGCAGACCCAGCACGAATACTTCCATGTCGCGCATCGTCACCGTGTTCACGATGCACATGCGCCCGTTTGTCAAAGCGAGCAAGCGTTGCGTGACGCGTTCGGGTCCGCCCAAACGAATGTCGTCGAGCGAAATAGACGCAACCTGATCGGCTGAGAAGCGCCCTTGCGTTTTCTCCACAACCCACGCGCGCAGGTTCGACGCTCGATAACCGAAGACCGCGTCGCGCGCAAATTCGGTTTCGCCCGCAGGAACCAACGTATCGCCCTCGGCGACGTAGTGGACATCGTGGATAGTGAAGCGTCCGCCTTCGAGGAAGAATGGGGCAATGAGCCAACCGTCGAATTCTTGCTCAATCGCCTGTGCCAGCGCTTGCACCTCGCCAGGAAAATGACCGCGCAGAGTTGAATCGCTTCGGCTCACGACGGAAAAATCGCGCCCAGTCTCGCGCGATGCCGCAAGCACATTCCGTCCAATCTGGATGTTCAACGCTTGTGCCTGGTTTGGTGGTAGACTGCGCGAGTTGGTGAGGATGTAGAAACACGCCAAGTCGTTCGCGAATTCTGCGCGCAGACTCGCGAACGACCATTCGGTTAGTACGGGGATGTCGTGAACCGTCTGTGTGCCAGTCGGATCATCGTCTAGGACAACGATCTTTCGACCGCTGGATTTGACTTGTGTTTGAATTTGCGCCAGCAACGCGTGTGGATATTCGGGCGGCAGATTCGCCAGTGTATGTGTTCGGTTGAGGTGTTGAGCTATCATTGAATCAGAACTCCAGGATCACTTTAATCGCGCCATCGTCTTTCGTCAGTGCAAGTTCCATCCCCTCTTGTACTTGTTCGATAGGCAGACGATGCATCGCAATTGCCTCGACATCTACCTGGCTCGAGGCGGCGAGGTCAATCGCTTTTTGCACATCCGCTTTACTGCTCATCAGGCTACCAACGATTTGCAATTCCTTGCTGATGATCGGATACGCGGCGAATTGAAGCGGAGCTTCGGTTAGCAGCGCGACCAGAACGATTCTACCGCGGCATTTTGCTATTTCGATTCCCGTGTTAACGAGCGACACATCGTCGGCGGTGATGAACACCGCGTCAACGCCTTCGCCATTCGTGATCTGCTTAACGGCGGTGACAAAATCGTCATTCGGCAAGAGAAAATCGTGCGTCGCGCCGAGTCGTTCCCGCGCAACGTCGAGGCAGTGCTGTCTAACGTCGGCGGTGATAATCGTTTTTGCGCCTTGCGCGCGGCAGACACCCGACAACAATCCACCAATCGCACCGGTCCCCAGGATCGCAACCGATTCCCCTGCTTGCAAATCGGCGCGTCGCGCAACATGGACGCCAACCGTCAACGGCTCGATCAAACTTCCTTGCGCGTACGACAAATTGGATGGCAAGTGAAAAATGGCTTCTGCAGGTGCGACGAAATACTCACCAAATGCGCCTTGCCAATCGGCTGTGCCCAGCACTTTCTTCGATGGACACAAATTGATGTCGCCTCGCTGGCAATATTCGCACTCACCGCACGTCCACTGTGGATCGACGATGACGCGATCCCCGACTTTGAATTTCTTGACCGCGTCCCCAACGGCAACCACATCGCCCGCCGCTTCGTGTCCCAAGATCACGGGTGCTTTCCGGTATGGATGCGTGCCGTGAAACGCGTGCACCTCCGACCCGCATATGCCAACCGTTTTCGTCCGTATCAGAATTTCATCGGGCTTGTGGATGGCAGGTTGTTCTAAATCGACCATCACCATTCGCCCGACGTGTTCCAACAATGCGGCTCGCACCGTTGCCCCTTTCAAAATATTGTCCGCGAATCACACGGATAACGCTAATGAAAGAGATTAGCGCAATTCGCGTAATTCGCGGAAAAACAATTCGGCTGTTACTTTTTTCGTGCAATGACTTGTCTCACCGCCCTGATAATGTGCGGCGAGGTCAAACCGTACTTGTCAATCACTTGCAAGTAGGGACCCGATTCGGCGAACGTATCTTGTACGCCAATCCGTTGCATCGGAATCGGATAATTTTCGACGAGCGTTTCGGCAACTGCGCTACCGAGTCCGCCAAAGATGATGTTGTTTTCCGCCGTGACGATTGCGCCAGTCTCCCGCGCGGCTTGCAAGATCACATCCACATCGAGCGGCTTGAGCGTGTGGCAATCGATGATGCGAATATCGAGTCCTTCTTGCGCCAACTTTTCAGCGGCGACGAGCGCGTGTGCGACGATATCGCGATTCGCAATGATCGTTGCATCGGCGCCATCGCGCAACGTAACCATTTTGCCGATTTGGAACGGATAATTCATATCGAACAAGACAGGCACGGGGTCACGCGTGAAAGAAAGATACACGGGACCATCCCAGTCTGCCGCCGCAAACGTGGCAAGTTTTGTTGATGGACCATCCGCTGTCGCAATCACAGTTGACGTTGCGAGCGAACGCATAATCGACAAATCTTCTTGCGCTTGATGCGTGACGCCATCGGGACCTGGGGTGATGCCGCTGTGACTCGCCGCAATTTTGACGTTGAGGTGCGGATAATGAATGCTGTTGCGGACTTGGTCAAGCGCACGCATACTGGCGAACACCGCATACGTCGAAGCGAACGGAATTAGCCCAGTCGTCGCCATTCCCGCCGCCGCCGCCATCATATTTTGTTCGGCGATACCAAAGTTGAATTCGCGATCTGGATATTTATCGGCAAACTTGTTTGTGTTGATCGATTTGGAAACGTCGGCATCAAGCACGACGACCCTGGGATTCTGTTCGCCAAGTTCGAGCACCGCTTCGGCGTAGGAAAAACGTGTGGCAATCGATTTGGCGCGCGTAAAGAAATCGGGCGCGTCAAGCATCTGCACCACTTCGGGCAAAAGATGATGATAACGCGACGGATTGATCGTCATTGTGCCACTCCTCCAAGTTCCTTCATCGCTTGGCGATACTGTTCTTCGTTTGGCGCTTTGCCGTGCCAATCGGGCGAGTTCTCCATAAACGAAACGCCTTTGCCCTTGACCGTCTTCGCGATGACGATGGTCGGCACGCCCTTGATCGTGAGCGCGAGTTCGAGCGTGTCCACGATTTGTGCCATGTTGTGTCCATCGATTTCGATGACGCGCCAGCCAAACGCGCGCCACTTGTCCGCGACAGGTTCAATCGGCATCACTTTTTCGATGAACGTATCGTTCTGCAATCCATTCTTGTCGAGCACCGCGGTAAGATTATCGAGTTTCCATTTCGCGCCTGACATCGCCGCTTCCCAGATTGCACCTTCTTGCATCTCACCATCGCCGATCATCACCCAGACGTGATAATCTTTTTTGAGATAACGCGCGGCGAGCGCCATTCCAACTCCCGCCGAAAAACCCTGCCCCAACGAACCGACGGTCATATCGACGCCAGGCGTTTTCTTCATATCCGCGTGACCCTGCAGGATGCTATTCAACTTGCGCAATGTTTTCAAATGAGCGCGATCAAAAAATCCGCGATTCGCGAGTGTGCCGTACCACACAGGACACGCGTGACCTTTTGACAGAATAAATCGATCGCGATCTTCCCATTTTGGATTCTTGGGATCGATGCGCATCATCCGAAAATAAAGCGCGGTCAAAATATCTGTGGCGGAAAGCGAGCCGCCAGGATGTCCCGCCTTGGCGGTATAGATCATATCAATGATGTCGCGGCGAACTTGTTTCGCCATTTCTTCCAATTCGGGAACTGACATTCGGGTTTGCGTGTCCGCGACGTGAATTTGCATTTGAGTCAACACGTTCATCCTTTCAAGTTATTGCCGTAGGAGCAACCCAATATAGGCACTCCTAATGAATTTTGACAGTCAAAATCGGTAATGGGGCGTCAAAAGATGCTGTAAAACAAGGCGTTTTTGCGGTGGGCATTACCGAATTTGAGAATCAAAACTCATTAGAATACTTTGGAACTCTTGCATCACGTCAATCGGATCGCCCTCACGGATCAATTGCCAGAGGCGAGCCATCCCAATGCGATCAACGATTTGTTCTGCCCACACCAGGTTGCGGTACGTCTGCGAACACACTTTAACTGGATCGAGGCGGAAGGGCGCGACATCCGAGACGAGCCAGCCGTCGTATTTCAGATGTTTGAGGTAAAACAGTGTCTCGACCAAATCCCACAAGTTGACCGAGCCAGGAATCATATCCCAATCCCACTCGCGATAATTGTCGTTGACGTGAACGAGATGCAAGCGTCCCTCTTGCGCAAGCATCGTGATCGATTGCGCGGGACTTTCGTGCGCGAGGTTGGCGTGCCCCAGGTCAACGGTTACACCGACGTTGGGCAGACCGACTTGCTGGCACACCGCCAGCGCGATGCCGACGTTCGGCAGGATGACGTGATTGCGCGGCTCGCTGATTTTGTACTCGATGCTGACCTTAACATCTTTGCGGTGCGCCGCCGCCTCGCCGATCCCATCGATGAACCATTTCCACGCACGCGTGTAATCGAGTTGGAAAGGATAATCGAATCCGTCGGCGAGCGGGCACATTGTAATTAGATTCGCACCCACTTCTGCCGCAATGTCCATCGCCGTTTGCATATACTGGACGCCTTCACGGCGCAGACCTGGGTCGCGGTTCGTAATCGAGCCGAGATGAAATTTATCTTCGGCTTTCAAGTTGACGTTAACTGAGGAAACCTTCAAGCCGAATTTAGCCACCTGTCGCTTAGTTTCCGCAACATCGGCAAATTCAAATGGATAGATGAGTTCAAGTCCTTGCAGTCCTTCGACTTTGGAGGCAAGCTCAAAGCGTTCTGCGAGATCGCGCGCCTGACCGTACGAACTGAATCGGTCGTTGAGGCGTCCCAGGAATGGGAGAATAAGAGAATACTTCCACGTGTGCATTGTTGCTCCTTGAGTTTTCGACGGAGGACGGAAGACGAATGACGGAAGAAAATTCCGTATCGGTCAGTGGTCTTCGGTCATCCATCGGTTTTATCCTTTAACTGCGCCTGCAGTCATCCCTTTAACATAGTATTCGAGGAAGAATGAATAGATGATCGCAATCGGCACAGAACCCAGGATGGCGGCTGCCATCAACGAACCCCAAAAGTACACATCGCCGAGAACGAGTTGGCTGACGATACCGACAGGTAGTGTCTTGACCGCGTACGATTGGGTCAAGGTCAGTGCGTATAGAAATTCGTTCCACGAAAGCGTGAAGGCGAATAAACCAGCCGATACTAGCCCCGGTAAAATGATTGGCAGCACGATGGCGCGGAAAGCGTGAAAGCGCGTACACCCATCTACCATCGCACATTCTTCCAGTTCGCGTGGGACGGCTTTGAAATATCCCATCAACAGCCACGTACAAAAGGGCACGAGAAACGTCGGATACGTAATCATCAGCGCGATCGGATTGTCAAACAAGCCGATTTGACGGATGACATAGGCGAGTGGCAGAAAGAGCAAGGAGGTCGGCACCAAGTAGGTGATGTAAACGGACAAGCCCAACGGCTGATTGCCCTTAAAGTGTAGCCGGGCAAGCGCATAAGCCGCGATGGTACCCAACGTCAGCGAGATCACAGTCGAAACCGTGGCGACCACCGCGCTGTTCTTCAGCCACAACAAAAAATGCGTTTTCTCCAGCAAGTACTGGTATTGAAAGAGCGTCGGTTCCTTCACGATCAGTGGGAACTGGCTCATATCGTAAATTTCTGCGTCCGGCTTGATCGAGGTGACCAGCATATAGTAGAACGGAAAGAGCATAATGATCAGAAAGAACGCGAGTCCACCATAGACGCCGCTGCCGCTGATGATTCGGCGCAGAATGCGGGCGCGACTTGGAACGCGAGAGCGGGGTTCAACCCTAGTCCGGCGACGAGTTCTTGAAGTATACATCGGGATATTCCTCTAATCCTGTCTTTGCAAATAGCGCAATTGCAGGATGACGGCGATCACGAGCACCGGGAACATAAACAGCGAAATGGCTGCCCCTTTGCCCAGTTCGCCACCCAAGATAGCCGTTTGGTAGGTTAGCGTGGCGAACAAGTGGGTACTATTCACGGGACCACCGCGCGTCAACACGTAGACGACTTGAAAATCGGCAAAAGTCTGGACGATGGAAAAGAGCGTGACGACGGTTGTCACCGGCATCAGCAACGGGATAGTAATGGTCCAGAACTTGCGCCAACTATTCGCGCCGTCAATCTCTGCCGCTTCGTAGAGGTCCTGGGGAATGGTTTGCATCCCCGCCAACAGAGAAATGCCAAAGAAGGGGATGCCACGCCAGATGTTGACCAACTGCACGGAAAACATCGCCCAAAACGGCGAGCCGAGCCAGATGATTTTTTCCTGGAGAATACCTGCGTCCAGCAAGAGCCGGTTGAGAACGCTGAACTGGGGTGAGAACATCCAAAGCCAGCCCAGCACGCTCAAAGAAGTCGGCATGATCCATGGAAGAAGCATGACGCCGCGGAACAGATTCTTGAACACCGTGACGCGATCGAGCACGAGTGCCATCAACATTCCCAGCACCAATTTGAAGAACACGGCGGTGAAAGCATAATTGAATGTGTTCACGACCGTCTTTTGAAAGATGGTGTCTTGGAGTAGTTCGATATAGTTCTTCAGCCAGATGAAATTGCCGGTTTCCGCACGCGCGATCACGCGATCGGTGAAACCCAGATAAATCGCGGAGAGAAAGGGATAACCGATCAGGGCGATCAGCAAGATGGCAGCGGGAGCGATCATCAGTGGTCCCAGCCGCGAGTCTTTGTCGAGCCATACACTGAACGATTGGAAGAAATTTTTCTTTTCAGAGTGAACTACCGAAACGTTCATATTGTGCTCCCGGCTATCAGAGAAATTGCGGCAGGGAGTTTCCCCCTGCCGCAATTCCAAACCAGAGGTTGCGATTACGCGCCGTAGATCCCTTGCAGTTGGGTCTTGGCTTGAGCGATGGCGGCGTCAATGGAGGTGCCGCTGCAAACACTGGCGAACATATCCACGATGATCCACTTGGCATACGCCGCAGTCCCCTTGCTAAAGTTGGTGCTGGGGTAGCCGGGCAGATGGCAAGTATCGGCATAGTCTTTGAATGCCACTAGATTGGGGTTGGTGTTCCACGGCATGAGGGGATCGTCCTTGAATGCCTTGAGCGGTGGGAAGACGAAACCCAAGTTGGGCGCGACCCATGGGTTCATTTGGGTTGGCTCGTTCAAGTACGTCAGCAATGCCTTGGCGGCTTCGATGTTCTTGGAGTAGCCCAGGATCGCCGAAGACATAAACTCGCCGTAAGTCACTCTGCCAGCGGGTCCAGCCGGATAGGGGAAGTGACCAATGACGGTGTGCAAAGCGGCTGAGACTTCCTTACCCGCAGCATCCGTAGTCTTGAACTGCGTGTTCTGATTGCGCGCCGTGCCGTAGATCGTGGAGGCGTTATTGGTGGCTGAGATGGTACCCGCCAGCATTGCGGTGTTGTTGGTAGAGTCATCATACGCCAGGACATCTTTCGGCATAACGGCAAAGAGTTTCTGCATGTACGCGAGGGCGGCGCGCGTTTCGGCAGAGTCGATGGTGACGGTCTTGCCGTCTTTTGCGACATCGGAGCCGCCAAACGACCAGAGCAGCGCATAGTTCCAGTCGTTCCCATCACCCACGGCGTGACCCAGCGGAAAGGCGATTGGCGCCAGTTTGGCGTCCATCAACGCTTTACCAGCGGCAAGGAGTTCGTCGTAGGTCTTGGGGACGTCAGTAATGCCTGCCTTTTTGAACAAATCGGTGCGGTAGTTGATAGCGTGCGGCGCAAAAAAGCGCGGGACCGACATCCACTTGTCACCAACTTTGCAGGCTTCTTCTGCCGCGGCGTAGTACCCGCCGAAGCGTTTGGCGAGATCGTTGCAGACCGAACTCACATCCACCAATTTTTGAGAGTAGAGGTGCGCGGTGCCTTGATTGATTTCGATGATGTCGGGGCCGGCGCCGGTCTCAACGGCAGTAGCGGCGATGGTCTGCAAGTCGTTCATCGAGACGATGTCCACTTCGACTGGAATGCCGTTCTTCTTGCCCCATTCCTGGACCAAGGTGGCGAGGACTTCATTTCCTTGCGGCATAAAGGCGGCGCGCAGTTTCATCGTCAACTTGCTGCCAGGGGCAACCGAGAGTTTGGGAACTGCGGTTGGGGCGGGAGCAGCAGCGGTTGGAGCCGCCCCAGCAACAGTCGGCGCTGGCGCAGTTGTTGGCGGCGGCACTGCTGTCGGCGTAGGCGCGCACGATGCGAGCACGGTGGCGATGCCTGTAAGTGACGCACCCGCGGCGGCTGCCGCGACGATGAATTCACGGCGAGTCATTCTTCCATCTTGCAGTCTTTTGACGAGACTGCGATCAATCTGTTCCATTTTCTCCTCCTTGGAGTTTGCATTTCAATCGCTTCGACAGATTCAGGTGTCACGGTTCTTGTGCTCTTGTACTCCTTTCTCGATGAGGGCAAGGCGTCCCCACCAAAACCGATTTGTCCGGTTACGTATTGCGCCAGATCGCTACGCAGGAACTGGCTCCAGTTGGAGAATTTCAACCAGCTCTTTCTGCACGCGTTCGCTGATGCTCTTGGTGAGGTTAATCGCAGTCGCCAAGTCGCGGCGTTCGAGGGCGTCTAGAATCGCAGCGTGGTCGCCCGTGACGGTTCCAGGGGTATAATCGGAGAGAATACGAAAACGGCGATTCATCAGCGTCTGACATTGCGCGCTCTGGGCGTACCACGCTTTCAACATCCGACTATTGTTCGCATTGATGCAGATATACTCGTGAAAGCGCATATCGAGTTTGGTGAGTTCGTCCAATCGCCGCGCGAGAATGGCTTGTTGTTGCGCTTCGACGAACTCGCGCAACGCGCGAAAATCGGTGGCGGTGAGATGCGGTGTTGCCGATTCGATTGCCATACTTTCGAGCGCGGCGCGGAGCGAAAAAACTTCTTTCACATCTTGGTCGGTGAAGACGGTGACAAAACAGCCGCGATTCGGAAAGTTGGTGATGAGTCCTTCAAGTTCGAGTTGGCGGAGTGCTTCGCGGATCGGGGCGCGACTTACCGCCATTTGTTTGGCGAGGTCTACCTCGGTGAGGTGTTCGCCGGAGGGGAGTTCGCCGCGAATGATGGCATCGCGGATCAGGTCAACGACCTTATGCTTGACCGTGCTAGGAGCAATTTTGTTGAAAACGAGTTGTTTCATCTTGTCCTCTCAGTCATTGAGAAGTCAAAAACAAAATCCAGTTGATTGCGGGCGGGAATTGGCATACACGCCTTGCGCCAGGTTGTATAATGTAGATTGTCTACAATCTACATTATACAACGATTATTTCCTGTGTCAAGATGGTATTTTTGTTCTAAAGATCAGACTCCCGTAGTTTATCCAACTTCGGGAGTCTGATTGGCTTCGGTTTCATGGTGCTTTACCTGCACAACCGAAGAGCTCGATTTTCGCCTCAACTACCTGTTGCATTGCTTCGATGGTAGGATTGAGTAGCGTGGGCAGATCGTATGTCTGCCGCGCTTGGGCAAACGCTTTGGCGAGAGAATCGAAGAACGCGACGCGAATTTCGGTGTTGACGTTGAACTTGCAGATGCCGTGTGCAATCGCCTGTGTGATCTGCGCGTCAGGCAAGCCCGACGCGCCGTGCAATACGAGCGGAATCGAAACACGTTTGCGAATCTCAGCGAGTCGCGCCACATCAAGTTTCGGTTCGCCGCGATAGAATCCGTGTACGTTGCCAACCGCAACTGCCAAAGCATCCACTTTCGTCGCGCAAACGAATTCTTCGGCTTGCACGGGATCAGTCATCCTCGCACTCGCATCGTGCGCGCCCGCGCGATCTTCCCACCCTATGATACTTCCCAACTCCGCTTCGATTGAAACGCCTTTGGCATGCGCGACCCCGACGGCTTGGCATGTCAACGCGATGTTTTCTGCAAATGGCAACGTAGAACCATCAACCATTACTGATGTGAAACCCAATTCAACACACGCCGCGATTTCATCGAGGTTGGTACAATGGTCGAGATGCACGGCGACAGGGATTTTCGCGTGCCGCGCTTCAGCAAGTGCGAGCGCGGTCAGTGCCTCATGTCCCGCATATTTCAGCGCACCACTGCCCAATTGCACGATGACCGGCGCGTTCTGCGCTTCCGCCGCACAAGTGATCGCGCGCGTTGTCTCGAGGTTGTACGTATTAAACGCGCCGACGGCATAACCCTCTTTTTGTGCGCGGCGCAACAACGTGTTCACTGTGACTAGCATTGTGCCTCCCCAGAAAACCAAACAATTCGTCAAATATTGTACACCAGGTTCCTCTGCAGGCAAAAATCGCACCGAGCCCAAAAGATTTTGACCTGTTCAATGTACGTGGTATACTGAATTCAAGAATAGTCCTGAAGAGGTTGTATGGAACTAATGTCAAATCACAAAGCAACTGCTATTGCAAATGCCAACATCGCGTTCATCAAGTACTGGGGCAACCGCGACGCCGCGCGCCGCATCCCGCTCAACAACTCCATCTCGATGAACCTCGATCACGCGACGACGACGACGACAGTCGAGTTTGACTCCGCGTTGAACGACGACTACGTCCTCATCGGCGGCAAAGCGCCGAACGACGCGCCCCGCGCGCGCGTGATCGCGCACCTTGACCGCGTGCGCGCACTCGCACAGATCGAAACGCGCACCCGCGTCCAATCGCAAAACAATTTCCCGATGGGCGCGGGCATCGCCTCCAGCGCGAGCGCGTTTGCCGCGCTGTCACTGGCCGCGACGCGCGCCGCTGACTTGGAATTATCGGAGCGCGAGTTGTCCATCCTCGCGCGGCAAGGTTCGGGCTCCGCGTGTCGTTCGATCCCTGGCGGATTTGTCGAGTGGCTCGCTGGATCCGAGAGCGCGAATTCGTACGCGGTTCAACTTGCCCCGCCCGAGTTTTGGGATGTGCGCGATGTGATCGCCATCGTAAGCACTGCGGAAAAACAAATCAGTTCGACTGATGGGCACGCTGCCGCGTCCTCTAGTCATTTTCTCGCGGAACGCCTCACCGCCTTGCCCGCGCGCTTGGCGCGCGTCCGCCGCGCCCTCTTTGCGCACGATCTCGCCGCGTTGGGTGCGGCAATCGAAGAAGACGCGCTTGAGTTGCATTTCGTCGCGATGACTTCAGTGCCGCCGATTTTTTATTGGTCGCCCGGTATGGTGCGCGTGATCCAAGCCGCGCACCATTCGCGCGCGGATGGACTCGCCGTCTACTTTACGCTCGACGCGGGACCGAACGTGCATCTGATCTGCGAAGCGAAAGATGCCGACCAGGTCGCCGCGCGCGCGCGCGAAATCTCCGACGTGCAACAAGTAATCGTTAACGCGCCGGGTGGCGCGGCGCGGCTCATCGAACAACACCTCTTTTGATGCGATACGTGATGCGTGTTCCGTCTCACGCAACACGCATCACGTTTCACGCACCACGCTTGCCACATTTCCCCCGCGCGTGTATAATACCCCCGCTCGCTCCGCTTGAATCGAAAGGAAGTTGTATGAATATGCTCGTCTCGAGCGCGATCAATCTGGTTATCTTTATCGTGATGCTTGGCGTTCTGGTTTTCGTTCACGAACTGGGGCACTTTGCCGTCGCGAAACGCTTGGGCATTCCGGTCCTCGAATTCGGTTTTGGTTTTCCGCCGCGCGTGTGGCGTTTTATGAAACGCGACGAAACGGAATATACGATCAACGCGATCCCGCTCGGCGGTTTCGTCCGTTTGCTCGGCGAAGAAGACCCGACGGTGCCCGGCGGCTTCGCCAGCGCGAAACCTTCGATCCGCGTACCCGTTCTGCTCGCCGGGGTGATCATGAACTTTGTCCTCGCGTTGCTCGTCTTCACCCTCACCGCGTCTATCACGCCGCCGTACGAGTCGGTGCAGACGACGACGATGAGCGATGTCGCGGCGGATTCGCCTGCCGCGCTCGCCGGTTTGCGCGCCAACGACACCATCGTCGCGGTGAACGGGCAGAACATCAACAACGATTACCCCACGTTCCGCCAAATCATTCGCGATAACGCCGGACGCGAAGTGATGCTCACCGTCGTCCGCAAAAATCAAACCCTGGATCCGATCCCAGTCGTGCCGCGCGTGAACCCGCCCAAGGACGAAGGACCTTTGGGCATTCGCCTGAACGGCTGGGTCGGCATACGCGTCCACGCGGTCGCGCCCGGTTCGATTGCGGATAACGCGGAGGTACGCGCGGGCGATGTGCTGTTGTTCTTCGTCGAGCCGCAGCGTCCCTTGCGCGATCAAAATGAACTCGCGCAATTCACGCAAGCGCACCCGGGCTGGAAGATCGAATGGCGCGTCCAGCGCGGCACTCACTTGAGCGATCTGATCGTCGTGCAAATTCCGCAGCCGCTCGATCCCAAGGACGCGACGCTAGGCTTGAATTTGGAAATGCCGCTGATCGAAGCGCCCATCAAAGCGGTGCAGAATATGTGGACGGTCGTCGTTTCGATCCCCACGATCGTGGGGCAAGTGTTTGCGGGCTCCGCGGGGGCGAACGCGTTCGTCGGACCGGTCGGCATCTATCAATTTACCGGCGAGGTCGCGCAGCGCGGGGGACCGATCGCGTTGCTGCAGTTGCTCGCCCTGTTGAGTCTCAACCTGGCGATTGTCAACCTGCTGCCATTCCCCGCGCTCGACGGTGGACGGCTCGTCTTCGTCGTACTCGAATGGTTGCGCGGCGGCAAGAAAATCGATCCGCAAAAAGAAGGGTTGGTGCATCTCGTCGGGCTCGCGATTTTGTTGGGCTTGATGCTGGTCATTTCGTACTTCGACGTCTTGCGCCTGATCGCCGGTCAACCGATTCTCCCTTCACCCTGAGATCTAGAATCCCGTTTTCGTCACGCGGCAAGCCGGCAACAAAAAATGATCCGTGAATAACGCGAATCATGCGAATTCAAAAAAGGATTCGCGAAGATGAGCGTGATTCGTGGACGATAAAACTCGGCTGCCCGCGCAATTGTCGTAGGGTAACCTAATATGAAGAAATCGGGATTCTCAATGACGAATGCCTCAACTGGATGAATCTGCTCGCCTAAACGACGACGCGCCGCGCTGTCCCAGTTGCGGAAAGCGCGTGAGCGCTGCCGCGCTGACTTGCCCCGCATGCGGTTACGAATTGTTGCCGCATCGGACGCGGATCCGCTGTAAACGGTGCGGCAATCGCATCCCTGCCGACGCGACCGTATGTCCGCGTTGCAAAGGCAATCCACACGCGGATCGCATCCCGCCGATCATACCGCGCCTCGCCGCGATTTTTGTCGGCGTATTATTGCTGATCTGTGTCGGCTGGATTGTCTTTCGCGCGCTCACGACGAACACGCTCGTGCGCGCGTTGAATCTGAATCCGCCGACGCGCGTGCCGACTCAAGTCATCCTGGTCGTCTACGTGGTCGCTTCGCCGATCCCCCCGACGGCGACGCCTACCGGGTTGCCTCCTGTTACCACTCAGCGGACACCCACGCCGACCTCGCGCTTTTCGCCAACGCCCACCCGGCGCGGCGCGCTGACCGCGACACCAGTCCCAGTTACGCCGACCTTGCCGCCCGGTTTTTATCCGATGCCGCAATTGCTCGCGCCGGCGAACACGACGGTGTACACGGGCGCGGACGCGAACATTCTGCTCGAGTGGCTGCCGGTTTCATCAAGTGGGCTGCGCGAAAATGAGTGGTACGAAATCAAACTCACCTACACCGCGCGCAACAATACCACCGGAGAGTATCGGCGGCACTATACCAAAGAGACACGCTGGACGGTGCCGACGGACTGGCGCAACGATTTGTCGGCTGACGCGCGCTCAGTCAAGTGGAACGTCACCGTCGTGCGCGTCGATGGACTCGATCCATTCGCGTCGCTCAACCGCACGCCCATCAGTGCGCCGAGCGCAACGCGGTCTTTTTATCTGGAACTAAATTAGCACGGAGGAAAAATGGAACGCCAGGTTATTCACACCGATCATGCACCCAAAGCCATTGGACCGTACTCCCAAGCGATTCGCGCGGGCGATTTTGTCTTCTGCGCGGGACAAGCCGGGCTTGATCCGGCGACGGGCAATCTCGTCAGCGGCGGCATCGAAGCGGAGACGCGGCGCGTCCTGCAAAATCTCGCGGCGGTGCTGGAAGCAGCAGGCACTTCGCTCAACCGCGCGGTCAAGACCACCGTCTTCTTGACCAACATGAACGACTTTGCCAAGATGAACGCGATCTATGCCGAGTTCTTTCCAGCGAACCCACCCGCGCGCTCGACGGTACAAGTTTCGCGTTTGCCCAAGGACGCGTGCGTCGAGATCGAAGTGATCGCGCTGGCAGGTCAGTGATCGGTAACCAGAAACCAGGAATCAGTATTCAAACGAAAACCGGATGCCTCTTGATTGCACGGCATCCGGTTTTTCATTGATTACTGACCACAGATTTCTGGTTACTTTCTTTCCACGTACTGCTTCTTGTAATACTCCAAATACGCGCCGCTCTTCAGTTTGCGCCACCACCATTCGTTTTCCACGTACCACTTGACGGTCTTTTCCAGCGCTTCTTCAAACGTGTGACTCGGTTCCCAGCCCAGCGCGCGCAGTTTCATCACATCGAGCGCGTAACGCCGGTCGTGGCCGGGGCGATCCGCGACGGGCTGAATCAGCGATGCGGGTTTGTGCAGTAGTCTCAAAATCATCCGCGCCATCACGATATTCTCAGTTTCCTGCCCCGTGCCGACGTTATAAAATTCGCCGATCTTGCCGTGCTGCAGTACGAGGTCAATCGCCTCGCAGTGGTCAAGGACGAACTGATAATCGCGCACTTGCCTGCCGTCGCCGTACAGCGGCAGGGGTTGGTTATCAATCGCGTTCGTGACGAAGAGCGGCACGACTTTTTCCGGATACTGGTAGGGCCCAATGTTGTTCGCGCCGCGCGTGATCGTCGCGCCGACCTTGTGTGTGACGACGTACGCATGAATCAGCAAATCGGCTCCGGCTTTCGATGCGGCGTAAGGCGAACGCGGCAGCAGGCGATCCTCTTCGCGAGAGAAATCCTGCTCCACCCAACCATACACCTCATCTGTCCCAACCTGATGGTACCGCAATCCGAATTTCTTCGCGGCTTCGAGCAAAACGTACGTGCCGTAGACATCGGTCTTGATGAACGCGTCCGCGTCCATAATCGAACGATCCACGTGCGTCTCGGCGGCGAAATTGACAAGCGTGTCAATGTTGTGTTCCCGCACCGCGCGCTCGACCGCGGGCGCGTCGCAAATATCGCCGCGAATGAACGCGTAGCGCGGACTCGTTTCGACATCGCGCAAATTATCGAGGTTGCCCGCGTACGTCAACTTGTCAAAGACGACGAGGTGATAATCGGGGTACTTGTTCAAGGTATAGCGGACAAAGTTCGATCCGATAAAACCCGCGCCGCCTGTGATCAATAAATTCTTCATTCGTTTCTATATCCGTTTGCCGCGCATCGCATACGCATCTTCCAGCAACGCGCTGATATCTTCGGGCGTCAATTGGTACGTGTCGCGTTCGCCCTCGCGCGCGCCGCGCGTCACAATGCCCTGCAAAATCAAACCCTCGTCGGTTTCCAAGATTCGGATCTCGCACAGGTTGGCGCGTTCGATGTATTGACCGATCAAGCGCAAAACTTCGGAATAGCGCAGTATGGCTTCGCCGCGTTTCGGACGCCGCATGTCAACCTCCCTTCACCAGCCGATGCAAATCTTCACCGGACAAGACGTGCGTCTCGGTGCGGCGGCCCATCGTTTCGCCAGTTTCATACAACACCGTGCCGGTCACGATCACGCCATCTTCAAATTCCATCACGCAAACGTTGGTGATCCCTCGCTTCACGATAAATCGTCCGATGGCACGCAGGAGTTCGGGATAAGGAATGGGTGTTTTCGCAGGACACATCTTTCGCCTCTCGCTCGATCAAATGCCCACCTTGCTATAATCGCCGATCATCATCTGGAGTGTCTTGGTGCGCCCGCCCGCGCGCGCGATCTCGGCGTTCCGCCCGATCAAACTATCGGCAATGCGCGCGGGCGCGTCCACAATCGTGCAGTTTTCCAACACGACGCTGTGCTCGATCTCGCAATTCCGCACGCAGCAGTCGTGATAGATCGAAGTGTACGGACCGACGAACGCGTTTTCGATCCGCGTCCGTTCGCCAATGATCGCAGGTCCGCGGATCGTGCTGTTGACGACCACCGCGTCTTTCTGCAAAATGACGCGACCCTCGATGTGCGACGCGCCGTCTACCTGCCCTTCGTTTTTCGCTTCGAGAATATCGAGCACGAGCCGATTCGCTTCGAGCATGTCGGACATTTTGCCCGTGTCGATCCATCCGCCGCTTAACAGGTGGTGGTGCACGTCGTAGCCCAAATCAATCAATTTTTGAATGGCGTGCGTAATCTCCAGTTCGCCGCGCTCGGACGGTTTGATTTGGTCAATCGCTGTGAAGATGTGATGGTCGAACATGTAAATGCCGACCAACACCAAATCCGAAACAAAGTGTTCCGGTTTCTCGATCAGTTGCTTGACGCGGTTGTTGCCGTCAAGCAACGCCACACCGAGGTTTTGTGGATTCGGCATTTTGTAGAGGATGATCTGACAGTTCATCGCGCCGTTGCGGAACGCGTTGACCTGTGGCACGATGCCGTTGCGGATGAAGTTGTCCCCAAGGAAGAGGGTGAACGGTTCGTCGCCAACAAAATCGCGCGCAATCTTGACTCCGTGCGCGAGTCCAAGAGGCGCATCCTGCACAATGTACTCGACGCGCGCGCCGAAGCGCGCACCATCGCCCACCGCCGCCCTGACCTGATCGCCGGTTTCCGGGCTGATGACGATGCCCAGATCGGTGACGCCCGCTTCGACCAGGTCTTCAATCGCGTAAAACAGCACCGGCTTGTTCGCGACCGGCACGAGTTGTTTCGCGCCGGTGTACGTGAACGGGCGCAGGCGCGTGCCTTTGCCGCCGGAGAGGATGAGACCTTTCACGCCGGCTTCTCCTCACTCGCATAGTACTGGTACAAACTCGTCTCGCCCTTGACGTTATTCAGCACGGTGCCGATGAGATGCGCGTTCACTTTGTCCAGCAGCGCTTTCGCTTTCTTCGCTTGCTCGCGCTTGGTCTTGCCCGCGCTGATGACGAGTAGCACCGCGTCTACTTTCGACGCCAACACCGCCGCGTCGGTCACCGCGATCACCGGCGGCGCGTCGAACAGCACCATCTCAGCGTGCTGTAGCAACGCGGCGATAACTTCGCTCATCCGACGCGACCCCAGCAGTTCCGCCGGGTTCGGCGGCAGCGTGCCGCTGGGCAGCAAATACAAATTCGGCACGCCGGTTTGTTGCAGCGGGGGCTTACTCATCAGCGCGTCGTCGCGCATCATATCGGTAAAACCGGGCGTGTTACGCGCGTCGAAAATTTGATGCAACGACGGACGCCGCAAATCGCAATCAAGCAGAATCACTTTTCTTCCGGCTTGCGCGACCGCAACCGCGAGATTCGCCAGTGTCGTGGACTTGCCTTCTTCCGGCGCGGCAGAGGTCACGACCATCGAACGGATCGGCTTGTCGAGACTGGTGAATTCCAGATTCGTGCGAAGCGTGCGGTACGCTTCGCTAATCGGTGAGCGCGGGTTGGTAATCGTAATGAGTGTGGAAGTGCGATCTTCTGGCATATCAAACTCCAGTGGACAGTGAACAGTGAACAGTGCTGACTGTTTACTGTTCACTGTTTACTGATCAGATAGGGTTGCCGCAGTGCGGACAAACTTTTTGCGCGAGTGGTTTAGCACGTTTGCGCACGGACACAGTCTCTTCTTTCGCGGCGATGGTCGGGATCGAGCCCAAAACGGGCACGCCGATCACGCGCTCGATGTCCTCCGCCGTGCGCACGATGTCCGATTCGAGCCACTCGAGGACGAAGACGACGATGACGCCGAGGAGCGCGCCGAGAATCGCGCCGGCGAGAGTGTTGGTCAAAGTCTTGGGTGAGAAAATATCGGGCGCCGTGAAATTGAGGACATTGACAAGCACGCGATCCTGTTGATCAATCTGCAAGTTTTCTTGATTGTGGAACGAGACGAACACATCGGCGAGCGTTTGCGCTATCTTCGCGGCAGTCGCTGGCAACGCGTGCCGCGCTTCAATCGTAATCGTCAGCGTGGATTCATCGGCGTTGAAATTGATTTGACTGACGAATTTCTGCGGCGTCACATCGAGTTGCAGTTTGTCAATCACTTGCTGCGTGATTTGGGGCGACTGCATTTGCTGGACGTACAAGCGCAAAAGGTTTTTGATCGCCAGCGTCTGTCCATAATCTGATGGACGCGAGGGCATGGTGCTGAGCGTCACGGTCGAACGGAAAATCGGCGTTTGCAGTTTGCTGAACACGTACGCGCTCCCTGCGGCGAGGATCGCCAACAGGATGATGATCCAGCCGCGTTTCAATAGGATGCGCGCGTAGTCTTGCAGTTGCATGCTTTTCTCCTAACGGGCAGTTACAGTTGCCATTTTACCACAAGTCAGGGAAACAAGTAAACAGGTGAACAAGTAGAGTGTTAGCCCCAAGTAGAGAGACAGACCTATTTACTTGTCTACCGGTCTACTTGCCTACTTGCCCCGCGGAATCTCACCGATCACGCGCAGCCCCAACGCCTCCGCGTCGCGCGCGTCCCGCACCGATGTGTCGAGGTAGTCCAGAATGAACGCGAGCGCGATCCCGGCGAGCAGCGCGAGTAACACGCGGATCGGAATGTCGAGTTGCTCGCGCAAGGACGCGCCGACGCGATACGCGACCGGTTTGTCAATCACGGCGACGCTCGCACCTGCCGCACCGAGTTGCGAGAAATACTTGGCGTTGTTCTCGCTCAAATTCTGGACTGCCGCGTCCGCGATCTTCTGCGCTTGCGTCGCGTCGTGCCACGTAATCGTCATTGACATCAAGCGGCGCTGTTTTTCAATTGCGCCAGAGATGTTCCCCTTGCTAATCTTCATATCGCTGGCGCCCATTTTCGCCAACGTCGCGTTCACATCATCGGCGAACGCGTCGCTCTTGATGATCTCCACAAAATCGTCACGGATGTATTCGGATGCCTGGTACGCCGTGAGAATCGGATCATAGCCGGAGACCTCGGTCGCGGGAGGCGCGTTGACGCCAATCGTAAAACGCACGCTCGCTTGATATTGCGGCGCGGGTTGCGCGCGAAAAATCCAACTCCCCACGCCCACGATGACGACGAGCCCGGCGGTGAGCCACCAGTAACGCCAAATGACACGAAAATAGTCTTTCAGTTCCATAATCACTCCGTTAGTCGCGTGGTCGCATAGTCGCATAGTCGGATAGTCGGATAGTCGGATAGTCAGAACGACCATTCGACTACTTGACCCCGAGACTATGCGACTATCTGACTAAGCAACTTTTCCTTGAACACCGCCACGCTGAATTTTTCGGCGTGCCTCCGCATCGTCAGCGCGTCGTACTTGGTATCATCGAACGCGCGGACGACCGTGACGAGCGATGGCGCGGTCGGCTCGCGGAAAAATTCGCCAGTGACCCCTTCGACGATGGTTTCGAGCGCGCCGCCGCCCGCGAACGCGATCACCGGCTTGCCCGATGCGTTCGCCTCCAGCGGCGTGATGCCGAAATCCTCTTCGCCGGGAAAGAGGAAGGTGCGGCAGCGCGCCAGCAGATCGCGCGCCTGCTCGTCGGAAGGGCGTCCCAGGAATTGCACGTTCGATTTCGCCAGCGATTGCAGCCGCGCACGATCGCGTCCCTCTCCGGCGATGAGGAGCGGCAAGCCGAGTTCGTTGAACGCCTGCACCGCGAGATCGATCCGTTTGTACGGCACGAGGCGCGAGAGAATCAGAAAGTAGTCGCCGCGCGCGTGCGCCACGCTGAAACGCTCCACGTCCACCGGCGGGTGAATGACCGTCGCCTCGCGCTGATAATATTTGGCGATGCGTTCGCGCACGGTTTCCGAAATTGCGACGAACTGCGTCACGCGCTCTGCCGCGCGGTGATCCCACGCGCGCAATCGCGCGATGAAGAATGGCAAGATCAGGCGCGGCAATCGCCCGATGCGCTCGCGTTCGATGTAATCGGCGTAATTCCAGAGAAAGCGCGCGGGGGTCAGGCAATAGCAAATGTGCCGCGCGCCCGGTGGCACGCGCACGCCGTGCGCGAACGCGCTCGTGATGCTGAGGATCACATCGTACCCGCGCAGATCCAGCGATTCAAACGCGGCAGAATAGAGCGGCAATAACACGCGCTTGTCTGCGAGCGGAATCTGATCGAAAAACGTGACGCGAATATCCCAAGTTTGGTAAGTCGCTGGCAGCGCCGCCGCCCGGTAAGTCGAAGTGAAAACGGGCGCGTCGGGAAACAACTCGTGCGCGACTTCGAGGACGCGTTCTGCGCCGCCGTACTGATTGAGCCAACTGGCGACCAGCGCGAGTCGCACCGGGGTGACCTTGGTCATTGCCGATAGTATAACCCAAAGCGACGCGTGGCGCAAACTGACAAGGCGCGGAGTTTAGGTAACCGCCGCTTGACGTATCGCGACACTAGCCGTATAATGTGGTCAACGAATAGCCAACGAACTCCTGCCCTTGCGGGCGGTGCAAGGGTAAACGAATCGCGCCAATGCGCGATGGTAGTCGTTTATGCGGTCGAGATTCGTTGACCCTATGGTTGGAACGATGGCTATGGACGCGCAGCGCCGCGAGCAATTGTTGGATGACTTGACACGACGGATCGAAAAAATGGGAATGACTGCGCCGGCGATTTTGTTTTTGGAGACGTACAAGCCGCTGGCT
>Ga0315294_10001418_pt1 | contig 26017 bp, 19 predicted proteins | sample YL17G13_40_MG_FD_203626 | JGI IMG/M metagenome (GOLD analysis project Ga0315294, IMG submission 203626) | Sediment microbial communities from Yellowstone Lake, YNP, Wyoming, USA - YL17G13_40 | ecosystem: Environmental > Aquatic > Freshwater > Lake > Sediment | place: USA: Wyoming | collected... | reverse complement strand
GATCGGGCCGACGTCTGTAGCGCATTTTGTGCTACTTTCGACTTATGGAGGCAATCGGGGTCCGGGAGCTGCGACAGCACGCATCGCGCTACCTCGCCAGGGTCGAAGCCGGCGAAGAATTGGGCGTCACCAACAACGGGCGCCTGGTCGCTCGGCTGGTTCCCGTGCGCGCTACGGAACGGTCCCGCGCGGCCCTGATTGAATCGGGGGCCCTCATCCCGGCGCGCCGGCCACGGAATCTCCTCGACGTCAACGCCATTCGACCGGGAGACCCAGAGCGCAACCTGTCCGATGTTCTCAACGAGATGCGCAACGAGCGATGATCTACATGGATACCTCGGCTTTGACAAAGCTGCTCATCGCCGAGCCCGAGACGCCGGAATTGCGGCTTTGGCTCACCGCACAAACCGAACGGGGGGAAAGCGCGGCGACGAGCACACTCGGGAGAGTCGAGTTGATGAGAACCGTTGCCCAATATGGTGAAGCAGGCCAGGCCGAACGTGCCCGTTACCTACTCGATGGGCTCGACATTCTGCCGCTCACCGAACCGGTGATGACTCTCGCCGAATCAATCGGCCCGGCAACCCTGCGCTCCCTTGACGCCATTCACCTCGCCGCGGCCGCCCACTTCAAGCCGGAGCTGACAGCATTCGTCACCTACGACTGCCGCTTGCTGGACGGCTGCCGCGACATCGGCCTCACGACTGCATCACCCGGCACCGCCGTTTGAACGATGCCTCTCGACCGGTGCCCAACCCTTCGGACGGCAATCGGCCTGACCGACGCGATGGCGGCGAAGATGGCCGGCACCTCGGTGCCGTCGAGATAGGTTGTCAGCAGGCCGATCTCGCGCACCGCGACCGGGTCAGCTCACGGCGGCCCGGCCGGCTTCGAGGCGGGCGACCGGTAGCCGGAACGGGGAGCAGGACACGTAGTCCAGCCCCGTTCTGTGGAAGAAGTGGATGGATTCGGGGTCGCCACCGTGCTCACCGCAGACCCCGAGCTTGATGCCGGGCTTGGTCTTACGACCCTCCTGGGCCGCGATCTCCACGAGCCGCCCCACGCCATCGCCGTCGATGGTCTCGAATGGGGAGACGGTGAAGACACCCTTTTCCAGGTAGGCGGCGAACACTGTGGACTCGACGTCGTCGCGGGAGAACCCCCACGTCGTCTGGGTCAGGTCGTTGGTGCCGAAGGAGAAGAAGTCCGCTGCATCAGCGATCCGGTGCGCGGTCAGTGCGGCACGCGGCAGCTCGATCATCGTGCCGATGGGGATGGTCAGCGTCACCCCCTTGTCGGCGGCAACCTCGGCGAGGATCCGCTCGGTTTCCTCCCGGACCAGGTACAGCTCCATCACCGAACCCACCAACGGGACCATGATCTCGACCTTCGGGTCCCTGCCCGCGGCGATCTGGTCGCTGGCCGCCTCGCCGATGGCGCGGACCTGCAGCGCGAACAAGCCGGGGGTCAGCAGCCCGAGACGCACCCCCCGCATCCCCAGCATCGGGTTCGACTCGTGCAGCCTCTCCACCGCCGCCAGCAGTCTGCGGTCAGCATCCATCTGCTCACCGGTCGCACCCCTGGCCTCGGCGAGGGCGACCTTGACCGCCAGCTCGGTGCGATCCGGCAAGAACTCGTGCAGCGGCGGGTCCAGCAGCCGGATAGTCACCGGCAGCCCGTCCATCGCGTCGAGCAACTCGCTGAAGTCCTTGCGCTGCAGGGGTAACAACGCAGCCAGCGCGTCGTCGCGTTCCTCGGTGGTGGCGGCCAGGATCACCCGCTCGATCAACACCCGGCGATCGCCGAGGAACATGTGCTCCGTGCGGCACAGGCCGATGCCTTGGGCACCCAGGGACCTCGCCCGCGCCGCGTCCTCGGCGGTGTCCGCGTTGGCGCGGATCGCCAGGCGCCTGCGGACGTCGGCATGGGTCAGCAACCGGTCGACCGCCTTGACCAGCGCGGCGGTCTCGTCGTCGGCCCCCTCCAGAGCTGCCACGAGACCGGACTGGATGTAGTTCTCCACCGGAGACGGCACCACCGGCATCGCCCCGAGGAAGATCTCGCCGGTCGAGCCGTCGATGCTGATCTCATCGCCCTCGTTGATCAGCACCGCGCCCACCCGTGCGCTGCGGGTCGAGGCGTCGACAACGAGCGTCTCGGCACCACACACGCAGGTCTTGCCCATGCCGCGGGCCACGACGGCCGCGTGCGAGGTCTTCCCGCCGCGCGCCGTCAGGATCCCGTCCGCGGCGATGATGCCCTCGAGGTCATCGGGGTTGGTCTCCTTGCGGACCAAGATCACCTGCTCGCCGCGGTCCGCCCACGCCTTGGCGGTAGGTGAATCGAACACCGCGCGACCCACCGCGGCGCCCGGCGAGGCGGCCATCCCCGTCGTCAGCAACTCACGGGGAGCCGACCGGTCGAACTGGGGGAACATCAGCAACGCCAGTTGCGAACCGGAGACCCGGGACAGCGCCTCGTCCATCGTGATCAGGTTCTCGTCGACCAGCTGCCCGGCGATCCGGAACGCCGCCGCAGCGGTGCGCTTCCCGACCCGGGTCTGCAACATCCACAACTTGCCGCGCTCGATGGTGAACTCGATGTCGCACAGGTCGCGGTAGTGCGTCTCCAGCTGGCGCATCACCTTCATCAGCCGTTTGTGTGACGACGGGTCCAAAGCCTTCAGATCATCCAGGGACAGGGTGTTTCTGATCCCGGCAACGACATCCTCGCCCTGCGCCTTGGACAGATAGTCCCCGTAGGCGCCGGTCCGCCCGGACGCCGGATCGCGGGTGAACGCAACGCCGGTGCCACTGGACTCGCCCAGATTGCCGAACACCATGGTGCAGACGTTCACCGCGGTACCCAGGTGCTGCGGAATCCGCTCCCGCCGCCGGTACAACCGCGCCCGGTCGGTGTTCCAGGAGTCGAAGACGGCGTTGATCGCCAGGTCCAGCTGTTCCCGCGGGTGCTGCGGGAACTCCTGACCGGAGTGCTCCCGCACCACATCCTTGAACGTGGTTACCAGCGCCTGCAGATCATCGACCTCGAGGTCGACGTCGCTGGACACACCCCTGGTCGACTTCGCCTCGTCGAGCACATCGGAGAACACCTCGCCGGGTATCCCCAACACCGTCTTGCCGAACATCTGCAACAGCCGCCGGTAGGAATCCCAGGCGAAGCGCTCATCCCCGGACTCCTCGGCCAGACCCTTCACGCTGGCGTCGTTAAGCCCGATGTTCAGCACCGTCTCCATCATCCCGGGCATCGAAGAGGCCGCACCGGAACGAACACTCACCAACAGCGGATCGTGGCGATCACCGAGCCGGCGGCCCAGGGTGTCCTCCAGCTGCCGCAACGCCATCGTGACCTGCACCCGCAGCTCACCGGGCGCGCTGCCCAGCGACAAGTACTCTCGGCACGCCTCTGTCGTGATGGTGAACCCGGGCGGCACCGGCAACCCCAGCCTGGTCATCTCGGCCAGGTTCGCCCCCTTACCGCCCAGCAGCGCCTTCTGATCCTTGTCGCCCTCGGTGAAGTCGAACACGTACTTGGTCATCAGGCTTCTCCTTGCAGCGGCCGTATCACACGGTAAGTGGCGACGCCCCACTGATTCGAGCAGTTCGGTGAATGTTCCCTCGAGCCGATGCTCGTCGGGGGCGCGGGTCTCACCCCATCCGTCCCCGCCGACACTTCGCCCACGCGTCGCCAAGAGACGCTCTCAGCAGGGGGGCGACCTTCCTGTGCAGCAGATCTGCGCTGAACGCGGCGGCGCTGAACACCACCAGCAGCCATAACGGCGGGCGGGCCAGTTCCCAGACGAAGATCGCCGCCCAGCCCGGGGAGCCCTGGGTGATGGCCAGGACTCCCGCCGCGCAGGCCAGCGACACCGCCGGCACGTTGAGATGCAGGGGGGTCCAGGCGCTCACCGACAGTGCGACGACCGCGCCCAGCGCCGCCCCGGTCGCCAGCGCCGGGGTGAGCAGGCCGCCGACGGCCCCGGCCCGCAGGAAGGCCGCCGTCAGCAGCGGCTTGAGGATCAATAGCGCGCCGGCCGCCGCAATGGTGAGACCACGGTCGACACTGACCAGCAGGACGCTCGACCCGTTGCCGGGCAGTTCCGGCAGCCGGTGCGAGCACACGCCCACCAACAGCCCGGCCGCAGCCAGGGCAGGGATCAGCAGCCAGGTGTCGCGCGGGCCGCGCGCGGCAGCCCGCGACCGGGCGCCGGCCATCAGCCGGTGGAAGGCCAGGCCGGCGCCGAGCGCCAACGGCGCCAGCAGGACGGCGACCGCTATCAGCAGGTAGGACAGCTGCGGGTGCGGCCACTTCAGGGCCGGTTCGTCATGGGTGAACGGTGCGGCCACGAGCACAGCCAGGCTGGAGGTGACCAATGCCGTCACGACGGCCCGAATGTCCCAGGTGCGCAACACGATCCGCAGCGCGAACAACGCCCCGCCGATGGGCACGCTGTACACCGCGGCCAGTCCGGCACCCGCGGCGCAGCCCAGCAGGATCTCCCGGTCCCCCGCCGTCAGAGCCCAGCGTGAGGTGCCCAGGTCGCCGAGGGCGACGGCGAACAGCCGCGGCGCGTTCTCCCGGCCCAGCGAGGCTCCGGATCCCACCAGCAGAGTCTGCAGGGCGGCATCGAGGGTCATCGCACCCCTGGGCAGCGGGGCGGGCCGCATAATCGCCTGTTCGACGGTCGGCACCGACATCCGTCGCCGAAGCAGCCACCAGCCCCAGCCGGCCAGCGCTCCGCCGATCATCGGTCCGCACGCCTGCCGGATCCGGCTCGAGCCGGACACCCCGTCGAGCATGCTGCCGAAGCTGTAGTGGTAGGTGAGGTGCTCGACGAAGTCCAGGAACACCGTCGTCGCCGCCCCCGCGACCCCGGCCAGCAGGCCTATCACCATCGCGGCGCAACTGAATTCGACGGCGCGCCGGGTCACCCAGCCGAATCTAGACGATTGGACGGCTCTCCCGCCGGGCTGGTGCTGCCCTGCGCCCGTTGATCGGCTACGAACAATTCATCCCGACGATGTGCGCCCTCCCCCGCGGTCTTGTGGTGCCTGACTTCCGCCAACGTGGTGGTGGGATGAAGCCCTCTCCCCTGGCGTGGTCCGGCCTGCTCGACGAGATGCCGTACTTCGGCAGCCCAGGGATGTAGTTCATAGGCATGCGCGAGATCCTCAAACCTGTTCTCAGGCAATATTTTCGAAACCCGTGGATCGACGATGCCGGTCCAAGTCGAACGAGTGAAGCCACAACCGTGAGCGCCCCGGCTGCAACACCATCGACGGCGAGTCCTATCCCGGCCCGCGGCGAGCGGATGACGGCTTTCAGGGTTGAGGCCCCAAGGGCGATGAGTCCTCGACGTCTTCCCGTCAGCGCCGCTCCCACCATCACTCCGCAAAAAAGGCCCACCAGGAATGGCCCGCGGGCGCGTGATTTCTTCGGCCGTGCGCCAACTGACGCCCAGAACCCGCCCGCCGCAGCAGCGATGGCGATCATGACCAACACCGCAATCAACGACATCGTTTCCAGCCAGCCCATGTCGCACCTCCGGGCCGTCGTCTGACGTGGCCGCTTGCCCGATCCAAGCACCGACTTCGCCGAACCGGGATACCTGACCAGTGTTCGTAACCGAAGCGAGCATCAGGCGTTAACTGTCCGGTACCCAACGCCGACCCGGGTTCGCGAAAGACCGCTCAGGTGACCCGGGTCCAGGGCTGACAATTCCGCGACTCGAAGGCCTGCACCGTCGAATTGATGTTCGCGTACATCGGACCGACGGAGATATTCGTCTCGACGACGTGGTCCTTGTTCGCATCAGGCGTGCTGTAGGTGAACCACACGCACATCGAGTCCTCTGTCGGCACCCCGTTTATCCACACTCCCCAGCTCGAACCCGACCCGCCCGTGCGGTAGAGGCCCGGCGCGATATCAGGTCCGACGAGAAAGAAACCGCTACCCGGGATGGGGTCCATCGGGTCGGCGGCGGCCGGTGACGCGATCGCGATCGCGGTCGCGATCGCGGTTGCAGAGGCAACAATCCCGGCTGCAGCGCGAGCCCAACGCGTTAGGGCCATGCTTCCTCGCATAGGTGAGTTTTCGACACCATTGGCAGCGTATGCCGGGGCACCCCGCGCAACAATGCCGGCCGTCGTCCCGGGAGCGCGGTTCGCTGTCGCTCAAAGGCGGGCAAAAATCCCCTCGCCACCGCCACCGCCACCGCCAGCGACTGCGCGCGCGGGCCGAGCGTCGACCTGTTTCTTGGGTGAAATCGTCGTGAGAGCGACGACTAGTCGCCGATCGGGAAATCACGGCCTGCGGGCCGGCGGATCCCGGTTCGAGACCCATACTCATCTATGCACGACTTTTCAGGCATAAGGAGGCCAGTGGCGGGTCCAAGGCGCACGCGACCGGGACGTCGCAGTGTTATGCCTGAGACGGCAGGCATAGCGGAGGTGTTCGCTGACCGCCGGGTAAGGCTGCGACTCACGCAACAGACCCTTGCCGATCTGGCCGGCGTCCGTGGCTGAGTGGGTCGCCGATCCGCTGCTGCTGGGTCAACGTGTGGTGGCGATCCTGGAGACCGGGCTGCGGACCGCCACCTACAAGCTGGCGACGCTGATGGCGTTGATCGATCACTGCATCGAGAACCTGCCCGACGGCGCCGACGACGAGCTCGCGGTGCCGATTCCCGGGCTGGCGGGTCGGGTCCTGGAGATCTACTGGCGTCAGGTCCGCCCCTTCGACGGCCACGAGTTGCGGCAATCAACCCAGCCTCGGGCGCGAATTCTCTCCGCAGCCAACGACTTACGCAAAGCAGCGGGTCCAGGGGCAGCAGGGTTGTCCGTCGATGTCGCTGCCATGCGGGCACCGCAGGCCTATCAGCGGGCGGTTGACGAAATCACACTGTGTCTGGCCCAACAGCCGCTGCACCGGCTGCAGCGCCTGCCCGGGGCACCGACCTCCGACTGCTTCCTCTATGACGACTCCTTCCTGCACGACCAGGTGTCGCGGGCGACGCTGCGTTCCCACGATGTTGCGATCGTCCTGAAGCCGGGCGTGGCGCACGGCCTGGCGCGGCTGGCAGGACTGCTCAAGCCGGCGCTGGAGATCATGTGGGTCGAGGACGTGCGGCGGATGAACAAGTTCCTGGACGACGACGTTCCCGACGTCGCCGGCCACCTGTTCGGCCGGGAACGCACCGCCCTGGCCGCGGTGCGCGGACCATTCAAGGAGGCGTTCGGTCCGCACTGTTTCTACTGCGGCACGCACCTGGACGACGGCAACCCGATCGACCACGTGCTGCCCTGGTCGCTGGTGGGTATCGACGGCCTGGCCAACCTGGTGCTGTCCTGCGCTCGCTGCAACGGGGACAAGAGCGGCGCACTGCCGGCGATCGCCATTGTCGACCGGGTGCTCGCGAGGGACCGCGACGTGCTGGAGGAGATCGCCTCCTCGATCCAGTGGCCCACCCAGCGGCCGCGTGTGGTCGCTGCGGCACGCGGGATCTACCGCGGGCAGCCGGACGGCGTGCCGACGTGGGCTGGCTACCGGGAGTCGGTACGACTGGACGTCGGTTTTGCGCCGGGGTGGCTGCGCGGGGACTAGGCACGGCGAATCACGTCACCGCCGCCGCGAACGGTACAAACCTGGTGGGCGAAATGAAGCCGGGCGAGAGGGGAAACACCCTGAGCGTCCTCTGTCGCCCTCAACCGCTCGCCCCAACGTGCGCCCAGAAGCCAGCCGGCGGTAGCGTCGTGCCAATGTTGCACGCCTCCAACGATTCCCTGCTTGCCGCCGCCCGGGAAATTCTCAGCCGGCGCGGCCCGATGTCCGAGGACGACTTGCTGCATGCGCTCGAGGATGCCGGCGTTGACCTGGACCCCGCTCTCGACCACGCGCTCAGCGACGTTCTCGACGACCACCACGAGCCGGTCCACATGCTGGCCGACGAGCGGTTGGCCTGGATTCCCGCCGTGCTCGACGGGCGGATCTTCACCCACCGGCTCGACGCTGTGGAGGCCGAATACGACGTCATCGCGTGGAATCCGGATCTGGCGCCGCTGTCAATGCTGACCGAGGGTGAGAGCTTTCAGCAGCTTGCCGACGGGGCGCCGATTTCGGAGGCGTTTGCCGAGCTGGGCGACGACTTCGCCACTCGGGGGGTGCCCGAGACCGTCGATCCCGGGGGCGGGGTGCTGTTGCTGCCGCCGGGGCGGTTCGCCGAACTGGGTGCGAGGGCCGGTGATCTGGTGGGTCTGCGCGTCACCGCGCAGGGCTTCGAGGTCGAAAGGATCGCGGAGGTGGCACCGTGCGGCGCCGGCGCGGCCCTGACTGCCCTTCTCGCGGAGACACCGGATCGACCCGAGATGCTCGACGTGGCGGTGTGGACGGTGTGCACCGCAGACGACAGCCTGTTCCGAGAGCCGGCAGTCCCGCTGGGCGATCTACTGGCAGACAGCGAACTGGACTTCGACACCGGCTGGGTCGCGCCCGGGGGTTTCGACTTCACCGCCTGGCGCACGGCCGGCCGGGTCCGGATCGTCCAGGAGCGCTACGACCTGAACTTCGACGAGGCGCTGGGCGTGTTGGCGGCGGTGCACCTCTACGACCGGACCCTGGAGATGCTCGACGCAGCGGACACCGGCGATGCCGACCACCTCGTCGACGTCATCGACGTCATGTCGCGCCAGACGCCGCCGACCGCCCCGATTCCGGAATCCGACCGGGTGACGATGGGTATGGCGTTGGAGTTCCTGGCAGAACCGGCCGTCGCAGCCGCTGTTCTCGACGAGATCGGCTACGGGGGGGAGCGCGAGTCGACGGCGTTGCGCTTCTTCGCCGATTCGTTCGAGCCGCTGGCCCCGCGCGCGGCGCGTCCTGCGCTGCGGTGGTTGCAGGCCAAGGCTTTTGAGCTTCTCGGTGACGTCGAGGCGGCCGAGGCCACCCTTGAGGGTGCTGAGTCGCTGGACGCCTCGTGGCCGTTGACGCTACTGTCGCTGGCCCGTTACGCCAGTGACCGGGGCGACGCCGAGCGTGGGCTGTCCCTACTGCGCCGGGCCGGTATGCCGGACGACCACGAACTGGTCCAGCTGCTGCAGCATTTCCGGCCCGCCCCCCGAACAGGTCTCGGTCGCAATGAGCGGTGCTGGTGCGGGTCGGGCCGCAAGTACAAGGTCTGCCACCTCAACCGCGAAGAGCTGCCGCTGGAGGACCGGGCGGCCTGGCTGTATCAGAAGTCCTCGGCGGACCTCGTCGACGGGCCGTTCACTGCGTTGCTGTTGGAGGCCGCCGACGAGCGGGCGCGGCACTGGGATTCACCCGAAGCGCTGAGTCGGGCCTTCGATGACGGATTGGTGTTCGATGCAGTGTTGTTCGAAGGCGGTGTGTTCGAGGACTTCCTTATGCTGCGCGGCCGCCTGCTGCCCGACGACGAGCGGCTGCTGGCACAGCAGTGGCTGCTGACGGAGCGCTCGGTGTACGAAGTGGTCTCGGTCCGGCGCGGGGAGGGAATGACCCTGCGCGACGTGCGCACCGGCGACGTCCACGAGGTGCGCGAGCGGGCTGGCAGCGCGCACGTCAAGACCGGTGAGTTGTATTGCGCGCGTGTCGTTCCGGCCGGGGATACCATGCAGATCTTCGGCGGCCTGCACCCGGTGTCCGTCGGCGAGCGCGACGGGCTGATCGCGCTGCTCGACGCCGAGCCCGACCCGATCGAGCTCGTTGCGTTCCTGTCGCGCCGGTTCGCCCCGCCGAAGCTGGTCAATACCGAGGGGGAGCCGTTGATGATCTGCGACGCCACACTGCGCGTCGACGACCCGGCTGCGTTGTCCGACACCCTCGATGACGCCTATGGAGCCCATGAGGACCAGCCGGACGGAACGCGGATGTGGTTGGAGCACATCGTCACTCAAGGGATGGAGCGAATCCGGGCGCAGATCGAACTGCGTGGTGACCAGTTGCACGTCCACGCCAACAGCGCGGCCCGCTTCGAACGGGTTCTGGCGGCGGTTCGCGAATCGGCCCCGTCAGTAGCCGTGCTCAGCGAGACCCGCGAACCCGCCGACGACGTGCGGGCCGTTGCGCGGCTCGCCGAACGCATGCCGGTCGGGCCGGCTGCGGTCAGCGACCCGGCCGAGAGCCCCGAACTGGCCACGGCCCTCGATGAGATGGTCCGGCAGTTCGAGGCGGCTTGGCTCGATGAGCCGATCCCGGCGCTGTCGGGTCACACGCCACGGGAGTGTGCCGAGGACCCGACCCGTCGACCTGACCTGATCCGGCTGCTCGACTCGTTCGGCCCGGACACCGCAGCACCCGGGATGATGAGCACCATACGACTGCGGGCAGCCCTGGGGCTGAGCTGAGACAGCGGCTGCGATGATGGGAGTCCATTCACGGTCGCCGCGATTTAGCCTTACGGCCCTTCTTTCGTAACTCGACTTACCCCAGGATCGCCCGCGCTGCCCGCTCTGCGATGAGCATCACCGGCGCGTTGGTGTTGCCGGAGGTGATGGTGGGCATCGCCGAAGCATCGGCCACTCGAAGGCCGGCAACGCGATACACGCGGCAGTCGGTGTCGAGCACCGTGGCGGCCGACCGCGGCCGACCGCGGGCGTCAAAGGCCCCCATCGAGCAGGTGCCCACCGGGTGGAAGATCGTCGTACCCAGTTCGCCGGCCGCATTCTGCAACTCTTCGTCGCTCACCAGTTGCGGGCCGGGAAGCAACTCTTGCGGGCCGTAGCGAGCCAGAGCCGGCGCCGCCATGATCTGCCGGGTCATCCGGAGGCCGCGCACGGCGGTGCGACGATCGGCGTCGGTCGACAGGTAATTGCAGAAAATCTTGGGGCTGGTCAGCGGATCTGCATTGGCCATGCGCACATGGCCACGCGAGCTGGGTCGCAGGTTGCAGACCGAGGGAGTGATCGCCCCGAACCGATGCAGGGGTTCGCCGAACTTGGGCAAAGACAGGGGCTGCACATGCCACTCCAAGTCGGCACTGGCCAGCGCCGGGTCGCTCTTGGCGAACGCCCCCAGCGTGGAAGGCGGCATGGTCAAGGGGCCTGAGCGCAACAGCAGGTACTGAAGTCCCATGCCCGCACGGCTGATCCAATTCCGGTACAGCGTGTTGACAGTCGGGGCGCCCCGCACCCGGTAGACCGTTCGAATCTGCAGATGGTCCTGGAGGTTTTCGCCCACGCCTGCCAGATCGACGGCCACCGGCACTCGATGTCGGGTCAGCAGACCGGCCGGGCCCAGACCCGAAACCTGCATCAGATGCGGCGAGCCGATGGCTCCGGCGCTCAGGATCACCTCCCGGCGGGCTCGGACGTCGACGATTTGGCCGCCTTTGAGCAGCCGCAGGCCGGTGACGCGGAGCTGCGCCGTGGTCCAGGCACCGCGACGCTGATCCTCGTCGACCTGGTCGTCCATCAGAAGCTGCACGGCCTGGGTCTGCGTGTAGACGGTGAGATTGGGTCGGTGTGCGACGGGATGCAGGAAAGCATCGGCCATCGACCACCGACGGCCACGCCGTTGGTTGACATGAAAGTACGCACTGCCGGCGTTGTCGCCCCGGTTGAACTCGTCGATCGGGGCAATGCCCACCTCGGCGGCGGCGGCCTGCCAGGCGTTCAAGATCTTCCAGTGCACACGCGGCCGCTCGACGCGGATCTCACCACCGGCGCCGTGCCAGTCGTCGGCCCCGCCGAAGTAGTCCTCCAACTCCTTGTAGATGGCCAGCGTCTCTCCCGGACAGTCCGGGCCACCCCAGAGCCATCGTTCGTCTCCGATGGCCTGCGCCCACAGGTCGTAATCGCAAGCCTGACCGCGCATGTGGATCATGGCGTTGATCGACGAGCAGCCGCCGATCACGCGGCCCCGCGCGTAGTGAATGCTGCGGCCGGCCAGACCCGGGTCGGCCTCGGTCGTCAAGCACCAGTCGGTTCGGGGGTTGGCAATTGTGTACAGATAGCCCACCGGCACCTTGATCCAGAACCAGTCATCGTCGCCGCCGGCCTCAATCAAGAGCACACGGTGATCAGGGTTGGCGCTGAGCCGGTTGGCAAGCAGGCAGCCCGCACTGCCTGCGCCCACGATGATGAAGTCGAATTCGGCGACCGCGCTCATGCCGGCATCGGTCCTCCCTGGCGTCGGATGGGTGTCCCAGTGTGCGCGATAACCGCCACGCAAGCTCCCGTTCCGTGCATGTTGTCGCGGCGGTCAGTGCCGCCGGGTTGGCCTTGCACCCCAAAGAAACCCGGCACCCGCAGCGGGCTGGCGGAGAGTCCAGGGTTAAGCGGGCTGACAGCTCACGGCAGCACCGTGTGCATCAGCATCACGTTGTAAGCCGACCACAGCGACAAGTTGTAGTACAACTCCCGGCCCGTCGACCACGGATGCAGGAACGGACCGTAAACCCCGCCGGGAACCTGGAACGACGACACCAGCATCTGCTCCGGGCCCCACGGGCCCTGCGGGGCGGGTGCGGTCCGCATCACCACGTCGTTGGACCGGTTGGTGTACAGCGTGAGGTACTGGTTGAGATAGGTGTTGTACTGGGCAGACATCTCCCCCACCGGGCCGGGGATCACCGGGGTGGCCGCTGCCGGGTTGCCGGGCACCCAGGCGTTCGCACCAGAACTCCAGTACTCGTAGCGGGGCCCACGACGCGGCATTGTCGGGTCTGAGCGACACGGCGCACCTTCCTTCACATCGACAGCGGGGAGCCGTCCGGTGTGACGTTAGGGGCGTATGTGGCCTACGGGACTTTCGAGACGTGAATGGGTGTGGGTTCGTGACCGTGTCGCAATCGGGGGTCCGCCGCGAACACGTGACCAGAACCCGTTCGGTATGCACTTCGGCCATATCCGGGTCAGCGACCTGCTGCTCGTGGGGCACGACGGCACCGTCGTGGGAGGGTGATCTGCCGGATCACCCAGGACGCCTGCGCCTTCTACGAGGACCATGCGGGCACTTTCCTTCGGCCCTGGTCGCGGCGCTAGCGGCGCCCGACCCCGAGGATGCTGACGCGCGGCAGTTCGTAGCCGTCCGGAGTGCCGAAGTCTGCCATCGCCATATCGACGCGGGCGCGGATGGCCGCGTTCATCTCGGCGGGAAGTGACCCCAACAGCCGCGAAATGGGCCCCGCCAGCGATGGGACCACTGACCACCACTCGTCGACTGAAGAAACCTTCATCGACGTCGAGATCTCGCGGACGTTGATCTCAGAAAACCCTGACCCGGCCAACAACTCACCGAGCGCGCCAGGTGCTTCAAGCGAGAACGGCCCAGGGATGCCGGGGGGCGGAACGGGTGAACCCGTCTGAGCCGTGATCGCATCGAACAGCAACCCCAACCATGGGTTGCGATCACGCGGTCCCCACACGGCGAAGACAGCGCGGCCGTCTAGCCGCAGGATCCGGCTGACCTCCCGCGCAGCGGACGCCGGATCCGGCACGAGCATCAGTCCATCACGGCACAGCACCTTGTCAAAAGCCGCCTCGGGGTAGTCGATCCGCTCGAGGTCCACTTCGCGAGTTGTGACGTTCTTGAGTCCGGCATTTCTCGCTCGCTCGGCGGCAATCGCTGTCATCCCCGGTGCGATGTCGGAGAGCACCACCGCGCCGTCCGGTCCCACGATTGCGGCCGCGGCCATGCCTACGCCGCCTGGGCCGCAAGCGAGCTCGAGCACGCGCTCCCCGCACTGAAGGCCGGCAAGATCCAGCATCGCCTGCGCCACGACGGCTCCCTGGGCATCAACGTGCTCAGCGAGCTCACCCCATGACGTGGCCACTGATGCCCACATCGTGCGTAGCGACGCACGCAAACCGTCATCCTCGGCCGCCGTGGAGACACGTTCGACTGCGGCCATCGGCTCCTCCAGACTCTGCAAATCCAGCGAACTGCACACAACCACCGGTGTACATCCTTACTCCCCACCAGGCGCGAAAGCCCTGGATCGGCGGACATTCCGGGGGGAATAGTCAGCGGGCAGATCGCACCCCTCGCGATTGTGCTGAACAGCGGCGTGCGGTCCCTGCGATTCGCCACACGGGGAGCGCCGTGTAAGGAGTTCCCCGGGGCCCACGGTTCCGTCGAGAGACGCGCTCGCGACGTCGAAAGCTGACCAGCTCGTTTCGCCGTGTAGGCAGGTGTTTCGGTGAAACTATGGTGACGTGAGCGACGGCGGGGTACAACCCCCGGACGAGCGCCATCTTGGCGCTGGTTCGTCGATTGATGAACTGCTGGATCAGGCGGTGGCGGCGATCAACCGTGGCGATCGGGTAACCGCCACCGCGCTGGCCGACCACGTTCTGGCCGTGGACCAGGGGAACACTGAAGCCGAGGATTTACTCACCGCTCCCAGCGATAGTGGCGAGATTCGGCGCTTGACGATCTTGTATGTGGACTTGGTCGATTCTGCGTTGCTGTCCAGTCGCGCCACGCTCGACAACTACGGTCTGCTGGTCAGCCGCTACCACGATCTGGTTCTGGGGGTGGTGAACCGCTTCGAAGGCCATATCGGTTCCCTGACGGGTGAGGGTCTGCTCGCAGTATTCGGCCACCCGAGAGCCCATGAGGACGATGTACGTCGGGCGGTGCTGGCGGGGTTGGAAATCACCCGGGAGGTGGCTGGTCTCGATGAGCAGGTCCGGCACCGCTTCGGAATGGCTATCGCCGCGCGGGCAGGGGTACATCGCGGTCTCGTGTATCTGGACACCGAACAAGACGATGTCTACGGCCTCGGCGCCAACCTGGCCGCGCGAGTGTCAGGACTGGCCCCGCCCGGAACCGTCGTGATCTCGGACGTGGTAGCGCCGTTGATACGCAACACCTTTGAGTTGATGTCATGCGAACCGGCTGCCGTCAAGGGAGTCGCAGAGCTGATCGCCCATCACCGGGTGCTGGGTGAGCGAGCGACCGAGGCGAGAGTGATGCACGCCCCCCTGGTGGGACGCGACCGCGAGTACGCATGGTTACGAGACAGCTGGGCGGATGCTCAAGACGGCACCTTGACGACCCCCGGGGTGGTGTTGCGTGGCGAGCCGGGGATAGGTAAGTCGGCGCTGGCGGCCGCCGCCGCCCGTCTGGCCTCGGACTGCGGGGCGGTGGTGGTGACATTGACGGGATCGGCGTTGCACACGGACGCCGGCCTGCACCCGGTACGTAGCCTGCTCGAACAGCAATGCGGCATAAGCCGACCTACTCCTCAGGGTGAGCGGCTGCGGCTGCTCGAAGCCGAACTGAGGGCCCGCGGACAGGATGTGGCAGGAACAGTGCCGTTGCTTGCGCCGGTCCTGAGCGTCGCGCCGGAACACGGATACCAGCCCGCCGCCGCAGAGGGACACAGGCTCTATCAGCTGATCGGGCAAGCAGTGCAGGACTACATCCTGGCCTGCGTTGGCGAAAGCGCAGGCATGGTGGTGTTCGAGGACGCGCACTGGTTCGACCCGTCCACCATCGAAACGCTCGAGTCACTCCTGGATGCTGCCGGAGGCCGGTTACTCGTAGTGGTGACGGGCCGGGCCGGGCCGTGGCTGCCCGCCCATTGGCCGGTGAAGGTGATCGACCTCGACCCTTTGACGCAGAGCGAGACCGACACTCTGATCGCCGCCCTGGATCCCAATCTGTCGGCACGGGCTCGGAGAGCGGTCGCCGACCGCTGCGATGGGGTCCCGTTCTACGTCGAACAAGTCGTCGGCGGGCTCACGGAGAACGGGGTGCCGGAGGGTCTCTACGAGCCCTTGCTCGCCCGGCTGCGGGCGAGTGCCAACGTCGTGCCGGTCGTGGAGGCGGCAGCGCTGATCGGCCGCCAGCTGGACCGGGACCTGCTGCGCAGCGTGGTCGACCTCAGTGACGACGTACTCGACGGTGTCCTCGGCGAACTCGAGGATGCGCGGGTGCTCGAGCCGTGGGGGACAAACGGCTGGCGATTCCGTCACGAGCTGCTCCGCGAGGTCGCCACAGAGTTGACGCCGCCAAGCGTGCACCGCGGCCTGCACGCCAAAGTCGCCGACGCACTTGTCAGCGCCGCCGGCGGAGATCCCGATTGGCAGCTGGTGGCCACCCACTACGAGCAGGCCCAGAACGCCGAAGAGGCGGTGTCGGCGTACCGACGGGCATCGACGGATGCGCGACGGCGAGGTGCTCTCGAGGAGGCCCGCGGCTATCTGACTCGCGCCCTCGCCCAAGTGGACGAGCAGTCGCCGGGGCGCGCGCGCGATGTGCGGGAGATGGCGGTGCGCATGGAGCGTGGATTCCTCGCGTCCGCCGCCAAGGGACCGCTGAACCCCGCCACGGCGGTGGACTTCGAGGAGTGTCTGCGGCTCGGCGGCACCGACGTGCGCGACGACGAAGTGGTTGGCACCCTGCTCGCCCTGGCCGGCTACTACTTCGCCATTGGGGATCTGCCCCGTTCCGCGCGCGTGCTGAAGGCATTGCGCGCAGACATGACCGCAGAGCGGGAATTCTTCCGGCCCGTGGTTGAAGTCGGCATCGGCATCGCGGTTTGGATGAACGGCGGATTCGCCACCGCGCGCGCGCAGATAGAGGCGGCAACGGCAGAATTCGCCGCAGCGGGCCACCACGCTCTCGACGCACTCTGGTTCGCGCCGACCGACCCCATGACCATGGCGCATGGAATTCTCAGCCTCGACCGGCTTGCCGGCGGAGACCTCCGCGGCGCCGAGGACCAAGTGCTGCAGGCCGCACGCCGGGCCGAGGAACTCAGCTTCCCGCAAGGCCCGTTCAGCCTGGCCTTCGCGCGCTTCTTCGAGATTTGGATACGCATCGAGTCGCGTCAGCTCGATCGCGCCGCCACGCTCACCACCGAGTTGGTCGACCACGCCGATCGGCACGGCTTCGAAGTCTGGGCGCTGTGGGGCGCTGCCCTGCGAGCCATAGTGGAAGCCATGGGTTCGATTTGCGCAGGCGACGCCCGCCTGTTGTCAGCTCAGGTCACACACGCGACCGAAATGGTAGGAACCGTCCGCGACGCCGGACTGACTGTGTTCATCACCTTGTTCGACGGTGCTCTCGCTCAGCTGTTGACCGCCGTCGGTCGTCGCGAAGAAGCTCGCGCCCAACTGAATACGGCCCTCACGCTGGCTCGCGGCATCGAGATGTGCTTCTACGAGGCCGAACTGCTGCGCCTTCGCGCGCACACCTACACCGACTCCGACGCCCGTCAAGCAGATCTCGCCGCCGCCCTTGGCGTTGCCCGCCGCCAGGGTGCCCTTCTGTACGAATTTCGCTCCGCGCTCGATGATTTCGAATTACGCGGCGAACCCGCCCGTGTCGCGCTTGACGATGTGGCCGGCCGGTTCACCGCCGACAACCCACTGCCGGAACGGCAGCATTACCTGTCGGTCCTGGCGTCATCCAAATCGCAACTCGAATGACTGCTGCGTCTGGCATGGCCTACGGAAGTGTCAGGCTGCCAGCGCTCACTCACCACCAAGTAAGAATCAATCGGCTCCTCTACCCCCTTGACCGCCGCCGGTGGGCAGGCCTCCAACTCAAAGTCGTTCGTTATCAACGATGCAACCGCACCGGAGACGACAACTGCGCCTGGTGGTGCGAGACCCGAGATCCCGGACGCCACGTTAGCGGCCTTCCCGGAGAAGTCGCCATGGGCGGCGTCCAGATAGACCAGACCACAATGCACCCCGACCCGGACATCAACGCCGAAGCCGAATCGTCGCTGCGACTGATCACTGAGCCGGGATACCTCCCGCGTGATCTCTAGCCCGGCCTGCACGGCGCGGCGCGCATCGTCTCCATGGGAAGTGGGGTGACCGAACACCGCCAGCAATCCATCACCCTTGGTGGAGCCGATATGCCCGTCGTATCCGCTCACGATGCACAGCACCTGTTTGCGGTACCGCCCTACCACCAAGCGATACGTCTCGGGCTCCACCTGGGTGGACAGCGCGGTCGAATTCACCAGATCGGCAAAGAACAAGGTCAACTGCCGGATCTCACCAACATTTCCGGCGGGTGCCAACAGACCCTCGACTTCAACCGGTCTGTCCATCACCTCGATATGGTCTCATCCAGCCCTGCGCGGTGCGCTGAATCGCAAGGATCCTCGGCGAACTTCACGCCTGATCCGAGTTGACGGTCGGCAGCTCATCGAGCGCACGCCACGGACGGGTTCTGGAGCACCCGCACATCGGCACCGTCCATGACGGGGGTGACACTGACAGGCGGCTGTGGATCGCCACCCGGTACGTCGATGGCGCCGCAGCATTCGCCAACTTCGGGCGCCACCATCGGCCGGACTGCAATGATGGGACGATGCCGTTCGGGCCGGGAAGCATTGCCATCGGGGAACGCGAGACGATCCACGCGCCCGACCGGGGCGGTGAAGGCCGCTCCGCACGGAAGGTCGTGCCGCGCCGCGCCTTGGCCGACTGGGATCCCGCCGGCCGCGGACACGATGCTCTGGCCACGGTGCTGGCGCAGAGCGAGACGCGTGCGCAGGATCTGGTGCCGATCCGGCACGGCCGGATGGCCGCGTCACCGTGGACGTACTTCCGCGGCGCCGCTGCGGTGATGGCGGCAGATCTGGCCTCGACGCCGAACACCGGCATAAACGTCCAACTCTGCGGTGACGCGCACGCGCTCAACTTCGGACTGTGGCGTACACCCGAGCGGAACCTGTCATTCGATCTGCGGGACTTCGACGAGACTCTTCCCGGCCCGTTCGAATGGGACGTCAAGCGTCTGGCCACCTCACTGATGGTCCTGGCACGTGACAATGGGTTAACGGAAGGCGTTGCCCGACAATCCGTCTCGGCCGCCTATCGCGGATACGCCGGCCAGCTCCGCGAGTATGCGACGATGCCGGAAATCGACATCTGGTATGACCAGGTCGATGTCGACGAACTGGTCGGTCAACTCGCGCCGTACGACGCCGACGACGTCGGAAGCCATCTCGAACGCGAGGCAACAAGGCGCACCAGCCGCGGGGCGTCGACGAAACTGACCACGGTGGTTGACGGTCGTAGGACCATCGTCGAGGACCCACCATTTCGCACCCATGTGCGGACGGCGGACGACGCCGACACCGACTCGATCATTGCCGCCTACCTGCAGTCCGTGTCTGACCCGGTGTGGAGTTTCCTGACCCGGTTCGACGTCGCCGACACGGTTCGCCAGGTCGTGGGGGTGGGCAGTGTGGGGATGCGGGTGTACCTGGTGCTGCTGGTGGAGCGGCGCACCCGCGACCCGTTCTTCCTTCAGATCAAGCAGGCCGTGCCCTCGGTGTACGAACATTTCCTCGGCGACAGTCACTACGGTAACCACGGTCAGCGAGTGATCAACGGCCAGCGCATGATTCAAAGTGCTACCGACATGTTCGTGGGGTGGACCACCAGTGCCGGCAACGACTTTTTCGTCCGCCAGTTTCGCGACGGCAAGGTCATTCCGAAGGGTGAGACCATTGCCGGCCGGTTGCCGAAGTTCGCGGGCGCGTGTGGAAGGGTGCTGGCCCGCGCGCATGCGCGCAGCGGTGACGCCGCCGCGATAGCGGACTACCTCGGCGGCAGCGCCAGGGTGGAGGAGGCTTTCGTCGCGTTCGCGTCGGCCTACGCCGACCAGAACGAACTCGACCACGCGCAGCTCGCCCGGGCGGTCGAGGACGGGTCGATACCCAGTGCGGTCGGCTGGGCCTGAACCGCAACGACGGGTGGATCCGTGGACCACTTGTCGCAAAGTGGGCGCTACACCAGCTCACCGCGCCAATTCCTTAGGCGGCAACTGTTCCGACAAGAACTCCCTTGCCCAGACTGGCGTGAAGATGGGGTACGCCTCTTGCCCGCGGGGTTTCGGACAGGCCCGCAACATAGGGCGGAACACGTTGCAGCACAAATTGATAACGATCGACAAGTCTTGGACAGCACCGAACAGATTCACAGCCAGGGCTCAGTCGGCGTAGGCAGCCTGTCTGCAGGTGCCGCAAAGGCGCAGGCACGTCGATGTCTTGAGGAATAGGAAGCCAACGCAATGCTCAATCAGTCAGGGAATTCATCACATCCGCGGGATCATCGGAGGCCGCCGAACGAGTCTGTGGGTCAACCGCATTCGGGACAGTGGAGCCGAAGCCGATATGAGCAACGCTATCGCTCACCCGAGGGCGCCGGGATGCAACACTCGTCCTACCGATCCCATCCTGGAATGGATGAGCGATTCCGGGCTCCAGTGTCCCAGCAGCAACCACGGCGGCGGAGATGCTCCCGCGTCGGTGTGCTGGTGGTCGGCACCGCCGCGGTGGCGGTGACCGTCGGCGCCGCGGCTGCGGTCGGGGTGGTCGAATCCGGGCGCACGACGCCCGACGCTGCGGCACCCGGCCCCGTGTCGATCGGGCAGTCTTCACTCACGGAGGGCTCGGGAACCGGCCAACCGACTGTCGCGGCGCCCGGTGGGTCGGTCGAGCAAGTGTCAGCCAAGGTGTTGCCCAGTGTGGTGAAACTGCAGATCGACAGCGGGCAGCAACACGGGGAGGGCTCTGGCATTGTGCTGAGCTCCGACGGGCTGATCCTGACCAACAACCACGTCGTGGCCGCGATGGGCGCCCGGTCCGGACCCTACGGGCAGGTCCCCGGCGACGGGCAGGATCCGACCGCCGGGCCGTCTGGCCGGACCAGCGACGGCGTGCAGGCGACCGTGACCTTTTCCGATGGCCGCACGGTGCCGTTCACCGTCGTCGGCGTGGACCCCGACGACGACATCGCGGTCGTGCGGGCGCAGAACGTGTCCGGCCTCACCCCGATCACCATCGGCTCCTCCAACGACCTCAGGGTGGGACAGAACGTCGTCGCGGTCGGTTCGCCGCTGGGCCTGCAGGGCACCGTGACCACCGGCATCATCAGCGCGTTGAACCGCCCGTTGGCGACCGGCGACGAGCAGTCCGGTCAGCATTCGGTGATGAGCGCCATCCAGACCGACGCGGCGATAAACCCGGGTAACTCCGGTGGCGCGCTGGTGGACATGAACGGCGACCTGATCGGGGTGAACTCGGCGATCGCATCCCTGGGCGGCGCTGCGGATTCCCAAGGCGGGCAAAGCGGATCCATCGGCCTGGGCTTCGCCATTCCAGTGGATCAGGCCACGCGAATCGCCAACCAACTCATCTCGACCGGAACCGTCCAGCACGCCTCGCTGGGCGTGCAGCTCAGTGCTGGCAACCACACACGCGGGGCGATGGTCGCGGCGATCGCGCAGGGCGGCCCGGCGGCGGCCGCCGGCCTGCCGAAGGGCGCGGTAATCACCAAGGTCGACAACCAGGTGATCGACGGTGCGGAGGCGCTGGTCGCCGCTATTCGCTCCAAAGCGCCGGGAGACACCGTCACGCTGGCCTACGACGACCAAACCGGGACATCGCAGACGGTGCAGGTCACGCTCGGGCAGCTGCGGTCATAGCGCCAATTTGATTCGCAGTGCGACCGACCCAACCCCCGAACCGGCGCAGCAATGCGAGGATGGGGACGACCCTGACCATGACCCTGAACGCGAGGAATCCCAATGAGCCTGTATGCGGTGACGAACCCGGCGACCGGTGAGATCGTCCGCGAATACCCCACAGCCAGCGACGCAGAGATGGAACAGGCGATCGCCGCGGCGGCGGCGGCCTTTCAGGAGTGGTCGAAGAACTCCACCGTCGCGCAGCGGGCCGCACTGGTCCGACGGGTCGGCGAGCTGCACGCCGAACGCCGGCAGCAGCTGGCCGAGATCATCAACCGCGAGATGGGCAAGCCGCTGGACCAGGCGCTCGGCGAGGTGGACTTCAGCGCCGGGATCTACCAGTACTACGCGGACAACGCCGAACGCTTCCTGGCCGACGAGCCTGTCGATCTGCTCGACGGCGAGGGCACCGCGGTGATCCGGCGACGGCCGGTCGGGGCACTGCTGGGCATCATGCCCTGGAACTACCCCTACTACCAGGTCGCCCGGTTCGCCGGCCCGAACCTCGCGCTGGGCAACACCATCGTGCTCAAGCACGCCCCGCAGTGCCCGGAGTCCGCCGAAGCCATCCAGCAGATCTTCCACGACGCCGGCTATCCCGACGGCGCCTACGTCAACGTCTACGCCACCAACGAACAGATCGCCACGGCGATCGCCGATCCGCGTATCCAGGGTGTGTCGCTCACCGGCTCGGAGCGGGCGGGCACAGCGGTGGCCGAGATCGCCGGGCGCAACCTGAAGAAGGTGGTACTCGAACTCGGCGGCTCCGACCCGTTCATCGTGCTGAGCACCGACGACCTCGACGCCACCGTGGACGCCGCGGTGGCCGGCCGGTTCGAGAACACCGGGCAGGCGTGCAACGCGGCGAAACGGTTCATCGTCGCCGACGAGCTCTACGACGACTTCCTGGCGCGGTTCACCGCCAAGGTGCTGGAGAGCGCCGACGGCCTGGCGCCGCTGTCCTCGGCGGCCGCCGCGGCGCGACTCGGCGAGCAGGTGGACCGCGCGGTCGCCGACGGCGCCAGCCTGGTGTCGGCCGGAGACCGCAACGGCGCCTTCTTTCCGCCCGGGGTGCTGACCGGCGTGACACCGGAGTCGCCGTCCTACCGCGAGGAGCTGTTCGGCCCGGTGGCGATGGTGTTCAAGGCCGGCTCCGAGGACGAGGCCCTGGAGATCGCCAACGACATCCCGTTCGGGCTTGGTTCGTATGTGTTCACCACCGACCCCGAGCAGGCCGAGCGGGTGGCCGACAAGATCGACGCCGGGATGGTGTTCGTCAACGTGGTCGGCGGCGAAGGCGTCGAGCTTCCGTTCGGCGGGGTCAAGCGCTCCGGCTTCGGCCGTGAGTTGGGCCGCTACGGCATCGAGGAATTCGTCAACAAGAAGTTGATCCGGACCCACTAGGCGAACGCGCGGCCGACACCACCCGCGAGATCGTCCAGATCAGCCGCGCTTTCCTCGAAACTGTTGCCGGGCAACCCGTTACTCATGGTCGCCGTGCGGAGTGGCAACAGATCGAGGGAGATGCCCTCCACTGCGACGGCCGGTTAGGCATGCTGAAGGCATGGAAATTCCCTGGCGTGGTCCGGCGAATCCCCCGCTCGAGGTCGACCGGCTGCCGCTGTTCCGCGGACTGCGACCGCTCAAGAAATGGCGCTATCTGGGCGTCTACGGACCTGAAGTCCAGATGTGCGTGGGTGTCGCACGGATCGGCGGCGCCTATCAAGCGTTCTGGGCCGTCCACAACCGCACCACCGACGCGTTCCGGGATCGGGCGGCACTGTGGCCGATCGTTCACTTCGATCACACCTCGGCCCGGTTCGACGGCGTGGACGTCGCATACGAGCGGGCCGGCGATCCGATCGAAGTGGTTTCCCGGCACGGGAAGTACCCGATCTGGACCCGCAAGACTCCCGTCCACGTCAGCGGCACCATCGACGGCATCGATATCGACTCACACGGTCTGGTCGACGAATCGGCCGGCCATCACGCACGCGTCACCCGATGGTCGTGGAGTGCCGGCTGTGGCACATCCGAGACCGGCGCAGCGATCACCTGGAATCTTGTTGACGGGGTTCACGATTCGCCGAGCAATTCCGAACGCACCCTCTGGGTGGACGGCGTCCCGCGAGAAGTGGGTCCTGTCGAATTCGCCACGGATCTGTCCCGGGTCGGCGAACTCGGATTCCACGCGGAGGCGGAGCGGTCGCGGCACGACCGGATGCTCCTCATCGACAGCAAGTACCGCCAGCCGTTCGGCACGTTCACCGGTTCGATCGCGGGATTCACGCTGCGCGACGGATACGGCGTCATGGAGCGCCACGACGTTCGGTGGTGAGGGGCGATCACCATCACCGCGCCCCGTGCGGCCGCCTTCGCCCTGACCGATCGGTTCTTCGATACGCCGGTCATTGGGCGGCTGGGAGTCTGAAAATCCATCGCCGACATGGTCCAGCGTGTCTAAGCTTGTCCCGGTGAACGGGCCGACGATTCAGGCGCGGCAAAGGCAAGCGGGCAGTCTCGCGCAACGGGCACGTAAGTGAGCGTCCCGCCCGGCCCGCCGCCGCCACCCTGGCAACCGCCGCCACCGTGGCCGCCACCCGGGCCGGCCGGGCAGCCGCAACCGAAGCCGATCAACATCGGCCTGGTGATCCTCGGCATCATCCTCGGCACCGTGCTCTGGAGCGGGATTCTGCTTGCCATGATGGCCCTCAACAACACGGCGATCGGGTTGTACGGCCTGCCTGTCGAGGCCCTGTTTATCGGTGAGAGCCTGCTTGTCGCTGGCCTGGCTATCGCCGCGATCGCCCACCCAAGGACGCGCCAACTCGGTGCGGGTCTGCTGCTGGGGATCGCCATCGGCACCGTCGTATGGTCCGGGCTGTGCGCGCTCATCGGAACCGGATGGTGAAACCATGCCACCGGCGTTAGGCCCGGCCGCGATCCACGGGGTGTTCGTCGCAGCGGGCGTGGGCGTTGCAGCGGCGGTGTTCACCGTGGAGGCCCGGCGGCGCGGCGCCACCGATGAACGAGTGCTCTACGTCGTGACCGGCGCTCTGGTCGGCGGCGCGCTGTTCATGCGCCTGGGAACCTGGGTTCAACACCTCGACCCCGCCGAGAACGCCTCACTGGCGAGTCAGTGGCTCTACGGCAACCGGTCGATTCTCGGCGGCCTCGCCGGGGCCTGGCTGGGCGTGCACGTGGCGAAACGCCTGGTGGGTTACCGCATGCGCACCGGAGACCTGTTCGCCCCCGCGGTGGCGGCGGGCATGGCGGTCGGCCGAGTGGGCTGCCTGTTGACCGAGCTGCCCGGCACCCCGACCTCAGGCGGCTGGGGCCTGCACCTGAGCCCGCAACGCGCGGCGGAGTTCGGGGTGCCCGCAGGGGTCGGGCTGCATCCGTCGTTCGGCTACGAGATCGCTTTCCACGCAGTCGCTTTCGCGCTGCTGTGGGGATGGGCGCGCCACCAGTCGCTGCCACCCGGGGAGACCTTCGTGTGGTTCGTCGCCGGCTACGGAGTGTTCCGGTTTGCGGTGGAGTTCGTGCGCGGCAATGAAGTGGTGTGGCATGGACTGACCCGGCCACAATTGTTCCTCCTCGCAACGGTGCCCATCGTGTTTGCGCGTATCGCCTGGCAATGGCACCGGGGCGGGTACGCGGCACTGGAACTGAGGCCCCGGCCGGTGACCGCATGACCGCGCGCGACGGCGGAATGCCGTTGCGCGGCGACCGCATTCACCGCTACGTCAACGCGTTCTGCCCGATCTGCCACGAGGAGGACCAGCAGCGACCGCTGGCGGAGATAGCGCGGCTGAGCGGGTGGCTGGTCGAGCGGGACGGCCGGATGTGGCTGGAGCGAGGCTGCGCCCGGCACGGGCTGGTGCGCACTCTCTACGACGAGTTCCCGGAGATCCTGCGCTACCTGGAACAGTGGACCGCCCCGACCAAGGTCCACCAGCCCGACGCGCGAGGCAACTTCGTCCCCGTGCCGGCCGCGTACGCCGACGGTCTGCCGGAGATGCAGACCCAGCACACCTGCATCCTGCTGGAGGACCTGCTCGATCACTGCAACCTCAAGTGCCCAACATGTTTTGCCGAGTCCGAGCCCGCACTGTCCGCGGTGGCACCGCTGGAGCAGGTACTGGCCAACGTCGACACCAGGCTTGCGCGCGAGCAGGGAAGGCTGGACGTGGTGATGCTCTCCGGTGGAGAGCCGACGCTGTATCCGTGGCTCGATGAGCTTCTCGCTGCGCTGGTGGCACGGCGGATCGTGCGAATCCTGGTCAACACCAACGGCCTTCGGGTGGCCCAGGACGACGCCCTGGTGGCGCTGCTGCGCAAGCACCGGGAACGTGTCGAGGTCTACCTGCAGTACGACGGCGAGTCGGCAGAGGCTTCGCGGTTCCATCGCGGCGCCGATCTTCGTCGCTTCAAAGAAGCTGCGCTGGAGAGGCTTTCAGCCGCGGAAGTGTTCACCACACTGGTGATGACGGCGACCCGCGGCGTCAACGACGATCAGATCGGCGCGGTGGTCAAA
>Ga0315294_10001417_pt1 | contig 26029 bp, 14 predicted proteins | sample YL17G13_40_MG_FD_203626 | JGI IMG/M metagenome (GOLD analysis project Ga0315294, IMG submission 203626) | Sediment microbial communities from Yellowstone Lake, YNP, Wyoming, USA - YL17G13_40 | ecosystem: Environmental > Aquatic > Freshwater > Lake > Sediment | place: USA: Wyoming | collected... | reverse complement strand
CCAGGGCCTCGGTTGCCGCCTGGGCCGCCCGGGCGAAGCGGCTGGCGATCCAGCGGTCGGGCAGGGTACCGGCGGCCACCAGCTCCTGCACCTGGGCGTCGTCCACCGGCGCCACCTGGTCCAGGTTGAGCAGCAGCAGGCGGGTGGCGTTCCACACCTTGTTGCAGAAGTTGCGCCCCATCTCCACGCCGGGGTAGCGCCAGCCCCCCTCCGCTTCCGGGTCGGGCTCCTGGCTGAAGCGGATGTCCTGGGTGAGCGAGCATTGCATAAGCAGGCCAAAGCGGGTGGCATCGGCCCCGTAGCGCTCCATCAGCTCCGTGGGGTCCACCCCCGTGCCCAGCGACTTACTCATGCGCCGCCCCTGGTAGTTGAGCACGGTGGGGTGCACGAACACCACGGGGAAGGGCACCTGGTGCAGGAACTCGAGCGAGCTGAACACCATGCGGTTCACCCACAGGTTGCGGATCTGCCGGTCGGTGATCAGCAGGTCGGTGGGGTAGTAGTAGCGCAGCTCCGGGGTGTCCTGGGGCCAGCCCAGGGTGGCAAAGGGCCACAGGGCGGAGCTGAACCAGGTGTCCAGCACGTCGTTCTCCTGCTCCAGCTCCCCGCCGCCGCATTTGGGGCAGGCGGCCGGCCGCTCCACAGCGGCGATCACCTCCCCGCACGAGCAATAGTAGATGGGGATGCGCTGCCCCCACCAGATCTGCCGGGAGAGGCACCAGTCCCGGATGCCCTCCATCCAGGTGATGGCCATCTCGGCAAAGCGCTCGGGCACATAGCGCACCCGTCCCTGCCGGGTGGCCTCGATCGCCGGCTTCACCAGCTCTGCCATGGCCAGGAACCACTGCTCGCTGAGCAGGGGCTCCACCATGGTGGCGCAGCGGTCACAAAAGCCCACCGCGTGCAGGTGCTCCTCCACCCGCTCCAGGTAGCCCTGGGCCTGGAGGTCCCGCACCACCGCCTGGCGGGCGTCAAAGCGGTCCTTGCCGGCATACGCGCCCGCCTGCGCGGTCATCTTGCCGTCCGGGCCGATCACCACCACCGAGGGCAAGTGATGGCGCAGGCCGGCCTCGTAGTCGTTGGGGTCGTGCGCCGGGGTGACCTTGACCGCACCGGTGCCGAACTGGGGGTCCACGTAGCCGGTGGCGTCGGCGATAAGCGGGATCTGCCGGCCCATCAGGGGCAGGATCAGGGTCTTGCCCACCAGGTGCTGGTAGCGTGGGTCGGCGGCGTTCACCGCCACCGCGGTGTCGCCCAGCATGGTTTCGGGGCGGGTGGTGGCCACCGTGAGGGCGCCGCTGCCGTCGGCAAAGGGATAGCGGATGTGCCAGAGCTGCCCCCGGCGCTCCTCGTGGCGCACCTCCAGGTCGGAGAGGGCGGTGTGGCAGCGGGGGCACCAGTTGATCACCCGGTTGCCGCGGTAGATGTAGCCCTGCTCGTACAGCCGCACAAAGGCGGTGAGCACGGCCCGGGCGTAGCCCGGATCCAGGGTAAAGACTTCCCGCCGCCAGTCATAGGAGCAGCCCAGGTCCCGGAGCTGGCGCAGGATGGTGCCGCCGTACTCCTCCTTCCACTGCCACATGCGCTCCAGGAAGCGCTCCCGGCCCAGCTGGTGCCGGCTCAGGCCCTCCTCGGTAAGCTGGCGCTCCACCAGCATCTGGGTGGGGATGCCGGCATGGTCCATGCCAGGCAGGATGAGCACATTTTCGCCCTGCATGCGGTGCCAGCGAGCCAGGGTGTCGTGAATGGCGTGCTGCAGGGCATGCCCCATGTGCAGGTTGCCGGTGACATTGGGCGGGGGAATGGTGATGCAGAACCGGGGCCGGCCCGGCGCGGGCTCCGAGTGGAAATACCCCCGCTCCTCCCAGAAGCGGTACCACCGCTGCTCCGCCTGCCGGGGCGCATAGACGGTGGCCGGTGCTTTCCTCGCCATCAGTCAAGCTCCCAAGGGTACCCGCCCCTTAGTGTTGGACAGGTGCTGGCTGCCAGCACCTGTCCGCCGCGTCATTATAGGTGTTTTGCCCGCCGCCCCGCAAGCCGAGGGAGCGCTTACTGCTTGGCCCGGGGGCGGGTGCGGTTGGGCTCGGCGCTCTTGCCCAGCGCCTGCGCCAGCACCTGGTGCATGTCATCCACCAGGTGGAACTCCAACTCTTCCCGCACGTTGGCGGGGATCTCCTCCAGGTCCTTCTCGTTCTCCCGGGGCAGCACCACCCGCTTGATGCCAGCGCGGTGGGCGGCCAGCACCTTTTCCTTGATGCCGCCCACGGGCAGCACCCGGCCGCGCAGGGTAATCTCGCCGGTCATGGCCACGTCCTTGCGCACCGGCTGGCGGGTGAGGGCGCTCACCAGGGCGGTGCCCATGGTGATGCCGGCAGAGGGGCCGTCCTTGGGGATCTGGCCGGCGGGCACGTGCACGTGCACGTCCGTGCACCGGTAGAAATCCTGCTCTATGCCCAGCTCGCTGGCCCGGCTGCGGGCGTAGGAGAAGGCAGCCTTGGCCGACTCCTGCATCACGTCGCCCAGGTGGCCGGTGAGGGTGAGGTTGCCCCGGCCCTTCATCAGGGTCACCTCGATCTGCAGGATGTCGCCGCCGGTTTCCGTCCAGCCCAGGCCGGTGGCCACCCCCACCTCGTCCTGCTGTTCGGCCACGCCGTAGCGGAAGCGCAGCCCGCCCAGGTAGCGGTGCAGAGTGCCCGGGGTGATGCGGGCCCGCTTGGCCACGCCCTGGGCCACGTTCTTGGCCACCTTGCGGCAGATGGTGGCCACCTCCCGCTCCAGGTTACGCACCCCCGCCTCCCGAGTGTAGTTGCGGATGAGCGAGCGCAGGCCCTGTTCGGTGAAAACCACCGCTCGGCTGTCCAGGCCGTGCTCCCGCAGCTGCTTGGGCACCAGGAAGAGCTGGGCGATCTTGAGCTTCTCCTCCTCAATGTAGCCGGGGAACTCGATCACCTCCATGCGGTCCTTGAGGGCGGGCGGGACGGGATCCAGCAGGTTGCCGGTAGTGATGAACATCACCTCGGAAAGGTCGAAAGGCACCTCGAGATAGTGATCGCTAAAGTATGAATTTTGCTCGGGATCGAGCACCTCCAGCAGCGCCGCCGCCGGGTCGCCGCGGAAGTCAATGCCGATCTTGTCCACCTCGTCCATCATGAACACGCAGTTGCGGAAGCCGGCGTTTTTCATGCCCTGGATGATGCGGCCGGGGAGGGCGCCCACGTAGGTGCGGCGGTGGCCCCGGATCTCGCCCTCGTCCCGCACCCCGCCCAGGGAGATGCGCACGAACTTGCGCCCGGTGGCGCGGGCGATGGACTTGCCCATGGAGGTCTTGCCCACCCCGGGCGGCCCCACGAAGCAGAGGATGGGTCCCTTCATCTCCGGGTTGAGCTTGCGCACCGCCAGGTATTCCAGGATGCGCTCCTTGACCTTTTTCAGGCCGTAGTGGTCCTCGTGCAGCACCTGCTCCGCCTCGTTGATGTCCAGGCGCTCCTCGGTGCGCTTGCTCCAGGGCATGGCGAGCAGCCAATCCAGGTAGGTGCGCACCACCACCACCTCGGGGGAGGCGGCGGGCATCTTTTCGAGGCGGTCGAGCTCCTTGAGCGCCTTTTCCTCCACCTCCTTGGGCATGGCGGCTTCTGCGATGCCCTTGCGCAGCTCGTCGAACTCCATCATGCGCTCGTCGCGCTCGCCCAGCTCCTGCTGGATCGCCTTGAGCCGCTCCCGCAGGTAGAACTCCTTCTGGGTATCTTCCAGCTCCTTTTTGACCCGGGCGTTGATCTTCTTTTCGATCTCCAGGATTTCGATCTCGTGGCCGAGCTCGACCAGCATGCGTTCCAGCCGCGGCTTGGGATCAAAGATCTCCAGCACTTCCTGCTTGATCTCCGTGCGCAGGCTCAGGTAGCTGGCGATGAGGTCGGCCAGCCGCCCCGGCCCCTCCACCGTCTTGGCGGTATCCAGGGCCTCGGGGGGGATGCTTTTGCCCAGGTTGATGCACTTCTCAAAGCGGGCCAGGGCGATGCGCATGAGCGCTTCCGTCTCCAGCGAGTGCTCCTCGGGCTCGGGGACGACCTCCGCCTCGGCCAGGCAGTAGGGATCGGTATGCACGTAGCGCAGCACCCGCATGCGCTCGAACCCCTGCACCACCACCCGGATGGTGCCGTCGGGGAGGTTGAGCAGCTGCATGGCCTGGCACAGGGTGCCCACCCGGTAGAGGTCATCGGGCTCCGGGTCATCGGCATCCACGTTGCTCTGGGTCACCAGCAGGATCTGGCGGTCCTTTTCGGCCGCCTCCTTGAGCGCCCGCACCGACTTTTCCCGCCCCACGAAGAGGGGGATCATCATGGAGGGGTAAATGACCTGGCCGCGCAAGGTGAGCACAGGCAGCACCAGCGCCTTGCGGGCGGTTTCGACATCGGTCTCTGACACCAAATTCCTCCTTGCCCCAGGGACAAGCCCACGGCCCCCTGCCGCGCCTGCCGGCGGACGCTGACGGCAGCTGAGTCGCCGGAAAAACGGCAGAGGCAGCGCCCAGGCTGCCTCTGCCATATTCACCGCCCCGATGTGATAACCTTTTGCCGGCTTAGGCCGACTCTCGCTCCAAACCCTCAAGCTGGGCGTGGGTATAGAGCACCGGGTCTACCCGTTCCCGCACCGTTTGGGCGGTGATCACGCAGCGCGCCACGTTTTTCAGGGAGGGGATGTCGTACATGATATTGAGCATCACTTCCTCGATGATGGTGCGCAGCGCCCGGGCCCCGGTGTGGCGTTTCATGGCTTCGTCGGCGATCGCCTCCAGCGCCTCCTCGGCAAGCACCAGCTCCACGCCGTCCCATTCCAGGTTCTTGGTGTACTGGCGCACCAAGGAGTTGCGGGGCTCCACCAGGATGCGCATCAGCGCCTGCTTGTCCAGCCGCCCCAGGGTGGCCACCACCGGCAGCCGGCCGATAAACTCGGGGATGAACCCGAACTTGAGCAAGTCTTCCGGCATCACCTGCGCCAGCAGGCTGCCCATGTCCGGCTGCGACTTGCGGGACTTGGGCTGGGAGCCGAAGCCCAGGGCATGCTCGCTGGTGCGGGCCTCGATGATGCGGTCCAGCCCTTCGAACGCCCCGCCGCAGACGAACAGGATGTTGGTGGAATCAACCTGGATGTACTCCTGCTGCGGGTGCTTGCGCCCGCCCTGGGGTGGGATGTTGGCGGTGGTGCCCTCCAGGATCTTGAGCAGGGCCTGCTGCACCCCCTCGCCGCTCACGTCCCGGGTGATGGAGGGGTTGTCGGTCTTGCGGGAGATCTTGTCAATCTCGTCAATATAGACGATCCCCTTTTCCGCCCGCTCCGTGTTGCCGCCGGCGGCCTGGAAGAGCTTGAGCAGGATGTTCTCCACGTCCTCGCCCACGTAGCCAGCCTCGGTGAGGGTAGTGGCGTCGGCCATAGTGAAGGCCACGTCCAGGATCTTGGCCAGGGTCTGTGCCAGCAGGGTCTTGCCGCTGCCGGTGGGGCCGATGAGCAGGATATTGCTCTTTTGCAGCTCCACGTCACCGCCCTGGCGGCCCATGCTGATGCGCTTATAGTGGTTGTACACGGCCACCGAGAGGATGCGCTTGGCGCGCTCCTGCCCCACCACGTACTGGTTCAGGATCTCGTATATCTCCCTGGGCTTGGGGATGCGTTCCCGGTAAGGCTCCTGCTCGGCCAGGGCGGCCAGAGACTCCTCCTCGATCATCTCATGGCAGGCGGCCACGCATTCCGGGCAGATAAAGACCCGGTCGTGCCCGATCAGCCTGCCCACCTCCGACTGGCCCTTGCCGCAGAAGGAACACCGGTAGTCATCCCGGCCGCTGCCTCGCTGCATGTGCTGTCCTCGCCTCTTGCTTTGTTGACTGGCCGGCAACCTGCCGCCCACCCGGAGGCCGCTGGCGTAAAGACCGGCCGGGTTCCCCCGGCCGGACGCGTTCTTTCCTCGTCTATTATACCATGCCCCGGAGCATGGCAAAGGACAGGCGCTTACCCGGCGGAGGGCCGGGGCTGGTGCACCACCACTTCGTCCACCAGGCCGTATTCCTTGGCCTCCTCGGCCGACATGTAGAAGTCCCGATCCGTATCCTTTTCCACCCGGTCCAGGGACTGGCCGGTGTGCTTGGAGATGATGCGGTTGATCACGTCCCGGGTGTGCAGCATCTCCCGGGCCTGGATGTCAATATCGGTGGCCTGCCCGCCCAGCCGGTCCACGTGCGGCTGGTGGATCAGCACCCGGCAGTTGGGCAGGGCAAAGCGCCGGCCGGCCGACCCCGCCGCCAGCAGCAGGGCACCCATGCTCGCCGCCAGCCCGATGCACCAGGTGGACACCGGGGTGCTGAGAAACTGCATGGTGTCATAGATGGCCATCCCGGCCTGCACCACGCCCCCCGGGCTGTTGATGTAGAGGTCAATGGTCTTGTCCGGGTCCTCGCTCTGCAGGAACAGGAGCTGTGCGATCACCAGGTTGGCCACCGCGTCGTCAATGGGGCCGGTGATGAACACGATCCGGTTCTGCAGCAGCCTGGAGTAGATGTCGAACGCGCGCTCCCCGCGGGGGGACTGTTGCACTACCACGGGCACTACCAATGCTCTCCCTCCTCTCCCGGCCATCGCTACTGCTCCGGGCCGGCCTGGCCCTCGGGCGCCGGCTCCGGGGCGAGCTCTTGCTCGGTGACCTGGGCGCTGTCCACCAGCAGCCTGATGATCTTGTGCTGGTAGATACGGTTCACCAGGCGGCGCAGAGCTCCGCTGCGCTCCAGGCGCCGCCGCACCTGCGCCGCCGGCTGCTGCTGGCCCTGGGCGATGGCCTCCACTTCCGCCTCCACCTCTTCCGGGGTGACCTCGATCTGCTCCCGGCGGCCGATCTCATCCACGATCAGCGCCCGCTTCACCTCGCTGCGGGCCTCCACCATTTGCTGGCGCCGCCACTGCTCCGGGTCCACCCCCTGCCGGCGCAGGTAGTCATCAAGGCTCACCTGCTGCCGGGCCACCTCCTGCTCCGCCTCCGCCAGGCGGCTGGCCAGCTCTCGCTCCACCAGCGGCTCGGGGGCCTCCACGTAGGAGGCCTCCACCACCTGGCGCAGCAGGTCCTGCTCCAGCTCCTGCTCGGCGCTGCGCTGGGCCATCGCCTCCAGGGTTTCCCGGATGGTGGTCTCCAGCTTGTGGACGCTGCCCGCGCCCAGGCGCTGGGCGGTCTCCTTGGCCTCCGGCAGGGTGCGCTCCCGCACCGAGCGGGGAGTGGCCACCACTTCCACCGTCTTGCCCGCCAGCTCCTGGTCGGGCAGGTTGGCGGGATAGCTGACGCTGAAGCGCACCTCCTGCCCCGGCCCGGCCCCGGCCAGGGCCTCATTCAGCTCGGGGAAGATCCGGTCCTGGCCCACCTCCAGCGGATAGCCCTGGACCCCCTTGCCTTCCAGCAGGGCTCCCTCGTGGTGGAGGTCATAGTCCACCACCACCAGGTCGCCCTCCTTGATGGGGCGGTCCCGCACCTCCCGAAAGGTGGCATCGCGGCCGCGCAGGCGGTCCAGCTCGGCCTGCACCTGCTCGGGGGTCACCGCCGGCACCCGGCGCGCCCCGGTCAGCTCCCGGTACTGCCCCAGCTGCACCTCGGGGCGGGCGGTGACCGTGGCCTTGATCAGCAGGGAGCCGTCTTCCTGCACTTGCGCGCTTTCCAGCTCTGCCTTTTCCAGGGGCTCCAGGCCGGCCTGGTCCAGGGCCTGGGGATAGGCCTCATCCACCAGCCGCTCAATGGCCTGGGCCTGGGCCGCCTCCGGCTCCACCTGGCGCTCCAGCAAGGCGCGGGGCACCTTGCCGGGGCGGAAGCCGGGAATGCTCAGGCGCTGTCCCAGTTCCCGGTACACCCGCTCCACTTCCCGCGGCAGCGCCCCGGGTTCCAGGTTAATGGTAAGTGCGATCTTGCCGCCCTCGCGCTTTTCCGTCGTCACCTGCATGCTGTTCGCGCCTTCTCCTGGTGGCTGGTGCGGCGGCCTGCAAACAACAACCTCGCCAGGCACCCGGGGTGCGGCGAGGCCAGTTTACCACCGCCGTTACTTTGGTGGGCGAGGAGAGACTTGAACTCTCACGGGATTTTCCCACATGATCCTAAATCATGCGCGTCTGCCATTCCGCCACTCGCCCCTGGGTCATGGTACCCGCCGGCGCTGCCTATGTCAAGGCAGCGCCGGCTGCCCAGCGGCACTGCCGGCAGCCGGGCAGGGCAGGAGCAGACCTCCTGCCCTGCTTTTGGGAGCGCGGGGAGGCGCCTGGCAGGTCAATAGCGGATGCCGAAAGTCCGGCACAGGAAGATCGCCATCAACTGCCTGGGTACCAGGCTGCCTGGGCAAAACAGGCGCGGGCTGGCCGAGCAGCCGCTGAGAATGCCCCGCAGGTAGAGCGCTTCCACATAGGGGTAGGCCAGGTTGGACTTGGGCACATCCTGGAAGGTGGGGATGCGATTGTAGTAGGGTGGGATGTGCGCCGCCCGGCACAGGAAGACGGCCATTACCATCCTGGTCAGGGGCTGATTGGGGCAATACAGCCTGGGGCTGAGGGAGCAGCCGGTAGTGATGCCGGCGGCATACATGGCCTCGATGTAGCCATAGGCGGGGTGGGCGGGGGCCACGTCGCCGAAGGTGGGCGTGGAATTGGGGTAAGGAGCGATACCCGCGGCCCGGCACAGGAAGACGGCCATATCGGCCCTGGTAAGGGCGCTGCCTGGGCAGTAGAGTGGCGGATTCTGGGAGCAAGCGGTGGCGATGCCCTCCCGGCTGATGGCCTCGATATAGCGCCAATAGGGTGACTGGTAGGGCACATCATCATAGCGCAGGGTGATCAGCCCGGCCTCCGGGCTGTAATCCGAGCAGCCGTAGTCATTGACGGCGCGCACCCGGTAGGTGTAGAGGACCAGCCGGGTACAGGTGGTGTCAGCATAGCCGGTGGTATCCGGGTTCACGGTAGCCAGAGGCAACCACTCGCCCATGCCCACCTTGCGCTCGATTTCGAAGCACTCCTCGGTACCCGAGTTATCGCTCCAGGTGAGGTTGATCCGCGTGGAGGAGATAGCGCGCGCCACCAGGCCGCTGGGTGCGGGGGGCAGTCCCGGGGTGGCGGCAGAGGCCTCCTCGCTGTAAGGCGAATAGCCGTACATGTTGTAGGCGCGCAGCCGGTAGTAGTAGACCAGCCCTGGCGCGCAGAGCGCATCCCGGTAGGTGGTGACGTTGATGCCCACCGTGGCCAGTTGCGAATAGGTGCCGGTCCAGCGTGTCTTGCGCTCGATCTTGAACCCCAGCTCATTGCGGGAGTTATCGCTCCAGGAGAGGTCCACCTCGGTTCCCGAGACGGCGGTGGCCTCCAGCTCGTCGGGGGCGGCCAGCAGGTCGGGGGTGGTGGCGGAGGCGATACTGCTGTAGGCCGAGTAGCCGTGCGCGTTGTAGGCGCGCACCCGGTAGTAATAGGTGGTGCCGGGGGTCAGGCCCAGGTCGGCATAGTAGGTGATGTTGTTGCCCACCGTGGCCACCTCGAGGAAGGTGCCCAGGGGCCCCTGGCGGCGCTCGATGGCAAAGCCGGTCTCATTGCCGGCGTTGTCCTTCCAGGTCAGGTTGATGCGGCTGCTGGAGACCGCGGTGGCCACCAGGCCGCTGGGGGCCAGGGGCGGCGCCGGGGTGGCGGCCCAGGCCTCGTTGCTGTAGGTAGAGCGGCCGTTTATGCTGTAGGCCTGCACCCGGTAGTAGTAGTTGGTGCCCGGCAAGCAGGAGTCATCGGAATAGGTGTTCACGTCCGTGCCGACGGTAGTGAGCAGGGCGTAGGTGCCCAGGTAGCCCTGCTTGCGCTCGATGCGGAAGCCGGACTCGTCGTCCGAGTTATCGGTCCAGGCCAGGTCAATGCGCGTACTGGCGACCGTGGCAGCCGTCAGGCCGCTGGGAGGCTGGGGGGCAGGCGGGGTGACCGCCACCGCCTCGTTGGTATAGCCGGAATCGCCCTCCCCGTTGAAGGCGCACACCCGGTAGTAGTAGGTATTGCCGCCGTTGCAGGTCAGGTCCGAATAGCTGGTTACCTCCGCCGCCACCTCGCCGATCTTGGCGTAGGTGCCGCCCTGTCCGGTCTTGCGCTCGATCTTGAAGCCCAGCTCATCCGTCGAGTTGTCGTTCCAGCTCAGGTCCACCTGGGTGCCGCAGACCACCAGGGCGTTCAGGTTGGTGGGGTCGGCCGGGGGCGCCAGGGTAGTGGCCGAGGCCTCGTTGCTGTATTGCGAGAACCCGTAGCTGTTGGAGGCGCGCACCCGGTAGGTGTACAGGGTACCGATGGCGCAGGTGGTGTCGGAGTAGGTCACGGTGTCGGCGGGGACGGTGGCGATCTGGACAAACTGGAGCGAGTCCGCAGTGCGCCGCTCGATGTTATAGCCGAGCTCGTTCCCCGCGTTGTCGGTCCAGAGCAGGGAGATCCATTGGCTGCTCAGGGCGGTGGCGGTCAGGTTGGTGGGGGTCGGCGGCGGCCCGGGGGTGGTGGCCGAGGCCTCGTTGCTGTAGCGGGAGTAGCCCTCAGCGTTGAACGCCCGCACCCGGTAGTAGTAGGTGATACCGGGAGTGCAGCTGGTATCGGAGTAAACCCGCAGGTTGGGGCCCACGGTGGCCAGCACCTCATAGGTCCCGCCCTCCCCCTGCTTGCGCTCGATGCTGAAGCCGTCCTCGTTGAGTGAGTGCTCTTGCCAGGACAGGTCAATCTGGGTGGTGGCGAGCGCGGTGGCCGCCAGCTTGGTGGGCATGGTGGGGATATCGGGCACCAGGGCGGCAAAGACGTCCTGCGTGGGGCCGCCGTCTCCCGGCACCAGGTTCGTGGCCACGGAGGAAAACGCCAGGTAGCGGCCGTCTGGGCTGATGCAGGCGTCTACCGAGGCGCCGTCACCCTGCACCCCCTGGGCAGAGACGCTCAGGCGCTGGGTGATCCCCGTCTGGCAGTCGTGCACAAAGACGTCGGAGAGCGCGTTGCCGTCCGCCTCCACCAGGTTGTACGCCTGGGACTGGAAGGCGACATAGCGGCCGTCACTGCTGATGGAGGGGTTGCGAGAATCGTAGGAGCCCAGGTCCCCCGGCTCAGAGACGCTGACCAGCTTGGTGACCGGAGGCGCCTGCAGGTCGCGTAGGAAAATGTCGGTCATGCCGTTGGTATCGCCGGGCACCAGGCCGCCCGAGGCAGACTCGAAGGCCACATAGCGGCCGCTGTCGTTGATGGCGGGATAGCGCGAAGGCAGATTGGCCTGGCCGCCGGTGGTGGAAAGGCTGGCGCGCACGGTGGTTGCGCTCTGCCGGTCGCGCACGAAGATGTCGGTCCAACCGTTGGTGTCGCTCTGCACCAGGTTGTTGGCGTCGGACTGGAAAGCCACGTAGCGGCCGTCCCCGCTGATGGAGGGCCAGGTGGAGTCCGCGTTCCCCAGCTTGCCATCCCAACTGAGGCTGGCCATCTGGGTCTGCGAGGTGGCCAGGTCGCGCACGAAAATGTCCCGGCGCAGGTTGGTGTCCCCTGTCACCAGGTTCGCGGACAGGGACTCGAAGGCCACACAGGTGCCGTCGGCACTGATCTTGGCGTGCAGGGAATCATTGACGCCCTGCACTCCGCTGCTGGAGACGCTGGCCAGCACTGCGGTGCCGGTTTCATAGTCGTGCACGAAGACATCCCAGCAGCCGTTATTGTCGCCCAGGACCAGGTTGGGCGCCCGGGACTCAAGAGCGATGAACCTCCCGTCGGCGCTGATGGAGGCCCCCTGGGAGGGCCCGTCCCCCGAGTAGCCGTCGAGGCCGATGCTGATCAGGCGGATGATGCCAAGCTGGCGGTCGTAGAGGAAGACGTCGGAGTAGGCGTTGTCGTCGTTGTCCACCAGGTTGGCAGCGAGGGAGGAGAAGACTACATAGCGGCCGTCAGCACTCATGTCATTGGCGGTGGAATCAGCGTCGCCCTCGATGCCTCCGTCGTTGATGCTGACGCGCTCAATCACATAAGCACCTGCCGGCACCCCCACCAGCAGGACAGCCAGCACCAGGCCCCACCAGGCCCAAATCCGTAACCTGAACATGATGCCCCCTTCAGCCGGACGCCGCCGGCCAGGGTGTTAGAGTGCCTCCGCCGCCCGGAGGCGCTGCTGCCGAGAGCGCCTCCGGCCCTTGATACTTCGCTGGGGCGGCGCCGGTCTCCTTCTCCACCACTTCCCCCTTGGCGGCAGGATCGGCAGCCGGCCGGCCCACCTTGACAGCCGGCAACCCCCACCCGTAAACTGCAGCTACCGTTACGGGGGGCCACCTCGAACAGGAGCATGCTCATGCAAACAGCCCTGGTTACCGGCGGCGCGGGATTCGTGGGTTCCCACCTGTGTGACCACTTGCTGGGCAAGGGGATGCGGGTGATCTGCGTGGATAACCTGCTCACCGGCAACCTGGCCAACATCCAGCACCACCAGGGCCGCCCGCAATTCCGCTTCCTGCAGCACGACGTGAACGAGCCGCTCACCCTGGAGGAGCCGGTCCACCACGTGCTGCACTTCGCCAGCCCCGCCAGCCCCTTCGATTACCTGGCCTACCCCATCGAGACCATGAAGGTGGGCAGCCTGGGCACCCTGCATACGCTGGAGGTGGCCCGGGAGCACGGCGCCCGCTACCTGCTGGCCTCCACCTCCGAGGTCTACGGCGACCCCCTGATCCACCCCCAGGTCGAGGACTACTACGGCAACGTCAACCCCATCGGGCCCCGCAGCGTGTACGATGAGGCCAAGCGGTTTGCGGAGGCCCTGGTCATGGCCTACCACCGCTGCCATGGGGTGGACACCAAGATCGTGCGCATCTTCAACACTTACGGCCCGCGCATGCGGGAGCAGGACGGCCGGGTGGTGCCCGCCCTCATCGGCCAAGCGCTGCGCGGCGAGCCGCTCACCGTCTTTGGCGACGGCAGCCAGACCCGCAGCTTCTGCTATGTCTCCGACCTGGTGGAGGGGGTGTACCGGCTGCTCATGTCAGATGAGCACCTGCCCACCAACCTCGGCAACCCCGACGAGCGGACGGTGCTGGAGTTCGCCCGCCTGATACAGGAGCTGACCGAGACGGCGAGCGAGATCACTTTCTCCCCGCTCATGGCCGACGACCCCAAGAAGCGCCGCCCCGACACCACCAAGGCCAAGCGCCTGCTGGGCTGGGAGCCGGTGGTGCCCCTGGAGCAGGGGCTGCGCCACACCATCGCCTACTTCCACGAGCGCCTGGGCGCCGGCTAAGATGCTCCCTGCGCGGGCGGCACCGCGCTCGCACTGCGCACGGGGGCCTGCCATTGCGAACTTGCTATCGCTGCCGCATACTGGGTGCGGGTCCTGGTGCCAGCACGGTGCCTGAGGCGCCGTGGCCAGGGCGGGGGTGGGGATTGCTCCCGGAAGCTGTTGCCAAGGAGAGTGCATGCGGATAGCACACGTGGCCCAGGCCTACAGCCCGGTGCGGGGCGGCGCCGAATGGGTGGCCCAGCAGCTGAGCGAGCGGCTGGCGGCCCGCGGGCATACGGTGCGGGTCTTCACCTCCACTATCCAGCACGGGCTGGGCTACAGCGCCCCCCATGTGCCCCATCTCCCTCCTGGCGAGGACTCGGTCAACGGCGTGCCGGTGACCCGTTTCCTGGTGCGCTTCCCGCTGCAGAATGCCTGCCGGCGCCTGGAGCCGCTGTGCGCCCGGCTGCCCCTGGGGCCGCTGGGCGCGATCTGCAACGCGCATGCCCGGGGACCCGCGATGACCGGCCTGGCGGCCGGCATTGCCGCCTGGCAACCGGACCTGATCGTGGCCATCCCGGCGGCCGCCTCCGTGTTCACCTACGCGGTGTGGGCCCGTCGGCGCACCGGCGGCCGCAGCGCCCTGGCCAACATCCCCTGCTTCCACGCCCTGGACCAGCTGAGCAATCACCCGGTGGTGATCGGGCGCATGCGAAGCTGTGATGCGGTGGCGGTCTTTACTGCCCAGGAGCGGGACGAGCTGGTGGCGCAGGGGGTGCCCCGGGAACGGGTGACAGTGGCCGGCCTGGGCATTGACCCGGTGCCGGTGGAGGGCGACCAGGCGCTGGGGGAGGAGTTCCGGGCCCGGCATGGCCTGGGCCGGGCGCCGGTGATCGCCTTCGTGGGGCGCAAGCACCGCTACAAGGGTGTGTGGTTCCTGGTAGAGGCGATGCAGCGGGTGTGGCGGCGGCTGCCGGAGGCGCGACTGGTGGTGGCCGGGGGGCGCAGCGCCGAGTCGGAGGAGATGCGCCGGGAGCTGGGCTACCTGCCGGCAAGCTGCCAGCAACACACGCTGTGGATAGACGATTTCGAGGAGAGCGAAAAGGACGCCATCTTCGCCGCCGCCGACGTAGTGGCCCTGCCCTCGCTGCACGAATCCTTCGGCCTGGTCTACCTGGACGCCTGGCTGCACGGCAAGCCGGTGATCGGCTGCCGCCTGGGCAGCACCGCCAGCCTGGTTGAGGAGGGGGTGGAGGGGCTGCTGGTCACCTTTGAGGATAAGCGGGAGCTGGCGGCCGCGATCCTGCGCCTGCTGGCGGCGCCCGGGCTGCGCCAGCGCATGGGGGAGGCGGGCCGGCGCAAGCTGCTGCGCGAGTACACCTGGGAAACGGTGATCCAGCGCTATGAGCAGGCCTACCAGGAGGCGGTGGCGCGGGCGCGCCGGCGCCAGGAGGGGGAGGCGTGACCGGCCCCACCGTGAGCGCCGTTGTCTACTGGGAGCGGGATAGCCCGGGCGGCATCCAGGACACGCTGCAGTCCCTGGCCGCCCAGACGCGGCTGTCGGACGAGACGCTGGTGGTGGAGACCGGCCGCCCCGAGCCCGAGGTGATGTGGCTGCGCGGGCTCTACCGGCAGGTGCCGCTGCTTTCCCTGGCGCGGGGGCAGGGGCGGGCGTATGCCCTGGACTGCGGCCTGCGGGTGGCCCAGGGGGAGCTGGTGCTGCTGGTGATCGGCGGGGTGATGCTGGCTCCCGACGCCCTGGAGCAGCTGGTGGGCGCCCTGGCCGCCCAGCCCCAGGCGGCGATCGCCCATCCCCTGCTGCTGGTGGCAGAGAGCGACAACTTTGTCTATGCCGCGGGGAACTGCCTCACCCGCGGCGGCTGGGTGGTACCCTGCAGGTACGGCGAGCGGGCGAGCCAGTGGAGCAACGGCAAGCGGGGCGGGGCCCTGCCCAATGAGACCTGCCTGCTGGTGCGGCGGGGGATGCTGGCCGGCAGGGAGTGGTTCCTGGACCTGCGATTTGTGGAAACCTGGGGGGTGGCAGACCTGAGCTGCCGGCTGCTGGCGGCGGGGGCGGAGGTGGTGCTGGTGCCCCAGGCCCGCGCCTGGCAGCCTTACGACTACCCGGAGCGCACCACCGCGGTGCGGCGGGCGCGGCTGCGGCTGGCGGCCAAGCTGCTGCCCTGGCGGCGGCTGCTGCTTTGCCTGGGGCACGAGCTACTGCGGGACAGCTACCTGGCGCTGGGTGCCTTCACCCACCGCAACCGGCGGGAGGGTATGGACCTGGTGCGCAAGTGGCTGGGCCAGGTGCGCTACCTGCCGGAGGCATGGCGCGAGCGCCGCGGTCTGGCCCGCTGGTACCGGAAGGCAGCCGCCCACCTGGACGGAGGCGCTCCCGCCCGCGCCCCTCGCCTGAGCACCTGGCCGACGCCCGATTTCCGCCTGCTGCGAGTGCGCCGCCTCAAGTCGCGGGTGCATCCCGCCCGCTTCCCCTCCGGGCAGGTAAGCCTGGGCTGGGAGCCGATGGCCGCTTCGCATCCCGAGGGCCTGGTGGCCCAGGCCGGGGCCACCGTGTTCCTGCCCTGGCGCTCGCCCCTGCTCACCCCGGCCGGGCGGGTGAGCATCGAGTACGAATCCGGGGGCCGGGGCCGGCTGGAAGTGGAGATCAACGGGCAGTTGGTGGCCTGTGGCGAGCTGGAGGCTGGCCCCGGTATCCTGCATGCCCCCCTGGCCGACGGCTCCCAGATCCAGCGGGTCTCGCTTTACCCGCTGGGCGAGCTGCCGGGCAGCGCGCCGCCCCGGGTATGCGTGCACACCATAAGCATCGGCTGGGAGGGCGGCCAGGAGTAGGCCAGGCGCCGCGTTGTGCAGGGAGATGAACCGGGTAACATGGTGACGGGGGGAGAGGGGTCAGGAATCCAGGGTATGGTAACTGACAAGCTACGGGTCGCGATGATCGTAGATTCGCCGGGCCTGTTGGGATTCGCCACGGACAACGCGAAGCTACTGGCCAGCACGGGCAAAGTGGAGCCGAGGCTGCTGATCTGCCAGGACGATACTCCTGATGGCGACGGCTCTGTCGCCTGGCAGCGCCTGGCCGAGAAATCCGACCGCGTACCGGCCGGGGACTATGACTGGGCCGACATCACCGGGTTCCAACGCTCCCTGGCGGGGCGGGAGGACTACTTCCTGGGCCGCTGTTGGCAAGTAGCCAGCAGCATTTGCGCCCAGATGGAGGATTACCTGGCGGCCCACCCTACGGACTGCGTCATCGTCTGGGCCGGGGTGCGGCTCATCCAGCGGGCCGCCGCCAGCGCCGCCCGGCAGCGCGGGGTGCCGGTGGTGACCATGGAAACCGCCTTCTTTCCCCGGCTGCCCAATACGCCGCCGGACGACCCGGGGCTGGTGCTGGAGCGCATGCGGCTGCATGTCTTCGTGTGGGACGTGGTGCAGGCGCCCCAGTGCGGGTCCTCGCAGATCACCGAGGAGTGGCGGCAGCACGCCGTGCAGCCAGGGCTGGCCGACTTCATCCGGGGCCTGCACGAGAGCCGGGAGTCCAAGTACAACCGGGACAATATCGGCCGCTACCTGAGCGTGCTGCCCCACAACGGCCTGGAGCAGGGCGGAGCGGAGCTGGCAAGACCGGAAGGCAGCCGGGTGCTGCTGGCCTGTGGGCAGATTGACCACGACTCCAACATCTACTTCGGCCGCCACCTGGTGCGAAGCTGGCGGGAGCTGGTGGAGGAGACGATCAGCCGCCTTCCCGAGGGCTGGGAGTTGTGGTTCAAGGGCCATCCCCTGGACACCGAGTACCTGGCCACCGGCGAGGAGTTCACCCAGGAGATGGCGGCTCGCTATCCCCACTTCCGCTGCCTACCGCCGTCCATGAACATCCACGCCGCCATCCAGGCGGCCGATGCCGTGATCTGCATCAACTCCACGGTAGGTCTGGAGGCCACCACCTACGGCAAGCCGGCGATCACGCTGGGCGAGGGCTTTTACACCCACGAGGGGTTCACCTACCGGGTGCAGGACCTGGCGGCCCTGGGGGAGACCATCGCCAACCTGCCCGCCACCATGACCCCGGAGCACGCGGCAGCAAGGGACCAGTTCCTGAGCTACCTGCTTTACCAGTACCTGCTGCCAGTAGGGCGACCGGAACGGGCGGTGCAGCGCATCGAGCAAGCGATCGCCCGGCAGCAAGAGAGGCCGGCGCCGCCCGCGGCGGCAGGCAGCAAACTGCGCTACCGGGGCCTGGTGCGCTATGTCCAGGCCCTGGAGCAAATGCTGGTGGCCAAGGTTTACTCGCCTGACAAGGACCGCCTGCGCAAGCAGTTGGAGGAGGTGCGCCAGTATGTCCGGGTGCTGGAGTCGGAATCCAGCAGCTATGCCCGCTCCCTGGAGCAGCAGTTGAAGGTGGTGCAGGAGTATGCGCGCGACTTGCAGGGAGCGGCAGCGGAGGCCGCGGGCTATGCCCTGGAGCTGGAGGGGAAGCTGGCAGCAGCGGAGGCCTATGCCGCCAGCCAGGAGCAGCGGGCCGGCGCCGCCGAGGCACACGCTGGCGCCCTGGCGAGTGCGGTGGAGGACCGGGACTACCAGATTATGGAGTTCCTGTCCAGCAGGTTCTACCGGACGACGAGCAAGCTGATACGGTTGAAGCGGCGCCTGTTAGGGGTGGGCAGGAAGGCCGGTTAGCCAGCCGGGCGGCCGCTCAAGCATACTGAAACGGAGACGCGATATGCGCTCGCTGGTGGTAAATCCTCCAGAGTTCGACTGCGGCTGGTACCCGGCCACCGCGCCCCTGGGGCTCGCCCTGGCGGCGGGCGCCTTGCAGGCGGCGGGCAGCCAGGTGCAGGTGCTGGACCTGGCGGTGCAGCGAGGGACCTTGGCCCAGGTGGAGGAATGGCTGCAGGCCAGCGAGGCCGACCTGGTTTACACCGCAGGCAGCAATGAGCAGTGCGACTGGGTGCGCTGGCTGAGTCGGCTGCAGGCCGAGAGCCGGCCTCAGGTCCCCTTTCTGATCGGCGGGCCAGTGGTGCTTTCCCTGCGGGAGGAGCTGCTGGAGCGCAGCCTGGCGCACGCCCTGGTGGTGGGGGAGCCGGAGCCCACACTGCAGGAGGCAGCAGCTAAGCTGGCGGGCGGGGGCACCCTGGGCGGCGTGCCTGGGCTGTTGGTGCGGGCGGAGCAAGCCACCGCCCGCGCTCCTGTCCCCCTGGCTGGCCTGCCTCGGGCGGCCTGGGAGCTGTTTCCGGTGCAGGCATACCTGGCTCGGTGCTACCGGCGGGGAGGCCGCAGCGTAAGCCAGGCGCTGCCCTTGCTGGTAGGGCGGGGCTGTCCTCAGCATTGTCCCCACTGCCTGTGCGAGGAGGGAGTGGAGGCCCGCTTCCGGCCGGCGGCAGAGGTGTTGGCGGAGGCAGACGCCCTGGTCGAGCGGCTGAGCGTACGGCACCTGATGCTGCGGGGCTTGCTCGCCCCTTGCCACCAGGAGATGCTGGAGCCGCTGCTGGCCGGCCTGCGAGAGCGGCCCCACCTGACCTGGGAGCTGCGCACCCGTGCCGACCTGGTGGCGCCGGCCCAGGTGGCGCAACTGCGGGCGGCAGGGTGCATCTGCATCGAGTATGAACCGGAGCTGCTGGGAGAGGGCGAGCTGGACCCCGGGCGCCGGGAGCGCATGGTGGCCGCCCTGCGCGCCCACCGGCAGGCAGGCCTGGCCTGCTCCTTGCCCCGGCTGCTGGCCGAGTACCAGGATGAACCACCCCCCCTGGACCCCGAACTGGCGGAGCTGCTGTCGGAGGCCGCCAGCCCCCCCGTGCCGCTGCATTACTGGCCGGGCACGCTGGCGCACCGGCAGTGGATTGAGAGCAGCACCACGCCCACCTGGCCACCGCGGCTGGAGTTCCACTCCTTGAAGAGGCCGGGCTGGGAGGAAAGCTGGCAGGCCGCGCTGGACCCCGCCCAGGCTGCCGAGTGGCGCTACCGGGCGCGGGTGCTGGCACCGCGGGCCCTGCCTTTGCCCTCACTGGGCGAGGCCCCGCGGGTAGTGGTGGTGGGTGCCGCCCGGCCCCGCAGCATCGCCGGGGCAGTGGAGGCCCTGGAGGCACAGTATCCGCAAGCCCAGGTGCTGATGGCAGTGTCGCCGGCCACCCGGGCCAGCCTGGCGTACTGCGCGGCGCCCCGGTGGCAGATGGTGGATCATGGGGCGGGGCCCCGGGCGCTACTGCGGGAGGTGAGGGCGTTTCACCCGACGCTGGCGGTGGTAGCGAGCGATGAGACCTCCGGGCTTTACTCCAAGGCCAAGCTGCTGGCCCTGCTCTCCGGGGCGCGGCAGTGGCTGGTCTATGACGGGGTAAGCGGCGGCTTTCTTTCCTTTGCCGGGGAGCTGGAGCGAGACTGCCGGCGTCGCCTGGGCGGCGAGACACCGGCACTGCCGGCCGATCCCCGGCAGGACCCGGCCTGGGCGGTGCGCTCGCCAGTGAGCGTGATCGCCACCGACCGGGTGTTCCCGGAGGTAGCGCCCGAAACCGACCGCCTGCAGCACCTGGCCCGTTACCAGTTTGCCAGCCAGTTCGTGGACGAGGGCGACCGGGTGCTGGACTGCGGGTGCACCAGCGGCTATGGGGCGCAGCTCTTGGCGCAGCGGGGGGCGCAGGTGCGTGGGGCCGACCCCAGCGCCGAGCTGGTGCGCTATGCTCGCTGGCGCTATCCGGAGCTGGAGGCGCAACCCGTGGAGGGGAGCAAGCTGCCCTACCCGGATGACCATTTCCAGGTGGTGGTGTGTTTTCGCACCCTGGAGCGGGCGGCGGAGCCGGAGGCGCTGGTGGCGGAGATGGCGCGGGTGCTGGCGCCGGGAGGGATCCTGGTGGCGGCGGTGGCCTGGCGACCGCAGGCGGCGGTATCGGTGAGCTGGCGAGCCCGGGACTATACTCCCGAGGAGTTCACCGCCCTGCTGGGCCAGCACTTCCGGGTGCACGACCTGGTGCCCCAGGTGCACGGGGAGGTGGATTGGCGGCTGCCGCTGGGGAACTTCCTGGTGGCCCAGTGCGACGTGGCCAAGCCCCGGGCCACGCCCAGCCCCCGCTGGTGGCGCTACCGGCCGCTGGTGTCGGTGATCATGCCCACCTGGAACCCGGGCCATTACCTGGAGGAGGCGCTGGAGAGCATTTTCAACCAGACTTTCCAGGATTTTGAGTTTGTGATCGTGGACAACGGCTCCACCGACGGCACCCGGGAGCGGCTGCAGGCGCTGCACGAGCAGGGCAAGATCAGGCTAATCGCCTCTGCCGAGAACCTGGGCATCAGCCGGGGGCTGGACGTGGCCCTGATCCACTCCCAGGGCAAGTATATCGCCCGCATGGACGGCGACGACCGCTCGCGCCCCGAGCGGCTGGCGCGGCAGGTGGAATACCTGGAGCAGCATCCGGACGTGTACCTGGTGGGCACAGCGGCCTGCATTATCGACGGCGAGGGCAAGGAAACGGGGGAATACTACCCCATCGCGACCAGCTACCAGGCCATCCTGGCCGCCTTGCCCGAGCGCTGCCCCATCCAGCACGGGAGCGTAATGTTCCGCCGCTCGCTGCTGCGGGAAGTGGGCATGTATGATCCGGACAACACGGGCGGGGACGAGGACTACGACTACTGGATCCGGATCAGCCGACAGCACAAAGTGGCGGCGCTGGACGAGGTGCTCTTCGAATACCGGCGGCACGGCGGCCAGTTGACCCAGGCCAGGCAGCGCAGGCACTGCGCCTGGGTAGACACCGTGCAGTGGCTGTATTTTCCCCGCGGATAGGGCCTCAGGCCTGCACCCGCTCGAAGCGGAACCCCCGCTCCCGGTAGCGCTGCTCCAGGGCGGCGGCGCTGCGCTCGTCTGACAGCAGGCAGAGCACGGAGCCCGAGGACCCGGGCAGGCTGGCAGGCACCTCCATCTCCTGGGCGATCTCGATCATGGCCAGGGTTGGCTTGCCGATCACCTCGTCCCCCAGCAGCTGGCGGCGCAGGGAGAAGTTGTGGTTCATCACCTCACCCAGGCTCGCCTGGTCCCCCGCCAGCAGGGCCTGGCGGGCCTGGTCGGCACAGAGGGCAAGCTCGCCCAGCAGGCGGTGGGTTTCCGGGTCACCGCGCCCCCAGCGAAAGCGCAGGTCGCTGAGGATGGTGCCCGACTCCCGGGTGTCGGTGCTCATAGCCAGCCCGAAGGCGGGCAGGCGTACGGCCAGGGGCTCATAGTTGCCGTAGCCCCGGGTGGTCAGCAGGCGCTCGGCGAAATCCATGTAGACCAGCTGGTCATAGACCTGCACCACCCGGTCCTGCAGGCCGCTGGCGATGGCCAGCTCTTCCCGCTCCACGCCCAGCGCCAGGTTGGGCAGGATATGCCGAGGGATAGCCGCTTCGTCAAGCCCGTAGAAGGCCATCAGCGCCTTCAGGGCAGCCACAATGATGGCGCTGGAGCCAGCCAGGCCCACCTGGCGGGGGATGTTGGTGGTATAGGAGAGGGTGAAGTTCCTCTCGGGCAGGGGGATACCGTGCTCCTGGCAGTGTTCATAGAAGCGGGTGCAGGTGGCCAGCAGCAGGCGAATGCCGCCATAGTAGCCCAGGCGGCGGGTATGGCCGGCCAGTGTCTGCAGGCTGTCGAAGCGGCGGGTGTCATGGTGAGGGCTGGCCATGATATTGAGCACCGCGCTGTCCCAGACGGTGATCCAGGCACAGAAGTTGCGGATGGGGAAGGCCACTACCCGCCCGTAGTAGCCGTCCGAGGGGTTACCTGCCAACCCGGCACGGGCGTGCGCCCGAGCAGAGACGATCACCGGGGCATCCCTTCCTGCGCTGCCCACTCTTCCAGGCGGGCCCTGGCATACTGGGCGAAATCCTTGCCCAACTCAGGATCCGCCAGGCTCATCTCAAAGCAGGCGCGGAAATAGGAGGGGAAGTTGCCGATGTCATAGCGGCGCTCCCCCGGCCCCAGCCGCACCGCCACCATCGGCACCCCGGCCTCCAGCAGCAGGCGAATGGCGTCAGTGAGCTGGTACTCGCCACCGGCCCCGGTGCCGATGTTGCGAATGGCCTCGAAGATCACCGGCGTGAACAGGTAGCGCCCGGCCACGGCCAGGTTGCTGGGGGCCAGGTGGGGGTCCGGCTTCTCCACCAGGTCCACGATATCAAACACCGGGTCCTCGTCCTGGCCGGGGCTCGGCTTCACCACGCCGTAGCTGCGCACGGCTTGCCGGGGCACCACCTCCACGGCAATGGTGGCCGCCGCCTGGCGCTCCTCGTGGGCCCGCAGCATGCGGGAGAGCAAGGGTTCGCCATTGGCATGGTAGATGATGGAGTCGCCCAGGGCCACGATAAAGCTCTCATCCCCCACGAAGGCCTCGCCCAGCCCCACCGCCCGGGCCAGGCCCTCCGGCACGCTCTGGCGGGTGTAGAGGATCTGCAAGCCGGGGCGCCACTCCGGGGAGGCGGGCTGCTGGTTGGACTCGGGGGTGACGTCAAAGTGGTCTTCCAGCGCCCGCTTGCCCTGGCCAGAAACGATCAGGAGCTGGGTGATGCCGCCGGCCTCCAGCTCCTCCACCACGTATTGGATGGTGGGCTTACGGCCCACAGGGAGCATCTCCTTGGGCTGGGCCTTGGTGGCCGGGAGCAGGCGGGTACCCAGCCCGGCGGCAGGCAAAATGGCCTTGGTGATGGGCAGTGGCATGGCGCTATCCCTCTGGGGCGGTGTCGCTCGAGAGTTGCGCCAGCTCGCCCCCGGCACAACCCCCTACCATGACGATAACCACAAAGCACCGGCAGGTCAAGAGCGGCGCGGCGGCCGCGGCCAGATGTGCTTCAGCGCGGGGCCTGCTCACCGCCCGACTGGCGGAAGTAGAGGCGGATGGGGGTGCCCTCCAGGGAGAAGGCCTGGCGCAGGCGGTTCTCCAGGTAGCGGGCATAGGAGAAGTGCACCAGCTGGGGGTCATTGACGAAGACCGCGAAGGTGGGAGGCGCCACCTTGACCTGGGTGGCATAGTAGAGCTTGAGCGGCTTGCCCCGGATGGTCACCGGGCGAGCCTGGGCGGCCTCCGCCACCACCCGGTTCAGGGTGGCGGTGGGGACGCGGAAAGCCGCCTGCTCGGCCACCGAGATTATGGTCTCCAGCAGCGGCTCCAGCCCCCAGCCCTCCCGGGCGGAGATGAACACCACCGGGGCATAGGACATGAACACGAGTTGGTGGCGCACCTCCCGGGCGAGATCGGCACGTAGGCGCCGCTCCTGGGCGGGGGCGAGGGGCGCCTCCGCGGCGGCGGCGGCCCGCACCAGGTCCCACTTGTTAGCCACGATCACCGCCGCCTTGCCTTGCTCGTGGGCGTAGCCGGCGATGCGCTTGTCCTGGTCGGCCACGCCCTGGGTGGCGTCCAGCACCAGCAGGCTGACGTCCGCCCGCTCGATAGCGGCGAAGGAGCGCAGCACGCTGTAGTACTCAAAGGTTTCCTTTACCTTGGCCTTGCGGCGGATGCCGGCGGTGTCAATCAGCACCAGGTGCTGCTGCTGCCAGTCGAAGGGGGTGTCCAGGGTGTCGCGGGTGGTGCCGGGCGCCTCGTGCACGATCGCGCGCTCCTCGCCCAGCAGGGCATTGAGCAGAGAGGATTTGCCCACATTGGGCCGGCCCACGATGGCTACCTTGATTCGCTCCACCTCCTCGGCGGGCGCCTCGGGGAAGGGCAGGTGCTCAGCCACCCGGTCCAGCAGCTCCTCCACGTCCATGCCATGCAGCGCCGACACCGGCACCGGATCGCCCAGGGCCAGGGCGTAGAACTGGCCGGCCTCCTCCGCCCGGCGGGCGCTCTCCACCTTGTTCACGGCCACCATGACGGGCTTGCCGCTGCGGCGCAGCAGCTCGGCCACCTCGTAGTCCACGCTGGTGAGCCCCTCCTTGCCGTCCACCACCATGATGATCGCCGCCGCCTGCTCGATGGCAAACTCCGCCTGGCGGCGCACCTGGGGCAGCAGGGGCAGGCCGGCGGTGTCCAGGCCGCCGGTGTCCACCAGGGAGAAGGGCTTGCCCTGCCACTCGCAATCCGCGTAGAGCCGGTCGCGGGTGATGCCGGGGGTCTCCTCCACCACCGCCAGGCGCCGGCCGGAGATGCGATTGAACAGCGTGGATTTGCCCACGTTGGGCCGGCCCACAATGGCCACCACGGGTTGGTCAGGCATGGGCGGCTCCTTGCCGGGGGTGAAGTTGGCGCCACAGGTCGGTTGGGCCGGCGGCCGCCAGCACGGGCCGCCCCAGCGCGGCCGGCAGCGCCGCCAGCTCCAGGTCATCCAGGAAGCGGCCCTCCCGCAGGCAGGAGGCAGGGATCACCACGGCCTGGGCCAGCTCTGCCCCGCGCAGCGCCCGCAGCACATCGGCGCCGGCGAGCAGGCCGCTGACGGTCACTGTGGGGCCAAACAGGGTGTTGGCGACCACCAGGGGCCGCCCCTGCACCCCCAGCGCCTGCAGGCGGTCCGCCAGGCGCTCTACCAGGGGTGCGCCCGCCGCCCCGGTCACCAAGGTGAGGCGGCGCCAGCAGGGCCAGCGCCTGGCAAAGGGGCGCAGGCGGGCCACCTCGTTCAGGAACAGGCGGGCCAGGCCCACGCCGTTCTCCACCTGGGGGAAGCCCTCGTAGCTGGGGGCCGAGGGGAAAGGCAGGCCGGCGAGCTGGTAGATTTCATCCGCCAGGTAGAGGAAGCAGCTGCCCAGGGCGGCCCGGAAGCGCCGTTGGTAGCCGCCCGCCAGCCGGCAAAGCTGGCGCGCCTGGGGGGAAGAGACCGGCGGCAGCGCGGGCAGACCAGCGCGGTGGGCGCTCAGACCCACCGGCACCACCGCCAGGGAGGCCACGGCGGGGTAGAGGCCGGCCAGGGTTTCGATGGTCTCCGCGAGCACCGGGCCGTCGTTGTGGCCCGGGCAAAGCACCACCTGGGCGTGCACGGTGATGCCCTCGGCGGCCAGGGCCCGCAGCTGCTCCCGGATGGGCGGCGCCCCCGCATTGCCCAGCAGCCGCCCCCGCAGCGCGGGGTCCACCGCGTGCACGGAAACATACAGGGGCGACAGGCGCAGCCGGGCTACTCGCCGCAGGTCGTGCTGGGTGAAGTTGGTGAGAGTGAGGAAGTTGCCGTGGAGGAAGGAGAGGCGATAGTCATCGTCCCGCACGTACAGGGAGGGGCGCAGCCCGCGGGGGAGCTGGGCCACGAAGCAGAACAGGCAGCGGTTGTGGCAGGTGCGCATGCCGTCGAAGAGCTCCTGGGCGAACTCGATCCCCAGGTCCTGGTCCGGGTGCTTGGCGATGGTGAGGGTGCGGAAGCGGCCGTCGCCGCCAGCGAGCACCAGCTCCACCTGCTCCTCGGCGATCAGGAACCGGTATTCCAGGTAATCCTGGGGGGGCGTGCCGTTGACCGAGCAGACCAGGTCGCCCGCGGTCACGCCGGCAGCCTGGGCTAGGCTGCCCGCCGCCACCGCGGCCACCAGGGCCTGGGCGGGAGGCGCCCGCCGGGCATGGGGAGGAGCGTTTGCGATCATGTTTTGCCACCGGCCAGGCGGGTGACGGCGGCCGCCACTGCCTCGATGATCCAGTCGGGGGTGGAGGCGCCGGCGGCGATGCCAGCATGGCGCACGCCGGCAAACCAGGCCGCCTCCAGCTCGGCGGCGGTCTCCACGTGATAGGTGGGCACCACCTGGCTGCAGAGCTCGGCCAGGCGGGCCGTGTTTGCGCTGTTGCGGCCGCCCACCACCACCATCATATCGGCCTGGGCGGCAAGTTCAAGGGCGCCCGC
>Ga0315294_10001416_pt1 | contig 26045 bp, 22 predicted proteins | sample YL17G13_40_MG_FD_203626 | JGI IMG/M metagenome (GOLD analysis project Ga0315294, IMG submission 203626) | Sediment microbial communities from Yellowstone Lake, YNP, Wyoming, USA - YL17G13_40 | ecosystem: Environmental > Aquatic > Freshwater > Lake > Sediment | place: USA: Wyoming | collected... | reverse complement strand
CCCTCTGGTCAACTCCTTGACTCTCTCCGAGACATAAAGGTCAAGCATGTTTATGGTGATCCTTCCTTTCCCCGTATAATCCGCCTTGCCGTTAATCCCCTCCACCAGAGGCCTGCGTGACGGGGGGCCAAAGACCTAATTCAAGTGCTGGGTAAGTTTTCAGGGATCTCTCAATGACTGAAAATCGAGCCGGAAACTTACCCAATCTCTCATAACAAAACTGGATCCTGTCCCCGTTCTTAGAAACAAGGAAACTCTTCTGCCCCCACCTGTAATCGGCAATAGGTGGGGTCATATGCAAAACTTTTTTGTCTTTTGCATCAAATACCCCAAAGGAGGGATAAGCCGAGGCAAAAACGATGCCTCCATCCTTCAGGGAGACGAGACCGTGAATGCGCGATTCGGCTGCATCGAAATCTTTATGCGGCCCTTTGCCCCCCTCTGACCACTTACGGATGATAAACGGAAGCCGACTCTGTTTCCCTGCATAGAGGAACTTCCCATCCATTGACCAGCAGACCGGACCAAGAAAGCCCCTGGTAAGACCTTTCAAATCAGGAGAGTATTGATGAGAGAGATCCTTCCCAGAAAGAACATCTAACTTTCCGCTTAATATTGTGTCATCAAAAAAAGTAACAGCAATGCTTGACCCATCCGGTGAGAACCTGACCCCCCAACCCGGCTTGAAGCCATCAGGGGCTTTCCTTTTCGTAACCAACTTGAAGTCGCTCCCATAAAGACGGATAAATCCGTCCTTGGAGGTGGTTACAAGCCTACCATTCCCATCAAAATCTGCTCCGTAAATGGCATCCCCGTAGTCCCCATCCTCTCCAACAATGGAATAGTCTGAGGTACGATAAATTCGGATTCCTCCCCCTTTTCCCATTCCCACCACAAGAAACCTGCCATCCTTTGAATAAGCAATGCGCAAAATAATATATGAAAGCCCCCCTATTCTTTGGACAAGTTTTCCACTCTCCCGATCGAATAAATAGATGGAATAAAATGTTTCGCTCTCACTTTTTGTCATCCCTCCGCAGGCAATCATTTTCCCATCAGGTGAAACCGCAACAGCAAATATCATCCCAGTAGGGCCTTCCCCTATCTGAGGCCTGAAAACCCTGACGAGCTTTCCCGTAGAAAGTTCCCACAGCGGTATGGTTTTGTCCTGTGCACCTGTCACAATGAATCGGTTTTGGGGATCAACTGCAATACAAGTTATCCATGCTGAATGCATCCCCATCTCCATGCGGAGGATAGGTTCTTCGCGCACTCCGGATGAATGGATCCTTCCAGTGGAAATAAGGAGAAGGAAAATTGAAATGGATAGAACGGTCTTCTTCATTGAAGAAAAATCTACTAAATATGGACAGATAAGTCAATTAATTTTGGGTTGACTTTTTTGGGCGATTTAGTAGACTGATCTAAACGAATCCTCTTTCTTCCAAGATTAAAGGAGTAGAGAAAATGATCTGTATCAGAAAAAGGCCTATATTATTTTTTGGGGTTTCATTCCTTCTATTTGCTCTTTTTGCCACTTATTCATTTGCAGGAGACTTTCTTACTCTCATTACACCTGAAGAGGCTTCACAACCTGATGCGCCCATGATAAGAACTAGAGGAGTCAAAATGACAAGGGTAGAAGAGAATGGGCCTCAAATTAAGGTACACTCTCCTAATCTGGAAGAGCCGCTTCGTATTCCTTTTGTCTTGGATATTGCCTTCGAGGCATCCTCCGATAAGACCATTGACTTTGATACGCTGAGCATTAAGTATATTAAACTCATATCCCTCGATCTAACAGGAAAAATAAAACCCTATTTAGATAACAATAGGTTAATGGTCAAAGATGTCAAAGTCCCTCAGGGGAAACATCGTCTTCAATTATTCATCGCTTACACCTCAGGAGAGAAAACAATGATGGAAATTGTCTTGAATACGGAAAAATAGAAAAGATAAACCATAACCTTATATGGTAATCTATGAAGCCTATCCATGATTCCCTCAATTTTTTCGTCTTCACTAAAAGCGCTGTCACTTCGGCGGTGAAATTCATATTCAATAATGTTTCACTTTATAGGGGCTATCTCATCAGAGCCATCCTTATCGGTCTTGTTATAAGTGTGGTCGTAACGACCCTGGCCTGGATAGGATACTTTAAGGCTTACCAAAACCCCCTAACCAATCTTTTACATTTCATTACTCAAAAGAAGGCGCCCCGCGTTGTCCTCCTATTTATTACTGAGGAAGAGTACAAGCAGGGTTTCCATGGAATCAGTCCCCTTTCTCGGGGACGCCTGGCGGAGTTGGTCAATCTGATGGTGAAACTCAAAGCCAAAGTGATTGCGTTGGATATAGATCTATCCGACCTGACTTCTCAGGATCACAAACTATCGGATGCTTTCGGCCACGCTTCTGCTGCAGGCATTCCCATCGTATTGATTGGAAACATCAAACCCTTTGAGGATAAACCTCATGCAAAGGATGACTCTTTTCTTGACTTACGCCCATATACAGATGAAAGGTTACACACGACCAAAGATGGCTTTATCCTTTTTGAGAATATGAACCCGGGGCCCCAATGGGTGGGTAAGGTCATTTATGGTGGAAACCTTTTCAAATTGGATAGAGACTGGGTTCTTCGGATGGCTGAGGGCTTCTATATGATTAAAAATAACAATTTAAAATATAAGCTTCCTTATCTTCCTGTGCCCTCTTTTCCTGTAGCCATAGTGGCTGGTTATCAGGGCATGTCACAGGAAACGCTCATGGAAGCCCTCTTGAATATTCAGGATAACAAAATTATCCTTTCAAGCCCGAGGCGCAGCCATGGAGATATCAATATCCATTTGGTCAAGGGGAGTAAGGTGATACCCAACTTCATTGGGAATTATGAGTACTTCAATCGTGAAATAAATCTCCAGCGTCTTTTAGAAGAATATCGATCCAATGAGGTTGAAGGTGAGACGATATTTAAGGATAAAATCGTCATCATTGGAGGGACCTTCGACAAAACGGACTTCCACATGACACCTGTGGGCCGGATGTCTGGAATGGAAATCCTTGCTAACATCACACAGAGTATCATCAGTGGCAGTCTGATCACACCCACCAGCTTCTGGAAGGCATTCGTCATCCAGGTCATCCTCGGAATTGCCGTTGCCTTCATATTTGTCCTCTTCTCCCGCTTCTGGGCCACCCTCATCTGCCTTGTAGCACTTGTTCCAAGTGTGGTCATGGCAAGCCTTTGGTCCTTTTCATCTTCTCACTACTGGTTTGATTTTTTCCCCACCATCGCTGGAGTCATGCTTTATGGACGCATCATAAAAGCGGAAGAGGTCCTTAAGAAAGTGAAATATAAGCTTGAGATTCGATTGGGGAAAAATAAGAAGGCTAAAAAGGGTAAAACGAATGTGACATAGAAGTTTATTAAAGGGAACGATGCATCTATGAGGGGAGGTTCTATGAAAACGCTTTTAGTTATTTTGGGGACACTTTGGTTTAGCACATCTTTTCTTTCTTCTGCTTCCGTTGCAAAGGAAGGGACATCAGAAGAATATGTTTATCTACTGAAGTCTGAGGGGGGGAAGATTTATCGAATCATGGAACAAACCACAAGGGGTAAAAAAGAAACGGCTAGGAAAGAAATTCGTAGAATGGAATTAATTTCTCCTGGTACAATGTTGGAGATTGAAAAAGGAGCCTCCGTATTTCTCACATGCGGTGGCTGCAGAGTATTAAATTTAACTCACCAAGACAGTCCATTTGTAGTCAAGATGGAAGATTTCAAAAAAGAAGGATCTACGACAAGCAAAATCATGGAATACTTTACCATGGCCCTTAATAATTATATCCACCCCGATTCAAGACCAGGGTCAAAAGTGCGGTTACAGACAAGGGGAATTCAAAAAAAGGAGTTATGTAAAGACCTCTGGCCAGCAGATAATGCAGACATCATGCCCATCGAGCCGATCATTTTTAAATGGGAGGGGAAGGAAACCCATTTCTCTCTGGCGATAAAAGAATTCGGAAGCAACACTACGGTCTATTCGGAAAAAACAATTTTAAAAAAGATTGAAGTTTCTTCTGGAATCTTTAAACCGGGGAGGAGATATGAATGGTCTCTTTTGGAAGAAGAAACAGGAGAAAAATGTAATGCAACTTTCACGCTGCTTTCAAAGAATGAGTCAAGCAGGATAATGGAAGTCGTCAATAATTTGCCGGCACTTCTGCCTTCTGAAACAGACATGGAAACGAAATGCCGCCTTCAGGCTGGATACCTTGTTTCTGAGGGCCTTCACTATGACGCCTGGAAATGGCTTGAACGGAACGGAATATCACAACAGGGTGCAGGAAATTAGAGGTCTTGTAATAATGCATTTGATTAATTGAGTTATTTTTTATAGCGAAACAATGATGTTACAAATAAATGGGTATGTAATAATTGAAAAGTTTGCTCTTTTATCTTCTTAAATTCATCGAGTGCCTCGAACATCATCTCCAATCCCCTAACAGGATAAAGGGCGCCCAGAAGAAGGGATGGGAGCATTCTATAAGCATGCCTTGCTGGTAATTGATCGATTGAGTAATGCCCCCTGAGCCCCTTTCCACATGGAAGCGAATGCTCGATTTCATCAAATCCAACTGAGCCTTTCGAAGGGCCTCGGATTTGGACATGCTCTTGAGGTTCCGATAAAAGGCCCTCATGAGTTCGACCGTGGATTCATCTGAGACCATCCACAAAGAGGCAATCACAGCGGGTGCCCCGGCATGGATAAAGGCTCTGGAAAGCCCTACCAGATCATCTCCTTGTGGAAAATCACCCCCCTCGCCCCTGACTAAACCCGTCTCACAGGCCGAAAGCGTCACCAGGTTCGCCTTGATCTCCATATCAAAAATCTCACTGACCGTGAGTTTCCCATCATCCTTTTCCGATGGAGTAAATCTAAGGTTTGACTTGAGGGGATTCAATTCGATCATCTCCCCATGAGTGGATAAATGCAATAGATCATACTTGGGTGACTGACTCTTCACCGAAGTTTTGGTCGCTTGTCTCCCTATAAGAAGAAGCTTCTTCTCAAAAAGGGCTGAGACCTCCTGGGCCTCTTGCTCTGCCGCAGGAAGTGGAGGAAGATCGGTGATGGGGTTACCCACAGCAAAAATATCCACACGATTCCCTTTGTTCCTTCCCCTGGCATATTTCAACACCGTTGCTGAAGGCAAATAGCTGATCGTAAAGGACTCCATCAGATATTTCCTCTCTCTGGAGAGAAGGGCTTGAAAGGGAAGGTAGTGGAGCATCCCGTGGGGAACAATCACCAGATGCTTCTTCCCAGAGATCTCTCTTTCTATGGGCTGAATCACCATCTCATAGAGCTCAGAAAGAGACTTTTCGTATGTCTTCATCACCAACCCATCCAGGGTGATCCCCTCAACAGCCCTAACCCTGAACTCCCTGATCTTTTGAAAAAGCTTCTCAGGGTCTGCCCCCAAGGGCACGGCCAGGACTTTCTCTTGTGTCACTAAAAAGATAAATCCACTCTCCATACCCACAAAATACTCAATAAGAGCGGTTTCACGATCCAGGAGTGTTTGGATCTCAATAGCCTTCAAAGGGTTGATGCTGACCAGAGAGGCAAGTTCGGAGTTTAACTTCTCGATCTTCTCAAGAATGGCTCGGTGCTGAGACTCCAAGCGTTCAAGCTCTGAGATCGGCTTTTCCGACTCTTGAGCCTCTGAAATCCCTTCTTTTGGTCCTGGAGGCCTCTCGAGAGAAATTCCCTTCTCCCTCATGGAGATCTCATAGATGTGATTCCTGAGAGCTTGTTCCTGATGGAGCAGCTCATTCTCCTCCTTATTCTTTGAGGAGAGGGTCTTTTCTGACAACATATCGAGCATGACTCTTGCCTTAGCCCGCTCCAGATAATGGAGGGCCTCAGGAGCCCGTTGCATCTTATACAAAAGCTTGATCATTCCCTCATAGACGCTCGACTTATCTCTCATGAAGAGGGACTTAAGGCCCGGATCCGTGAATTTTCCCCTCATGGACTCGATGACCGAGATGGCTTTGGCATAATATTCGAAGGTCTTCTGATCGTTCCCCTCATTTTCTGCAATCCTTCCCAAACCATAGTAGGCCCTCCATTGGGGCTCTGGATCCCCAGCCTTGGCGGCTATTTCAATCGCAGATTCAAAGGATTTTTTGGCTTCAACATTCTTATTTAGCCTTGTATAAGATATGCCAAGGTTGAGATAACACCAGCGCCGCGTAAAATACCAATCGCTTTTATTGAAGTATTCTAAGGCATCTGTAAGATGCTTCACAGCCTCATCAGGCTTATTCATTCTCAATAGATTTTGCCCTATCCCAAAAAGACTAGCCCCAATATGATAGGAAGGATACTCTAATGACTTAGAGATTTCGAGGGATTCTTCAAAATATCGTCTGGCCTCCTCATACTGCTTGAGGTTGGAGGCTATGAATCCTAAACGACGAATGATCACTGATTCCCAATACTGATTGCCGTAGCCTTTGATCCCTCTTAATGCCTCTTCTGCATAGGTCTTTGCCCTGTCGTTTCTTCCAAGAGATGTTTCAACATTAGAGATCACGAAAAGGATAGAAGGGTAGGCTGCGCCCCAATCAATTTTAGTACTTTCTTTTATCATTTTGTGTAGATTCTGTACCTTCTCATATTCGCCCATTTGATTCAAACAAGAAGCCATTTGAGCAACGAGTTCCCTAAATTGCTGATCGTTAGGATGAGTGTGGATGAGGTCCAATAGATCACCTTCGATTTGATCCTGATGACCCTTTTCCCAAACGATGACTCTAACAATCAATTCTCCCCTCTTGGTCTGAAGATTAGCCCCTCTCCACGCCCCCCATGTACCCATGCCGAAATAAAGCAAACCTCCCTCTCCACTTGGAACGACATTCAAATTGGAGCGGTTTTTTAAATCAATCCCGCCTTGAATATTGTTTCTTGTTCCATCCTTTCCGACCTTTAATTCCAAACACTGAGATGGCTGCCAGTTCCATTTACTCGGGTTTGTAATGTCCCAGATCTCACCTTTGACCATGACAGCGACAATGGCTCCCTTTGGGATATGAATATCCGTTTTGGTCCAAACCGCCATATTGGCTGGGGCTGCCAGAACTATATTTTCATAGAGTTTGTAATGGGCGACTTCTTTTATGGTCATCTTTGGGATACAACCAAGAAGGAGAAAAAGAATAAATAATACGATGGCAACCCTAAAGAATTGGTAAAATCTCTTCATATATTTCTCCAAAGTTAACAAATAGACCTACAGGCCATTATGCTCTTCTCTTCAACACTCTGCCCCACATAGAACTATTTTCCTTCCACATTTCAATCAACAAAAAACCATCCCTATTTTAAGAATGGCCTTGAAATTATTCTGCAAATCATTTCATCACCTTTATGTCTAAATGGTGGATGGAGGGCCTATTTTTTGTTATGAGTTTACTAAACTGAATGGCACAAGTCAAGAATGGATGGATTCGTTAAATAACCTACAATCCAAAATAGGCGGATTTCACATCGGGGTTCTCCATCAGTTCCTGGGAATTTCCTTCCAAAACTGCTCCCCCGTTTTCAAGGACATAGCCATGATGGATGATCGGTAAAATGGGACGGGCATACTGTTCAGATATAAGGATGGTAATTCCTGTCTGAAGATTAATATCATGGATGGACCGGGCGAGCATGCCCTCCATCATCGGACTCAGTCCGAGTAACGGTTCATCGAGTAGAAGCAGTTTCGGCTGTGCCATCAAAGCCCTTCCAATGGCCAGCATCTGCTGTTCCCCTCCGCTGAGAAAACCTCCTTCTCTCTTCTTCAGATTTTTTAAGGGCGGGAAAATGGTAAAGACATATTCCAAGGTCTTTTTCGCCTGAGCCTTTGTGGCTAAATAGCCTCCTATTTTCAGATTCTCCAATGTGCTGCTTTCAGCGAAGATCCTTCGTCTTTCAGGGCAGAGGATAATTCCTTTTTTAGCTCTTTCGCTTGGCTTCATGTAAGTGATATCCATTCCCTCATAGGTGATATTGCCAAGGACGGTAATCCTCTCTCCGCCTTTCATTTCTTCCTTCTTCTTCACATCCAATATGATCCCGGAAATCGTATACATCAGCGTGGACTTGCCTGCGCTGTTGGCGCCGAAGATGCCTGTCACTTTTCCACCTTGACATTTTATATTGATATTATTGATGGCGATGGCATTCTCATAAAATACTATGAGGTTTTTGATCTCTAACATTCTTTTATTAATCCTTTATATATAATCAAAATTATCTATTTTATACCATGTACCATCACGTCAAGTCAAATTCTGATACAATCCCTTCTTTATTCTTTCCAATAATCAAATGACCTTTCCGGTTTCTACAACCCGTCCATTTCGATCGAACGAACTTTATGCTGTAACCCGAAAGATTAGACAATGTGACCTTTATTTATATATATGCGGGTTATCTTTCCAGGACATCATAGCTTAGAATTAAGATTTGAAATCTTGACATGATTAGACCCAAAAAAATTGTTGACATCTTTACACGATTAAACTAATTCTTTAAAATCTGACAGAGGAGGGTAAAAGCATGACCGGACAGATTACGACACAACTGGCAAAATTCGTTGTGGAAACGACGTACCCAGAGATTCCAGAAGAAATAATTAATTTCACAAAAGGCCTTGTGCTCAAAACTGTTGCTGGTATGCTGGCTGGATCAATAACACCTTCAGGAAGGAAGATGTCAAAGATTATAAAATTCAAAGGTTTGCCGGAAGAGGTTGGGGTAATTGGTTGCAGCTTCAAAACTTCCTTATGGGAATCGATTTTCTTAAACGCCTTTCTCGCTCACGCTAGTGAACTCGAAGACGATAGTTTTCTTGGTGGGGTATCCTGGGATATAACCGTCATTCCTTTACTTCTCCCTTTAGCAGAAAAATTTAAAATTTCTGGAAAAGATTTAATGGAGGCACTTGTTGTAGGTCTTGAAGTTCACACGAGAACCTGCTTATTTTCCGCTGAGCATTTAGGAGAAGTGGTCGTTCCAGGTTCGGTGGGGCCGACGGCAGCAGGGGCTAAGGCTTTAGGATTAGATGTTGAAAAAACAGCCTCGGCATTAGGGCTTGCAATGTCAGGACCTGCCATTACATTGATAAATCTCGGGACGGATGCTCATTTCTTTGAGTCAGCCCTTCAGGCTTTGCAAGGAATCATGGCCGCTGAAATGGCCAAAGAGGGGATGAGTAGTAATGCCAATATAGAGACATTTCTGTCTAACCTGTTAGGGAAAGAAAAAGTTAAGCCAGAAAAAATGGTAATAGATTTAGGTAAAGAATGGTTATTTCATAATATCGGGATTAAGAAATATCCCTGTTGTTTCTTTACCCACCGGCAAATCGATCTCGTTCTTGAGTTGAAAAGGAAAAACAACTTCTCCTCCAAAGATGTAGAAAAAATTGAAGTTCATGCCAGTCCTGCTGATGAATGGTGTAATCGCCCAGAACCCAAATCTTTAGGAGATCTCCAATTCAGTTTTCAACACCTTTTAGGTGCGGCGATGCTCGACGGAGATGTAAACTTCAATAATGTTAACAGTGATATCTTGGTAGATCCTCGATATAAAGAAGCTCAATCTAAGGTGGAAGTTATTATTCATTCAGATAGGTCTAGTGTATTGATTCAAGCCCCTGCAGAAGTAGTTATCAAAATGAAAGATGGTAAGAAATTATCAGGCCAAAGAATGTATGCAATTGGATCCCGGCAAGAACCATTAACGATGAAGCAATATGTGGAGCTTTACTTTAAATTTACAAGAGGCATCCTATCAAATGATCAAATTGATAAGACTGCCAAGGCTCTGTTGAATCTGGAGAAGCTAAATGATGTGACAGAGCTGATGCACATCCTCACTTTCAAACACCAGATTGGATGAATCCGGGCAGGAGAAAGTAGGGATTGAACCTGATATCTCCAAGAGGGGAATCGTCAAGTAGAAGGAGAAGGAAGGAGGGTGATATGAAAACGGCCTTAGTCACAGGTACTGGAAGTTCGATGGGTAGAGAAGTGGCTCTATTGTTAGGAGCCAAGGGCTATAAAATATTAACGCACGGGAGCAAAATGAAAGAACCGCTTGAAAACACCCATCAGCTCCTCAAGAAAGCGAACATACCTTATTCCACTTACATAGCGGATTACACTTCCTTAGACGAAGTGAACCATATATGTAACCAGATCTTAGCAAACGAGAATCGATTAGATGCCATGATCCATGTCGCAGGAGGAGCGAACGCTTTTGGACACGACAAAATAACCCCTGAACAAATCATTGATTCAGTAAACATTAATTTGACCGCCCCTATGATTATTACTCACAGACTATTGCCGTTGTTAACGGAAGGCAGTGTCATTGTATTCACATCTGGCCTCCCAGGCATTCATTCTGGATGGTATCCCACAGATGCATGCTATGATGCAGCAAAAGGAGGATTGTTGCGTTTTACAGAAAATTTGGCCCGTAATTTAGGCCCAAAAACGAGGGTCAACTGTATTGTTATTGGGCTCAATTATGTAGATGATAACCATAAAGAATGGAGGGAAGCACGGGCAGCCCAGATGCCGATGAGGAGAATAGCCTATGCAGAAGATTATGTAAAATGCATCGATTTCTTTTTGAATCACGCCTATATCACTGGAGTTTCTTTGCGTCTGGATGGGGGATGGTTTGTATACAACCCAAATCCACCTTTCCGTACTTCAAAAGATTGGGATTGAAGGTTATATAGCTGCAAATTGTTAAAGATAATGGCATTGTTAACTCCATTAAGCTCTTGATTTTGTCTCCTATGCAGTAAGAATGAGCACAAAAAACTTGACATTTTTTTGAAGTCTCTATATGATACAAACAAATTCAAGGGAAGGAGGTAATTATTTATGAAAAAGATGACCTTTATATTTTTCATCTCAATTTTAGCAGTTTTAATTATCAACACAAATGATCTTAGGTCACAACAGGTTGAGCCTATTGTTATTGGAGCGCCTATACCCCGGGCTTCCACGTATGGTCAGAACGGCGAAAGGTCTATGATATTAGCAATGGAACAAATCAATGCGGCTGGGGGGATTAAATTAGGTGGAAAAAATCGGCCTATCAAACTTGAGATTGTAGATACCCGTGATGAAGAACCTGGCGTCCCGACCAGTGAGGTCCTTTTGGCAATAGAGAAGTTGGTTCTGGATAAAAAGGTGAAGATTCTTGCTGGCGGGCCTTGTATGTCTGAGTGTTGTCTTGCTGCCTTAGATCTATTCCCTAAATACAAGGTCTTGAGCATCGTGAACATTGGCTGTTGGACGCCTGGGTGGCATGCAAAGACGGGTAAAGACATTGCACATTATAAATATTCCTTTAGGCTAAGTGGAAATGTGGCTTACTGGATACCCAACATCGTTACATTATTAAACAACATCAAAGAGAAGTATGGATTCAATAAGATGTATATTACCGTCGCTGAGGCGGCACATTGTAAAGCGGCTGCTAGCTTTGTTGAAAAAGGAGCGGTTGCTGGCGGTTGGCAGATTGTCGGCAATGAGGTTCACCCTCTTGCCACGACAGACTTCTCTATGATGCTGCGTGATGTCAGGAAATCCGGAGCACAGGTTTTGTTTATCTGGGATCATACGCCAGAGGCCCTATCCATGATCAGCCAGTGGCAAGATTTGAAAATACCGGCAGCAGCTATTGGGTTCGTTGGCCCAACAGAGGACCCGGTCATGTGGAAGCAAACCGGTGGTAAGGTTGCTTACTTAGTTGAGTTTGCTGGAGAGGGTGGAACTCTCCCCGGCCAAGAAATAACACCGCTTACGAAACCCTATTTTGATGCCTTTAAGAAAAGGTGGGGTGATGAACCCCGAGGAACTGGAAATGTTCCCAGCTATACCGTTCTCCATTTGATAAAAGATGCCATTGAGCGCGCTGGGACATTAGATGTTGATGCCTTAGTGACTGCTATCGAGCAAACGGATATGGTAACGGTGGGTGGTAGGCTGAGATTTGATAAGTCGAACCACCAAGCGATATACGGCACCAACCCGAAAGAGACACTGATGGGTCAGCTTCTTCAATGGCAGGATGGAAAGAGGGTCTGCATCTGGCCGCCACAAATAGCCAGTGGAGAGTATAAACTTCCACCTTGGATGAAATCAGCAAAATAAACAAAGTTCTTTTCAAATTTTTCATGAAGTGTAAACCCCGTTAGAATAGTTCTAGCGGGGCATTACTTTTAACGGGGTAAATCACCCTAAACCCTTTGAAATTCCCAAGCCAATTCCCTCCCGCCTGGGGAGGGGAGGAATAGGGAGGAAATTTTTTGAATCCTAAAGAACTAATATACGGACAGGTGGGTGAATACGAAAAGACCATCTATGACGAGCCGGTATTCGCTGCCATCGAGCGTATGTGTGAAAAGTATCCGGATAAGCCTGCCATCATCTATTTGGGAGAGACGTGGACTTATGCCGAGATGAAGGAACTCATTGATCGATTTGCAAAGGCCTTGTTCACCTTAGGCGTCAAGCGTGGAGAGAGGGTCATGCTCTATATTCCCAATTGTCCTCAATTCATAGCCGGTTTCTTTGGCTCGATGAAGATTGGTGCAACCCCTGTCCCCGTTTCTCCCATTTATACCCCTTATGAAATTGAATACCTTATCAATGATTCTGAAGCTGTATATATACTCTGCCAGGATACCAATTCTGGATACGTCAAGGAAGTTTTTCCAAATACCTCTTTGAGAGGGATGATCGTCACCAACTATGCGGATTTACTTCCCTGGTGGAAACGTGTTGTTGGTGCTATGTTTGATAAGATCCCTCACGGTATTGTAGAAAAAGGGAAAGATGTATATTTCTTCAAAGACCTTATCAAAGAATCCTCCCCCGATCCTCCAAATGCGGATATCAATCCGAGGGCTGATCTCAGCCGTTTGCTTTATACGGGTGGAACCACTGGTTTTCCAAAAGGTGTTCCGACCAATCATACCGCAGTCGTCAGTTTTGTCAGTGAGATTCGTCAAATCAGCGATGGCTTTGTTGGAGAAGGAGGAGAAGACAGATTGATCATGATCAATCCTCTCTTTCACGAAATGGCACAGGGGATGACCATGGCATGGGGCTTGACCAAAGGGAATCCGTTATTCTTGATGCCTCTTGCTGATGTCGATGCTATTTTAGACACCATACAGAGGTATAAAGTCACACTCTTCATCGGTGTGCCAACACTTTATCGCATGATTCTGGAACATGATCGTGTGGATATGTATAATTGTTCGTCACTGAGATACTGTTTATGCGGCGCTGACAAACTTCCTCCTGAGGTGAATGCGAGATGGAAGGAAAAGTTTGGTAAACCTATCTTTCAATGCTATGGTGCGACAGAAGTTGGCTTTACCACCACCGCTCCTTTCGATAAGGAACCCCATCCAGAATCCATAGGAATTCCGTTACCCTCGAGAGAGGTTTTGATTGTCGACCCTGAAACTTTAGAGCCAGTTCCGAAAAACGAGGTAGGTGAGGTTCTGGTTCGTTGCGAATATATCTTTAAGCATTATTGGAATAAACCAGAAGAAACGGCTCGATCCTTTGTTCCAGTGAATGGTAGGGTCTTTTACCGAATGGGAGACTTTGCTCGACAAGGTGAAGACGGTCAACTCTACTTTGTTGATAGAGGCGCAGATATTATAAAATATAAAGGTTATAGAGTTTCAGCTTCCGAGATTGAAGCAGCCCTGCAGGGGCACCCGGCAGTGATTGCTGCCTGCGCCGTGGGTGTACCAGATGCAAAGACAGGGGAACGTATCAAAGCGATTGTGGTGCTTAAAGAAGATGCCAGAGGAGTCAGTTCGTTAGACCTTCTCAATTGGTGCAGGGAAAGACTCGCCCCCTATAAGGTTCCCCGATATATCGAATTCAGAGACATGCTCCCTAAATCCAAGGTTGGCAAGCTATTACGCAGGGAAATCAGGGATGAGGAGCGGAGAAAGACACAAAAGAAATCGGAAAAGGTAGTTAGCAAATAAAGGTTTTAGGTCAAAAGGTTAAGGTAAAGATACCCGTTTTGTCGGTGGGTTATGTCATTGGTCTTTACATCTTTAGATCTCACCCCTTGACCCTAAACCAAACTGGCTTCCTGACCTTAACCCAAAAACTATTTTACGCTTTACATTCCGAAGTAGGCTTCTTTTACATCGGGATTCTCTAACAGTTCACTCCCGGTTCCTTCAGCCACTAAACCTCCATTTTCAAGAACGTAGGCGTAATCGACAATGGGTAGAATTGGCCGAGCATACTGTTCAGAAACCACGATGGTGATTCCAGTTTCCTGATTGATCGCTTTGACAGCTCGGGCCAGCCTGATCTCTATACTTGGAGCCAACCCCAGAAGAGGTTCATCAAGAAGCAAGAGCTTAGGCTGAGCCATCAGGGCCCTCCCAATGGCAAGCATCTGTTGCTCTCCACCACTCAGGAATCCCCCTGCCCTTCTTTTCAGTTTCTCAAGTTCCGGAAAAAGGCCCAATACATATTCCAGAGTTTTCTTGGCTTGCGCCTTAGTGGCTAAATAGGCCCCTATTCTCAAGTTCTCGAGGGCGCTGCTTTCAGGGAAAATAAGACGCCTTTCAGGACAGAGGATGATGCCTTTCTTAGCCCTCTCGCTCGGCTCAACCCTAAGGATGTCTTCCCCTTTAAATTTTATTTCGCCCCTGAGTGTAATCCTCTCTCCCCCTTTCATCTCCTCCTTTTTCCTCACATCTAAAATGATCCCGGAGATGCAGAGCATGAGAGAGGATTTGCCAGCACTGTTGGAACCAAAAACACCTACAATTTTGCCTTCCTGAGCATTCATATTCACATTATTGACCGCCAATGCATTTTCATAAAATAGCATAAGATTGATGATTTCGAGAATGGCACTCACAGTCCTATGTCCTCTCCAAGGTATGCCCGCTTCACCTTTTCGTCTTGCATGACCTGATCAGGCTCACCTTCGGCTATCTTCTCACCAAAGTCAAGGACAATCAACTTATCCGCTACTCTGAAGAGTTCCCTTAATCTATGTTCAATCATGATTATGGTGACACCTTTCATGTGGAGACGCTCGATCAGGGGAAGCATGCTCGCTATCTCACTCATGCTCAACCCTGAAAATACCTCATCACAGACAATGACCTCTGGCCTGAGGGCAAGGCACCGGGCGAGTTCGAGCCGTTTTAAATAACCCAGTGGAAGCGCGGAGGCAAATTTGTATGGAACATAAGCATCTCTTTCAAAACCAACCTCTTCAAGCAAATCAATCGCCACGGCATCCCGATCTCCTCCACGGCTGCTGGCAAATCGACGCGCCCTTGGCGACCAAAGGGGGACGATAAGACTCTTGAAGGCCCTCAGACTGAGGTAAGGTCTTACAATTTGGAAGGTTCTTGTCACTCCCAGATCAGCAATTTGGTAAGGTGGTAATCCAGTGAGTTTCATCTGTTTGAAAAAGACCTCACCTGAGTCTGGTTTCAAAAAACCTGTAATCAGATTAACCAGCGTGGTTTTGCCAGAGCCGTTGGGTCCGATCACCCCCATGACCTCTCCTTCGAGTAAATCAAAGCTCACATGATTTAAGGCTCTCACTCCTCCAAAGGACTTGCTAAGATTCCTTACCTTAATAATTGCCTCTTTTTGTCCTTCCATCTAAATTATACCTTTACCCAACGTTCAATCTGATGGTATTTACGGGCTACCCAACTCAATAACCCTTCTGGCTTAAACAAGATAAAAGCCACCAGGACCAGACAATAGAGCACGACCCTGAGTTGCCCAAACCCGCGCAGGAATTCAGACAATGGAGCAAGGATGAAAGCTCCCAGTACCGGACCGGCCATTGTCCCTGGTCCTCCCATAATGCAAGCTGCAATGGGCATGATGGAAAAGTCAACAGCAAATAATGATATACCCGCAAACCCGGAAAAGTGAGTGAGAAAAGCTCCGGCAAAACACCCTATGGATGTGGCCAGAAACAGGGCATATATCTTCACCCGAGTGATATTGATTCCTGAAGCCAAGACCGCTTGGTCATTATCTTTTACACTGGCGAATACAACCCCAATATCTTCCCCACAGAGTCTCCTGAGGCCGAAGATGGCGAGAAGAAGGAGGGAAATAATAAGATAGACCCCAATCCATATATTGGAAAAGCCTGCAATAGGGCTTAATCCCTCAGTGCTTCCTAAAAGACCTCCTGCAAGAATGATACTGCTCACTAAGAAAGGAAACATAAATGTCACGACCGCAAAGTAGATTCCCCGAAGGGGCAGGCAAGGGAGCCAGAGAAGTGTGCAGAGGAGCGCTCCACCAAACGTGCCGATAGGAATAGTCAACGCTACTGGCAATTTAAGGTAATAATTCAATCCTCCAGAAATATAGCCCCCTACCCCAATCATAAAGGCCCCTCCAATACAGACGAGGCCTACGCGCCCAGCTAAAAAGTCGAACGAAAGAGCAAGCATAGCATAAACCCCTGCTAAACCTAACACCCTCTGCCAGTAAAGCCCTGGCACAACCAAGGGCAACAGGAGTAAGCCGATAATTAATCCTGCCCTCGGCGCTAACAAATAGCCCACCTCACGCCACGAAGAAATGGCATAAAGTCCTTCTGTCCGTGCTTTTATTCCACGATCCAGCCGCTCTTTCCGCCTCTCCTCTCGATTCATCCCTAAACTCTTTCCTCCAGTTCCTTTTGCTGACCGAAAAGCCCGGAAGGCCTTACGATGAGAATCAATATAATGAGTCCGAAGACGAGCACATTATTCCACATGGTCCCACCAATGGCTGACATAACGGTTGTGCCTAAGCCAAGGATCAGGGCTGCCAGTATAGTTCCAACCCAACTGCCCAACCCACCGATGACGCATACAGCAATGGCATTCGTCAGAACACTGTAGCCTGATTCGCAGTTGATGTTTCCTAAAGGCATGATCGCTATAGCGGCTAACCCAGCCAGGGCTGAACCAATGCCTAAGGCTATATTCGCCATGCGATCAGAGTTGATACCAAGCATTAAGGCAGCCCGCTCATGCTGAGCCATGGCTCTCAGCGCCAGCCCTATTTTATGATAGTGAGTGAAAAGCCACATGAACCCCATAAGGAACAACCCCACAACGATAATAAGAAGACGCTGGAGATCTATGGTCACCCAGGGTGTATCCACCACACCGTCGATGAATCGTGGCAAAACATATCCTGGTCCGATGAAACCTTTAAAACCACCAATGCCCTGCAGGCGTAATCCTTCTAAGATAGCGAGCGCGATAGCAAATGAAACAATAATTTCTGATATCGGCATCCCTCTGACCCGGATCATCACAAACTGGTATATAGCCACTCCAGCCAAGAATACAATGAGGAGCGAAAGGATGACACTCAGCCAGTAGGGTAACCCTGTGTTGTTAATAAAGCTCCAGGTAATAAATCCCGTAACAACGTACAATGCCCCGTGAGCAAAGTTAGGTAAACGGCTAATGCCATAAACAAAGGAAAAACCAACTGCCATTAGGGCAAATGTCATGCCGTTCACAATCCCATAGATAAATATATCCACAGCCGCTACCTCCTAAATGAGCCTGCTGTTCAATTTTGCTTGCCATTGTATTATTTTGAAAAAATGTTGTCAAGCTCAATATTTCTCAATTCAATATTTCTCAATATTTTTCTAAGTTCAATTTTACTTGACAGAAAACTAACTTTCCCCTATTATTTCGGCGTTCAATAATTGTATCAATTTAGCTTTTTGAAATGACCTTCCTAAATCCCTCCCTACCTTCCTTTGCCTGCCTGCGGCAGGTAGCTACCAAAGGGAGGAGAAATATTTCCCCCTTTTGATAAAGGGGGATGAAGGGGGATTAGATGCCTTTTTCCAAAAAGCTAAAGTGTTACCAATAATTAAATTTTTGCAATCAGGGGAATCGCAAATGGATGTGATTGATTTTCATACTCACTTTGTCAGAAAAGAAATGCTGAACCCTACCTGGCGTCATTTTTTAGAATCAATAAATCCTGAATTTTATGCCAAGATAGACGATTTTAGTAACCATCCAGAGCTATTTATCGATTATTTAAAAACTCAAGGTGTAAGGTATGCTGTAGTGCTTCCAGAGTGGGCCCCAGCAACAAGCGGCTCCGTGCCGACAGAGGAAGTCATCGAATACTGCCGGGGGCAAGAGATGCTCTTCCCCTTTACCTCCTTGAACCCGAATGCTCACCCTGATCCAGCAGCCAAACTTCAATTTTATGTTAAGGAGTGTGGGGTAAAGGGGCTTAAACTCCACCCATCCTATCAATTCTTTTATCCCAATGAAGCAAGGCTCTACCCGCTCTATGGCAAAGCTCAGGAATTGGGGATTCCGGTCATATTTCATATCGGCACTTCGATATTCAAAGGAACGAAGCTAAAATATTGTAACCCTATTTATTTGGATGATGTGGCTGTCGATTTTCCCGATTTAAAAATTGTTATGGCCCACAGTGGAAGAGGTTTTTGGTATAACGAATGTTTTTCTCTATCGCGCTTACACAAAAATCTTTATATGGATATCACTGGGCTGCCACCGCAGAATCTCCTTAGCTATTTCCCAGAGCTTGAGAAGAACAGTGAGAAGGTGATATTTGGCTCAGATTGGCCTACCATGCCAACGGGCATAAGGAAGAATATCGAGGCGATAAAATCTTTGCCACTCCGTGACCGCACCATAGAAGCCATCCTCTATAAAAATGCCTACAAGATACTCTTTGAAGGGTAGAAGGAAACTTCCCCTCATCTCCAAAGGTTCTCTTCATCAACAAATAAAATCACAGACACTATTTTTGCAAAGGATGTTTGGCCTAACAGGTGGGATTGCCGGACACCTTACTCAGTTTTTTCTCTGATCTTTTTTGTTTTGGGAAGAATGGCAAAGGGGCATTGATATACCCCTGAGGCCACTGGATGCAGGTTGTGGTCTGGAAAAGATCGTTCACCTCGGCGCAATGGTTGCAATAGATACAGCGTAAAATCTCTTTCTCCCTCCCCTCCATAGCTTTCTTCACCCAATCAGGATCACACAGGAGAGGTCTTCCTAATCCAATCAGGTCTGCTTTCCCCTCCTGGAGGATCTCCTCAGCAAGACCTGGCATCGGGATCTTTCCTGCTGCAATCACTGGAATCGAGTAACTCACTTTGCGTATTGCCTTACAAATACCCTCAGCAAGGTAGACGTTTGCACCATCTGGGTCCCAGGCCCTGGGCCAGCACCGGAGCCCTGAATAACCTGTATAGGCCGAAGGAGGTTCTCCTAGTTTTGGAGGTAGTGCATCTTCCCATTGGCCTCCGCAAGAAATTGATAGATAATCGATTCCAGCGGCAGCAAGCCTCATTGAGATCTCCGTAGAATGGAGGAGTGTATTCCCCCCCATCACAAGATCGTCGCCGTTGATCCGAACTCCAAGGACAAAGCCCTTGCCTAAAGCCTTCCGTGTCACTTCATAAATCTCCATCACAATTCGGAGTCTGTTTTCAAGACTCCCACCATATTCATCGGTTCGCTTATTTAAAAGGCTCAAAAACTGAGAAAGGGTCATACAGCTCTCTGCATCCCACTCGATCGAGTCAAAGCCTGCTTTCTCAACCCTGATTGCCGCCTGAAGATGATCCTCAATAATCTGATTGATGTCTTCCTTTGCGAGATCCTCTACCTTCTGCCGATACCCTTTCATGGAGATCTTCAGAAAATGGCCCAACTGAATCCCAATCTTTGTACCTGGTACTTTGTGAACCGCTTCTGTCAGTCTCTTCAAGCCGGGTGTGAATTGATCGTCCCATATTCTCAAATTGTAAGGGCTTTTTCGGGAGATCACCACTACATCTTCAATGATAATCCAGCAAATTCCACCCTCTGCAATTCTCGTATATCGGTCTATCAGGTTATCTGTCACAAACCCATCCTCAGTGGCCAGATTACTCACCACCGGCACAGAAACAACATGGTTTTTTAGCCTCATGCCTGAAAACTCAAATGGCTCAAAGAGCATGGCCGAACTTCTCTCCCTTTGAAAGGATAATTTTAGAGGTTGGTTTACTCTTTTTCCTCCCTCTTTTGTTTGATCGCTTTCAATACCTTTTCTGGGGTGATAGGGAGGTCTGTAATCCTCACTCCTATTGCATCGAATACAGCATTTCCGAATGCTGGGAAGATGGCGACAGAAGCTCCTTCCCCCACCTCCTTGGCTCCAAATGGACCATCCGGATCAATGCTCTCCACAAAGATATGTTTGTTCTTCAGAGGGATATCCATTGAAGTGGGCATTTTATAATCCATGAAGGATGGATTAAGCACATGCCCGTCCTTCTTATCCCTTTTCAGTTCTTCAAAAAGAAGTTGACCCTCCGCCTGTATCCAAGCCCCGTCAAGTTGACCCGCACAGAGTATCGGGTTCAAAGCCTTGCCAATATCATGAGCGCCAACAGCCTTCAGGATAGTTATTTTCCCTGTCTCAGGGTTTACCTCGATTTCAACAACATCCGCAGCAAAGGTATACGCTGGGGAGATATTTCCTCTTCCTGTCTTGAAATCGATGAAATCGATTCCGGAATCATAGCTCCCACTTCCAATGATCGACTTGCTCTCCTTTCCCATGCTATGCTGGGCATGTCGGATCAAGGCGTCAATCTTCCAGCCTTTCTCCGGACTGTTCTTTGGAAAAACCTTTCGATCCTTGAATATGATTTCCTCCGGTGATACCTTCGTCACTTTAGCTGCCACTTCCACAAGTTGCCTCTTTGCATCTTCTGCAGCAATCTTTGCTGCATTGCCAGAATAAAAACTGACTCGAGACCCATAGGTCCCTGGATCGATAGGTGTAAAATCTGTGTCGATTCCAGCGTTGATGATAATATCCTCCATGGGAAGGCCCAAAACTTCTGCAACGATCTGAGAGACGATCGTTGACGAACCCTGACCAACATCTGTTGCACCCGTCAGCACTGAAGCGGTTCCATCCTCGTTCATCTTAACAACACAAGAAGCAGAGTTATGGCCACTCAGCTTCACCCCCGTGATAAAAGAGGAAGTCCCCATGCCAATCCCACGATAAGGAGGCAACTTACCCTTTTTTTCTTTCCATTCTGAAGCCTCTACTGCCTTTTCAACACACTCCGTAAATGCACAACTGGTAATTTTATAACCCCCTGGGGTCTTGTCTCCTGAATAAAGAGCATTTCTGATACTCACCTCAGCGATGTCCAGCCCTAAATCGTTACACATCATATCCAGGTGCTGTCCCAATGCCCATCTCAATTGAGCAATACAATGGCCTCTCAATGAACCGCAAAATCCCTTGTTCGTAAATACACGATAACCATCATATTTGACATTGGGAATTCGATAGGGAATATCGATAAAGAACGCCGGCAAGGCAATGCTGACAGGCCCGATAGTGGAGTAGGCCCCTCCATCGGCCACTGCGTATACTTGTATCGCCTTAATATAGCCATCCTTCGTCATTCCAGTCTTGGTTCTTAGATAGAATGGATGACGCATCTCCCCCATGACCAGAACGTCTTCCATGGTATATACAAATTTTACCGGTCTTCCTGTCTTTTTGGACAACATCAGAGCACAGAAATCAAGAGCAAATGGGTCTGATCGAGCAGAACCAAAACCTCCACCGACATAGGTTTGGATAACTCTCACCTTGCTGGGAGGGAGCCCAAGGGCCATGGCCAATTTCCTGTAGACGATATAGGGGCTCTGTTTATTACCCCACAAGGTCGCCTTCCCTGTAGGATCCCATAGACCAACCGATGCATGGGGTTCCAAGAAACCGTGTTTGATCGCCTGAGTCGTGAACTCATCTTCTCTTACATGATCCGACTCTCGGAATCCCTTTTCCACATCTCCAAATGCCAGATGCTGCGATGCACTGATGTTGTTCTTAACATGATCATGAAGCTGTGGCGCCCCTTCTTTCATTGCCTCAAAGGGATCAAACACGGCTGGAAGCTCTTCATAGTCCACTTTGATGAGATCCAGGGCTTCTTCTGCAATGTCTTCGTCGATTGCCGCAACGGCAGCCACCTCGTCTCCAATATACCGGACCTTATCCTGGGCCAATGGGGTCTGGTCACGAGTGATGGCAGTAAATCCATATTTCAGACCCCATGGAAAATCTCTGCCTGTAATGACAGCCCTGACTCCTGGGAGTTTCAACGCCTTGCTTGTATCAATATTCAAAATCTTTGCATGGGGTACTGTACTTCTTAAAACCTTCCCATAAAGCATTCCGGGCAAAGAAAAGTCAGCCCCATAGACCGCTTTGCCAGTGGCTTTTAATACTGCATCGACTTTGGGTACACCTTTCCCAACAACTGATAATTCCTCTTTCATTATCTAAACCTCCTTCCTCATCTTCTCCGCTGCCTTCATAACTGCATCTATGATCTGAAAATATCCTGTACATCGGCATAAATTCCCAGAAATGGCCCTCTTTGCCTCCTCTTCTGTGGGATTTGGATTTTTGTCTAATAAGGCCTTTGTAATCATGATCATTCCTGGGGTACAAAAGCCACATTGGATTGCCCCTGTCTCCACGAATGCTTCTTGTATCGGATGGAGCTTTTCTCCCTGAGCTAAACCTTCAATGGTGGTAATCTTTTTTCCTTGGACGCTTGCCGCAAGGATAAGGCAGGAATTGACTGCTTTCCCATCGATGAGAACTGTGCAAGCCCCACATTGACCTTCGTCACAACCCTTATGAGTGCCCAGTAGCCCGAAGTTTTCTCGGAGAACTTCAAGAAGGGTCCTTCGGTGGTCGATTTCTTCCTCATAAATAACCCCATTGACATTAAATCTCATCAGCTGTTTCATTCTTCTCACCCTCCATGACTGAGTTATTAACTTTTTCCCCGAGCCTTAGCGGGGATATTGACTAATTCTTTCAAGAATTCACTCGACGGCATGACTCTTAGCAGTGGAGATAAACCACACTGCCTTAAAACTTCGATGCTTCCCTGGTGGGTCTCTCTATTTCGAGAGGCTGAGCAATCTTCTAAAACGATTGTATTAAAATCATTACAGACTGAATCCATAGCCGTTGCATAAACACAAACGTGAGTATTGATCCCGGTAATAACAACTGTATCCACCCCAAGCAGTCGAAGGGTCTGATCAAGATCGGTCTTGAAAAAAGCGCTGAAACGCCTTTTGGGAAGAATCTGATCTTTCTTCTTAGGTCTCAAGTCCTCGACAACTTCAGCCCCTTCGGTGCCCCTAACGGAATAAGGTTGTTTCCCTTTAAAAATGAAATCTTTTTCCAAGAAACTATCACAAGCAAAGATGATTGGTATGTTAAATTCTCTCGCTTTGTTAAGGAGCCTTTTAATCTTTGGAACAATCTTTACGTATTCCTGGGTGGAAGGAAGATTTTTCCTTTTAAAAGCATCTTTAAGCATATCCACTACAACTATAGCTGGCCTCATTCGCTTTCCCTCCTTATACCTTTTCCAAAGATTGCTTTATGGCTCGCTTCGTTAAGACTTTCACCATTTCCTTCCGATATTCAGCAGTACTTCTTATGTCATCAATCGGTTTTGCCTCCTCTGACGCAATCTTTGCTGCACTCTCAATCAGATCGTCATCTAAAGTTTTTCCTATTAAGACTGCCTCTGCTTTTTTAGCCCGCATGGGAATGGGTGCCACAGCTCCCAGCACAATCTTTACATCTTTACAAATATGTTTTTTTGAATCGAGAGCTAAATAGGCAGCTACCCCCACAACAGCTAAATCCATCTCTGCTCTGATGGTGTGTTTGAGATAAGTCCCAAATTCACTAGAGCGGGCTGGTGGGATCTGAACTTCAGCTACCAATTCAACAGGATCCAGCACTGTTTTATCAGGACCTTTAAAAAAGTCTTCGACCAAAACCGCCCTCGTCTTCTTAGGTCCAACAAGCTTCAGTCCTGCACCCAATGCAATCAAAGGAGGTGCCGTGTCAGCGGAGGGAACGGCATTGCACAGATTCCCTCCGATCGTTCCGATATTCCGAATCTGGGTGGAGGCCATCTGTGATACCGCCTCTGTCAGAATCGGATAACGCTTGCTAATGACGGAGGATTCTAAAATCTCATTCAATGTGGTACCCGCTCCAATCCTTAAACCTTTTTGTTTTTCGTATTTAATAAAATTGAGATTGGCTATTCCCTTCAAGTCAATCAAATATTTTGGGGCGAGCTCACGTCGCTTCATCTTTGGCAACAGATCTGTTCCTCCAGCAACGGCTTTGGCCGCCCCTTTATGTTTTCTTAACAAGGAAAGCGCCTCGCTAAGGGTTTTTGGAAATAAGCATTCAATTTCAGGCAATCTTCTCAATCTACCCAATGTTTTACCCATAATCTTCCTCCTTTTTATCCTCCTCCCAGAGGTGACAACTTTATGGTAACGAGATCCCCTTCGTTCAACCCCATTTCCAATGCTTCCTTTGAACCAGGGTTTGGAAGTCCATTGATTTCGATTACAAAATCCATAGGGTCAACGAAGTCAGTCATAGGCCGAATAAATTTCACTCGACCTGAACTCCTCAACGCCAGTTCCTCTAAAACTATCCGTAAGTTAATATGAGGGTGAGTTAGATCAATTTCATTTACTCCTTCCAGCCCTGGAAGGACGAAATTTGAATCGATCCTGATTTTCATCTTCAATATTCATCCCCCTCATGCAGAACAGATCCGGCATCCAGGTCTCTTTTTTATATCAAAGTAACTAAATACCATGGTTTCCCCATCAAAGGATAACAGCCTTCCTACAAGAGAATCTCCCAATCCCAGAATCAATTTTAACGCTTCTAATACCTGTAATGTTGCAATCAACCCGGGTATAGGTCCGACGACAGGAATCACTGGAACCACCTCTTCCTTTTTTGGGTAGAGACATTCTATGCATGGTGTTCTGCCAGGAAGAAATGTGGTCATCTTCCCTTTGAAACCAAAGATACCTCCATACACATAAGGAATCTTTTTCTCAAAGCAAGCCTTGTTTAAGATTAGTCGGGTCTCAAAATTGTCTGTTCCGTCAATGACGATTTGAACCCCTTTTATCAGCCTTAGAATGTTTTCGCTCGTTATCTCCTCACAAATAGATTCAATTAGGATATCCGAATTCAATAAGGATAACTTTTCATAGGCTATATCTGCCTTCTTGAGTCCTATATCTCTCTCGTTATAAAGAATTTGACGGTTTAGATCTGACATTTGAACGGATCCATGATCGACGATTTTGAGATGTCCTATTCCTAGAGAAGTAAGATAAATTGACGACAAACTGCCCAGTCCTCCCACACCAGCAACCAAGACATGAGAATGTTTCAATTTCTCCTGGCCTTCTTCACCAATGTGGGGCATCACCAATTGTCGAGCATACCTAATCTTTTCTTTTTCGATAAGCATTAGTTTATTATGTTTGTAACCAAATTATTTCTCATTATTAAAGATGCGAGCATTAGGTAAAACTTGGCAAAGTGACGGAATGGGTGATGGTCTTGGTCTATCAATATCTATATTGTAATCCTTCCGAATTTCGACCCTTCGCTTAAAAGGTAAAAAATTTCATTAATTTAATTTTTAATCCAAAACAGGTGAAAAAGTCAATATAAATTCTTGTTCGAGTTTTTTTCTGGGAAGTCTGAACAGATCCTTACCAAATCGATAGGGATCAAAATTGATTTAGGAATTTCTTATCGTATCTACCACATTCACCTCAATTCCTTTTATATAAGGAATTTGACTCTTCACTAAGAAACTGTCAAGAAGGATTAAGGGGACTTTTTCAGAAATCTCAAAAAATACTTGACAAAAAAATATTATGGTGTATCAAAATCACTTAGCGGCAAGGATCAGGTTCTATTAATTCGACTCGTAACAAGAAATCAGGATTAACGGAGGTGGCTT
>Ga0315294_10001414_pt1 | contig 26049 bp, 19 predicted proteins | sample YL17G13_40_MG_FD_203626 | JGI IMG/M metagenome (GOLD analysis project Ga0315294, IMG submission 203626) | Sediment microbial communities from Yellowstone Lake, YNP, Wyoming, USA - YL17G13_40 | ecosystem: Environmental > Aquatic > Freshwater > Lake > Sediment | place: USA: Wyoming | collected... | reverse complement strand
CCAGCGCCTGCGGAAAGACCAACCTGGCCATGATGGAATCGGCCCTGCCCGGCTACCGCATCTGGACCCTGGGCGACGACATCGCCTGGCTGAACATCGGCCCGGACGGCCGGCTGTGGGCCATCAATCCAGAGTCGGGCTACTTCGGCGTGGCGCCCGGCACTTCGATGAAGACCAACCCTAACATGATGCGCACCCTGCGGCGGGGCGCCTTCTTCCCCACTCTCTTTACCAACGTCGGCCTCAACACCGAAACCAACGAGCCCTGGTGGGAAGGTCTGGACGGGCCGGCGCCCTCCCAGGCCCTCGACTGGCAAGGCCGGCCCTGGCCGGACGGGACGGGGAGCAAGGCCGCCCATCCCAACTCGCGCTTCACGGTGGCCACCGTCAACTCGCCCACCCTGTCAAGTGAGTACGATAACCCTCAAGGGGTGCCCATCTCGGCCATGATCTTCGGCGGACGCCGGGCGCAGCTCATCCCCCTGGTGGTAGAGAGCCTGAGCTGGGCCAACGGCGTGTTCCTGGGCGCGCGCATGGGCTCGGAGACGACGGCCGCGGCGGCCGGCCAGGTGGGCGTGGTACGGCGCGACCCCATGGCCATGCTGCCCTTCACCGGCTACAACATGGGCGACTACTTCCGGCACTGGCTGAACATGGGCAATCGCCTCCGCCATCCGCCCAAGATCTTCTCCGTGAACTGGTTCCGCCTGGATGAGAAGGGCAAGTTCCTGTGGCCGGGCTTCGGCGACAACATGCGGGTCTTGAAGTGGGTCGTGGACCGGGTCAACGGCCGGGTCGGAGCCCGGGAGACGCCGGCCGGCCTGGTCCCCAAGCTCGACGACCTGGACCTCTATGGATTGGATATTTCCCGGGACAAGCTGGCCCGGTTGTTTGAAGTCAACATGAAAGAATGGCGCGGGGAAACGGCCGATATCAAGGAGTCTCTCAAGAAATACGGCAGCCGAATGCCCCGCGAGATATGGGCCGAATACGAAGCCTTGGAGCGCGCGTCGAAATAATTGTCCTCCCTGAGATCTGCGCTTAGCACATTTAAAGCGCCTTTAGAAAATAGTGCTTGACTTTTTAGTCAAATGTGGTATTTTATTACCACACTAAAATATCTCAGAAAATGGAGAGAGTATGACCAAATTTGGAGATTTCATCAAGGATCTTCGAATTATTAAGGGACTGACTCTTCGCGAATTCTGCAGAATTCTTGCTCTGGACCCATCAAATTGGAGCAAAATTGAAAGAAATATAATGCCACCTCCAAAAAGCAAGCAGGTTCTTCAAGAAATAGGAAAAACATTAAAACTAAAAGAAGAGTCAGAAGAATGGAATGCTTTATTTGATTTAGCGCTCATCAGCCACATTCCTTCTGAATTTATGGATGACCAATCAGTTGTAGAAAAGCTACCAGTATTCTTTAGAACCATTCGAGGAGAAAAACCAACCAGAAAAGAGCTAGAAGAACTCATAAAAATCCTGCAAAAAGAGTAAGTATTGAAGATTAAATATAAATTAATTCAGCCACCAAAGTTAACCTGGGAATATATCAGGAATAAAGCTGAGGAATTCAGAAATAAATATATCGAACCAATCTTTCAAATCCCCGTCCCTGTTATTGATATTGTCGAGTTGAAATTAAGGATACATCCAATCCCACTCCATGGATTAAGGGATAGAATTGATATTGATGGCTTTCTAACAAATGATTTAAAAAGTATATGTATAGATTCAGACATTTATTTTGATAATAGGCAAGAAAAGCGGCTTCGATTTACTTTTGCCCACGAACTCGGACACTTAATCCTCCACGAAAAGGAAATCCGACAGTGCAAATTCAGGACGCCCGAAGACTGGATCCATTTTCGAGACGAGTTTAGTGAGGACGATCTTAATTGGTTTGAAAGTCACGCCTACGAATTTGCAGGAAGGCTCTTGGTTCCAAAAGAAGTATTGATAACTGAACTCCAAAAGATAACTGAAGAAATAAACATTTATCGATCACAATTGAATGACGAGGATGAGCTTATTGAAGGTATATCGAGAATATTAAGCAGCAAATTTCAAGTTTCCCATTATGTTATTCAGAAACGAATAAGGAAGGAAAAAATCTGGGAAAGGGCATAGCCGTGCTGGATCCGAAAGAATACGAGAGGCTTCAGAGGCGCTTCCGATCGCTCAACGACAAGACACTACTCAATATGTTGAAAAACCAGCGGCAAGATTTTCGTTTTGAAGTCCTTCAGTTGATCAAGGACGAGCTGAAGCTGCGCGGGTATCACGATGATGATTTTATTAACTTCGAGAGCGAATCCGATAGCGGGATAGCTGATCCTAGAAATGAGGACTTGACGGCCGTGGCCAAGTGCCCTAACGAAATTGTGGCCAGCCAGGTCATGGATCTCCTCTCGCAGAATGGCATATGCTCGACGGTGCTGGAAGGACTTGCCACGGCCAAAGAAATCGTGGGGCTCCAGGCGTCTTGGCCAGATAGGGGGATGACGATCGTAGTCGCCTCACATGATGCCGAGCGAGCCAAAGAGATCCTGTCGGTTTTCCCTCCTCTGATCGAGGAGGCTGTCTCCGATACGGACTTGCCTGACGAACCGTAAAAATAAGGGCCGTGCCTGATTCCGTCCCTAGGTCTGACACTTTTTTTGGCAAGACATAATCAATTTACAATCTGAAGAAACCATCGGGGCAATTTATTCGACTTCTCCAGGCACTGGCCCGATTCAAACACGGCCAGTTGACGAAAAGGATGGCGCAGATCGGTGTTGTCGTAGATCAGGACATGCGGAAGATCACGGATGGCGGCTTTGAGGTTCGCTAAAGTGCGAGGGAATCGGGATTTCAGTTTCTCTGTCGGCACGTCATGGTTGCCCTGTGAGACCCGCATTGAAACACGCTCCTCGGAAATCTCAGGGGTGGCCAGACCAATGAAGCATAAAATGACGGTAGTGCCGGAGGCGCCGGCGTCTTTCAGGAATTTCAGCTTATCGCCCAAGGAATCCGAGAGCACGGTTTCGAAGACGAAGCTCTCCTTGCGCTTCACTAATTCATGACGCATAGCATCGGCCAGCTTGGCCGCCGCATAGGGCTCCAGGTGTAACTCATCGGCCAAAATATCGGCATTGACAAAGCGGAGGCCGACGGGTTTGAGATGCGAGAAATAGAACGTGGTCTTTCCCGCTCCATTTGGGCCGGCCAAAGCCACCAGAATTGGCCGTTTGTCAAAAGGGGTAAAACGCTTCAACGGGAAGGTTTGAACTGGCGGCCTATGAAGCGACCCATGGTCCGTTTTCCATTGGCCTCAATCCGCACCAGCATCCTCGGCTTGTTCGGCGCAGGCTCATAATGCGGAAAAGGCTGGCTCCGAAGATAGTCATACACTCGGCGGCGGCCTGGGGGGGAATCAACCGACTTGAGACATGTAGAGAGAGGCTTGGCTTGGCCGGCTTTTTGGAGGGCATAGGCTTGGGCTCCCTGGAGAAGTGGCTCAATCGCCCGGCCCAGCTGTGCCCAGAACTCGATCTGGCCGGCGATTGATCTCTTGGCAATCGGTCCGAGAAGCCGCGCGTTGAGCACAAGATCCTCAGAAATCTTCACCGGCTGGCTCATGCTGTTAGGGTAGCAAAACGCTACCTATATGTCAAGTCGCACCGAATCGCTTGCCTGCTCAGGCAAGTCGGCGCCGTTGGCCTAAAGGAAGGATTGTCTCCGGCACCGATTCTCCAGTATTATTTCAACGATGAGAAAAAATAGCGGGCGTTTCCCGGCGACCATCATCATCCTCCTCGCTGTCCTGGCCACAACGAACAGCCGCACTGCGGAGAAAGGCGCAGCCGACATTGCGCCAGTCGGAACGGGCGGGCTGAACCGGACAGTCCTTCCCGTAAACCAGGTTGTGACCCCCGCCGGCCTGCAAGTGCCGCTCCCCGGCCTGCGCCCCTTGGCCCTGGCCCTGTCTCCGGATGAAAAGCTCCTGGCCGTATCGGGCAAGACCAGCGAAGTCGTCCTCATCGACCCGGACAGCGGACGCATCCGTCAGCGCCTCTTCCTTCCCGCCCAAATAGAAAATCTGCCCCGTCCCCAGGCTCCTCCTTCCGCCATCCTGGTTCCGGACATCAAGGGACAGCTGAGCTACACGGGCCTCATTTTCTCGCCCCGCGGCGATCGCCTTTACCTCTCCAATGTCAACGGCGACATCAAAGTTTTCAGCGTCGGCCCCGACGGACAGGCCGCGCCCTCACGGGTGATCCCTCTTCCCCCGGCCAATGCGCCGCGCCGGGCCGAAGAGATCCCGGCCGGCCTGGCCCTCTCCGCCGACGGCCGGCGCCTTTTCGTTTGCGGCAACCTGTCGAACCGGCTCCTTGAACTCGACCTGGAGACGGGCGCCGTCCTCCGGTCGTTCGACGGCGGCGTCGCGCCCTACGACGTCGTCTTGGCCGCCGGCAAGGCCTATATCAGCAACTGGGGAGGGCGGCATTCGCGGCCGGGCGACACCACCGGTCCGGCCGGCCGCGGAACGCTGGTCAAGGTCGACCCCGAAACCCGGATCGCCGCCGAAGGCTCGGTCAGCGTCATCGACCTCGACGCCGGCCGGGTGACGGGCGAGATTCTTGTCCACAAGCACGCCTCCGACTTGGCCGTTTCCCCAGACGGCCGGTATATCGTCTGCGCCAACGCCGCCAGCGACAACATTAGCGTCATCGACACCCGGACCGATACCGTCGTCGAAACGATCTGGGCCAAGCCCAACCCGGCCGACCTGTTCGGGGCCTCCCCCAACGCCCTGTGTTTCTCCCCGGACGGCCGGCGGCTCTACGCGGCCAACGGGACCCAAAACGCTATCGCCGTCCTGGCCTTCGCACCGGAGGGCGGCCGGTCGCGGATGGAAAGCCTGATCCCGGTCGGCTGGTATCCGGGCGCGATCGCCTTCAGCCCGTCACGAAACTTACTCTGTGTGGCGAACATCAAGGGCCTGGCCGCCGGCCGGGAGCCGTCCCAGGATACGGGCGCCCCCGGCTTCAACTCCCATCAATACAACGGTTCGGTCTCGCTCATCCCCATTCCCGGCGAGCGCGGGCTCGTGCGGATGTCGGCCGCGGTCGAGCAGAATTACCGCCGGGCGCACATCGCTCTGGCCCTCCTCCCGCCGCGCCCCGGCCAGCCGCCCCGGCCCGTTCCGGAGCGGATCGGCGAGCCGAGCGTCTTCAAGCATGTCGTCTACATCATCAAAGAAAACCGGACCTACGACCAGGTCCTGGGCGACATCGCGGCCGGGAACGGCGATCCGTCCCTGTGCATCTTCGGCGAGCGGGTGACGCCCAACCAGCACAAGATAGTCCGCGAGTTCGTCCTCCTGGACAACACCTACTGCAGCGGCATCCTGAGCGCCGACGGGCACCAATGGTCTACCACCGCCTTCGCCACCGACTACCTAGAGCGGTCTTTCGCCGGCTGGCCGCGGAGCTATCCCGACGGGATGGCGCCGGACGAAGTGGACGCCCTGGCTTACGCCCCGAGCGGGTTCATCTGGGACAACGCCCTCCGGCACGGGGTGTCGATCTGGAACTTCGGGGAATTCACCATGCCGGACTGTCGCTGGGCCGATCCCCGGCGCGAGGGTGAGCCGGCCTGGAGGGATTTCTGGGACGAATACCTGCAGGGAGGCGGCCGGGTTCACATCGGCTCTCGGCCCGGAATCGAAACGATCGCCCCCTTCACTCCGGCCGGCCACGTCGGTTGGAACATGGCCGTGCCCGACGTCTGGCGGGCCCGGGCCATCGTACGGCAGGTCGAAGCCTGGGACAAGGAAGGTCGGATGCCCCAGCTCATTCTCATCTGCCTACCCAACGACCACACCAACGGGACCAAGGCCGGCTCGCCCATTCCCGAGGCCTGCCTGGCGGACAACGACCTGGCCTTCGGCCGGATCGTGGAGGCCTTGAGCCGAAGCCGGTTCTGGCCGGAGACGGTGGTCTTCGGCATCGAGGACGATCCCCAGAGCGGCTGGGACCACGTCAGCGGCTACCGGACAACGGCCTACTGCCTCAGCCCCTACACCCGGCGCGGCCAGGTGGTGAGCACCCAGTACAACACGACGAGCATCCTGCGGACGATCGAGCAGATTCTGGGGCTGCCGCCCATGAATCAGTTCGACGCGACGGCCACGCCCATGTTCGACTGCTTCACGGACACGGCCGACCTCGACCCCTTCCTGGCCGTGGCCACCCGGGTTCCCCTCGACACCATGAATCCAGCCCCGGCGAAAATCACGGACAACCTCTTGCGCCGGAACGCCGTGATCTCAGCCCGCTTGGATTTCAGCCGCGTCGATGCCTGCCCCGAGGATGTCCTCAACCGCATCCTCTGGCACGCCGTAAAGGGAAGCGCCGCGCCTTACCCCGGTTGGGCCGTGTCCGCGAACTCGAAAGTGGACCGCTAAAAGGGAACCGGTCTCGAAATATTAACGGTTCGAAACAAAAGCCAGCCAGCGGCCCTGGGGATCAACAGCCAGGCGGGAGATCGATTTAATACCGAACGCGGAGAAGTCGCCGACTTTGACCCATGTCTCGTTCCGGCCGGGCCGAAAAATGAATACCTCAGCGCCAGCCGCCGTCAGCAGCCCTCCCTCCGGCGTCGGGCAGAAGAAATCGCCGCCCTTTAGGGCGACGACGTCCTCAACAGCGTTCGTGGCGATGTTCACTTTCTTGATAATCCCCTCCCGGCTGAAAAGGACATCCTCGGCCGCCCAGGGGGATTTGTAGAGCGCGCGGCCGATGCTGTCCGCCAGGGTCCTGGATTCCCCGCTCTTTAGGTTCACCAGTTGGAGCGTGTTCGGCTCGCCCAGGACAAAAGCCACCAAACGGTCGCCGTCAATCCAGGCGTGGTATCCAATTTTTTTCCCCTCTTCGTACACCAGACGGGGCGGGCCGCCCTGGAGGGGGAAGGCCAAAAGCGGCTGGGCGCCTTTCCGCGGCCCTTCGGCCAGGACAAGCTGGATGATTGAAAACTCATTCCCGGCCGGCATGACCAGGGGGGAATACTCGGAATCGGCCGTCGAAGTCAGCCGGACGTTCTTTTTTTCGCCGAAGGAGTAGAAAAAGATTTCGGTTTGAGTCCCAACCGCCGAGGAATAATAGACGCCGCTCCCGTCCGGGGGGAAGGACGGCTGATTATTGTATCCGCTTCCCTCGCTGATCTTGACCGGCGCGGCAAGGACAAGCCTGTCCCCTTCCCGGCTGATAGAGGCCAGATAGATGTCTGAGCTTCCCTGGGAAAACAGGGGAAGAGCCGCAGCGGCAACCGCCGCCAGCAGGAAGCCCGGTCGGGTTTGTATCTTCATGTCTGCTCCTTTTCTTCTGACCATGACACGAGTCCGCCGGAAAAATCAAGAGCAAGGACGGCCGTTTGGCCGGGTGCGCGCTAAGCCCCTTTAATTATATTCGCGGCAACGTGACCGGCCTGTCCATCGGCATCGTCAACTACGCCCGCAGCGTCATAGGCCTGCAAATCGGCGTCATCAATATCGTCCGCAATAATCCCAAGGGATTGCGCGTCCTGCCTATCTTCAACACGAGTTTCTGACCGGACGGTCTCAGCGGCCAAAGCTGATTTTAAAGCCGATCATTGCGGCAAAGCCCGTCAGCGCCAGCTTGGCCTGGCGGACGTTGCTCAAGGACGGATCGCCGGAGGGCTGCTCGGATTGAAACGCAATCTGAGCGAAGTTCTGCCCGCCGGCCTGCCGCTCATAGTACCAGAACGAGTGGTCGTTGCCGCTGAGGTTAAACACCTCAAAATCGCCGCTGCTATTGTCCGTCCAGCTTCCCCCATCGATAGGGCCCATCGAGGCATAGCGGGCCAGGACGTTGAGGAAGACGGCCAGCCCGGATGTCAGCGAATATTCCAGGCCCAACCCTCCCTGATAGCCGATTGTCTTTTTCTTGGCGCTGAAGGTGTAATGGTCGTTGCCCTTAAGCGTGGAAATGCTGTAATCGGTCTGGTAATCCCACTTCAAAGTGGTCAGGTAGTAGCTCGCCCCGGCCGTCAGATCCAGGCGGAGCCTGGGCGAAAACCGGAAAAGATAATGGAGGTTCAGGGCCAGCGGGATGGCCGTGATGGCGGGTTTGATCTTCTCCGTGACATTGAGGGGGCCGATGGTGTAGGTGACCTGGCTCTCTTTGGCGATCTGGAGGTAACCGGCCCCGACCCCGACACCGAAGTTCGGCCAAGGATAAAAGATGACCTCGCCGGCAAAATTCGTGCCGAGCTGTGGGATTTTGAACCCGGCGGCCAGTCCATATTCCTGTTTGAGATAGTCTGACTGTCCCTGGATGCCCTTAGTCAAATCGTTGCCCAGGGCATATCCGATTCCGCCGCTGAATTTGAAGGACAGCTTCTGGGAATAGCCGGCCGAGGCGACCAAACACAGGGCTACGGCCAAAATCAGGATCTTTTTCATCGGACGCTCCTTTGGGCGGCATAGCCTAGCCTTGATTCGCGGCTTGTGCCGGCCGCGTTGGTGGCCGATACCGTGAAGGTGTAGGCTTTTCCGCTTATCAACCCGGTGAGCGTTATCGGGCTTCCGCTCCCCTTGGCCTTCAGGCCGCCGGGACTGGCGGTCACCGTGTAGTATTGGATCCGGCTGCCGCCGATGGCCTGGGGCGGGTCGAAGTACACTATGGCCTGCGCGCCGGCCATGACCGCCCTCACTCCCGTCGGCACGCCCGGCGGCATCTGGAATACGATGGGCCGCATCATATCGTTCTCTTCGTGGCCCAACAGGTGACAGTGCCAGACGTACTCCCAGCCGAAGTTGAACGGCTGGTTGTAAATCCTGGCCGGAATTCCGGTATAGGGGTCCACCAAGCTAAAGCCCGTCGAAGAGCCGAAGGGCCTCGTTACGTCAAGCATGCGAACGCTGTCGGGGAGGCCGAAGGGCAATGTCGGAGCGACCGGCCTTAAGGCCACGATCGCATCTTCCAAGGGGTTCATCCTGACGGTTTCCTTCCAGCCCAGCTCGTTGGGGTCCGGCGGTTTGACTGCACCGTCCCAGCCCACCCGGTTGACCAACTGCACGTCGAAGAAGTGGAAATGAATGGCATGGGTGTCCACTCCGTTATGGGTGATCTTCCAGATCTGGACCTGGCCGTTGTTGATGATCTCGGTGGGCGGATCGATGTAGGCCAAAGGGATCGTGGTCTGGGTGACAAAATTGGTCAGGGCGAGTTCGGTCCCCAATATGGCGTTCATCCGTCCGTACTCAAGCTCAAAAAGCTCATGGATGGCTTTGCGCGTAATGGGCACCGTTACCGGCGAGGATGTGCCGGACGGGGTGAAGGTCAGGGACGTATCTTGGATTCTCACATACGTGCCGGCGGGCACAATGGGCGGGGGCTGGGACAGGGCGAAGGCCGTGGGCAAAGCTGCCTGCAAGGCGGCCAGGTCGAAGGGCTGAGAGGCGGTCGCGCCCTCGACCCGGAATTGCATGATGGTCCGGGTGTTGGGCCCATAACCCGGCAGAGTGGTGGGTGCTCCGCCGACGGCGGTGAGGTCCTCATTGTTGGTATAGTAATCGTAACGCGTGTCAAAGGCCGGCACTGGCGCCGGTGCGTCATTGTAAAGAATAATCCTGGCGCCGTTGGGAACCCTGGAAAAGTCAATGATGACATCCGCCCGTTCGGCCGGCCCCAGAAAGAGCGTCTTAGTGCTGACATTCAGGACGGTTATGCTTCTGCGGAAGTATTCATAATTGACCGGAAGGTTGGGGAGCACGACCGCATCCGGTAAAAAACCGCTTTCGTTGCCGATCTGGACCATCTCCGGGCCACCTGTGGCCGGGTCGGGAACACCCCCGGCTCTTCCGTCCGTCGGCCAGTCCGGCGGAAAGGTCGAAGTCGGGACGGCGGGCACCATTTTGACTTCCATGCCCGCGCCGGGATACCCGGGGCTCCCGCTGCGAAAACTGAAGTTATAGGCGGGGTCGGCATAATAGAGCTGCAAGTTAAGAAAACGGTCATTGCAGGCATTCAGGATCCGGAACCGGTAGGCCTTGCGCTGGACAACAAGATAGGGATAGGCGGTGCCGTTGATTATGGGCGTGTCCAGGAAGGCTTCCGGAACGAGCGACGGGTTCGGCGTGCCGGGCCTGACTTGTCCGCCTGAGGTTGTGACCGGCGGATTGGTGATCATTGTAACCGGGGGCCAAAACCAAGGGCCGTAGTCCCATCGGCCTTTGTCGTTTGCTCCCGTTGGATCATTCGGGTTCTGGTTAGGCATGTACACATGGGGAAACCAGAGACTGCCGGCTCCCCCCCAGTTCCAGGTCGGGTCCTGTTCGGCGATGGTGTTTGGATCCACGAAGGTTTTATCCTGGATGATCAGCGGGATCTGGTCGGCCGGGATGGTTCCGGCCCGGACACTCATGCCTTGGTAGGTCCCGCCGTTGATCAGGGTTTGTTCCACCGGGTCTGTCAGCAGGTAACCCGCGGCCTCTCCGGCATAGACGTTCAGGCGGGTGATCCCATAAGCATGATCGTGGTAAAACATCAGCCTGGCGCTCTGTTGATTGGTGTAATAAAACGTCATGGCTCCCTCGCCGGGGTCAGTCGTGGCTCCCGGCGTGCCGGCCGGAACCGGACGGCCGGAGGAGTCGAAGAACATATCGGGGACGTTCTGGGTGCTGACTCCCCTCTTATATAAAGTCGGCTCGAAGGCGGGAGTCGTCCACTGGTGCGGAGTCCCGTCGCTGATCCAGGGAGTCCTGCCCCCGTGGAGATGGAGAGTGGCGCGGTTTTGCGAGAATTCCCCCCCGTTGGGGCCCATCCCGGCGCCCATGACGCTGGAGTCCACCGGCAGGAAAAGGTTCCCCCCCGAGCCCGCCGGGAGCATGTTGACAAACTTGATACGCACCGGCCGATCTTTCTGGGCCAGGATCAGAGGCCCTAGATAGTGGATGGGCGCCGGCTCTACGGTGTTTCGGCCGTTGGCCGTGCCCCTGTTGAGCTGCACGTAGCCCCGCAGCTTGGTGGACGGCAGTTGCGAATGCATCTTCTCGCTGAACTCCTGGACCGCGATTTCATAATAATCGGACCCGGGATAGGTGATCGTATCCGGAACGGCCACGGGGATCATCTGCCCCAGATTGTTGGCCGTGTTCAGACCCGGCAAGCTGTCGATGAATTTTTTTATGATCGGGCTGTTGGCGTAGTTGGGTTCCGGGCCGAAATAGTTCGGCGTCCCGCCGGGCGGTGGCATGGAATGAGGCCTCGACGCCTGGCCCAGTTCACTCCGGCGAGCGGCGGCGGCTTTTCTCTGCTCGATGGTCACCCGTCTCAACATCCGCTGGAGAGCGGGGCGATCTTCGGGCGATGGGCCGCGGTCCTGGACAACCCCCCAGATAAGGGCGGCGGCGGCGCAAAATAAAATAATGGAAAAACGAATTTTCCTCATTTTTCCTCCTCTCTTTAATGAGATAAAAAAAATTGGCATCTTCCCCCCGGCCAAAGGGCTTTCTTGGTCATGACCATTATTCCCTCTGGCCATCGCTTTTTATTATAGATTAATTCGAGAGAATTTATCAAGAAAGGAAAACTTTTTGGAGAAGCCGTCGGCCGACACCCCGGGGAACAGGAGCACAAATAAATTCTCGCCCTATTCTTCCGGAATGCTTTTTGACATTTGGGGTAGCACCGATTATTATATTTCTTATAGATATAGTAGACAAAGGAGGAGATTGATGAAGAAGGCGTCGTCCCTAGTTATCCTCGTTGCGGGAATATCGTTCTCCCTGGTTTGGGCTCAGGGAACGGCCGCCATTCCCGATCCCGTCAAGAAGATTTTCAAGCGAAGCTGCGGGGTGGCGGGCTGCCATCAGGGAAAGTATCCGGCCATGAACTTGAATCTGGAGCCGGGCAAAATCATCCCCTCGGCGTTCAACGCCGTCAGCCAGGAAAAACCTTCCTTGAAAATCATCGACGCCCAGTCGCCCGACAACAGCTACCTGTTGATGAAAATTCGCGGCGACCAGGACATCGCCGGCAAGCGGATGCCCTTGAGAGGCTCAACCCTTAAAGATGAAGAAGTGCAGGCCATCCGGAATTGGGTTCAAAGCCTTAAGGATACGGACCTTCCAACTCCGAGCTCTTCGAGTTCAAGCGGCCATGCGCCAAACACAATGGTCACCGGGCCCGCCTTTTGGGGGACCCGGCTGATCAACCTGCCCACAACCAGGACCATCGATAAAGGCCGGTTTCTTATTCGGATATCGCACCGGTTTCTTCAGGCGTTCCGGAGCGGCTCCGGTTCATTTTACGGCCTGGACGGCCCGTCGATCATCCTCCTCGGCTTCGGCTATGGCATCAGCGACCGGTTGGGCGTGTCCCTCGGCCGGACGAACAGCTTTCAGGAAATGGAATTGGGCTTGCATTGGCTGCTTCTGGACCAGGATGACCGACCGGGGCTCCCCTTATCGGCGGCCGTCTATGCGGGCGAAAGCCTGGTGACTCAATTGAATCCCGGCCAAGGTCTATTCGACGCCGAAAATTTCAAATTCAACCTTCAGCTCTGCTTGTCCAGTCGTCTGACCGACCGCTTCTCCGTTTTGGTGGTCCCTTGCTTCTCCACGAACGCCGATCACTGGGAGCCTGCTTCCCAGAACACTCTGGCTTTGGGCCTGGGCGGCCGGTTCATGTTCCTGAAAGACATGTCCCTGATCGCCGAATGGATGCCGGTCCTATCGGGATACAAGACCGGGACAAGCGGCTGGGGGTTCGGAATCGAAAAGAAAATCGGCGGCCATGTCTTCCAATTTTTCGCCCTAAACTCCGTCGGATTGACCTCCGATCAGTTCATCCCCGGAGGTGACCTCCGGCTCAGGAACGGCGATTTTCGTCTGGGCTTCAATATTTTCCGGACATTTTGAGGAGAGGACAATCACCAAGTGGTACTGAGCGGAGGCGGGCGGCTGAGTTTGAAGATTTCTGGGTGCTGGCCCCTTATTTATGCGCGCAGAAAAAACAGCGAATGTGCTTTTCCATCTCTTCGACGGATAGCCCGGCCACCGGTCCGATGGGCTCCACTTTTTTAAACTGGGCTGCTTTCAGCCAATCCAGAACATCGGCCAGCGGGTAAGCTTTTTCCAGGACCGTTTCCTGATGCCGGGCGTAGTAGGGCGTCCTGGGATCGACTCGGAGAAAAGCGTCGATGTGCAGAGTCCCGATGAATGTCTCTTCGTTGAACGTCCCGTGCCAGAACCGGACCAAATCCCGGTCGTGGAGGTTGTGCTGATAGGACCAGCTTCTCAGGCCGGTGATGGTGTGGATGTCGAAGTAGAATATTCCTCTTTCGTTCAAGTGCCGATAGGCTTGGCTGAACGTTTTCCTGACTTCTTCTTCGGAGAGAAGATGATTGAGGGAATCCAGGTTGGAAGTCACCAGGTCATAGGTCCGATTCAAACTGAATTCGGACATGCCGGCCACCTGAAAATCCAAAAGTTCTTTCCGGGGAGACTGCTCGGCTTTTTGTCGAGCCAGGGCGATCATCTCCTCCGAAAGGTCGAGGCCCGTTCCGGCGATGCCCTGCTCCGCCAGCCTGAGAAGAAAGGTGCCCGTTCCGCACCCCAGGTCCAGCACTCGCTGGACAACAATCTGACGGGCTTTCATGTATTCCAAGATAATGGGCGTGAAGTCGCTAAGGGGAATATGATCATAAAATTTTGAAAACTTGGCATACATGATGATGTGATGACCGAAGTCTGTTCAGGCCGCCCCCAGTGTAAAGAAAGAAAAAAGGGCTGTCAACTCAAGCACAGAGAACGGACCCGCCTCAGCGAACAGCGGAGGGCGTCCCCCTGGAATCGAGCGCGGGCCACAGGGGGCTGACCACAAAGGAAGATAGAACGGTCTTCAGGAGGTCCAGGGCGCGGCCGCCTTCAGACTGGATGAGCCAGACATCCACGCCGTTGAGAATCGCAACGGCCGCCTTCTTCTCCGTTTTGACCAGCGGGCAGCTCTTCCCCAGAACTTTGATATGCGCCCGGGCTCCTCCCGGCACAAGGTCTTCCAAAAGGCGGAAAGCCGCAGCTTCAGGCTCCTTCCCCGGCCGCCATTGATCCTGGAACACTTGAATGATCTCGCCCCGGGGGCCCTTCAGGGACAACAGCATCCGGTCCGGCCAGATCTTGTCCAGTTCGGCGAAGACGAACCCGGCGGGCTGGCGGAGGCGCAACCCCAGGCCGGCGTTGACATACCGGTCGGCCAAGACGATCGACAGAGGAGCGCGGGGGTCCACCTCCATCTTTTTTCCATTCAAGGTATAGTCCAGAATGCTCACCTTGAGGTTTCCGAAAAGACTCTGGCCGCCGCCCAGCAGCTCGCCCAGCCCCTCGTTCAACGAGGAACGGGATAAGGAAAAGCGGGCCGCATCGGCGATTCCCGGGCCGACGACCGCAGCGTCAAGGGGCAGCCACAGGCCGTCGATAAAGGCCTCCACCCAGGCATGGCCGCCCCAGATGCCGTTGAGGTAGACATAGCCCATCAAGAACCGGGAGGGGAGGCCCGCCGCCCGGAGCATAGCCGCCAGAAGGATGGCGTACTCGGCGCAGGTCCCTTTCAAATTGCGGATGATCTCGGAGGAGGGCGCAAAAGCGAGCCCCGGGTCGAACTGCATGTGGCCGCTGACCCAGTCCCTGAGGAGCAAGGCCCGCCGCAGCGAGCCGCCCTCGCCGGCCAGGATATCGCCGACGGTCTTCTGCAACAGCGCATCGTCCGTGTTCAAATACTGGTTGGGTTGGACCAGCTCGCTCAAGAGCCGGCGGTCCTGGGCCGGGGCCGCAGGCTGGTCCGCCGCCCGTCCGCCGGAAAAGCCGCGCGGCCGTTTAATTCTGAGCGTCAGCTTCTCGCCGGCTTTTTCCAAAACGGTCTGACCCGGGCCGTCGAAGGCCGGCCAGTCGAGGCCGGCGGAGGCGGATTTCTTTTCCAGCCGGAGCGTCATTGATTCGACCTGCCTGGCCTGGGGAAGGCGGATGTTGGACTTGATCAGGGTGTCCCGGAACTGCTCATTGGAAAGTTCTCCGGCCTGGGACAAGTCCAGAGCATCTTCCTTGGTCGTCAGCCGGATGACCAGATCTCCGAAAGGAGAGGTATCGGAGGAGCGGAGGGTTCTTCCCTGCCGGTCGAGCCAGAGCGTTCTCTTCTGGGGAAAGGCTGAATAGGATTCCTCGACCCGCAGGGCTTCCTTGGCCGGGCCGCTTCCAGGAAGCTGCTCCACGGCGATCAAGGTTTGAGTGGCCAGCACCAGCTGCGAAAGCTCGGGCAGAAAAGATTGAAAAGTGACGGAATCCCCCGGCTTCCGGAGCGCCCTCTGGGAGGCCAGACGCATCCCCTCCGGGCCCAACAGCTCGCCGGAAAACGGAACTTTTCTCTCCTGGAGGCTGCCGCCGGATGAGGTTCGGATCACAACCTGGCCGTCCTCGATCCGGGCTTCCGTCTTGATCGGCTGGGCGGAATATTTGAGCTCCGAACCGACTTCAACCAGAAGGCCGCTCTCCGTCTCAAAATATTCGGCGCTGGAAAGCATCTCCACCCGACTTCCCAGGCGATTCAATACGATCTTTGTTTCCGACACGGTGCGGAATTGGGGCCGGCCTCCCCTTTCCGTCTGTTCCGTGTTCTGGAACATATAGCCGGCTTTCTGACCCCCGAGTTGGACCGAATACCATTCTTCGGCGGCCAGACCGGCCGAGGCGATCGGCCAAAAGATAAATAGAATCAGCCCGACGAGCCACAGGGGACGTACTTGTTTCAATTGACGCCCAGCCAGTCTCCGCCGGGGGCAGCCGCCAGAGCAAGGCCTCCCCCCACCGCTCCGATACCCAATACGAAAAGACAAAACAATAATACAAAGAGGAAAAAAGGCCGGCGCGGCCTGGAGGGTGCGGTCATGATCCTTCTCTGTTTCTCTGGCCGACAGGGTTCGGCTTGATCCCTTCCGGCGGTCGATCTTGCCTTAAGCTGGAAAATCCTCTCCAGGTGATGAGCGGCAGCGGCTTTCCGGTCAGGTCTTGATCAAATAGCACCATGATCTTCTCCACTTCCGCCGTTTGGGCTGCGGGATTTTTCATTTCAAATTCAATATTGCGGCCCAGGGCACTCGACACACCCCGCCCCTCCCAGAAAGGTTCGAAATGGGACAGGCCGTTCTTCATAAAATATCGGCAGCGTATCGGCCTGGGAGCATAAGGCTGAGATGGAACGAGGATCCTCGCATCCAAAAAATAGTATCTTTTGTGAGGAGTCGTCAGGTTTATAATGATCCGATCTCCCTGGACGATCATATCCCGAGAGGAGAATTTTGTCGCGCTTTTTTCCCAGTGCTTGAATTCCTCGGCCCGGAAGGCCGCCGCCTTGACCAGGAATTCGCCGCCTTTGGGCAAAGCCAGTCCGCCTTTGATAAAAAAACATGTCACCAAAACCAGAATCAGGGGCATGACCAGCCTGCGGAGCCGGCGGTGCTCCTCGAAGAAAATAGAGGCGCCCAGGATCAGGCCCGGCAGGAGGGGATAGAACACCCTCGTTTCATCAAGATTGCCAACGACCGCGCCCGCCAGAAAGCAAAAGGGCGTGGTGGCCACCAGGAAACGCCGCAGCGCGGCCGGGGTTTTGTTCTTATTAAGGATCAGGGCCAGGTACAGAAATCCGGAAAAGGACAAGAGCCGCCAGACGAGAAACCGGACGGCCCCTCCCTGTTGGCGACTGAAGATGAGGGGAATATTCTTCAACAATTCCAGGTTTCCAGAGAGCTTTTGGGGATGGTCGGCCAAAGAGAAAGAAGCTGCGTCCTGGGGCATAACCAGCATCCGGAGACCGACGGCCAGAAGAACCATACCCGCCAGGCAGGCCAGGGGCGCGAGTTTTTTTTCTTGTCGCAACGCCTGGAGGCCGAGGAAAGGCAGGAATAAGACGGCGCTCTCCCGGTTCAGGAAGGAAAGGCCAAAGACCAGAAGCAGCCACAGCCAGCGGCTTTTCAGCGCCAGGAGCAGCATCAAGGCAAAGGCCAGAATTTCCGGAAAGTCGGTTGGATAACTGTAATCACCCGCGAAGGAGAACAGAGTGGCCCAGGGAAAAAGTAAGGGCAGCAGCGACGACTGGAAGCCCAGGAGCCTCAGGAGGCTCCGGAGTGTGTATAAAATGCCCACGATGGTCAGGCTTCTGAGGAGGAAATGCACCGCGTAGAGATTGAGGGAGAATATCCGGGACAGGAATTGAGCTGTTTCATAGACCAGGATCCGGCCCTGAAACGGGAAATCTGCGATTCCCAAACTGACCCGGAGGATGGACCCGGGAGGATACTCCTTGGTGGTGAGGTGATAGGCCGCGGCCGTCAGCAGGGCGGCCGATACGGCCATCCCGGCGAAAACGGCCTTTTTCTGGAAAAATCGATCGAGCGTCTGCTCGGACCGAAGGGCAAGGGAGGAGAGGCGTGTCCCCAAGTTGCCTTTATGGATCATGATCCTATTTATAATAACGAAATGAGGTAAATCAAGGAATAGGGTGGCGCCTTAGGGAACGTCTCCCTATAATGATAAGAATGGACACCAGACCCCCGACTGCCCGTGCTGATGCCGCGGCGTCGCTGAAGAGAATCCGTCAGCTCCTCGGCCGGGCCATGCTCCGCCAGGCGGATCTGGTCTCCAGGAAACTGGAAGAAATCAGCCGGCAGGAGGCCGGGCGGTTGGACGGCGATCCTCGACGGCTTCTGGAAACCCTGGCCGGCCTGGAAAAAAGGCTCGAGGAATCGGCCCGGGAGCGGCAGACCCGGGCTGCCCGGCGGCCGCCCGTCCGCTTCCCCCCGGAGCTGCCCATCACGGCCAAAGCGCCGGACATCATCCAGGCCATCAAGAACAACCCGGTAGTCATCGTCTCCGGGGAAACCGGCTGCGGCAAGAGCACCCAGATTCCCAAGATGTGCCTGGAGGCCGGAGGCGGCCTGGCCGGTCAGATCGCCTGCACCCAGCCGCGCCGCATCGCCGCGGTAACCATCGCCCATCGTATCGCCGAAGAGCTGGGCGAACGTCTGGGCCGCTCGGTGGGCTACAAGATTCGCTTCGAGGACGAAACGCCGCGCCAGGCCTACATTAAGGTCATGACCGACGGTATGCTCCTGGCCGAGAACCAGACCGACCGCCGATTGGCCGCCTACGACACGCTGATCATCGACGAGGCCCACGAGCGGAACCTGAATATCGATTTCCTGCTGGGCGTCACCCGGACTCTGCTCCGGGTCCGGCCGGAGCTTCGGGTGGTCATCACCTCGGCCACCCTGGACACCGAGAAGTTCGTCCGGGCCTTCGACGGCGCTCCGGTCATCGAGGTCAAGGGCCGCCTTTATCCGGTCGAGGTCTCGTATTGGCCGGCCGATGAGCGGGAAGGCGGCGATGAGCCGGGCTACGTGGAACGGGCCGTGGAGGCCGTGGATTATCTTAAGAAGGAAAAATCGGCCGGCGATATTCTCGTCTTTATGCCCACCGAGCAGGACATCCTGGAGACCTGCCGGCTGCTGGAAGGCCGCCAATATGCCGGCACGACCGTGCTGCCCCTCTACGCCCGCCTGCCCGGTAACCAGCAGGGCCGCGTCTATTCCGTCCGCGGGCCGAAGGTCGTGGTGGCCACCAACGTGGCCGAAACCTCGCTGACCATCCCCGGCATCCGCTGCGTGGTGGACACCGGCCTGGCCCGTCTGGCCCTTTACCAGCCCGGCACGCGCATCTCCAGCCTGCCCATCAGCCCCATCTCCCGCTCCAGCGCCGACCAGCGTAAAGGCCGTTGCGGCCGCCTCCGGGAAGGGCTGTGCTTGAGGCTCTATTCCGAGGAGGACTACGCCTCGCGTCCGCGGTTCACCCCGCCCGAGATCTTCCGCTCCAACCTGGCCGAGGTCATCCTGCGCATGCTCAACCTGCGGCTGGGCGATCCCCTCGATTTTCCCTTTGTGGATGTTCCGAGCGCCAGGCTGGTCAAAGACGGCTACGAAACGCTCTTTGAGCTGGGCGCCACAAGAAAGAGCGGCCCCGACACAGAACTCACGGACAAAGGCCGGGTCATGGCCCGCATGCCGCTCGACCCCCGCATCGGGCGCATGCTGCTCGAAGCGCACCGCGAGGGCTGTCTGAGCCAGGTGGCGGTCATCGCCTCGGCCCTGAGCATCCGCGACCCGAGAGAGCGGCCGCCGGAGAAGGCTTCTCAGGCGGACCGGGCCCAGGCCGTTTTTAAACATCCGGACTCAGACTTCCTGACCATCCTCAACATCTGGAACCGCTTCCACGGCTCCTGGGAGAAGCTGCCCACTCAAAGTCAGAAAAGGCAATTCTGCCGGGAGCATTTTCTCTCCTTCCCGCGGATGCAGGAATGGACCACTCTTCACGGCGAGATCCTGGAAATCCTGGACGAACTCCGACTGGCCGCGCCTCCCCGGAGAGAAGGCCGGCCGCCGGCCGGCACGGCCGAGGTCAGCCCGGCGCTTTATGCCGCCATCCACCGCTCCATCCTGAGCGGATTGCTGTCGAACATCGCCGCCCACAAGGAGAAAAACATCTACACGGCGGCCAAGGGCCGGGAGGCCATGGCCTTCCCTGGATCGACCCTGTTCAACAAGTCCGCCTCCTGGATCATGGCCGCCGAGATGGTTAAGACCGGACGTCTCTATGCCCGAACCAACGCCCGGATCGACTCGGCCTGGATCGAGCCGCTGGCGGCGGCCCTCTGCCGCCGGACATATTCGGAGCCTTACTGGGATAAGGACCGGGGCGAAGTGCGGGCCAAGGAACGGGTCACTCTGTTCGGCCTGGAGATCGTGGCTGACCGCCGTGTCGCTTACGGGCCGGTGAATCCCGAGGAAGCGCATCACATATTTGTCCGGTCCGGCCTGGTCGAGGGAAACGTCAAGAACCCGCCCGAATTCCTGCGCCGAAACCTGGGCCTGGTCAAAAGGTTGGCCGAGATGGAGGACAGGCTCCGCCGCAGAACAATCCTGGTCGATGCAGAGTCTATGGCCGACTTCTATTCAAAGCGTCTGGCCGGGGTATATGACCTGCGCGGGTTCCGGGCCAGGATCGAAGAAAAAGGCGGGGACAATTTCCTACTGATGACCGAAGACGACCTGCTGGTCGAGCGTCCGGACGAGGCGGAGCTTGCCCAATTTCCGGACAGGCTGCCGCTGAGCGGGCGAAGCTTCCAGGCGTCTTACAAGTTCGAGCCGGGGGCCGAAGATGATGGCGTCACTTTGAAAGTCCCTCATGCTCTCCTGACCGAAGTCCCGGCCGAGCGCCTGGAATGGGGCGTCCCGGGTCAGTTCAGGGAAAAAATCATGGCCTTGATCAAGGGGCTGCCCCGGCGCTATCGCAAGTTGCTGGTGCCGACCAGCGAGACCTCGGAGGTCATCATCAAGGAAATGCCCCGGCAGTCCGAACGCTCCCTGTTTGCCGCCCTGGCCGAATTCGTCAAGCGTCGGTTCCGGATGGACATTCCCGCCTCGGAATGGGAGCGAGCCGCCGTCCCCGAACACCTGCGCCTTCGGATCGCCGTCCTCGACCAGGCGGGAAAACCGGTCCTGGCCGGACGCGACTTCCAAGCCCTGGTCAAAAAATCAGGCGCTCCCCCGCCCGCTTCCAAGGATACGGCCGCTTGGCAGCAAGCCCGGACGAAATGGGAAAGGAGCGGGATTGTCGCTTGGGACTTCGGCCCGCTGCCCGAGCGCGTCGTCGTCGACCCGCTCCTGGCCGCCTATCCGGCCCTTGAGCCGGCCGAGCGGGGAGCGAACATCCGGCTCTTCGATAATCGGGAGGAGGCCATCGCTTCCCATTGCCGAGGCGTGCAGAACCTTCTCCTGGTCAAGTACGCCAAAGACCTCGAATTCATGAAGAGATACCTCCGCCTGTCCGAGGAACTGGTTCCGGCCGCGCTGTTTTTCGGAGGCCAGGCCGCAGTGGAAAAAGCGCTCCACCTGTGCCTTGCCCGGGAGGTTCTGCAAAAGGACATCCGAACCGAGGAGGAATTCAAAGCCGTCGGCGCGGCCGTAGTTCGGACTCTCTTCGCCAAAGGCCATGAGCTGATGAAAGCTGTGGGCCAGACGCTGGAAGCCTTCGGCCGGGCCCGGGCGGCCCTGTCCGCAATGAAAAAAGAGAAGGCCTCGAGCTTGAGCAAGGCCACCCCGAGCAAAACCATCCAGGCATTCAGCGAAGAAATTGAGGCCGAACTGGCCCGGCTGGTCCGCAAGGATTTCCTGGAGAGGTACGGGTTCGAGCGTCTTATCCATCTCCCCCGCTATCTCAAAGCTTTGGAGCTCAGGCTGGAGCGGGCCAAGCAGGGGCTGGAGAAAGACCGCCACAAAGCGGCCCAGTCGGAAGTCTTCGTCAAAGCCCTCGAAAAGCTGGAGGCCTTAAAAGAGAATGCTCCGGCTAAAATATCCCCGGCCAAGCGGACCGCCGTCGAAGAGTTCCGCTGGCTGGTGGAGGAGTTTAAGGTCTCGCTTTTCGCCCCCGAGCTTCGGACCGCCCTCCCCGTCTCGGCCAAGCGCCTGGAGGCTAAGCTGAAGGAAATTGTCGACCTTCAGTCGTGAGTTTTCCGGAGCATAAGAAAGCGCACCCAGGTCCGTTGGGACAGCCTAAGAAATGCACCGCCGACGGCAAGCCGGCGGTCCGGCCGGGAACAAAAGCACCGGCACCTCAGCGGACGCAAGGGGCCGGAGATCGGGTCAGCTGGATGACGGTGGGATCCATAAAGCAGACGGCCACCTCATTTTCCGAAACCATGCTAATAATGGCCTCTCCCGATGAACCGCTCAGAAAGCCATTCAATAAAAAAGTCAGGCCTTTATACACTCCATCCGGAAATTCATAGCCTCCTATGTAGCTCCCGTTGCGCTCCAGGAGGAAAGGAACTCCTTCGTTTAGGTCAAAGTCAACTCGATAATTATAGGTTTCGTGTGTCTTTTTATCGGTGCAATAAATCCAGCCCGTATAGCTGACCATGTCGATCTGGTTTCCGGTGACACAAAACTTGATGACTTGGGAATAGGCATCCATCCCCACCCACAGCCCGCCCTGGATTCTTAGCGGCTCATTGGGAATCACCTGTGGACCGATGCCCAACAGGGCGCCCAGTTTTTGCCGGTAGTCCGCGGGAGTCATGAGGCCGGCCCGGCGCCTGCGTCCCAGTTCACGGATGATTTGGCTGCGCGTCCGGTTGCGGCTTGACCAGGAATCCGCCGCCGGAGGAGAGCCCCTTTGGCCGACCGATTTGCCTTGTTCGGCGTGGAAGGTCTCATGATCGCCCGTCCTGAGCCGGCCCGAGGCGGCCGGGTCGGCCGGCCAAATGGTTTTGTGTCCTTCCGGTATTAAGCTATACACATAGCCCGAACGCTCCCCCGTTTGGGAATCTGTCACTTCTCCTATAACGCCCACTTCTCCCCAGAAAACAGTAACGGCGCCTTCCACAGGCCAATTGACCCTGGTCCGGAATTCCGTTCCGATGGCCGTGGCCGTATAAAAGCGCGTCCGAACGGCGTAGCCCGCTCCCTCGCGGGGTTCGACATAATGCCAGGCCTGGCCTGACTGCTGGCCGACCAGGGTGCCGTTCTCATACATCCCCAATTGGACTTCCGTGTTGGCGTCCAGGGAGAGGATCGAGTTATCGGGCAGCAGGATGTCCGCCTGGCCGCCGGCCGTCTTCAAGAATGAGCCGCTGGTCAAGGATTGGGAGCCGGGGGCCATGTCCCGGTACTGTGTTTCGTTCCGGCCGTGAACCTTGAGGACGCCGCGCGCGGCGAACACCTCCACGGTCTGGACAGGGTCATCGCCTGAATTTCCCGCAAGCGGCGGGGTTGAATCAGAAACGCTGACGGCCACGCTCAAACTCACCATAAAAACAGCCAGCCCCAATACTCGGATTATTTTCATGCCCCTCCTCCCTGGTCAATATATTCGGGTTGATTCCGAAAAGCAATGTCAAGGTGCTGTGGCCCAGATTCCACGTTCCCTAGCTCGCTCGAGTCTTCCTTGCTTTGTGCTGGCCATGAAATTCCAGGCCCGAGCCAGGCCATCCAAGCCTTCAGCGCGGAGATCGAGGCCGAGCTCAACCAGCTCGCGCCCAAAGATTTCCTGGAAAGGTACGGCCTGGAGCGGCTGGGCCATATCCCACGCTATCTTAAGGCCTTGGAGCTGCGACTGGAGCGGGCCAAGCAGGGGCTGGAAAAGGACCATCACAAGGCGGCTCAGGTTGAACCCTACGTCCGAACCCTGGAGAAACTGGAGGCAAGCGGCGAGAAAGGGACGCCGGCCAAGAAGGCGGCCATCGAGGAGTTCCGCTGTCTGGTCGAGGAATTTAAGGTCTCGCTCTTCGCCCCGGAGCTGCGGACCGCGGTCCCGGTCTCGGCCAAGCGCCTGGAAACGAAGTTGAAAGAGATCGCCAACATGACCTAGCTGGCCGATCCGAGGCCGCTAGGCAACACGACCGCTCAGCGCGGGCAGGGAGGGGGCATACGATGGACATCCTCGCCGGACGGCTGCGGATAGCCAGCCCACACCTCCCGGGACGAGCCTGATTCGGCTAATAAATGCAGCCGTGTGGGTCGACGAGATGGATGTCGACTTTCGTCGCGGCGCCATAATATAGGGCCACGTCGGTTTCTGAAGTGATATGAACAAAGAGCTTTCCTGTTGTGGCACCAAAATAGCCCCTTAGCCTGACAGTCGCCCCGGCCCACAAAGGGTCCCGGCTGGCCGGAACCGTGTATTCCCCCTGAATTCGTCCTCTGTCATCAATGTCAAAAATCGGAAACGGGCCGATGCTAAAACCGACATTATGCTCGAATTGTTCGTGAGTTTGCTTATCCCAGCCCACCCAGTAATCCGCAATATTCAAATCATAAACATGCTGATCGTGTCCGACACAGATCTTAATAATAAAAAGCTTGTCCTTGCTCATCCCAATCCATAAACTGCCGGGGGGGATCAAGATTTGGGGAAGCTCCATGCCGTAACCTACCTGCAGCAGGGCAATCAATTTGGTTAAATATTCCTGCCGCGTGAGTTGTTTGGCTCGGCGCAGTCGTCTCAAGGCCTGGTAGTTGGCGCTCAGATTGCGAGTGTCAACCATCCAAGGGTCCGCCGGGCGGGGCGTTTTACGGCCCACGGCCGCGCCGGGGACAGGCCCCCGCCGGTAAACGGCATAATCATCCTTGTTAAGACCTTCCGGTGGGTCGGAAGCCAAGTGCAGGGGAGGAAAATTCACTATCTTTTCACCTTCGGATATTAAAACATCATGAGTCGGATAAGGATAGGGGTGATAGTTTTCATCAAATGTATAGGGCTCGGCAACGACATGTCCCCATTCGACAAACACCTCGGTCTCGTCTGCGTAGAGCACGCGTGTCGCGAAATCCGCGCCCTGGTCAATAAACAAGCAGAGGGGCGTCCAGACGGCGTAGAACTTGCCCTCCTGGGGTTCTACCAAATGCGCCGCCCTTCCCGAGAACAGGGCAATGATGGTGCCATTGTCATACATTCCCACTTGGACTTCCGTGTTCGGGCCCAGGGACAGGACGGAATCGCCCGGCAGCACGATTTCGGCCGTTCCGTTGGCCGTCTTGAGATACGAGCCGGAAGCCAGGGATTGCGTGCCGGGATTCAAGTTCCTGTACTGGGTCTCGCGGCGCGCATGGAATTTCACCGCCCCGCCATTGGCGACAATTTCAACAGTCCGGACAGGATCCTCAGCCGGATTATCCGCGACTTGGGGCACGGCGGCGACAATCAAAAGGGCTGCTCCGATGAGGGCCATTCGCCATCCCGAATCTCTTAAACATTTGGTCTTCATCTTGCCTCCTTTATGGCTTGAAACATATCGCTACCGTTAAAACGGCCAGGGACTTAAAGTTTCAGAGAGAAGCGATACCGGTAGCCCAGGTCCTTTTCCTGGAAGCCCAAAGCCCGGATGACGCTGAGCTCCTGAGCGTTCCACTTGGCGATACAGGCGTAGACCTCCTTATAGCCCTGCTCCCGGGCGTGCTTCAGGGCCGCCAGATGAAGCTTTTTTGAAATCCCCCGACGCCGGCAGGGTTTGGAGACGAAGGTGATGTGGAAATAGAACTCGGCCGGCTTCCAGGCTTTGGAGGCTGGGAGGACATCATACATGTTGTCCACCTCCGGAGCGCCCAGCACCGGCCAGCCCATAAGGTAGCCCACCACTTTATCCCCCTCCAGGGCGACAAACGTTTTAAACTTGTTGCCCGGCTTCAGATAGCGATTCTGATATTCGGGACCGCCGGGCTTGATGCTGACATCGGAGAATTTCTCTTTCATCTCGGCCTCCAGCTCCTGGACCAGGGCCAGCACGCCCTTCAGGTCCTGGGGACAATAATCGCGGATGACGACGATGGCGGCATTCATTGACATCCTGAATCTCTCAACCCATATTATAGCCGAAATCAACCGGTTTCTATTCTCCAACAGGAGGCGTGGAATCGCCGGATTCGCGCTTTAACGAATCTAGCGGTCAGATGCATGAAGATGGCGGGCTTTGGGGATACTAAAGCAACATTTCCTCTTCCAGGGGGAAGAATTCGGCGATGGTTTTGAAATCGGCGTCCAGGTGCAAGATCCTGGCCTTTTTATAAGCGGCGGCGGCGATAATCACATCCGTAGTGGGGAGGATCTTCCCCTTTCTGTCCATCTCGTAGCCCCATCGTGCCGCCCTCCTCATCACCTCCTCATCCAGGGGAATCAGGGGCAGTGAAAAAAAAGATTCGCAGATTTCGTTAAAATCTTTTTCGTTCTTAATGCCCCTCAATACTTCAACCTGAATGATCCCGCAAGTCATAATGTTTCCCCAGCGGAGAAGCTCTTTGACTCTGGCCTTAGCTTGTTTCGCCCCCCCCGGCCTGAAATACTCAATCCAGACCGAGCTGTCAACGAGGAACATCTTTTTTCCTTCTCTTTAGGAATTCGTCCAGGCCGAGGGAGAACTCAACCTTCCCTTCAAGCTCTAT
>Ga0315294_10001413_pt1 | contig 26056 bp, 20 predicted proteins | sample YL17G13_40_MG_FD_203626 | JGI IMG/M metagenome (GOLD analysis project Ga0315294, IMG submission 203626) | Sediment microbial communities from Yellowstone Lake, YNP, Wyoming, USA - YL17G13_40 | ecosystem: Environmental > Aquatic > Freshwater > Lake > Sediment | place: USA: Wyoming | collected... | reverse complement strand
CCGTTTTGGCAGTTCCCTCGCTTCTCGCCCGTCGCGCCTGCCTTTGGCCTGCCTCCCTCTGCGTGCTCTGCGGTCTCCGCGGTGAAGGCCGTTCGTTGTTGCCGTTGTCACTCCGCACTCCGCACTCGTAACTCCTGTTCCCGCCGTACTTTACGGCCGCAGGTGTCCCCAGGTTTCCGGCACCCCGTTTTCCGCTCCCTGTTCCCCGCTTTTGGGAGTTATGCACAACGGCGTATGGCCATCCGTCCATGTCACAAACCATCAAATTCGGGTCAAAATCGATCAAAAAGGCGACGTTTTCCGTCAAAAAGGGATCAAAAAGGCGCGCATTTCGTCATGCCCATCTTAACATTTTGGGTGGTCACCCCCTCTGGCGCTAGCGCCAGGGCCGTTTTGGGGTGCCGCAAGGGCTTTTTCGGGGGGTATTTCGGTCCAAAAAGGGCGTGTGCAAAAGTTATCCACAAAATGTGGAAAACTCTAGCACCGCCCGGCCCCAGGGAACGGCCAACGGCCCGCGGGCCGGGCGCCGCACCGAATCGCAGTCCAGCGCCGTCGCGCCAGGCATCCGTGTCGGGTGAGCGGCTTATCTAACCGCAAAGAGCGCAAAGAACGCTTTGAGTGAATCGACCGGGCATTCGCGTGCGGGCCAGACCGACTCCTAAAAAGAGAAGACCGGCGAAAAACGGCTCGCGGCACCGGAATCCCTTTGTTCAACCCGTCTTACCTTTGCGTTCTTTGCGCTCTTTGCGGTTAAGAACGCCTGCCGCCCCTCGCGCCCGGGCCTCAGATGGAGTAATCCGCGACGAAGATTTTCACCTGCCGCAGGGTCACGAAGATGCGGCTGCCGGGGGCGAGCGCCAGGGCCCGGTACGGCTCCGGCCGTCCCCTTATCCCTTGATGCCGGTCATCGCGATGCCGCGGATGAAGGTCTTCATCGCCGCAAAGAAGAGAATAATCAGGGGGAGGCTGAAAACGGTCGAGGCCGCCATCAGCAGGTGCCACGGCGTCCCGCCGTGCTCCGACTGGAACGCCTGGAGCGACAGGCTCAGCGTGAATTGCGACGGGTGCCGCAGGTAGATCAGCGGGCCCATGAAGTCCTTCCACGTGCCCAGGAACGTGAACAGCGCCACCATGGCGATCGCCGGCCGCGACAGGGGCACCACCACGTGCCAGAGGATCTCGAGTTCCGTGCAGCCGTCGATCCGCGCGGCATCCAGCAGGTCCCGCGGCAGCCCAAGGAAAAACTGGCGCAGCAGGAAGATGAAGAACGCCGAGCCGAACCACGACGTCACCCACAGGGGCTTGAACGTGCCCACCCAGCCGAACTCGCGATACAGGAGGAACACGGGGATCATCGTCACCGCGAACGGGATCATCATCGTGGCCACCGTCAGGGCAAAGAGGGCGCCCCTGCCCCGGAACTCCAGGAACGCAAAGCCGTAGGCCACGAGCACCGACGATGTGGCCGCCCCGGCCACGCACATCACGCACAGAAAGAGCGTGTTCAGGAGGCACCGCGTAAAGCCGATCCGCGCCAGGGCCACCGGGTAGTTCTGCGGGATGATGCGGACGGTCTGCTCGATTTGGCTCATGGGCAGGACGTCCCAGGCCCGCGAGACGTCGCCGCCGGCCGAGCCGGCCTCCTTGGTGTCGGTGTCCTCGGGCCGCCACTCGCGGACCAGCCACAGGGGGTCGGGCGCCGGCGCGGCGCCCGCCTTGGCGGGGGGCAGAGGCGGGGCCGGCCGGATCTCGCGGACCGGGTCGGCAGGCGCCTTGCGGCCGGACTGGAGCGTCAGGATGCCGCCGGCCGGGTCGTAGCGGTTCTTCTCGTCGGCCAGGACCTTCATCGAGGTCGTGACCGGGGCGTTCATGCGGGCCTTTTCCTGGTTGCTGAAGACGTCGGCCTTCTTCCACGTGTCGGGGCCGAACGTGAGCCAGAGTTCGCCCGCGCTGAACGGCTCCCTCGGGCGGACGATGTAAAACCGCGCCTGGGCGGACGGCGCGACCTCGCGCTCCAGGACGACCTCATACGCCTGCCCGTCGATGACGGCCTTGTGCCCCCTGCCGACGAAGACGTCGGAGACCGACTCGGGGTACCTCATGGTCTCGCCGAGGGGCTTGAGGCTTGTGGCGGCCATCCACACCAGGGGCAGCAGGAAGAAGAAGGCCCCCGTGACGAGGATCGCGTGGATGATGCCCCGCAGGTACCACGGAGACCGTTTCTCGTTTTCGCCGGCCATAAAGCCCCTGCCGCAGCCCGGTCGCCAGACTGATTGGCGACCGGCTCACTGTTGCCCCCTACCGCCCCGCGTAGTACACGTGGCGCCGCGAGAGCCGGAACGCCAGGACCGTCAGCAGCACGATCATGATGAACAGCACCCACGCCACGGCCGACCCGTAGCCCACGCGCTGGTACTGGAACGCCTGGTCATACACGAACAGGGCCAGGAAGTACGTCCGGTCCTCCGGCTGGCCGCCGTTCGTCATGATGTACGGCTCGGTGAAGATCTGGAAGGTGCCGATGATCGCCATGACCACGTTGAAGAGGATGACGGGCGAGACCATCGGCAGCGTGATCTGCCAGGTTTTCTGGAGCCAGCCCGCGCCGTCGATGTCGGCGGCCTCGTAGAGTTCGGCGGGCACGTCCTGGAGTTTGGCCAGGTAGATGATGGCCATCTGGCCCACGCTCCACATGCCCATGATGATCAGGCCCCACAGGGCCCACGAGGGCGCAAACGGAATGGCCGACGGCAGCGGCGACTTGTCCGCCAGCCACCCGGGGGAGTGCAGTTTGGCCATGTCGCGCGGCATGAGCCAGTGAAGCGAGGCGTTGACCAGCGGCACGAGGGCCAGCACCAGCAGCACGATCGCGCAGGTCAGGAGGAACTGCCGCAGCGCCGCGTCGCGGCGCAGAATCGCCGGCACGCGCGGCCCCGCCACCAGCGCCAAGAGGAGCGGCGCCGCCAGGAGCATCAGGGCCGCAGGCCTCAGGAAGGCCGACCCCGCCGAGGCCGCGTCCAGGTCGAAGAACACGTTCGACCAGCCGTCCAGCACGCCGATGACCTGCGCCAGCACGATGTTCAGCAGGCCGTACTCCGGGTTCAGGATCCACCGCCACAAGAGCGCCACCACGACCGTGGGCACCAGGAGAGGCAGGTAAAAGATGATGCGGTAGAACGCCTGGCCGCCGACGCGGGCGTTCAGGAACATCGCCAGCGTCATGGCCAGGACCACGCCGATGGGGATGCCCACGGCCGCAAAGATCATCGTCACGCCCAGCGACGTGCGGAACCGCCCGTCGCCCAACAGTTCCGCGTAGTTGTCCATGCCGATGAACACAGGCGACTTCAGCGGCGGGTAGTCGCAGAATGAAAAGTAAAGGGCCGCCAGAAACGGGAACCCGATGAACAGGCACAGCGCCACCAGCCACGGCGAGACGAACACGTACGGGGTGGCGCGCCGCGCGCGGGTGCCCATCAGTCGGCCCTCCGCGGCTGGAGCCGCTCGCGAGCCAGTCTCTGGTCCAGTTTCTGCTGCATGTCTTCGCGCACCGCGCGGAGCGTCCGCTCGACCTCGGCCCGGCAGAGTTCCTCGATCCGGGCCTGTCGCGCCTCGCCCGTCAGGCCCGCCAGTTCAGCCGCGCACACCCGTTCGACTTCCCAGCCCCAGATGTGCTCGAACGCGCGCTTCATCCGGTCGCGGTATTCCTGCCAGATGAGCGTGTTGGGAATGATGAACGAGTGCGGGGCCACCGCCAGGTCCTCGAAGACCTTCAGTTCCGGGTTCGGGTGGCCCTGGTGGAACCACGGGGGCGGATTCTTCAGGGCGAGGTTCTTGCCCTGGAGCCGCGACAGGATCGCCATGCCCTCCTTCTGCACCCAGCAGACGAACGCCCACGCCTCTTTGGGGTGCGGGCAGTCGGTGGGGATCGCGATGACGTCCATCTCCATCAGCGATCGCGGCCCCGGCACGCCCTCGGCGCACGGGAACGGCGCCACCCCGAACGCCATCTGCGGCCGGTGGCGACGGATGAACATCGGGAACCACACGCCCTGCATCTCCATCGAGACCTTGCCCTCGATGAAGGCGTTGAAGGGCGAATCGAACGTGCCGAACCCGCTGCGGAACTGGAGGAGTTTGTCCCGGCCGTACCGTTCGGCGTAGCGCTTGGTCCAGGCGAACCCGCGGACGTTCTCGGGTTCGTCCGTCGTGATCTTGCCGGTCTCGGGATCGATGAGTTTCCCGCCGAAGAAGCAGCCCCAGGCGTGGTCGTACCAGCCGGGCTCGCTCGGCAGAAACCCCATGATGCGGGGGCTGCCGTCGGGCTTGAACTCGTTCAGGATATCGGCGTAGCGGTCGAGTTCCTCGAGGGTCCGCGGCGCGCGGTCGGGGTCCAGGCCCGCCTCACGCAGTTGTCGCGCCTTGTTGCGGAAGTGCTCCTTGTTGTAGAAGAGCGCTATCGTCACGACGGCCGTGGGCAGCGCGTAGGTCTTGCCGCGGAACTGGCCCATCTTCAGGTAATTCTCGATGTACAGGTCCGCCATCAGGCCCGACTGGCGCATCAGGTCGTCCAGCGGCATGAGGGCCCCGCCGTCGGCAAACGGCACGACGTTGAAGTTGTAGAGGCCGAGGACGTCCGGTGGGTCGCGACCGATGGCCGCCAGCATCGCCTTGCGGTACACCTCGCTCGTGCGCAGGTAGTGGACGAAGATCTTGTCCTGGCTCCGGTTGAAGGCGTTGACCATCTCCTGGCAGGCATCGGCCTCGAAACTCCCCCACTTCTCCCAGTAGGCGATGTGGATGCGCGTGTCCCAGGTATCCTTGAACTCGGCGTGGCGGACGGGGTCGAAGTCCTCCAGGGCGGGCCGCGGCTCGAAGTACGCGATGAGGATCACCGCAAGCGCCACTGCCGCCAGGCCGAAATGGACCGCGCGCATAACGCTTCCCCATCCGAGGAACTTTTCGTGGCGCGGGTCATAGTAGATGCCCCTGCCTGCCGCGTCAACAACCCACTTGGCCCCGTCGCGGCAGTTCCGGGTCCAGGCTTCGGGTCTCTTGAGATTTCAGGGTCGAGGCACAAGGTTGCGGGCGTCAGGTCTCAGGCCTCGCCGCTTGGCCGTCCGTTTGTGGATAACTTTTGCGCACGGCTTTTCGCACACCGAAAACCCGTTTTTTTGCCCTTGCGAAATGCAAAAACGGCCCTGGCGCTAGCGCCAGCCGAGTATACACCCTAAGACTCTAACTCTTCATGCCTTCCAAATTGACTTCGAGTCGTTTGTTCTCTTTGATGAGGTCGCCCATCTTGAGGAAGCAGCCTCGGGCGGCGGCTTCGCGGCCGAGGATGGCCGTCAGTGTGCCGTCGACGGCACGTTGGGCCGAAAGGTTTTCATGATGCCCTTCCACGATGTTCTGGTAAAACGCGGCAATGTTCTTGACGGCGCCTTCCGTGAAGATGTCGCCGCTTGCGCCCGAGTAGTGTTTGGCACCGCCGCGGACATAGTTCTTGCCGCCGTACTGCAGGTGGGCCGTGGCCTGCATGCCGCAGAGGCTGGCCGAGAGGGTGGTGATGTCGATGTTGTTGTTGATGCTTTGCGTAACGTGGGTCCAGAGGGTGCCGTCATTCATTTCGTAGATCACGGCCGCGGCGTCGGTGCGGTCGCCGTGCGGCTCGGGCCGGCAGACGCGCGAACGTCCGCAGGCGCTGACGGGCCGTCGGCCCAGGGTCCACACGATGCCGTCGATGATGTGGATATCGTAGGAGACGATCGTGTCGCCGCTCAATGCGGTGTCGGAGAGCCAGATTTCGTCGCGGAGCCGGCTTTCGATGTTCTTGCCCAACGGCGGATCGGGCCATGCCTGCCAGGCGATGCCGAAGGACGCGATGTGGGCCAGTTTTCCCAGCCCGCCTTCGCGCACGCGGGTCGCCACCTCGATGCAGACCGGATCGTGCGGCAACTGATAGTCGACGAGGAAGCATCGCTGTTTCTGCGTGGCTTGTTTGGCGGCCGCTCCGATGATCAGGCAGCCCGGCACATCGACGGCAATCGGCTTGGCCATGTAAACGTGCAACCCCGCTTCGACCGCGGCCTTGGCCTGTTCGGGATAGAAGTAGGGCACGTCCTCGATGAGGACCGCCTCGACACCGCTGTCGATGAGTTTCTTATAGCCCGACAGTCCGCTGAATTGGCGTGTCTTGGCGACACCGAATTTGGCGCCGGCCGCCTCGGCGACTTCCGGGAAGTAGTCGGCCAGGGCGTGGAGTTCGTAGCCGCCGTGCTTCATGAAGAGCGGCATCAGCCAGTGGCCCCGGCCGCCGCAGCCGACCAACCCGAGTTTGATTTTGCGGCCCGCCGCTACCGGCCTCGAAGCGCCGGCGGCCAGGACATTCACGCCTCCGAGCATCGACGCCGAAGCCGCCATGGCGGCGGCGCTGCCGAGGAGTCCGCGTCGAGAAATCGTCGGTTCTTTTTGGTCTGGTGCGCTCATGGCATTGATCCTAGCCGGGATTTTCCAGATAACCCTGCCCACGACCGCCGTGGGCCTCTGACCTTGGATTGTCTCTCGTTGCCCTGATCCTGCAAGCCTTTTCTCGCCTCCAAGCGGGCTGGAAAACAATGAGACCACACGGGAGGGGCTGGCCGCCGTGCGCGCCTCCCTGGCTGGGCGCCGCCGGCCACGGCACGGCCCGTACCCGTGCCAGGGTGGCGACCGCGGCCTACGCACGTGTTTAGCGTTGTTCCCTCTCCCCTTGCGGGAGAGGGTGGCCGAAGGCCGGGTGAGGGGTCCAGCGGCGCGCGGCCCCCTCACCCCCACCCCCTCTCCCACGGCGGGGAGAGGGGTGAACAGCAGCCGCGCTAAACACACCTCGGCCTACAAGGCCGAGGCTAGACCCTGCCGCCACCATTTTTGCATTGACGCCATCGACCGCGCGGCATAATTTGGAGTTGTCGAGGCCCCGCCACAGGCGGGCGGCCCGCACCCCGGGTCCCTGCCGGAAAGAGGGGCCGAAAGAGAGAAGCGTTCCTAATAACCGGACGCAACCGAAACAACAGCGGGGAAGCCATAATGCTGCTGGAAGGAGAATGTCCATGGCCATGGTAGGTAGACATATCGTATACAGCTCCTGCGGTGTGGCTGTTCCACTGTGCATGGTGTTGCTGGCGACGCTAGCAGAATGCGCCGCGCCGCGGCCAGAGGCAATGGTACAGCGGGACGCCAGCGGAGAGGTTGGAGTAGCTATTGTTGTTCTTGACCTAAAAGACCTCTTCATCGTCGGAACAGAATATAGTGAGCGTGCCCGCTTCGGCAATACGGGTCCGGGCTGGGTGGTACGTAGTAGTCAGGGAATGATAGTAAATGAAAAGACATGGCTTTTTAGCGTCCATTGCGAGGATGGCAAAGTAAAGGTGACTGGCGGGCTACGCCCTTTAGCGGATGAGGGAGGCAGAAAGGGGGAAATGGGTCCCTGTATTGTTGAGAACTCCGTGGTTTTCAAGTGCGAGGTAGGATCTGGAGGCGTTTTTGTGATACCACCAGAAGGCACGCCGCGTCTAGCGGTGCAGTGTTTCGTGATTCCGAACCTTGAACCTGTCAGGCAAAAGTTGTCGAAGCTGCTTGGCTATTCAGTCGAATGGGTCCCATTGGACTATCATTTTGTGGTTCCGGGGAAAGCATCCCCCTGACGCGCATGACTTAGTCCCGGGGCCATGATACTTATCTCTTGCCGGCCCAGGTCCGGCGCGGCGGCCGGCCGGCCGCCGCGCGCCTACTTCGCCCCGGCCACGAGCAGGGTCACCGCCCAGACGCCCGTGCGGGCGGTGATGAAGAGGGTCCGGAAGTCCGGGCCGCCGAAGCACAGGTTGGCCGCAGCCTGGGGCGTGCGGACCTTGCCGAGGAGATTGCCTTCGGGGCTGAAGACCTGGACGCCGTCGCCGGCGGATGAGAACAGGCGGCCGCCCGTGTCGCAGCGGATGCCGTCGGGGCCGCCGGGCGTGATGGTCACGAACACCTCGCCGCCCTCCAGCGTATTATCGGCCTTCACGCGGAATCGGCGCACGTGGTGCGGCCTGCCCGAGTCGGCGACGTAAAGGACCTTCTCATCGGGCGAGAAGGCCAGGCCGTTGGGCATGTCGAAGTCCTCCGCCACCGCCACGGGCTCCTTGGCGCCTGGGTCCAGGCGATACACGCGGTTCTTCTCCTGCTCTTTCTGCTCGCCCTTGGGGATGCCGTACGGCGGATCGGTGAACCAGACCGTGCCGTCGCTCCGCACGACCACATCGTTGGGCGAACTGAGTTTCTTGCCCTGGTAGGTGGAGCACAGGGTCTCGACCTTGCCGTCCTTGCCGGACCGGACGACGGCGCGGCCGGAGTGCTCGCAACTCACGAGGCGGCCCTGGCGGTCCACCGTGTTGCCGTTGGTGTTGTGCGATGGCTGCCGCCAGGGCTTGAGGCCCTCGCCTTCGGTCCACTTGTAGATGGTGTCGGCCGGGATGTCGCTGAAGAGGAGGCACCTTTCGGCCTCGTACCAGGTGGGGCCTTCGGTGAACTTGAGGTCCTGGGCAATGCGGCGGACCTCGGCATCGGGCGCGACGACGGCCTTGAACGATTCGTCGAGGACCTCAATCCCGGGTTTCGGCGCTTCCTTCTTCGCGGCCGCCCCTTTCTCCCCGGCCGCAACCGGCAGGGCCGCAAGCAACACGGCAACGCCCGCGCATCCGATAAGCCATTGTGTCCGCATGACAGGCCCCTTTCGTGTCTCGCGTGTTTTATAGCGTTTCAAGATTGCGTATCTGCGCGGCGGTTCTCCTGAACCGCCGCGCCGATACACGTGTGCCCAACGCGGCGGGTCAGGAGACCCGCCGCGCGAAGTGGCGTTGTAGTGGTAGCCACCTCCGCCGATACCTTACACAACCCGCTGCCGCGCAGCAACAATGCTTCGGCCGAGGCTGGCCGCGCGGGCTTTCCGCCGGGCACGCGAGCGGGTACTATAGCGGCGTGCAAGAACCGCTCCACAAGCCGGAACTGCTCTCCCCCCCGCGCGCTCGCCGGCCGCGCCCCGCCGCACGACGCCTGGGAAGACCTGGGATTACTGGTTCCTGGCGGCACAACGCGAGGCACCTGGGACTTCGACTGAAAGGATCCCCTGCGTGACAACGACCGACTTCCTGATTCCCGTGCGAAAGATGGCGGCGGAGCGCGGCCGGTTCCGCTGGCCCGCGCGGTGCGTGCTCGCGAGTCCGAGCGCCGCCGACCTCCTGCCGCTGGAGCAACTGGCGCGGGACCTGGGGCGGCTGGGCGTGCGAGCGCGAATCGAGCGCAACGCGCTGGGGCCCGCGTCCGTCCGCATCCGCCGCGAGGCGGCCGTGGCGGGCGCGGAGGCGTACCACCTGGCCGTCTCGCCGGCGGGCATCGAGATTCTCGCCTCGGCCGACGCGGGGGCGTACTACGGCGTGCAGACGCTGCGCGAACTCGTGGCGGCGCACGGCCGCGACCTGCCCGCCTGCCGCATCGACGACGCACCCGACTTTGCCCGGCGCGGCGTGTACCTGGACTGCTCGCGCGGCAAAGTGCCGCGCGCCGCCACGCTCAAGGCCCTGGTCGAGCGCCTGGCGCACTGGAAGGTCAACGAGTTTCAACTCTACGTGGAGAACGTGTTCACGTGGCGGCGGCACCCGGCCATCGGGCGCGGCTACAGCCCCTTCACGCCCGAGGAACTACTGGAGGTGCAGGACCACTGCCGGCGGCACCACGTGCGGCTGGTGGGGTCGCTTGCGAGTTTCGGACACATGGAGAAAATCCTCGCCCTGCCCGCCTACCGCCGCCTGGGCGAGATGCCGGGCTTCCTCGGCTGGCCGGGCGGCACGACGCTCTGCCCCAGCGACCCCGGCGCCATCCGCCTGGTCGAGGAACTGTACGAGGAGTTTCTGCCCCTCTTCGAGGCCGAGGACTTCAACGTCTGCTGCGACGAAACGTGGGAACTGGGCAAGGGCCGCAGCCGGCGCCGGGCCGAACGCATCGGCCTGGGGCGGGTGTACCTGGGGTTCCTCAAGAAGATCCGCCGCCTGTGCCGCAAGCACGGCAAGCGCATGAACGCCTGGGCCGACATCGTCCTGGACCACCCGGAGGTCCTCCGCGACGTGCCGCAAGACATCGTTATGCTTAACTGGGACTACCGGCGCTACGGCACACGCATCCCGCGGACGGGCGAAATCCTGCGCGCGGGCCTCCCGTGCGTGGTCTGCCCGGGCACGAACTCGTGGAACACGCACGGATGCCGGCTGGACCTCGGGATGCGCAACATCCGCCGCTTCGCCCGGGAGGGCCTTGACTGCGGCGTCGAGGGCCTCCTCAACACCGACTGGGGCGACAACGGACACCGCAACCTGCTGGCCGTCAGCCTGCACAACTTCGCCTACGGGGCGGCACACAGTTGGAACCCTCGCGGCGTGCGCGACGAGGGGTTTTCGGAGCGGTTCTGCCGCGATGCGTTCGGCCCGGCAGGCACGGGCATGGCCGAGGCCATCCGCATCCTGGGCGGGTCGCACGAGGCCCTGGGCCTGCCCGACGCCAACGATACGCTCCTCTACAACTCGTTCCTGGGGCCGGTGCGCGAGTTCTTCAATCCCGAGGACCGCCGCGCGAAGGCCCTGGCCGCCCTCAAGCCGGCCGCCCTTGCGAAACACCGTGCGGCCCTGGAGTCGCTGCGGTGGCCCCGCCCGGCCGATGCGCCGGACGCCTTCCTGCGCACAACCTTCGAGGAATTCGCCGCGGCGACCCGCCTGGACATCGTGGCGTGCCTGCGCGCTACGGCCCTCAAGGATTTGGCGGAGGGGCGCCGGCCCCCGGCGGCCGCCCTTCGCCGCCTGGCCGATGCAACAGAGGAATCGGCGCGGCAACTCGCGCGCATCTGGCTCCTGGGGAACAAGCCGTCGCGCCTGCGCGACAACATCTCGGGCATGCGCCGGGCGGCAATCGAGTACCGCCGCCTAGTGTGACAGCGATAGAAAACGATTTGCGCGGCGGGTCTCCTGACCCGCCGCGCAAGAATGCCGGGTAATCGCGCCCGTACGCGGCAACTCGCGCGGCGGCTCAGGAGAGCCGCCGCGCGGAATCTCGGAAGTGGCGCTGTCACACTAGCGCGCCGGTGACCCAATGGCCTTGCGCAGCGACTGGCCGCACGCGGCCAGCAGCGCCCGCGCGGCATCGAAGTCAACCTTGCGGAAGTGCATGAGGATGGCCACCTTGGCCCAGCCGCGCGCGCGCTTCAGGAGCGCCCGGGCCCGCCGGCGCGGCAGGCCAGTCACGTCCATGACGATCCGTTCGGCCCGGTCGCGGAGTTTGGCGTTCGTGGCCCTGAGGTCCACCATGAGGTTATCGTAAACCTTCCCCAGGCGGATCATGGCGGTCGTTGTGAGCGTGTTGAGCACCAGTTTGGTGGCGGTGCCCGCCTTCATCCGCGTCGAGCCGGTCACGATCTCCGGGCCGACCACCGGGTTGATGACGATGTCGGCATCGGCGCAGTCCTTGGCCTCGGGCGCACAGGTGACGAAGACGGTTGCGGCGCCGGCCCGCCGCGCGGCCGACATGGCGCCGCGGACAAACGGCGTCAGTCCGCAGGCCGCGATGCCGACCACCACATCTCGCGGGCCGACGCGCCGGCGCCTGACGGCCGCCGCGCCGTCGGCGGCGTGGTCCTCGGCCCCCTCGACCGAGCGCACCAGGGCCCGCCGGCCGCCCGCGATGATGCCCTGCACCATCGCCGGCGGCGTGCCGTACGTCGGCGGGCACTCCGCCGCATCCAGGACGCCCAGGCGTCCGCTGGTGCCCGCGCCGAGGTAAAAGAGGCGCCCGCCGCGCCGCAGGCGCCGGGCAATCGTCTCGGCCGCGGCCGCAAGGGCGCGGCGCCGGCGCCGCACGGCCGCCGCCACCCGCGCATCCTCGGCGTTGATGATGTCCACGATCTGGAGCGCCGAGCGGCGGTCGATGCCGCGGCTGCGGGCGTTGCGCTTCTCGGTCGTCAGTTTCGAGCGGTCTTTGAGCAAGCGGAACCCCTGTCTGTTTCCGCCCTATCGGTATGCTTCACGGCGGTGCACGATCGTCACAACAAATACCCGCTGGCGCACATCATCTATTTGGTATACGATCCGCCAGTCGCCAACCCGGTAGCGCCAAGACCCGGCATACTTCGCGGAAAGTGGCTTGATATTAGGGTGGACGTGTGGGGTCTCGGAAAGGACCGCCAAACAGCGGCTCAGTTTCCGGGCCAGAGGCGCCTGTGCCCGTTGATGGACGCGCAAGGCTTCGGCGCTGAGATGCACTTCATACATCGCGCCGCACCTTGGCGAATGGAACGGTCTTGCCGGCGGCTATCTGCCTCATCCCGCGGCGGAATGAGGCCTCGAACCCTGGAATTGAAAGAAGTTCTGCCGTTGCGGCGTTCATTTCCCGCTCCTGAAGGAAAGCCAGAAACTCATCCGCCACCTTCAGCCGCTCGGGCGACAATGCCTTGACTCGCCTGGCGACCCGTCTCCTCAATTGAGTTGTCGTCATCTCCAGCCCTCCAGCCGTCTGTTTTCCAGGCGCTTACGGTTACCGCTCATCCAACATCATAACCTGCGGAAAGCGCGAATCAAGCGCGAGCCGCCGGAAACACCCCGGCCTTATTCACCGCTCCCTCGAAGACCCTCCTCAGCCAAAGCCTGCTCAACCGAGGGATCCAAGAGCGCGCATTCGCGGGCAAGCCTGCTGCCACTCTTCGGACCCGCAGGCACGATCTTCCCAAGCACAACGGGCCTGCCCGCCCCCGTGGCCGAAGGCACGTTGTTCGCAGTGCCCTCGACCGCGGCGTAGGCCAGGATGGCGAACGAGACGGCCTCCTTGGCGCGGGCGGGCAGGCCGAACTCGTCCATCGGCGCGACGCGGGCCGGGCGCAGCGCTTCGCGCAGCCAGCGGACCAGCGTGCGGTTCTCCGCCCCGCCGCCGCAGAGGATCACCTCGTCGGGCATCGCCGGCAGGAACCGCCGGTACGCCCCGGCGATGCTGCGGGCCGTGAGCGCCGTCACCGTCGCAACGATGTCGAGCGGCGCAAGGCCGCGCCGGCGCGCCCGCCGCCAGAGGGCATCGGCAAAGGGCGCGCCGAACGTCTCGCGGCCGGTGGACTTCGGCGGGCGTCGCGACAGGTACGGATGGCGCAGGAGTTCCGCCAGCAGCCGCGCGCTGGCGCGGCCGCGGGCCGCCATCCGGCCGCCCGCATCGTAGCGCGCCCGGCCGCGCGTCGCCAGGAACGCCGCGCGGTCGATCACCATGTTGCCGGGGCCGGTGTCGAACGCGAGGACGTCGCGGGCGTCGCCCGCCGCCGGCAGGTACGTGACGTTGGCGATGCCGCCGATGTTCTGGACGGCCCGCGTCCGCCGCCGGTCGCAAAAGAGGACGTAGTCGGCAAACGGCACGAGCGGCGCGCCTTCGCCGCCGGCGGCGATGTCGCGCGGCCGGAAGTCGGCCACCGTCGTGATGCCCGTCCGCTCAGCGATGACCGACGGCTCGCCGATCTGGAGCGTCGAGCGGACCGTGCGCCGCCCGAACCGCCGCCCCTCGGGAAGGTGGCAGACCGTCTGCCCGTGCGACCCGATGAGGTCAATCGAGGCCAGCGGCACGCCGCTTTTTCTTGCCAGGCGCACGACGGCCGCAGCAAAGGCTTCTCCGAGGACGAAGTTCAGGTGGCAGAGGTCGTCCACGCGGGCCTGCGCCGGGTCGAAGAGTTTGAAGATCCGCCGCCGCAGGTCCGGCGGGTGCGGAAACGTCTCGAACGCCACGAGGTGCACGCCGCGCGGACCGATGTCCACGATGGCCGCATCCACGCCGTCGGCCGACGTGCCGGACATGAGGCCCGCCACGCGGAGGCGCCGGCGGCCGAACGGTCGGACAAGCGGAGGGGTCACGCGCCGGGGCCCTCCAGAAGTTTCTCCGGGTTCTCCAGGAGCGCCTTGAGGTCCCGGAGGAACTTCGCGGCGGCCGCACCGTCGATGATGCGGTGGTCGCACGATGCGGTCAGCCGCATGACGGTGCCCACGTAGATGCCGCCGCCCCGCACCACGGGGGCCGCCAGCGCCGACGCCACGGCCAGCGTCACGGAAGCGGGCGGGTTCAGGATGGCCTCGAACGCTTCAACGCCGTACATGCCGAGGTTGGAGATGACGAACGTGGGGTGGCGGCGGTCGTCGGGCGCCAGGCGCCCCTGGCGCGCCCGCTCGGCCAGCGCGACCGTGCGCGCGACGATCTGGTCAAGCGGCAGGTCCTCGGCCTGCGGCAGGACCGCCACGGTCAGGCCCTGCTCGGTCTCGACCGCGAGGCCCAGGTTGACGTGCTTCCAGCGGATGATGCGGCCGCGGTCCCACGTGCGGTTGATCTGGGGGTGCCGCCGCAGGGCCCGCAGGCACGCGAGCATCACCAGGTGCGTGACCGTGGCGCCCAGTTTCTCCTTGAGTTCCGCGCGCTTTTCCAGAAGGCGCGTGACGTCGGCGCCCATCGTCACGTAGAAGTGCGGGATGACGTGCTTGGCGGCCGTGACGCGGCGGGCCTGGGTCTTGAGGCGGAACGGCGCCTCCTCGACCTCGGCCTCTTCCTCGGAGACCTCCAGGGCGGGCAGTTCCTCGTCGGCGGGCGGCCTGGCGGCGGGCTGCGGCCGCACGCACAGGACGGCCAGCACGTCCTCCACTACGATGAGACCGCCCGGGCCCGTGCCGCGAAGCGCCGACGGCTCAAGGTGAAACCGCTTGGCGAGGGCCGCCGCCAGCGGCTCCATGTCGGCCGCGGGCGCAGCCGGGTGCGCGGCGGCCGTCACCGGGGCAGGCACAACCTGCGGCGGCTGGGCCTGCGCCAAGGCCCGCGCGGCCTGCTCAACATCCTCGGCCATGATGCGGCCGCGCGGGCCGGTGCCCTGGATTCTCGTGTAGTCGATGCCGCGCGACTCGGCCAGTTTCTTTGCGTAGGGCGAGATGGCGATGCGCCCCTCGCGCAGCGGCGCCGGGGCGGCAGGCGCAGCCGCCGGCGCTTGCTGCGGAGGCGGCGCGGCAGGCGGCGCGGCGGACACAGGTGACGCCTGCGCTTCCTTCGCGGCCGGCGGGACCGCCACCCCCTCGCCCGGCGCGGCGATGCGGGCGATGACCTCGCCCACCGGGACCTCGTCGCCGTCGCCGCGGATGATCTGTGCCATGCGGCCGTCGTGGAAACACTCCAGTTCCATGACGGCCTTGTCGGACTCGATGTCCGCGATGACCTGCCCTTCGCGGACCGGGTCGCCCGGCTTGACTTTCCACTGGATGATCTTGCCCACCTCCATGCTGTCGGAGAGGCGGGGCATCGTGATTTCGTACATCGCTGACCTCCTACGCGAGTTGCTTGCCTAGGCCCGCGGCTTGAGCGTCCCGGCCCGAGCCCCTCGGCCGCGGGCCGGCTTCAGCGGCCGAGGGCCCGGCGGACGGCGGCCGCCACGTCCTCGGCGTGCGGAATGCAGGCCTGCTCCAGGTCCTTCGCGTATGGCAAGGGTGCGTCGGCGCCCGAGACGCGCTGGACGGGGGCGTCGAGTTCGTCGAAGATCCCCTCGTAGATGTTGACGGCCACCTCGGCGGCGATGCCGCAGACGGGCGGCGGCTCCTCCACGACAACCGCGTGGTGCGTCCGCGCCACGGACTCCAGGACGGCCGCCTTGTCCCACGGGCGCAGGGTCCGCAGGTCGATGACCTCGGCGTTGACGCCTTGCGCCTCAAGGGCCTGCGCCGCCGCCAGGGCCACGTGCGTCATTGCGCCATAGCCGATGAGGGTGACATCCCCGCCGGGCCGGAGGACCTGCGCGCGGCCGATGGGCGCGGGTTCCATTTCGGCGGGCACCTCGCCCTCCAGGTTGTAGAGGCCCTCGTGCTCCAGAAAAATGACGGGGCCCTTCTCTCGCAGGGCGGCCTTCAAGAGGCCCTTGGCATCGGCGGGCGTGGCCGGGTACAGCACCTTGAGGCCCGGCGTGTGGACGAAGTGGACCTCGAGGCTGTGGGAGTGCTGGGAGCCGAGTTGGTGCCCCCCGCCGCCGGGCATCCGCAGGGTGACCGGCAGGGCCACCTGGCCGCCGAACATGTAGCGCATGACGGCCAGGTGGTTGAGGATCTGGTCCATCGCCACGAGGGCGAAGTTGACGGTCATGAGTTCCGCCGCCGGCCTCAGGCCCCCCAGGGCCGCGCCGATGGCCATGCCGACGATGGCGGCCTCGGAGATGGGCGTGTCGAAGACTCGCTCGGGGCCGAATTCCTTGAGGAGCCCCCGCGTGACCTTGAAGGAGCCCTCATACAGCGCCACGTCCTCGCCGAAGACGATGATCGATGCATCGCGATGCATTTCTTCCAGCAGCGCCTGGTTGACGGCCTCGCGGTACGTGATGTTGGGCATCGTCGGCCTCAATCGGCGTAGACATCGTCGAGCCGCTTCTCGGGCGGCAATTCCTGGCCCGCCTCGGCGAAGCGCACGGCGTCGTCGAGCACCCCGGCAACCCGCGCATCGACGGCCGCGAACTCCTCTTCCGGCGCCTCGAAATCGTTCTGGATGATGCGCTTGAGGTGCGGCAGCGGGTCGCGGCTCTTCCAGTGCTCCACCTCTTCCTTCGAGCGGTACGTGCCGGGGTCGGACATCGAGTGGCCGCGGTAGCGGTAGCACTTGGCCTCGATGAACGAGGGGCCCTTGCCGGCCCGCGCGGCCGCTATGGCGCGCTCGGCCACCGACTGCATCTTGAAGAAGTCCATGCCGTCCACCGTGTAGACCGGCATGTCGTACGCCTGGGCCTTCTGCGCCAGGGACTCCTGGGCGCTGGAGCGCGGGACGCTCGTGCCGATGGCGTAGTAGTTGTTCTCGCAGACCCAGACCACGGGCAGGCGGTAGAGCGAGGCCATGTTCAGGGCCTCGTGGTAGACGCCCTGGTTGGTCGCGCCGTCGCCGAAGAAGCAGAGGACCACGCGGTCTTCCTTCTTCTGGACCACGGCCTTCGCGAGACCCACGGCAATGGGGCACATCCCGGCGACGATGGCGTAGCCGCCCAGGAAGTTGATGCCGGGGTCAAAGAGGTGCATCGACCCGCCCTTGCCCATGCAGCAGCCGTCCTGGTGGCCGAAGAGTTCGGCCATGGACCTGCGCGGGTCGCCGCCGCGGATGAGGTAGTACGCGTGGTCGCGATAGGAGCCGATGACGTAATCGTCCCGGCGGAGGCTCCACAGGGCGCCGACGGCCACGGCCTCTTCGCCCGTGTACAGGTGGCAGAAGCCGCCGATGCGCCCTTTGAGGTACTGCTCGGCCACGCGGGCCTCAAAGCCGCGCGCCAGGCGCATCAGGTAGTAGGCGTGCATCAGGTCCGACTTCTTCATCGTTCACCCTGGCCGCGTGGCCGGCGGCTTTGCTATGCGCGCGCCGGCAAATCTATGATAGCGAGTATCGGCCGGCGATGCACGTTCAGTCGCAGGCGGCGATGCCCCGCCGCTCCCGCGGCGGGATCGAAGGGGTGTTGACAGAGCCGCTCGGGCTTCGTAGTTTACCGCAGGGGGGACCGCGGAGGAAGGGCCAATGGATTACCGCCGCATCATTCCGTGCCTCGACACCAAGGACGGCCGCCTGGTCAAGGGCGTCAACTTTGTGAACCTGAAGGAACTCGGCGACCCGGCCGAGGCGGGCGCGGCCTACAGCGCGGCAGGGGCGGACGAACTCGTGCTGCTCGACATCACCGCGACGGTCGAGAAACGCAAGACCCTCATGGACGTCGTCCGCCGCACCGTCCAGCGCATCACCGTGCCGCTGACCGTGGGCGGCGGCATCAAGACCCGCAAGGACATCGAAGACCTGCTGGCCGCCGGCGCCGCCAAGGTCTCGATCAACACGGCGGCGGTCCTGAGGCCGGAGTTCGTGGCCGAGGCAACCGACAAGTTCGACAGCGCGTGCATCACGGTGGCCATCGACACGCGCCGCAGCGAAGAGATGCCGTCGGGCTTCGAGGTCATGATCAACGGCGGCCGCAAGGGCGCCGGCCTGGACGCCGTCGAGTGGGCCCGGAAGGTCGAGGAACTGGGCGCCGGCGCCATCCTCCCCACCAGCATGGACGCCGACGGCACGCAGGACGGGTACGACATCCCCATGACCCGCGCCATCGCCGACGCCGTGAGCGTCCCGGTGATCGCCAGCGGCGGGGCGGGAGCACTCGAGCATCTCTACGAGGGCATCGCCGAGGGCCACGCCGACGCCGTGCTGGTGGCCTCCATCGCCCATTACGGCAAGTTCACGATCCGCGAGATGAAGGAGTACCTGGCCAAGCGCGGCGTTCCGGTGCGGCTGTAGCGCCGCCGGCAACGGCCCGCCGCGCGGCGGGCGGCCCTCTTCAGCACGCCCCGTCCCAGCAGTAGGTGCAGAGTTTCTCTTTCGGCAGGCCGATGGCCGCCACCAGGTCTTCCAGGCGCTGGTAGCGCAGCGTGTCGAGGTCCAGGCGCTCGCGGATGACCTCGACCATGCGCCGGAACTTCTCGGAGTCGGGGTCCACGTACTCGGCCTGGCAGCCCCTGCACTCGGGATCGAGTTCCTGGATGGCCTTGCGGCCGGCGAGGTCCATTTCGGACCGCGAGCGCGAAAAATTCAGGAACCGGCACGCATAGACCAGCGGCGGGCACGCCGGACGCATGTGCACTTCCCTGGCGCGGCAGGCCCGCAGCCGGCTGATCGTATCCTTCAGTTGCGTCCCCCGGACGATCGAGTCCTCGCAGAACAGGAGGCGCTTGCCTTCCACGAGTTCGCGCACCGGGATGAGTTTCATCCTGGCCACCAGGTCGCGGACCGACTGGTCGGTGGGCATGAAACTGCGCGGCCAGGTGGGCGTGTACTTGACGAACGGCCTGCCGTACGGCAAGCGGCGCTCGTTGGCGTAGCCGATGGCGTGGCTCGTGCCGGAATCGGGGATGCCCGCCACCAGGTCCACCGGGACGTCGTCGCGCCGCGCCAGGGCCGCGCCGCACCGGTTGCGCACCACCTCCACGTTGATCCCCTCGTACGACGAGGCGGGGTACCCGTAGTAAACCCACAGGAACGAGCATATCTGCAATCGTGTGCCTGGAGTCCGCTGGCGCTCGAAGCCCTCCTCGGTCATCAGGCCGATCTCGCCGGGGCCGAGGTACGCCTGGATCTCGTACCCCAGGTTCGGAAACGCGCACGTTTCCAGCGTGGCCGCCCAGGCGCCGTCCTTGCGGCCGATGACGATGGGGGTGCGGCCCAGGCGGTCGCGCGCCACGTAGATGCCCTTGTCCGTCAGCAGGAGCATCGAGCAGGAGCCGTCGATGGTTTCCTGCGCCCGCTGGATGCCGTCCCCGAACGTCGCCTCCTGGTTGATGATCGTGGCGACCAGTTCCGTGGGGTTGATCGCCCCGCCGCTCATCTCCGAGAAATGCGTGGCGCGCTTGCCGAAGGCGCGCTTCGCCAGGTCCTCCGCGTTCTGCACCACGCCGACCGTCACGATGGCGTACACGCCGAGGTGCGACCCGATGATGAGCGGCTGGTCCTCGTAGTCGCTGATGACGCCGATGCCCCGGCGGCCGCGCATGCGGCCGATGTCCAACTCAAACTTCGACCGGAACTGCGCCCCGCTGATGTCGTGGATGAAGCGGACGAACCCGGACTCGTTGGCCACGGCCAGCCCGCCGCGCCGCGTCCCGAGGTGAGAGTGGTAATCCGTTCCGTAAAAGAGGTCCTGGACACAGTCTCCCTTGGACGCGACCGCGAAAATCCCGCTCATGCGTACCCCTTTCCCGGAGGAGGCCCCGGCGGCGCCCGCCTGCCCGCGGACCGGGCCGGCCGGGTGCCGGGCGCGTGGCCCCGTCCTGGCGCAGCATCATAGCCGGCGCAGGCCGCAGCAGCAAGGGTTACATGACGGACTTGGGCGGGCGGGGTCGCCGGGCCGGCGCGGGCGCTGCCGCGCCCGGCTCGACGCGGACGTTGCGGCAGTCCTGCAAGTCCATGACGGGGGCCGAGGCACCCGCGCCCCGGCCCCGCGATTTGGCCGCATCCTGGGGACGCTCAGAGTTTGGCCTTCGGGTTCGTGAACCGAATGGCCGCCCCCTCATGGTAGGAGGCGTACTCGGTGACGATGCAGCCTTCCGGCCCGGCCACCATGAAGTGCCGCGTCTCGACCCGGACGAGGGGCGCGATGTCGCCGAGCGCCAGGACCGTCGCGTGCTTGACGGTGGTCCACTCTTTCTCGCCGGCCGGGACGATCTTGTCGAACTCCGGGCTGGGGTCGCCCTCGCCGAAGAGCGTGACGGCTCCGTAGCGGAGTTGCCACGCCTCGGCCTTCGCGGGCACGTCGTCGGTCTTCACGTGCCAGTGCTCGGGGAGCATCTGCCCGGGCAGGAGGTAGATCTCGTGGCCCAGGTACTTGCCTTCCTTGTCGTTGATCCAGAAGATGCCGGCCATGCCGACCTCGATGAACTTGCCGAGGGCGAAGTCCTGGACCCACATGTCCTTGCGGAGTCTCTCGTACACGGGGTATCCGAAGCGCTGCATCATGTCGAAGTAGGCCTGCTTGGCGGCGGCGTCGTTGAACTTGCCGTCGGCCCCGTAGAAGTCGGCGTTCTTATGCGCCTTGACCGTCGCCGCCGCTTTCGCCTGCCGGCATGCGACCGTCGCCGCCAGCGCCGCCCCCGCCGCCACGACCATCAGTTTGCGCCTGCTGACTTTCATCGTTTTATCTCCTTTTGTAGAGAACCATTGCACGTTCGGCACCGCAACAGCCACGCCCATCAAGATGGGCGGCTAACCAGGACCGGCCCGTCGCAAAGGGCGACGAACCAGGATTGGCTGTTACTTGCCCTTGCGCGGCTTCTGGCCCTGCGACTTCAGGGTGTTGTACAGGTCGAGGGCCTTTTCGGGCTTCTCGCCGTCGTGCACGACGGCGCGCACCGCCCGGACCATGGCGATGGGGTCCTCGGCCTGGAAGATGTTGCGGCCCATGTCGACGCCCAGGGCCCCCTGCTGGATGGCGTTATAACACATCGCCAGGGCATCGAGTTCCGGCAGTTTCTTGCCGCCCGCGATGACGATCGGGATCGGGCACCCCGCGACGACCTCGTCAAAGTGTTCGGCGCAGTAGTACGTCTTGACGAAGTGCGCCCCGTACTCGGCGATGAGGCGCGTGGCCAGGCCCAGGTACCGCGAGTCGCGCACCATTTCGCGCCCGACGGCCGTGACGCCGAGCGTCGGGATGCCGTGCCGCAGGCCCTCGTTGATGAGTTGGCTGAGGTTCCGGAGCGTCTCGTGCTCCTTCTCGCCGCCGACGTAAACCTGGCAGGTGATGGCCGCCGCGTCCAGGCGGATGGCGTCCTCGACGGCCACGCTCAGGAGTTCGTGGCTCATGTCCTTAAGGATGCTGGCCCCGCCGCTCATGCGCAGGCACACGGGCTTGCCATTGTCGGGCGGGATGCACTGCCTGAGGGCCCCGCGCGTGCACATGAGCACGTCGACGTGCGGCACGAGCGGCGTAATCGTCAGGTCCATCCGCTCCAGGCCCGTCGTCGGGCCGTACAGGTAGCCGTGGTCGAAAGCCAGCATGACCGTGCGGCCGGACTTGGGGTTGAAGATGCGGGCCATGCGGCTCTTGACGCCCCAGTCCTGCCCTTCCGTGCCGCGGAGGTAAAACGCGGGGATTTCCTTCTGGGGGATACCGACCCCGAAGTCCTTCTGCTCTTTCGGTGTGGCTTCGGCTTCAGGCATTGCTCATCTCCTGTTGTCCTTTATCCTGTAATCGAACGGCGACCCCCGGCTTATGCCGGGGGCTGGTTAGTCTTGCGCTGCACATCAGGCGGCACCAGCGCATCGGCAAAGCCGCGGAAGATGAGCGAAACGGACGTCGCGCCCGGGTCGGCGAAGCCGCGGCTGCGCTGGCCGAGGTTCCTCGCGCGGCCGAAACGGGCCTGGAGGTCCTTCGTGGCCGCAGCGCCTCTCTCGGCGGCGTCGGCGGCACGGGCCATCGCGGCGGCCACGCCCTGCCCCGCCTGCGCCGCAGCGCGGAGCGCCTCGACGGCCGGCACCAGCGCATCGAGCATCGTCTTGTCGCCCACCTGGGCCTGCGTGCAGGTGCGGACCTGGGCCAGGCCCGCCTCGAACACGGCCGCAAGGCCCGCGGCGTCCAGTTGCTGCCGCCCGCCCACGCCCTCGGCCATGCCCATCAGGAGCGACCCCAGCAGGGGGCCCGCCGCGCCGCCGTCGACGCCCATGACGGCCCAGCCCACGTCGTGCAGGAGCCCCTGGAGGTCCGGCGCGGCACATTCCGTCACGGTCTTCTCCACGAGGCCCATGGCCCGCACCATCGTGGTGCCGTGGTCGCCGTCGCCGATGACGGAATCGAGTTTCGAGAGCGTCTCGTGCCCGGCGCGGATCTTCTCGACCGCGCCGCGGAGCATGCGGACGACCCCGTCGCGACCCATCGTTTCAGCCATGTAAGTCCCAACCAGAGCAGCCACGGCCGGGCGAGTAGCCCGTCACCTTCGAAAGTGTGAGTAGGACTCGCGCGGCGGGCTGGCGTGCCCGCCGCGCGGTCGCCTAGGCGACCGCGCGAGTCAGTTCAACCAACAGGAACAACTGTGACGCACCACTAGCCGGCCGTGCCACATCGTCCTTACCGGACCGTCAGGTACGGCGTGTCGCACGGGGCGTTCCAGAGTTCCAGCAACTCCTTGTCCATCCGCACGATGCACATCTGGAATCCGGCCATCTCCTGGACGGTGAGGAACTCATCGACCGCGCCGGCCGCGAGGACGATGCCTTTCTCCTTCAGCACCTGCGCCACGCGGCGATAGACGATGAAGAGTTCCATGAGGGTCGTGGCGCCGGCCCCGTTGAGGAGCACGAGGAGTTGCTCGCCCTTCTTCACCTGGAGGTCCCCGAGGAGCCGCTCGAGCATGGCATGGGCCGTGGCGTCGGCCGTCTTGATCCTCATGCTGCCGGTGCCGGGCTCGCCGTGCTGCCCGAGGCCGATTTCCATCTCGTCGTCGGACAGCGCAAAGAGCGCCTGGCCGGTGGACGGATGCGTGGCGGGCCCCATGGCCACGGCCAGCGTGGCCATATTATTGGACAGGCGTTCGGCCACGGCCAGGCACTGGTCCAGGGACTTGCCCGCCTCGGCGGCCGCGCCGGCCACCTTCATCACGGGCACGCAGCCGACGAGGCCGCGGCGCAAGTCGGGCTTGTCGCGCGGGCCGCCCGCGATGTCCTCGTGCGTCAGGATCATCTTGACGGCGAGGTTCTGCTTCTTGACCATCTCCATGACGACCTTGGCGGACATCACGTCGCCGGCGTGGTTGAGGACGATGAAGAGGACGCCCGCCCCGCGGTCGGCCATCTTGAGGGCCTCCAGGACGCGCGGGGGTCCCGGCGCGGCAAAGATCTCGCCGGGCACGCTGACGTCGAGCATACCCTCGCCCACGAAGCCGCTCAGGGCGGGCTCGTGCCCGCTGCCGCCCAGGGTCACCACGCCCACCTTGCCGGCGGCTTTGGGCCTGGCGCGGACCACCAGGTTCGACCCCGCCAGTTTGACCTTCTGCGGAAAGGCCAGCGCGTAGCCTTCCAGGAGTTCCTTCACCAGGTCCTCGGGCTTATTGATGAACTTCTTCATGGGCATGATTGGGCTCCGCCATAGTGCGTTCGACGCAGACGCGCCACGCCCTGGCACGGCCCGCCCGAGGCGGGACGGCAAGCGGGGCGGCTGACCAGGCGCTGATACGGCGCATCATCGCTTCTGCATGACCTCGACCAGCACGCCGTCTTTCATGATAAACGCCACGCGGAGTTGCGGCGTGGCGTCGAACGGCGGCAGGATGACCTTCTCGCCCTTCAGGGCCGCCTCCAGGCTGGCAACCTCAAAGGCCACATGCGACATCGTCTGGAGTTCCTTCGGCAGGGGCGACCCGGCCTCGAACCGCAGGTACTCGAAACCATAGGGGTGCTTCCGGGGGTCGGTGATGTAGACCTTACCGCCCTCCAGGTACGTTTCGCCCGGGTGCTTCGCCTTGCTCGGCACGCCGACATGATGAAACTTGGCCACGGTCTGTCCTTTCCTGGCCCGTTTGTAGGCTGCCCCTGGCCCGCAGCGGGCCTGCGGGGCGCAATACTTTGTCAGGCGACCCCACCGGCGTCAATAGTTATCTCCGCCGCAGAGCCAAGAACCGCGAGCGCCGGCGTTGCCGTCCGTTTCTCAGGCACTCAGGCACCTCTGCTTCGCCCTGCGTAGCGGGCTACGCAGAGCAGGGTCAGGGACTCAGGCACTCTTCACCGCCGTAATCACCGTCGTGCCGGCGTCCTTCGGCATCGGCTTGACGCGAATCTTCGCGAACCCGGCGGCACGAATCCGCCCGATCATCTCCGGCAGCGAGAACGCCCCGACCATGACGTTGAAGAGGGCCGGGATGAGCGGTCCCGTCTTGTCGGCGTTCATCAGGAAGTCCTGGACGATGAGGAGGCCGGCGGGCACAAGCGCGCGGCAGGCCTTCTGGAGTTTCATCTCGGCCTGGTCGTCGGGCCCGTGCATGATGTTCGAAAGGAGAACCGCGTCGTTGCTGCGGCCGAACTCGTCCTTGTTCCAGTCGCCAACGATGGCGGCCACGCGGTTGGCCATGCCCAGGCGCGCGATATTCCGGCGGGCGATCTCCACCGTCTCGGGCAGATCGAAGACGGTGGCCGTCAGGTGCGGGTTCCGCTCGCAGAGGGCCATGGCGTAACTGCCGGGCCCGCCGCCGACGTCCATGAGCGTGCGCCGGCCCTTGAGGTTGACGCGGGCCGCCAACTCGGCCGCACGGCCGGCCATCGCCATGTTGTGCATCGCCAGGATGAGGTCGCGGCCGAACTGGCGGGGCGGCTCGCGGGGCATCGGGTCGTCCTGGTAATAGGCCACGTTCCGGCCGCGCACGATGTTCGGGAGGTCGTCCCAGAATCCCCAGACCTTGGCGCTATGGGCCAGGGTGTCGCCCTGGTAGCACGGGGCCGCGGCGATCAGCGTGGCGGCGGCCTTGGGCGTGAGTTCCCACGCCGTGCGGCCCGCCCGCCGCACCAGGCCCAGGGCCGCCAGCGGGTAGAGCAACTTCTCGACCCTGGCGGCATCGAGTTCGCGGTCGCGGGCGATGCGGGCGGCCGTCGCCGCGCCGGCGCCCAGCCGCTCAAAGATGCCCGTCGTGCCGGCCACCTGGACCAGGCGGCTCACGCGGTAGGCCCACGAGAGGTCGATGATCTCCTGGGCCCACCGGACCTCTTTTCCGCTTTTCTTGAATATCATCCTTGGCGCCTTTGCTCTTGTCGCGTGCGCCCGATTATACCGCAAACGGGCGAGGGGCCTGTAGGATCCCGGCCCACGTTGTACATCGCGGCGTGCGAGATGCCAAGTGCGCTGCGGAAGCAACGGGGCGCTCTCGATGCGGCAACCCTCAACGTGGCCGACGCTCGTCAAGCCGGGTGGCATGCCCACAACCTGCCCGCCTGGGCGGGCCGCTGTATGCGTGGGCATGCGAGCGGCTGCAGCGCGGCGCATGCCCAGGCAAACGGCGTCCTGGGCATGCCACCCCGTAACCGACGCAGTACGTTTTTTTGGTATTTCTTGTTGACTCCACATGCCCGGCCGCGCAACATGGATGCGTGGTCCGGGGCCGTGGGGCCCTGGAGTGCCGTCGGACGAGTTCGTCGTGGCCGCACGGGGGCACGTCGAACGCAGACTCCACACAAGGGTCAGGCATCACGAAGGAGTGAGGTACATGGCGAAGGCAATGACGAAGTCGGCGATTATGAAGATGTTGGCGGAGAAGTCCGGACTGAAGAAGAGGGAAGTCCTCGCGGTCGTCGAGATCCTGGTTCAGGCGGCGTACAAGGAAGCCAAGAACAGCTTCACGATTCCCGGCCTGGGGAAACTGGTCCTCGTGAATCGTAAGGCCCGCCTCGGCCGCAATCCCGCCACAGGCGAGCCGATCCAGATCCCGGCGAAGCGGGTCCTGAAGTTCCGCGTCGCCAAGGCGGC
>Ga0315294_10001412_pt1 | contig 26066 bp, 25 predicted proteins | sample YL17G13_40_MG_FD_203626 | JGI IMG/M metagenome (GOLD analysis project Ga0315294, IMG submission 203626) | Sediment microbial communities from Yellowstone Lake, YNP, Wyoming, USA - YL17G13_40 | ecosystem: Environmental > Aquatic > Freshwater > Lake > Sediment | place: USA: Wyoming | collected... | reverse complement strand
GGCTCTTTTCATCATTTTCGTCCTGAAGAGGCTGTAGGTATTCTCCAGGATGTCGTTAAATATAGAGAGGGGATAGCTCTATTTGAAATGACTCGCAGGAACTGGTTCTCTATTTTGTATATTCTTTCCCTTGGTCCCATTGCCGTACTCTTTTTCATCCCATTTATTAAACCGTTTCGATGGCTGAGATTAATACTGACTTATTTAGTTCCGTTAATTCCATTCGTGTTTGTTTTCGATGGAATCGTTTCATGTTTACGAACATATTCTATTGAAGAATTACAATTGATGGTGAAAAAAATCAAAGGAAACAATCTCTATAACTGGGAAGTTGGAATGAAGAAGTGTGAACGTTTCTCTGGTGGTATAACCTATCTTATAGGTTATCCAAAAACGAGCACATCGATCATATAATGTGAGATATACAAAGATAGTCACTTGTTGAGGTTGTCCAAACGAAATCCGTATAGTATCGTATGATAAATCAATTCTCCGGCCAAAGTGTGTCACCTGCTTAATGTGTCATACCAATTCGTCCAACAGCGGCTTGACTTTAGTGCTTTGGAATTGCACCAAACAGTTTGTCGGTCATACGTCCATTATCCTGGATCTTTCAGACATTACCGGGCTATTCTCCAAAAAGATGGATTATCTGGTAACAGTTCGTGATGGAAATAGTCTTCTTGGTAGTGATTTATTCAGGTTGGCCTTGAGGCATATCCAAATATTTGTGACCACATAGTTTGCATGAGTCGGCTGTTTCGGATAATCCTGTTTTCTATTATCGTTTGTTGGATGGACCGGCTGAAACGATAAATACCTGTTTCCGGCTTTACACGGATTTGCTGCAGGATAGCACAGAGCAAAAGACCCAAGTTTAAGGATTTTGACCTTGACAAGTGCGAATACCTCACTTATATGTTGATGTAGACGGATTCGATAGTATTGGCTTAGGATGTGCGAGTTTGTTTTTGGTTTTAGGAGGTTACTTAGAAAGTGTAAAAACTTCAGTGTAACCCACGGGGACGGAGTATATTTTCTTAGAAGGTTGGCAAGAAAACTCTTCCTAACGGATTGATCATAATGTTGAATAGACACTGGTACAAAGCACCTATCTGGGATGACTCGTATGCATAGGGCAAGCGACAGATTGCGTTTATCATGATTGATTTCGTTATAAAAAACCACGTCCTCTGGGCGTGGATTTTTACATTTTATGCAGCACGGCATGTTGAACCTGCCGGAATATTGAAAATGAGATGAAATTAAGCTATGTATGAGACTTGGAGCTTGCAGAAGTGTTTCAGTGAAGTGTATATGGGAAATCCCGGGTGAGATTACAATTAAGCCTCATCAATTGATGCGACAAATTCACTGTCAGGCAGGCTGTAAAAAAGGTCCTTGTGTACAAAATACCATTTTACGCGGAGAAATAATGATGGTCAAAAAACTCCTAAAGTTTTCCCTTGTTTTCTTGCTGTTAGTCGTCATTCCTTCCTGCAGTAGAAGCCGGCCTGTTCTGAATTTGAAAAATGAGCCGCTCCCAACATTGTCTGATGGTTCTACATATACGAAAGAGCAGGTGCGAAAGGCTATTTTCGAAGGATGCCGACGACGTGGATGGGTGGCGCAGCCAAAGGAAGAAGGCTTAATCGAAGCATCAATTATCGTTCGTGCAAACAGAGCTAAAATAGAAATTCGCTACGATGAAACCAACATCAGTATTCTCTACAAAGACAGCTATAACCTTAGCTACTCAGATGGGACTATCCACCGCAATTACAATCGCTGGATAGGATATCTATATCGCAGCATCCTCAGTGAGCTGTATTCCCACACACAATATTAATAACGAGATCCGTTCGCTATTTAGAACATGCGAAGAAGCAAGAGAAGGCCGAAGCTGCAAATGAATTCGTATCTCGTATTGCGTGTCTCGTGGCACGTGCGCCGAGCAATGGACTGCAAATATAAAAAGTAGAAGAACTGAATAAGGTGACGTAACGTCCCTATTAAAATCTATCAGCTTTTTTCGGCTAATTCGGGGGTCTTATGTCGGCGGGGGCGTCAGACGGGATGTGCAATATTGGCTAAAAAACGCCCCGGATCGCCTCATCAAGTATCGCTGCGATGTAGAGGGCGACGTGCTTGCCAAGAAGGTTGGCAATACTTCCTAAAAGAATTGTCCCAACCGCGCCTCCTGCAGATATGCTAATCGAAACAAAGGAAGCCAGAATTGCCTGCTCGATTAGCCTTATTTGCCCGGCACTCCTACTATAATCGTCCGTATCTATTTTTTGTTCGCCGGGCTCTGCGTAGAATACCCCCCGGATGCTGCTTGCTATCGCTTCGTTGATTGGCTCCCAGGGAAGGTCGAACACTAAATTCACAATAAGCGTCAAACCAAGAACCCATGGATTGTGGTGACTGTGATTACGGCAGGTTCTTGCCTGAATTAGAGATATAGAATATTGTGCCTCATGTTCCTTTAAACTGATTACAAATAGCTTTTCTTCAGCAACCTGTTAGGAGATGATCTTGAAAAGGCATATGATTTTACGTTGGATCAAGAGAAGTATATACTTTACTATAATAATGACTCATATTGCGTTCGGTGTAGCTGCAGAACAGGATCCTGTTCCTGTATTAGAAGACTTTTTGATACGCCTGGAAAAACGACACAGCAATATGAAGACTCTGGCAGCCCGATTCCGACAGGAGAAGCACTTCTCTTTTATGGACAAGCCACTCATTTCTCAGGGTTTTATCCTTTTTGAATCTCCCGTCAGGATTCGATTTGATATTACAGAACCATTTCAGACAGCGATGCTTTCTGACGGGAAAAAAATAGAGCGTTATGAATTGGTCGATGGCCAGTGGCGTTCAATCCAGTCTAATGCCGGTAAAAGTATTAAACTTGTAATGGAACAGATAGGTCAGTGGATGCAAGGCAAGTTTTCGAATCAGCAACGCCTTTTTGATATGTCTGTAAGCGTCGATGATCCCAATGGTTACGTTGTGCTTGATTTGGAGCCGCGCCCCAAACAATTCCGGCAGTATATAGAAAAAATACGAATTCACGTATCCACACCCCCTGAATATCATATTACACGGATCGATATTTACGAGCCTGAAGGCGACCGGTTCGCATTGGTTTTCCTGCAGGAAATTTTTAACAAGGAATTACCGGAGAATTGCTTTCGCAACCCACAAGCAGCAAAACAATGCAAAGAGCTATTTTCACAGGAGCAAACTGAAACTCTAAAGGAAGAAAAGAAGAAAAAGGATAGCTCCGAAGATTAAATCCACATGATCCGTAAGTACCATTCCATACTGATTTTGATCTTATTTATAATGCTTTGCGGATGTCAGTCATTACCTGATGTCAAATTGGGTAATTGTGAAGATTTAGATTATGATATATTTACAAAGAATTTCCCGCTTGATATTCCAGATCCTTTACAGTACCGTTACACGCTGCGTCGGCAGAGCAAGACATTGATTGCCAATGGTATAACTCATAAAACCGATAAGAATGGAGTAAATATAGCAGGTTTTAGCAATTTAGGAATGACATTGTATTCGGCTCAGTGGCAGGACAATCAATTTGAAATATTGAAAAATAACACGGGAATGCCTGATAAATTCCTCAAAAGGAGTATTTTGTGTGACGTGTTGTTGTTGTACCGTCAATTGCCGGCTGCGGGAAATTGTATTCGTCGGGATGTTTTGGATGGATCTTTGTGGTTGGAAACGAATCGCCAATTGGCGGGAGGAACAGGCTATTTTGTAGTCCTTGACGGGCAACCTGGATGGGGGGCAATCCGAAACGGGAAAATCTGTTTCAAAGCTGTGGCCTCACAGAAAAACAAGAATACTCCCAAAAAGATCACGATAGAGAATTTTAATGAAGGCTACAAATCAGAAATCAGATTTTTTAATGAAGGTTCTGCAAAATAAGAAACGGTCATTCCCAGGTTGAAAAGTAGAAAAAAATAAAAAAACGATAGTGGAGAAATTAGCATTGCTTGCCGTTAATACTCATTGAGATAAAACTTGGTATATGACTACGAAGGAAGAGAAGAAAACAGCATTAGTAACCGGAGCAAGCAAGGGAATCGGCGCTGCTATCGCTATTGATCTGGCCCGCGTTGGATTTGATATCTGGCTCAATTATCGTAGTGATCATGCGGGGGCCCAGGCAGTCGCTAAGACAATCAAAGAGCTTGGAGTTTCGTGCACTTCGTTACAATTTGACGTTGTGGATGAGGATGCTGTAAACAAAGTATTAGGTGAAGCTCTGGAAGAGAAGACTCCTTTTGTGGTTGTTAACAATGCAGGCATTACCCGAGATAATATGCTGTTCTGGATGGAATTCCGAGAATGGAGAGATGTGCTGGATGTCCATTTGGACGGCTTTTTTCATGTCACACGTTTGGTGATAGGCAAAATGATCCGGGAACGGAAAGGCAGAATCATTAATATTGTCTCCACCTCGGGAGAAACCGGCATGCCGGGACAGACCAATTATTCGGCGGCGAAAGCAGGTCTGATCGGAGCAACAAAATCACTGGCGAGAGAAGTTGCGGGTCGTAATATCCTGGTGAATGCAGTCTCGCCTGGATTTATTGAAACAGAAATGACCAGAGAACTGCCTTTAGACAAAATCCTACCCACTATTCCCTTGGGACGCATCGGGACTGTTCAGGAGGTTGCATCTGTAGTGACGTTTCTATGTTCTGACGCGGCCAGTTATATTACCGGTCAGGTACTCAGTGTAAATGGCGGCGTTTATATGTAGTTCGGGCAGAGAGATTGACAAGCTCGCTAAAATGATAATATTGTCACGTAGAGAGTTTGAGGTACAGTAACCTTATGTTTCGAGTGGCGATAACGGGCATCGGGGCGATATCCAGCCTGGGTTGCGATCTGGACAGTATTGCAGAGTCCTTATATCATGGACGTTCTGGGATTGTCTGTGATCCCAAAAGGAAGGAGTTGGGATTTCGCAGTTCATTGACCGGTGTGATACATGGGTTTGACCCGGCCCGCTATGTAAATCGTAAAATGCGCAAGACAATGACTCTGTTTACAATTCAGAGTTATGCCGCCGCTCTACAAGCAATTGACCAAGCCGGTTTAGGACCCGAAGATCTGAAAAATGAAAAGACAGGTTTGGTTATCGGTTGTGATTCAAGCTGTCTTGCGTCGTATGAACAAGCTGCGATTACGAAAGATAGTAAAAACGCCGGGGGATTAAGCAGCGGGCATATTTTCCGTTCTATGACTTCCAATGTCACCATGAATCTTAATGTTCTATTTGGGACCAAGGGTGCATGCTGGACAATCAGTTCGGCTTGTAGTAGTGGGGGCCATGCAGTAGGTCAGGCTGCTGAGTTGATTCGCAGCGGGAAACAAGAGTATGTCATTTGTGGGGGAGCTCAGGAGATTAACTGGCATTCCATGTGTGGTTTTGATTCGCTGGATGCATTTTCTGTGCGTGAGCATAAACCACAGGAGGCCTCCCGGCCGTTTTCCTATGATCGCGATGGTCTTGTGCCTGGAGGTGGAGCCGCGGTGATAATCCTGGAAAATTACGATATAGCCATGCAGCGAAATGCAACCATACTGGGAGAACTATGTGGTTATGGATTCTCCTCCGATGGGTATAGTGTTTCTATCCCGGATATGGATGGTATGCGGAGGGCGATGGCGATGGCTATAGAAGAAGCGAAAGTTAGTCCGGGAGAAATTGATTATATTTGTGCGCATGCGACATCAACTCCAATTGGCGATAAAGTGGAAGCCATGGCGATAGATTCTTTATTTGGAGAGCACAAGCCAGCCGTTTCATCGTTGAAGGGCATGTGTGGGCATGAGTTGTGGATGGCTGGCGCTGCGCAAGTTGTTTATACAACGATTATGGCCAAAAGAGGATTTACAGCGCCCAATGTGAACTTTACCGGCCCAGATGAATGTAGCGGAAAATTAAATATCATTACAGATACAAGAAATACTCCGCCCCGAATGGCATTGTGTAATTCCGCCGGCTTTGGAGGAACGAATTCCAGTCTGATCATTCGTTATGAAACATGATACTATTGTGATTGGTGCAGGAGTTTCTGGCCTTACTACCGCTATTCTTTTAGCGCAGGACGGCAGAAAAGTTGCATTATTAGAGAAGTCCCAGGCAATCGCCACAACGATCAGGGGTTTTTTCAGAGGGAATATCTACTTTGACACAGGGTTCCATTATGCAGGAATGCTTGGGCCTGATGAACCTCTTGCCAGACTTTGTGAGAGATTGGGAATACTGTCTCATATAAAAATTAGAAAGGACAAAAATAATGTCGGTGATCGTTTTTACTGCACTAACCCTGAATTCAAGTTTGATTTCAAGTTGAAATTACAGAGTTTAATGCAGCAACTTGCTGAGAGCTTTCCTGATGAGAAAGAAGCGATAACCCGGTTTCTCCAAAATATAAAGTGTTTTTTGGATACTATCACTGACGATTTGTTTCGTGTGGTAATGGATCCTACATCTATATTCCAGAGCGATCATTTGTCTGTGATGCAATATTTACAGGAAAATTTCAGATCCCCTGTATTGCAAACCCTGTTAAGTCTGCATGCTGTGCTTTACGGATCCATGCCGGAAGAGACTTCTTTGCTCTATCATTCGATGGTGGCCGGGGCTTATTATGATCAGAGTTGGCAGGTAGTTAATGGCGGATATGCCATAACACAAGCTTTTGCACATGAACTGCAAAAGTATGATATTGACTTATATACCAATTGTACAGTCGATCATATATTCACAAACAGTGATAGAACCGTCAAAGCGGTCAGCCTTGAAGGTGGAGAAGCCATTGAATGCAATAATTGCGTTTTTACGGGCCATCCACGGACGCTGACCGATATGCTGCCGGCAGGCAGCTTGCGTCCGGTCTATCGTAGTCGCCTGCAGAGCCTGGAGGACACTTCTTCAGCAATCGTCATATATTGTGTAAGTGAAAAAGCCGAAGTGGATGCCAATTTTCATAATATGATACTGGCACATAAACTCTTTCCCGAGATGTATAATCCGGAAGATGGATTTGATGACTGTCCTATGTTTATAAGCCATTCTCTTTCAGAGGGCTATATTGGAGGTATTTCAATCATTTGTCCCTGTCGGTTTGAGAAGGTCAGGCAATGGGACAGTTCCAGAACAGGGCAACGTCCCATAGCGTATTATGAATGGAAGAAACGAGTCGCCGATACAATCGTTGGTGTCGTAAAGCAATACTATAATGATGTGATGGGAGACTTGAGAATTATTGACGTGGCTACCCCACTGACGTTTCGGGATTATATGAATGCTCCAGGTGGTTGTTTATACGGAGCCAAGCACAAAATTGACGATATACCGTTTATGTCTCGTACCAGGATCAAGGGATTGTATTTATCAGGGCAGGCGATCGTGTCGGCAGGATTGATGGGAGCCATGTTGGCGGGTTTTTTGAGCGCAGCGGCCATAACCGGGGAAGACTACAGAAAAACGATGCAATAATGGACAAAAGACGGGTCGTCATTACAGGAATGGGCACAGTTTCTCCATTCGGTCAAGGTGTGAAGTGCCTTTGGGGGCATCTTCTTAGGGGACATTCTGCTGTACGAATAATGCCTGACATGCAGGAATTGCGGGGTTTACGCAGTTGGGTGGCAGCAGTTGTGCCTGACGTTGATGCCAGTGTAATTCCTCGAAAAAAGCGACGCTTCATGTCACCTATGTCGGTGTATTCCACTGTTGCGTCGTTAGAAGCCACGGCGATGGCGGGCTTGTCGGAGGACCGAATAGCGGATCGAGGAACAGGATTATGCCTGGCTTCGACAATGGGAAGCACCTCAGAAATTGAAGCCTTCTTTCAGGAAATGAATCGCACCGGTTCTATCGAAAATATCAAATCTACGATGTTCTTCAAAACGATGAATCATTCCTGTGCTGCCAATACTGCGCAGGCGCTCGGTATTACGGGCCGAATTATCTCTCCTTCGGCGGCCTGTGCTTCGAGTAACCTGGCGATCGGACTGGCCTTCGAAATGATCGCTGCCGAGAATCAGGACATAATGATCTGCGGCGGCTCAGATGAACATCATTGTCTGGCACCGGCAATCTTTGATATTATGAATGCCGCCTCCTGTAAATATAACAGCGAACCGCAGCAAACGCCGCGTCCCTTTGACATCGATCGGGATGGAGTGGTCTGTGCGGAAGGAGCCGGCGTTCTGATCCTGGAGGAGATGGATCATGCCCGCAGACGAAACGCAGATATCCTGGCTGAAATCATTGGGTTTGCGACCTTCTCCGCCCCGGAAAATATCGCAAATCCGGACAGTCAAACGATAGCGGACTGCATGGAATGTTCTATGAATCAGGCCCGAGTACATGCAGAGGAGGTTGATTATGTGAATGCCCATGCGACGGCGACTATTCAGGGGGACATTGCGGAAGCACAGGCGATCGGCGCGGTTATGGGAAACAAAGTTCCTGTCAGCAGCTTAAAAGGTCATCTGGGCCATACAATGGCAGCAAGTGGGGCAATGGAACTGATTGCCTCGATACAGATGATGCGCCATAATATTTTGATACCAACACGCAACCTGGTAACACCGGATCCGGAGTGCAATGTGATAGATTTTGTCATTATGCCGCGGGAGATTGAAATTAACATTATTCTTAAAAACAGTTTTGCTTTAGGGGGAATCAACTCAGCTATTCTTATCAGGAGATATCGTAATGACTGATACAGAAATTGTAAACATTATTAATGACAGCATGATTAAAGAGTTCGAATTTGATCCCGACACGATGACCCCCGACGCACATTTAGTTAATGATCTGGGGATGGATAGCCTGGACTTTGTGGATCTGGTGGTTGTTTTGCAAAATGTATTTGGAGTGAAGTTGCGGGACGAGCCTAAAGTAAGACAAATCGAAACTCTTGGAGATCTGCATAAACTGGTCATGGAAAAGAAAAGAGAGTTGGAAGCGGAGGGCAAGTGACAGGATTCATGTCCGCTGCAATACTTTTGAATTGACTTTTATGCTATCGAAATGCTGATTATGGCTCGTATATTCAATCTGATCGTTGTCGTCCTGATGAATTTATGGGCGTATCCCTTACTCATTATATGGACTTTAATTGGTTCATTGATCGCGCTGCCGGCTTTGCTGGTTTGGCAGCTCATTACTAGGTGGCCGAGAGCGAAAATCATGCATCTTTTCATTTGGATATATGGGCGTGGCTGCATTTTAATATTTCGTCCGTTTATTCGATTAGAACGCAAAGATCTACGGCTGGAAAATCTACCTCGACCCGGAATTATTATCATGAACCATAATTCATTTTTTGATACGTATATGCTTTGCATGTTGCCGTTTATTGATGCCCACATTTGTCTTCGGTCTTGGCCGTTCAAAATGTTTTGGTATTCTTCTTTTATGCGTATAGCAGAATATTTTGATCTGGAAAGTTTATCTTGGGAAGAGATTCAGGTTGGCGCTGAACGGGTATTTCGGAATGGGTGTTATCTAATCATATTTCCTGAGGGACACCGCTCTCGAACAGGAAAACCAGGGCGGTTTCGTTCCGGAGCATTTAAACTGGCTGTTCAATTTAAGGTGCCAATTTTACCTCTATGCACAACGGGAACGCGGATATTGTTGCCGCCACAACGATGGTGGACAAAGCCGGCTCGAATAAAGATGCAACTGCTCGATCCGGTCTTGTCGGATGCGTATCATGGCGAAACAGCTCATATTGAAATGCGCAAACATGTGCAGAAGCAAATGTTGGATACGATTGAACAACTGGAAAGCAATTAAGGCGAATGCGAACAGATCAATCAATAGAATCACAATCCATCGAAAGTATTGAACAGTTCAATAATCAGTTGTTCAGAGAGCATGTGCAGTACTGTTATGAGCGTTCTCCTTATTATCATAGGCTATTTGATAAAAGTGGCTTGAAGCCGGAACATATTCAAGCAAAAGAAGATTCACATTTGCTGCCTTTAACCTCGAAAGAGCATCTGGAAGAATATGCGGAGGATTTTTTATGCGTACCGGAGCAGGATATTGTAGACATATGTCAAACTTCCGGCACCACTGGCAAACCGCTGATTATGTTCCAAACGGCTTCCGATTTTGAGCGGGTGGGTTATAACGAGGTCATATCTTTTCGTGCTGCCGGGGTGACTGCAAATGATCGAGTTATGATCGCTTGTGCATTGGGAAGATGTTTCATGGCGGGACTGGCCTATTTTGAGGGAGTACGCCGGATCGGTGCCACGGCAGTGAGGACGGGCTCCGGAAATCCTGCTTTTCTAATTCAACCCACGGTGCTATATCGCCCCTCCGTCATTGTCTGTGTGCCGTCTCAGGCATTACTGCTGGCGGAGGCCATTCAGCAGTCCGGCCAGGATCCGGCGCAGCTTGGAGTTCGATTGCTGATCTGTATTGGCGAGCCGATAAGGAAGGTTGATTTGGAATATTCCACCCTTGGGGGAAAATTGCGAAAAATATGGAATTGTGATGTTATAGGTACATATGCCAGCACAGAAATGGCCACGTCTTTTACTGAATGTAGTTATGGACGCGGAGGGCATTTTCATCCGGAACTTATTACCGTAGAGATTGTTGATGAAAATGGCAAGCCTGCTCCGCCGGGGCAGCCAGGAGAGATTATTGCTACTCCGTTGCAGGTGACCGGGATGCCGCTGTTGCGTTATTGTACAGGGGACATCGGTGTTTATTATACCGAGCCGTGTCCATGTGGAAAAAACACATATCGTTTAGGGCCAATCATAGGCCGAAAACAGCAAAAGATGAAGATTCGCGGGACCATGGTTTATCCCGGCGCAATCTTCTCGGTTCTGCAGGATATTCCGGAAGTAAAGAATTATTATCTGGAGGTGTATGGGGAATATGAACTTTCCGAGAGTGTTCGGGTTGTTGTAGGGACAGAGGATGTTCATTGTCTTTCCGCCGACTCGATCGCAGAAAAAATTCGCGCATACATTCGAGTCAAACCAGAAGTCGTTGTGGAAACAGCGGCGAATGTAGCTGCACGAACTATTCAGGAAGGGAAACTAAAAGGGACAACATTCTTTGACTATCGTAAAAAATAAGTATTGACCATGCTTTGCTTTTGGAACTTGATCCATAATGAAAAAAGACAATAGACCAACTGTTAAACTCAACGGGAATGACCTCACAATTGAAGATATCGTAGCTATTGGTGTAGGTGATAAACGCGTTGCGCTCGACGAGACAGCTTTGGAACGCTGCCGCCGGAGTCGGGCTTTTCTCTCGGATGAAATCGAGAGAAAACGTATTATCTATGGCGTTAACACGTCTTTTGGTCCCATGTGTAATAAGATCATCGATGAAAATGAGTTTACCACGTTGCAATTTAATCTCATTCGCAGTCATGCTGCCGGATTAGGAGATCCTTTACAATATTATATTACCCTGGCCGCATTGGCCGTAAGGCTTAATGCTCTTGTTAAGGGTTATAGTGCCGTCCGAGTTCAATTGCTGGAAATGCTCAGGGATATGATTAATTGTGGAATCGCACCTTATATTCCAAGTAACGGCAGTGTGGGAGCATCCGGAGATCTTGTTCACCTGGCTCATATGGCGCTGGCTGTTATTGGCGAAGGGAACGTATTCTTTCGAGGGCAGCTTACCACAGCGAAGGATGCCCTTGCCGCTGCCGGGCTAAAACCTATGCAGCTTACTTTTAAAGAAGGTATCGCAATAATAAATGGAACCAGCGTAATGACCGCTTTGGCTGGGTTTGTGCTGTTTGGTGCTCGCAAACTCCTGCGTTTAAGCTGCGTTACCGCTGCGTTTGCTATGGAGATATTCGGCGGGATCGACGATGCGTTTGACGAAGACCTGCATCTCCTCAAGCCTCATCCGGGACAACTTCAAATCGCTCAGATCATTCGGAATCTGTATCGTGGATCCGGCAACATCACGCTGCGGGAAGATATGCATGAGCGGATTCGCCAGGAAGCAACGGATGGAGTGGTATATGAAACCAGTATCAACGTACAGGAAGTCTATTCGATTCGGTGTACGCCTCAGATATTGGCTCCGGTTTACGAAGCGATCGAACAAGGAGTCAAAACGATCGAATGCGAAGCCAATTCATCCAACGACAATCCTGTAGTAATCCCGGAAAAAAGAAAAATTATTCACGGAGGAAATTTCCACGGCCAAAGTGTTGCCTTTGCCATGGACTCATTATGTATGGCGGTGGTCCTGATGTGCAATATTTCGGAAAGACGCATTAATAAATTGCTGGATAAGAATCTGAACGAAGGTTTACCTGAAAATCTCATCTTCGGCACTCCAGGGATCAATATGGGATTTATGGGTGCTCAATATTTAGCGACTTCAACCACGGCCGAAAACCGTCAACTTGCGAATCCGGTTGGCGTACATTCCATACCCTGTAACACTTCCAATCAGGACGTAGTAAGTATGGGAACTGTGGCTGCCCGTAAAGCCTATCGTTCTGTTAGTAATGCCAAGCACGTGTTGACCCTGGAAATCCTGGCGGATCTACAGGCTTTTTCATTCCGTAATGCCGACAAATTAGGGCAGGGTACCGGAAAGATATACCAAATATTAAAGGAACACTTTAAGGTATATGATGATCATCGTATATTCCATGACGATCTTGTGAGATTTAGGAAATTGCTGTTTTCCAGTCAACTATTTGATGATTTAAGTATTTACTGGAAGGACTCAAAGTAATGGAATTACCACTTGATGCTGAAATGCTTATTCCTCACCGTAAGCCGATGCGTTTGATAGACCGTCTAAATGCTTCCGATGGGAAATCGGGCAGCGCATCGGCCCGTCTCCCTGCGGACTGTCCCTTTGTGGTTGATCACAAAGGAACAATCGAACGGTTGGCATTACTTGAGTTGATTGCCCAAACTTACGCGGCCTCGAAAGGGTATGAAGATTGGGTAGACGGCATTGATTGTTCCCAGGGATATCTGGTCGGGATTTCAAATGCTGTTTATTACAGCGATGCGTATGCAAGGCAGAATCTGCTCATTAAGGTGGGATCAGAGGAATCTTTTGATAAATTTCATCTTGCTACAGGAGAGATATGGCATGATGACACCTTGCTTATGAAAGCAACATTGAAAATCTGGATCGACTCGGAGAATACATGTGAGACTTAGACTCGTGCTTTCTGCAGCGAATCGCCTCTCTTCCAATCTTGTGGTATCAGCGTACGACTTCTGGCAAAAGCGAAGGTGGATCCTCATCATTCTTGTCATACTGATTCTGTCGATGGCCGGGCTGTACGTTTCCACCACTCCACTTAGCCAGGACATAAAGTCAATGCTCCCCGATAAGAGCGGGTCTTTCCAAAGAGATTTTGAACTGTTCAGCTACGCTCCCTTCGCCCGCAACATCCTTATCTCCCTGGAAGTGTCGGACGACGGCAGTCAGACGTCTGATACACAATATAGTCACACTGATAGTCTAATCCAGACCGCGGACAATATCACTGCATTATTGAAGCCACCTTATTTCTCACATGTTATCAGCGGCATCACGCAATCGCAGAAGCTTACACTGTTCAATTGGATGTACGACAACCTTCCTTGCCTTCTTACTGAGCCTGACATCGAACGTCTGCAGAACCAAATAAGTCCTGATGGCATTCGCCGTCACCTGCAGGAAAATGTTAAGATTCTGCATTCACCAGATAGCGTGGTGCTAAGGAAGCTGATCCTGCAGGATCCACTGGCTTTCAGAGAACTTTTGCTGGACAAGCTGAAATCTCTTAGCCTGGTGTCCAATATTTCTGCGGATGATGATTACTTCATTTCGCAAGATCGCAGACATCTGCTGATTATTGCGGAGACGCCGATAGCATTCACCGATTTCGGCAGCAGCCGGGACATGCTGAATTACCTATATCAGGTTCTTGATGAACACACTCTGCCGGGGATAAAGTACCGAGTGGTATGCGGACATCTTTATACGTTAGCCAATGCGAACACGATTCAGAGCGACATGTGGCGTGTGTTGATTATTTCGACCGCTGGCATGCTGCTGGTCTTTGGGATATTCTTGCGTAACTGGCGGGTGATACTGTTCGTCTTCTTGATACCTTTTGCCGCACTATTGATTGGAGCAAGCGCAACACGATACGTCTTTTCGACGGTATCAGCTATTACGATCGGCTTCGGGGCCGTTTTACTGGGGATATCCGACGACTTCGGACTGCACGTGTTTTATAAGCTTCAGGAGAAATCTGTGGACGCTCGTCGTGTATTGGCGGATATGACTACGCCGCTGTTGTATTGTGCTCTGACGGCCGTGTCTGTTTTTGCTGTGCTTTTATTCTCCTCATTGCCCGGCCAAAGGCAGCTTGCAGTGTTTTGTATCGTCGGGATTTTTACAGCACTGTTGTTTGCCTTGTTTGTCATGCCTCATTTGATGCCGACCCAGTCTAAGGTGACCCTGGCAAAACTGTCGTTGCCGCGCACAAAAGCTCTTGCATTGCCGGTATGGATGTCAATAGTGCTGATCAGTATTGTCCCCGCCGTGAGAGTCAAGTTTGACGGTGACCTTCGAAGCATAGGCATTGTCCCGAAAAGTGTTTTACGTGACGAACAGGCCATCAAAAACACCTGGGGAGGGATAAGAGAACAGGCACTTGTTTTCAGTTCGGCCGAAAATTTGGAAAAGGCGATGCAAAAGAATGATCTCCTTTTTCAACAAATAAGCAAAGAAATGCAGGATGTCAGATTTCTGAGCATAGCTGCTCTGATTCCGTCCCAGCAAACTCAACAGGAGAATCTGAACCGGTGGAGCGATTTCTGGCTTGACACGGGGCGAAAAGCTGAACTGCGCGCGGAGTTAGAACGACAAGGCGAACTATACGGATTTAATTCTTCAGCCTTTGATGAGTTTCTGCAATGGTTAGATCGACCGCAAAGCGTCTTCACGTTGTCGGAATTTGAAGGGGAATGCAATGACAAATTGATCTCGCCCTTCGTGACAAAACTGGAAGACGGCCAATTCGCAGTCCTTACTTTTGTGCCGGACGATGACTCGATTACAGTTCCCTTGAGTAACTCGAAGCTGGGTGTAAAAGTCTTATCCAACCGGCAATTCAGTGCGCAACTGAGCCACGAGACCAAGAAGGATTTTTTTCGTTTTTTCAGCGTGGCTATCGTGCTGATTATCGTATTATTGGCGGTTCTGTTTCGAGACGGCAGAAAAGTCATACTGGCGTTGCTGCCTGTATTTGTTGGAATCGTTATTATGCTTGCGATCATGACCCTATGTGGTATCCGAATGAACCTTTTCAATATCGTGGCGGCAATTCTCGTCCTTGGCTTAGGGGTCGATTATGGCATATTTGTCGTTTCCGACTATGGAAAGGACTCTCATAATTCAACGTATAACGCCGTGCTTGCTTCGGGGCTGACCACATTTGTCGGTTTCGGATCGCTGATGGCAGCCCGCCATCCGGCTTTGAATTCTATTGGTACGACGGTTGCCGCTGGAATTATCCCGTGCTTTTTATGTGCCCTGACTTTGCTGCCATCTCTTACGCGTTCTTTCTTAGGGGGAAAAAGGGAATCATGAAGAATATGAACGAAGAGATCAGAGAATGCAGCATTATTTCTGCTCACAAGACGGAACGGGGCTATGAAATGGAGTATGTGTTCCCTCCAACTTTTCCCGGATTTCAGGGGCACTTCCCTCGGAATCCGGTTTTGCCGGCGATTATTCAGCTAATGACGGCACGCGAATCAATCATCGAACACCTGGGCCGGAATCTTCTTATTACAAAAGTTACAAGGGCAAAGTTTCAGAAAATTATTATGCCTGATATTCCTGTTACAGTAGTCTGGACTCTTCGTGAGCAGGAAGATGCTTTTATTTGTAAGTGTATTCTGGAAACAGATGGGAATCCCGCCAGTAATTTCATTATGACCTTGAAAGCGAAATCGGACTGAACAATGCGCAAACCATATTTTCAACCTGTTCCCGGCAGTCCTTCGCCATTGCGCATTATAGTGAAACGCCGGGTCCGTTTTGAGGAAGTTGACTCAATGGGGATTGTCTGGCACGGTCACTATGCGGGATATTTCGAGGATGGGAGGATTGCTCTCGGGCATAAATACGGCATCAGCTACTCTGATTTTATCCGCCATAGGAATCCGGTTCCCATACGACAGATCAATATTGAATATATTGAGCCTTTATTTTTTGAAGATGATATAGAAATCGAAGCGATTCTTCACTGGTCTGAGGCGGCCAGAATTAACTTCGAATACATTATTCGCAAGAATGGCAACAATGTTTGCGTCGGCTATACTGTTCAGCTCATGTTAGATGAGAATCTTGAATTATTACTGGCTCCTCCGCCGTTTTATCTCGATTTTATGGATAAATGGAAGAAGGGATTTTTGGCTTGAACACTGTTCATATAACAGACTGCGGCTGTGTGACCTGTTTGGGGGATGGTTTGGAGAGGTTATGGCAGTCTCTTCTGGTAAATACATGCGGTTTTAAGCCGGTCCGTCGATTCAACACAGACGGCTATGTAAACAATCTTGCCGGCTGTATTGCCGAATTAGACGATATTCCTCATGGGAAGCGTTTCCCCGCTATTCTGGAAAAAGTTTGTCAGAGCGACATTCGAATCACAGCCGATGCTGTCCTTTTGACGGCTACTACTAAAGATAATATCGAATTGCATGAGAGATATATTCGGGATTCCGGCAAAGAACCGGCTAAATTTCCGGTATGTTCCATGATAGATTATCTGGCTAAAACTCTCGATACCGGAAAACTTGCTCTTAATATTAATGCGGCCTGTGCTTCCGCCAGCAGTGCGATTTTGTGGGGAGCGGAAATGATTGGCAATAAAGAAACGGATATGGTGATAGTCTTTGGGGCGGATATCGTATCGGAATTTGTATTTTCGGGTTTTTCCGCTCTAAAGGTTATGTCGCCCGATATCGGGCGTCCGTTTGATGTGAATCGTAATGGTCTGATACTTGGAGAGGCGGCAGGATACGTTGTATTGATGAGTGAGACAAAAGTGCTGAAGGAAAAACGAACAAGTCTGGGTAAAATCATAGGCTGGGGAATTTCTTCCGATGCTCATCATATCACTGCGCCGGATCGGGATGGGAGTGGCCTGCAACGAGCCATTCATAATGCCTTGATGAAAGCTTCGATACGTGCCGATGACATTGCGGCGATAAATGGGCACGGAACCGGTACGGTACATAATGACGCAATGGAAATTACCGCTTTTCGTAAGGTGTTCGGAAATACGATACCCCCGATATATTCAATAAAAGGAGCGATTGGGCATTCCCTGGGGCCATGCGGCTTGATTGAAGTGCTTGTCGGACTGCGTTCTCTGCAAGAGCAGATTATCCCACCTGTAACAGGCCTGCAAGATCCGGAACCGGATATCGAAGCCTGTGTAACAATGGAAAAGACAAGTATGAACGGTAATTATTTATTAACGACGAATTCCGGTTTCGGCAATATTAACACGGCCCTTATCCTGGAGAAAGTATGAGTTTGCTTAATATTGCTGTTCCTGGGGGTGCATGGATAACCGCTTCTGGCATTGGCTGCATAAACGGAGGGAATGAGTTTTCCATGCCGGAGGGTGTTTTGCCGAAACTACGGCGGGAACTGCTTTCGTCAAAACCTGAAGAACGATGGGGAAGGCTCGATTATTACAGCAAAGCCGGCCTGGTCGCCGCTTCACTTGCATTGAAGGACGCCGGCCTGGATTCCCGGATATCTGCCTCAACAGCAGTTATAGCCTCAACGGTAAGTGGTTCTGTCGATGTGGACCATGCGTACTTTCGATCGGTTGTGCCGCAGGGAGGTTTGCTGGCAAGCCCGAATTTGTTTGCTTATACGTTACCGAATTGCATGTTGGGCGAAATTTCTATCAGATATGGTCTTACAGGCCCTACTATGGTGGTCAGTCAGACGACTCCGGATATGATGTCAGGTATTCTCGGCGGAGCGAAGTTTATCTCTTATGGCTTGTGCGAAGGAGTAATCGCCGGCTATTGTAATACAGAAGCGTGTATCCATTATATCGATACTTCGTGTAAACCCGGTGCTGTTTTTTTGATACTAAAGAAAGCCGAGGAGAAGAGCCCTCTTACCTTTAACGGTTCTGAATTGATGTATAATGGCCGGGTGCTTTCAGGTCTAATTGATTTAATGCGAGAATTAACCCATAACGTATAAACGGAATTACCGTGATGAAATTGAAAATCGTATATCCATCATGGCCTAAACTTGAACGGCAAACGGAATTTCATCTGCCTCCTCATGGCCCGGTCGTATTTGCCGCCACAGTTCCCGAAGATGTTGATATCATTTTCAAGGACGATAATGTTGAGCAGATCAATTTCGATGAACATGTCGACTTGGCGGCCATCTCCACCATGCTCACCTGTCAGCTTCCGAGAGCTTTTGAAATAGCAGCGGAGTTTCGTGCTCGCAATGTACCGGTAATTTTCGGCGGAATATCTACAATTCTGCATAGTGAGGAAGTGGCGCAACATGCGGATTCCGTCTTTCTGGGTGAAGCAGAAGGGAGCTTCTCAAAGGTTCTTGAGGATTTTGAGAGTGGGCGATTACAGCCGGTCTATAATTATATGAATGATCAACCTGATACCGGGCTTATTGGACCGGCTCGAAGAGATATCCTCAAACGGGAGCTCTATAATTACAGAGGTGTCCAGATGCTGGATCTGGTCCATGCTTCGAGAGGCTGTAAGTTTAATTGCTTCCCATGCTGCAGCGGTTTTCTGGGAGGCAGAAAATTCAGACCTCGACCTATTGAAAAAGTGATTGCGGAAATGGATCAAATTCCCAACAATCGGCTCTTTATCGTGGACAATTCTCTGGCACAGGATCGCGACTGGCTTATCGAATTATTCACTGCAATGAAACCGCTTAAGAAAAAATGGGTTTCGCACCCAATTCTCTATGATGAAGAAGTATTGAAGCTGGCTTCGGAAGCAGGTTGCTGGTATGTATATCAAGCTATTTTTGACACTTCGGATGTGATCAGAGACCGAATCAAAATGCTGAAGGACTTTGAAATCGGCATTGAAGGTACCATTATTCTTGGATTGGATGATCAGGATGTCGATTATATCAAACGACTTGTGGATTTTCTCTGTGAAAATGAGGTGGATGTTGCTGAGTTCACCATTTTGACGCCTTTTCCACATTCACCTATCCGGCAGCAGATGGAAAAGGATGGCCGAATCCTTCACAATAATTGGATCGAATATACTGCTGACAAGGTCGTCTTTCAGCCTTTGAAAATGACACCTGAGGAGCTTCAGGACGTGTATTATTACGCCTGGGACACATTTTATGCCAACTCGGGTTACGAGCTGAAAATGGGACAGTTGTTTCAAAAGGTAGTTACGCGGGAAATCGCCGACAATACCTATAAGCGGTATGATACACAAGCATCGTGGCGCTCAATCTCCGCCAAAAAATGAGCCGAATATTTCTAATTTCCTTTAATACATGTGATTATCCACATGTGGTCTATCCGTTGGGATTGGCGGTTGTGGCTGCGGCCCTGGAACGTGCCGGACATGATATACGCATCTACGATTATCTCGTTGCCGACCGTAATGACAACGATCTTATAGCTGCCGTCGAAAAATATCAACCGGAGTTTCTCTGTGTTTCTATCCGGAATCTTGACGATGATCTTGACTCTTCGTTCCAGACGGATAATCGGGAAAAATTTACACGGTTCGGTCATCTTTTGCAAAAGGCAAGGAATCTCGTTTCCGCCCCGGTTATTATTGGAGGGACGGCTTTTTCATTGATGCCCGAGGTACTGCTTGATCTAACTGGTGCTGATTATGGCATAGTGGGAGAAGGCGAAAATGCAATCTGTCGTCTTATCGTGGAACTGCAAAATAACAAGAAGCCGGATCGTATCATTTATGGCTTTGAATCTCTGATTCCCAGTCCTGAAATCAAAGGTGGTTTCTATGATGATAGTTTAGTGCGTTATTATTATGAACGTAGCGGTTTTATTAACATTCAGACCAAACGAGGGTGCTCTTTTAAATGTGTATATTGTACATACCCTTCTCTGGAAGGTTGTAGTTTTCGCTATCGGGATACCAAAGAAGTCATTGATGAGATTAGTAGATTGAAAAAGGATCTGGGGTGTGATCGTTTTTTCTTTACAGATTCCATATTCAATGACCCTGCCGGACATTATAGAGAAGTGGCTGATGGGATTATTGCGGAAAAACTTGATATTCAGTGGACTGCCTACTTTACACCGTACCGCATAGAGAAGGCCGATATATTGCTCTGCAAAAGGGCCGGTCTGTATGCTGTTGAACTTGGAACGGATGCCGCCTGTTCGATAACCCTGACGGGATTAAATAAAATGTTCAACTGGGAAGATGTCGTACAGGCAAATGATATAGTAACTCAGGCAGGCTTGGCTTGTGCTCATTTTGTTGTTTTTGGCGGGCCGAATGAGACCTATCAAACGGTGGAAGAAGGCATTCAGAATTGCCGGCAATTACAAAACTGCGTCGTATTTGGAAATACCGGCATCAGAATCTATTACGGAACTTCCATCTACGAACGAGCAAAATCTGAAGGGATTCTGGATAAGGATGCATCTTTGCTGGAACCAGTGCATTACTTCTCACCAGAAGTGCAAAAAGACCGAGTTGATGAAATGATTACCAGAGGTTGGCAGAAACAGAGACATCTGGTCTTCCCTCCGGAGAAAGGGAAGATGATAAGCCAGACGCTGAAGAAAATTTACAATCTCAAAGGTTTGCTCTGGGATCAGATACCGTCATCTGCATAGAATAGCCATTTCCACCGTTTGTTTCACGCTCTACAACGGCGTATAAAATATTTCAAATGAACAAAGTACTCGTTGTAATCCCCGTCTATAATCACTCAGCTTCGATTCGTGATGTAGTATGTCGTTGCCTGAAGTATCACCCTGATGTCCTTGTTGTTGATGATGGCAGCGAGCAAGACGTGGAGGCGGTCCTGGCGGATTTAGACATTACGATCATAAGACATGAGCGGAACCGGGGCAAAGGCCAGGCGATTCTTACAGCCGCCGATTATGCCATGGATCATAACAAAACTCATATAATTACCCTTGATGCCGACGGGCAGCATTATCCCGAGCAGATACCTGAATTTATAGCGGCTGCGAACGATCATCCTGAGGCGATAATCCTTGGAGTGAGAGACTTCAATTCTTCCGGTGCCCCTTTCAGCTCACGATTTGGACGGGCCTTTGGGAATTTCTGGGTTAGAATTCAGACAGGAGTCAAGGTCAGGGATATTCAAAGCGGCCATCGAATGTATCCGGTGTTTGTGTTGAATAATTTGAAATATCTGTTTCATACGTATGCCTTCGAGGATGAAGTGATTGTACGGGGGCTGTGGGCCGGCGTTCCTGTTAAGGAAATAGCCGTTAAGGTATATTATCCTGCGCATGCGAATAGAATATCTCATTTCTGCAAATTTCGTGACAATCTCAAGTTGACCGTTCTGAACACATACCTGACGCTTCGCTCGATAATCCCCTGGCCGCATCTTCAGATACAGTTCGAAAATGGCGAATTCTTTATGATCGGCGATCGCCTGAAAATCATGAAAGAGTTGCTTGTAAATCGCGACCACCCCTTCAAAATGGCAATGGCCGGCTCATTAGGGGTATTTCTTGGGGCATTACCTCTGATCGGTTGCCATATCCTGGTAATAATTTATGCTGCATCTTTATTGCGACTCAACAAAATACTGGCGATTGCTACCAGTCACATTTGTATGCCGCCGATTGTCCCGGCCCTTTGCATCGAGGTGGGATATTATATCCGTTTTGGTAAATTTATAACCCTCAGGAATATTTCGTCTTTATCCGATGTGTCTTTTCTCGAATTAGGGTATTTGGGTTTGCAACGATTCGTGGAGTGGTTTATCGGCGCCCTTGTGGTTGGCCCCTTACTGGCAGTCGTTACAAGTATCGTCTTGTTCACACTTTCTCTCAATATTCAGAAAACTATTCTATGGATGCAGAACAGGAAAACCTGAGCAAGGACTGGAATTCGCGCAGCGTTGGCAAGCTCTGGCAGCACAAGTTCTTCTACTTCGTAATCCGTTTTGGCGGCCAACGAGTTGCTTATCTGTTCATGTACTTTGTTGTTTTGTGGTATGTGCTCTTTTATCCGCCTTTGCATAAAAAGTGTAGACCATACTTGGATCGCAGATTTCCTGATAGAAAGGCAAGGCTGGTCAGACTGTTGGATGAATATCGATGGATTACGTCTCTGGGAAGAAGCCTGATTGATCGAGCGGTCTTTGGCATACTGGGTGCCGACAGGATCGAGGTTGAAGTTCCGGAAGGAACCAAGCTCCAGGAGTTGCTGAATGAGAAAAATGGATTGCTGATTCTTTGTGCCCATACAGGATGCTGGCAAATTGCCTTTTCCGAATTGCAATTTCTGGAAGGTTCTGTTCATATCGTTATGCATCGGGATCAGTATGACATTGATAAACACTATTTTGAACACAACAACAGAAAACCTCCGTTTGAGATCATTGATCCTGCCGGATATCTGGGTGGAACACTAACAATGGCAGCAGTCCTGCAGGAGGGGTGGACTGTCAGCTTAATGGGGGACCGCGTTTTCGGGGATGATTCAAATACCATTACTGTGGATTTTCTCGGGGATCCGATCCGTATTCCTGTCGCCCCCTATCGTTTGGCTGCTATGCGGGGTACTCCTATTGCAATAGTATTTTCATATAGAGCGAACCACTCGCGGTATATCACTGAAATTCCCGGAGTAATACGCGTGCCTGCTGTTGTTGATCGTAACTCTCAGACTTATTTGCCTTATGCCCAAGAATTCATTGGATACCTGACTCAATATGTTCAGGAACATCCTTTTGATTTTTTTAATTTCTACCCGATGTGGAAAGAATGCGCCTCCCAAAATGACGTGATTCACAGATAAACACCGGAGCGGAACTTGGAATCGAAGCTCAATCAGATCGATGAAGTGCTTGCTGCCCGGCGGAAAGTAGCATAAAGTATACGTATGGGGTAACCATCCAACCTTCAACTATGGAATGTGCAGTATCACTGAAGATTCCGGGATGTTGAAAATAGTGGTATTGTTTTGCGAAAGCAGCCTGTAGTATTTCGGGGTAAATATAAGAATGGATATCAAACAAAAACTCAAACAGATTATTATTGAAGATCTCGCTCTGGAAGATGTATCTATTGAGGACATTGAAGACGACAGTCCTATTTTTGGTGAATCAGGTTTGGGATTAGACTCATTAGATGCTGTGGAGCTGGTTGTAGTCATCCAGAAGCATTTTGGCGTTCAGATAAAAGATATGGCCAAGGGCAGAGAGGTATTTCAGTCCTTTAATACTCTCGCCGATTTTGTTCAGGAGAACATGAAGCAATGACTGCCGTTGCGAGCAGTTTTTCTCCTATTATAGTCAGTGGTATGGGTGGCCTCTGCGCCGCCGGTGCGAATGTTCCGGAAATAATGCGCACTATATATTCCGGTTTGCGTACCCCGGTTGTGTCAGAGTATGTTCGTGCTGATCATCTCGAACAGTATCCCATGTTCGAACTTCCCCCTTCGGCGGTGCCGGACGGCTACTATGAAGGTCCGGAGTCTGAGCGGTGTGGCCTGCTCGCAATTGTAGCAGCTTGTGAGGCCGTCAAAAACGCCGGGCTCGATTTGGATAGCCTTAAGGAGTATCGAGTAGGTGTGTGCATTGGCACGACTGTAGGCAATGCGATGAATAATGAATTATTTTATCGTGATTTTCTGTTCAATCGTCTCCCGGGGATGCAATCTATAAAAACTTACCTAAAAGCCAATCCTGCCGATATGGTGGCTCGGCATTTTCATCTTAAAGGTATGCGTCAATGTATCGCCAATGCCTGTTCTTCTGGAGCAGTGGCTATTGGCCAGGCGGCCGAATGGATCAACAACGGATTATGTGACATCGCTATCGCAGGTGGTTCCGATATGCTCTGCCGAGTAATCTATAACGGCTTTATCTCACTAAAGATAACCGATAGTCAGCCTTGCCGTCCTTTTGACAAAAATCGCATGGGACTTAATCTTGGCGAAGGTGCCGGTATGGTTGTTCTCGAATCTTCCAGGACCGTCCGTCAGCGAAAGGCTCAGACACATGCCACTCTTTGCGGCTATGGGAATTGCTCGGATGCATATCACATTTCCGCTCCGATACCTGATGGCGTCGGTCTGGAAATGGCAATCAGCGTTGCCTTGCAGCAGGCTCAAATTTGTCACGGCGACATCGCTTTCATTAATGCCCACGGCACGGCCACTCATGAAAATGATAAGGTTGAGGGCATCCTTTTTTCTCGTTTATTTCCGCAGACACCGTTTCATTCCACAAAAGGATATACCGGACATACGCTTGGTGCCGCGGGGGCTATCGAAGCAATCATAACAATCGAAAGTCTGAAACGACAAATGATTGCCGCCAACGTCGGTTTTAGTGATCCTGATCCGGAATTTACCGTAAATCCTGTGACGGAGAATACTCCGGTGGCGGGAGATTATGCCCTATCGGATTCTGTGGCGTTTGGAGGGAATAATGCGGTGCTGGTCTTCCGGAGAACATCTGAAGCATGACTTGTCGCATGGCGATAAGAGGAATTGGTTTGGCCGGCGGCTTTGGCTGTGGAACGGAAGCTGCGTTGAATGCGTTGCGTGATGGCGGAAAACCTAATGATGTATTATCGTTTCAGGCTTCGACGGGAAAAATCGATTATCCTGTGTATCTTGCAGATCCGCAGCCGCTAAAAGATTTTATATCTCCTCGCAAATTACGCCGTATCAACAAATACTCCCAGCTTGCTGCTTTGGCAGCTTGCCTGGCCCTTCAGGATGCAGGCCGGGACATTCCCAGCCAATGCTCTGATATGGCGGTAATTGTCGCCAGCGGGTACGGAGCGTCTTCGACAACCTTTGCATTCCTGGACGATATCATCAAGGAAGGTGATCGCTTTGCTTCTCCGACCCAATTCTCCAATTCGGTACATTCCTCTGCAGCTTCTAATGTCACGATCTTACTGCAAATCAAAGGTCCGTGTCTGACTGTAACTCAATTTGAAATGTCAACCACTGCCGCTTTGCTTAATGCTCAGGTTTGGCTGACAGAAAAGATAGTAGATACCGTACTTCTCGGAGGAATTGACCAGATCAATCAGGTGCTGTTGTATTGCTATCATAGTTTCTGGCCCAGCGAAATCCCGCAGGAGATTATGCCGTTTAACTATGATCGTCAAACAGCTATCCCCGGCGAAGGATCAGCTTTTATGGTTCTGACCCGGGACGAAGGCGATGTTCCGCCCTATGGTTATATCGACACGGTTTCATGGAAAAATCCTGATGATTATACTGTTCCCGACGATGTTATGTTAATCTCGGGCTCTGACGGTCATCGGGCCTGTGGATTGCAATATCGCAAATTATTCCGCTCCGTCGATCCTGGTCGTATTAAATCTTTCAGTATAATTTACGGCAGTATGCCTTGCGGCCAGATGTTCGATCTTGCCTTAGCTTCGTTAGCGGCACGGCATAAACTTGCCCCCAGCTCCTGCTGCTCGATTAAGCTCGATGCCAACAATAACATCGGTGTCATACACCATAGCTGATGATGATTCAGCTTGCCTTTCCTGGATTATCCTCTCATAAGAACTGGACCGGTTTTTGGGTAGCAGACCAATGACTTGACTGGATAATATTTCACCAGGGTTTGCTGAGGGCAAAGGCTGTGAACTGCCATCAGAATGCAAAACCGAAACACAAAGCCACCGCATTGACGCCTTCGTTTGGAGATCTTGTCTGGCCGTTCGAGATATGTTGGATCTTCAGAGCAACATGCCAGTCTAAATCGA
>Ga0315294_10001411_pt1 | contig 26067 bp, 20 predicted proteins | sample YL17G13_40_MG_FD_203626 | JGI IMG/M metagenome (GOLD analysis project Ga0315294, IMG submission 203626) | Sediment microbial communities from Yellowstone Lake, YNP, Wyoming, USA - YL17G13_40 | ecosystem: Environmental > Aquatic > Freshwater > Lake > Sediment | place: USA: Wyoming | collected... | reverse complement strand
TCTCGGCCAGCGACAGCCCCAACTCCGCAGTGCTCATGGCGCCCCCCAGCGAGATCATCATCTTGCCGCCCCGGGCCAGAAAATCACGATAGGCCCGCGCCGCATCGATAAGGGCGGCGGCATTGAAATGCCGGTAGTGGTGTTCCATAAAGGCCCCCACGGGGCCGAGCTTCGAAACCTTTGAGCTAGACTTGGAGCGAGGGCTCTTAGCGCCTTCGCGTTGTTTTTTCGAGAGAGCTCTCGGGCCGGATGTTATAGCCATAAGAATTGCTCCTTGATTTTATCGTATTCGCCGGATACAGCCATCACCATGCCATACGACATTTTCAGGCTGATTCCGTGAACGTCAGCATTATATATTCAGCGTGGATGAACGTCAATCGAAAATCATAGCTGCCGAGCGATACAGTGCTGCGGCGAACGGGAGCGGCGACCATCATACCGACAAGCGTCGGATGCGGCACCGGTGACCGCCAGCGACTACAAGCGTAGGATGCGACTAGATTCGCAGGCCCGGCGGCGTTCATGACCATGGCGCGAGATATGCGTCGCGGTGGTCAATATCAACACGGCTTTGGCGCGGGATATTTGGCAGCGCCAATCAATCCTTAACCATCAGCTACAGACTCACCGTCATCGGAAGGCTCACTCTCATCAGGTTCTCCCCCCCGCAGGCCCTTCTCCCTCCGCAAGCGCGTCATCAACAAGCCCTTCCGCTGCAAGCGCGATAGCCTCCGGCTCGCCCTTCGCCAGCCCGTCTCCCAGCGCCTGTTGCAGCGCCCCCTCGAAGGTCATCTCATCGAGCACCAGCGGCGGCGGGGGCGTAAGGGACGCCAGCGCCTCCGGCGACAGCGTGCATCGCGCCGGTATCAGTTTGCCGATAATAACATTTTCCTTCAGCCCGAGCAGCTTATCCGTCTTCCCGGCTACCGCAGCCTCTGTTAGTACCCGTGTCGTTTCCTGGAATGAGGCCGCTGAGAGGAAACTGCTCGTATTTAATGAAGCCTTTGTTATTCCTAATAGAACCGGCTGCGCTGTGGCCGGCTCACCACCCTCTGCCAGTACCTTAGCGTTAATATCCTCGTATACAAAGCGATCTACGAGCTCGCCAGGTAGCAGCTCGGTATCCCCGGGAACATCTATCCTTACTTTGCGCAGCATCTGACGCACTATAGTTTCGATATGCTTATCATTAATAGCCACTCCCTGAGAACGATACACCTGCTGCACCTCGTCTACCAGGTACTGTTGCACAGCCTCTCTGCCCATTATCCGCAGCAAATCCTGAGGGTTAAGAAAACCTTCGGTGAGCTGCTGCCCCGCATGTATCGGCTGACCCGATTCCACAACGATATGTGATGCAGCCGGCACCGTGTACTCACGCTGTTCCTTCTCCTCGTATGAAATAGAGATCATGTTTTTGTCAACGCTCACAGTGCCAGCAACCCTGGCAATTTGCGGAGCAGCCTCTGCAATTAGCGCCTTCGCCTTGGAGGTAACCTTCGGCTCAGCAAGGACCTCTCCGATATCAACCCACTGGCCTGTAGTTACGTTGGCTTTCCATCCTGATGGGAGAGTAAAATCATCCTTATAAGTCTCGGCACTTTCCACATTAATCCTGCGCTCGTCCTCATCTTCGACAATATGGACATATCCGTCTATCTCAGAGATAACAGCCTGAACTTTCGGAGAACGAGCCTCGAAAAGCTCTTCAACACGCGGCAGACCACTGATAATATCCTGCCCAGCAACACCACCGGTGTGGAATGTACGTAGTGTTAGCTGCGTTCCAGGCTCTCCGATGCTCTGTGCCGCTATGATTCCTACCGCCTCGCCCATCCTGACCTGCGTACCATGCGCCAGGCTCCTGCCATAACACTTCTGGCAAACGCCGTGCCTGAGCTGACAGGATAGCGCCGACCTTACATATACGCTTTTTATCTTAGCCTGGGCAATCTCCTTGGCCTTACTTTCATCGATCTCTTGATCTTTTTCAATAATTACTTCACCGGTTTTCGGATGGACAATGCCCTCTATTACAGTTCGCCCTACTATGCGTTCCTCGAAAGGCGCTATTATGCGTTTCCCCGACTCTGAGGTAATCCATATACCCGCAGTCGTGCCACAGTCTTCTTCAAGCACTATCACGTCTTGTGCGACGTCCACGAGCCTCCTTGTGAGATAACCGCTATCCGCAGTACGTAACGCTGTATCAGCCAGCCCTTTTCTTGCTCCGTGCGTGGAGATAAAGTATTCCAGTGCCGTCAAACCCTCGCGGAAGCTGGAACGGATAGGGAGGTCAATAACCCTCCCTGATGGGTCAGCCATAAGGCCTCGCATACCCGCCATCTGCCTTATCTGAGCGATATTACCCTTGGCCCCTGAAGTAGCCATCAAATATATAGAGCCATACTTGTCCAGAGACTCCTCAATAGCCTTGGAGACCCTATCAGTGGCCTCCGACCACAATCTAACAGTGTTAGTATAGCGTTCCTCCTCGGAGATAAGCCCCTTCTGGAACTGCCTATCAACCTCAGCTACTTTTTTGTCTATCTCTTCCAATATCTCTTTCTTCGACCCTGGCACCTGCATGTCATGTATAGCTATACTGCAACCTGACTGCGTAGCGTAACGGAACCCCAGACCTTTAATATCGTCGGCCAGCTTTGCAGCCTTTTCATTACCCAGTTTTTTATAGCACTCGGCTACCATGCGCCTCAGCGTCCCTTTGTCTGTCGTCTTATTGATAAAGCCTAACTCTTTGGGAACGACCTCATTAAATATTATGCGACCGATAGTGGTCTTAAGACGTTCGCCATCATCATTCCTGGCCTCAACCTCTGAGCCAAGATCTGCTATACCCATATCATAAGCTAATTTAGCTTCTTCGAAACTGCTGAAGGCCATGCCTTTTCCTTTTCCATTCGCCTTCGGCATGGTCAGGTAATAGCATCCCAGAACGATATCGAGTGTGGCAGCCACAGCAGGCTCCCCTGAGCTCGGCAGCAGCATGTTCTTGGTAGATAACATTACCTCCCGGGCTTCGAGAACGGCCGCCTTGGAAAGAGGAACATGTACCGCCATCTGATCGCCATCGAAGTCGGCGTTGAACGCTGTGCAGACCAGCGGGTGTAGTTGAATGGCGCTGCCGTCTATTAATACAGGCTCGAATGCCTGAATACCCAGTCGATGCAGGGTAGGAGCACGGTTAAGCAGCACAGGCCTTTCCTTCATCACAATATTTAAAGCGTTCCATACCTCCGGCCTTTCACGTTCCACTAGGCGCTTGGCGCTCTTAATATTATGGGCATGGCCTTGGATGATGAGATAGTGCATCACGAACGGCTTGAACAGCTCGAGGGCCATTCTCTTGGGTAAGCCGCATTGCCCCAGCTTCAACTCCGGGCCGACTATGATAACCGAGCGGCCGCTATAGTCCACCCGCTTGCCCAAGAGGTTCTGGCGGAAACGCCCCTGTTTACCTCGAAGCATATCTGATAATGATTTCAACTTGTGATTGCCAGCAGTGGTGATGGCTCTCCCCCTGCGACCGTTGTCGATGAGGGAATCTACAGCCTCTTGGAGCATTCTCTTCTCATTACGAACAATTATCTCCGGCGCACCGAGATCCAAAAGCCTCCGCAGCCTGTTATTGCGGTTGATTGTTCTGCGATACAGATCGTTGAGATCAGATGTAGCGAACCTGCCGCCATCCAGCTGGACCATCGGGCGCAGGTCTGGAGGAAGCACAGGAAGCACTGTCATTATCATCCACTCCGGCTTATTCCCGCTTCTCCTTAGCGCCTCCACCACCTTGAGCCTTTTGATCGCCTTCTTGCGGCGCTGACCGGTGCTGGAACGTGTTTCTTTATAAAGCTCCTCGCTCAAACCATTGAGATCGAGCTTTGCCAGTATACCCAGGACAGCCTCTGCCCCCATGCCATTCTTAAATACGCCCGGATATCTATCATTAAGTTCGCGATGTTTATTATCGCCGAGCAACACCAGCCTCTGGATTTCCTCCAGCTCATCGATTCTGCTGTTAATTTCGTCCCAGCGTTTCTGCTTCTCCCCCGCTATCTCAGGAGTGGTTTCATCTGTAGCCTCTATAGCGGAAAGCTGTTCCCTAAGATTCATTACAGCGGCTTCTTTAGCTGCTGCATCTACACTTGTAATAATATACTGGGAGAAGTAAAGCACACGCTCCAAGTTTCTTGGAGAAATATCTAACAGCAATCCCAATACGCTGGGAGTCCCTTTAACAAACCATATATGGCTTACCGGGGCAGCGAGTTCTATATGTCCCATGCGCTCACGCCGCACCCTGGCGCGGGCAACTTCTACACCGCACTTATCGCAAATGATTCCGCGATACCGCACTTTTTTATATTTGCCACAATAGCATTCAAAATCCTTCGTCGGGCCGAAAATCCGTTCACAGAACAGGCCATCCCGCTCCGGCTTCAACGTACGATAATTAACAGTCTCGGGTTTAGTCACTTCACCCCATGACCAGCTTCTTATCTGCTCCGGCGAGGCCAGAGAAATTCGTACAGCGCTAAAATCGTTAACTTCAAGCACCACTGTCGCTCCCTTCGAGTCTTGGCATCTTGGAGCCCGGATACTCACCTAAGTCAGAGGCTAGGACCACACTCTCCTCCTCATCATTCAACACCTCAACCGCAAGCCCCAGGCTCTGAAGCTCTTTAACTAATACCTTGAAGGACTCAGGTACACCCGGCTCCCAGATAGTATCCCCCTTGATTATAGCCTCATATGTCTTAGCCCGACCCGTGACATCATCAGATTTAACAGTCAGTAACTCTTGAAGCACGTGGGCTGCTCCATAAGCTTCCAAAGCCCAGACTTCCATCTCGCCAAAACGCTGGCCACCGAACTGAGCCTTACCGCCCAATGGCTGCTGTGTGATAAGCGAATATGAACCAGTTGAGCGAGCGTGGGCTTTGTCTTCAACGAGGTGAATAAGTTTCATTAAATATGTATACCCTACTGTAACCGGCTGATCAAAAGGCTCCCCGGTCCGGCCGTCATACAAGGTAGTCGCACCCCATATAGGCAGCGGGATGCTTTTATCCTTGCTGGTTTTTAACGCCGTTGCCAATAATTCCTCATCATTGAGGCCTTCTTTAACCCTGGCTCCCGCATCCTTCATCCACAATAGCAGGGCGACACGCCTGGCTTCACCGACATGATCACTATCAAAGACCTTTTTCCCATCATATCCCAGATCATTTAAATATTCCTTGGCTCTATCTACTTCGAAACGGTCGCCCTTCTCGGGATCGGGAACAATCGCGTTAGTACGATGGGCTAGCCAGGCTTTAGCTAATGCATCCTCAATATCATCGTTATCAGCACCATCGAACACAGGTGTATCTACTCTAAATCCGAGTGTTTTTGCTGCCCAGCCGAGGTGTGTTTCCAGCACCTGTCCCAAATTCATACGTGAAGGTACACCGATGGGGTTGAGAACAACATCCACATGACGCCCATCCGGCAAGAAAGGCATATCCTCTATGGGCAGGATTCTGGCCACCACCCCCTTGTTTCCATGCCTCCCCGAAACCTTATCGCCTTCGGATATCTTCCTCAATTGCGCCACCCATACACGAACCATTCTGTTAACACCAGGCGGGAGCTCGCTATGCGTTTCGCGGGTAAACTCCTTGACATCAATAACTTTGCCCCATTCGCCGTGGGGCACCCTCAGCGACGAGTCTTTCACATCTCTCGCCTTATCGCCGAAGATAGCCCGCAACAGCTTCTCCTCGGCACTAAGTTCTGCTTCTCCCTTTGGTGTGATTTTCCCAACAAGGATCTCACCAGGTTTAACCTCAGCCCCAACCCGCACAACCCCTTTTTCGTCAAGATTTCTGAGGCTCTCTTCTCCTACATTAGGTATATCCCTGGTGATCTCCTCCGGCCCCAGTTTCGTGTCACGAGATTCGATCTCGTGTTTCTCCACATGAATAGATGTAAATTTATCATCCCTGACAAAATTTTCACTGAGAACCACCGCATCCTCAAAATTGTATCCTTCCCAGCACATAAAAGCACAAAGGACATTCCTCCCCAGTGCCAGCTCACCATGATCCGTAGAAGAGCTATCGGCGAGCACCTGCCCCCTTTTGATCTTCTGCCCTTTAGAAACAAGGGGGCGCTGATTGATACATGTCCCCTGATTTGAGCGTGCGAACTTCGTTAACGGATATATCTGCTCCTTTTTCCCGTCTCGAATAATAATCTGCTTGGAGGTAACGGATTTTATTACTCCATCCCGATCTGCAATCAACACTTGCCCGCTATCATACGCCGCCTGTGCTTCCATTCCCGTTCCGATTATCGGAGACTCGGCCCAGATGATCGGCACTGCCTGGCGCTGCATATTGGATCCCATCAATGCACGGTTGGCATCGTCATGCTCCAGAAATGGAATGAGGGCAGTAGAAACGCTTACTATCTGCTTGGGTGAGACATCCATCAGATTTACTTTAGTCGCCGGTGATTCCTCAAATTTACTGCCAAGCCTGGCCTCCACTTTATCGTTAACAAACTGGTTCCTATCATCCAGAGGTTCGTTGGCCTGAGCAATAGCGTATTCATCCTCCTCATCCGCCGAGAAATATATAACCGCATTAGATACAAAGGGCGAAACCTTGACCTTTCGCTGATTCAACTTGGTCAACTTTGCTGCTGCCTTTTTTGTAACCTTGTTGCCAGATTTAATTATTGACTTCCCGTCATCATCAAGGATATTCTCCGCCACCATCCTGCCCGCGAGATCAGCAGAATCATTGTCCACCTCATGAACAACCCTGCGATACGGCGTCTGGATGAATCCATACTCATCGATTATACTGAAAGTAGCCAGCGATCCTATTAAACCGATGTTGGGACCTTCAGGCGTCTCAATAGGGCAGATACGCCCATAATGGGAATAGTGAACGTCTCTCACTTCGAATCCGGCACGCTCTCTCGATAGACCGCCCGGTCCCAGTGCTGAAACCCTGCGTTTGTGGGTCAGTTCTGCCAGCGGGTTCGTCTGATCCATGAATTGCGATAACTGTGAGGCCCCGAAAAACTCACGCATAGCAGCCACTACCGGCCTTACATTAATTAAGGCACTTGGAGTAACGGATTCCGGATCGATGATACTCATCCGTTCCCTGATCACACGTTCCATACGAAGCAGACCGATCCTGAACTGATTCTGAATCAGTTCACCAACAGTACGCACCCTCCGATTACCCAGGTGATCTATGTCATCGGGAGTGTCTGCGCCGGTATTAACCATGATTATGTGGCGTACAATCTCGACCAAATCCTCGCCAGTAGCCGTTTGATGCGAGCGAGGGATATCGATGTTTAATCGTTTGTTAACCTTGTAACGGCCTACCCGCCCCATATTGTATCGTCTGGGATTGAACAGCAGGTTTTCAATAAGACTCTGAGCATTAGCCTTCGAGGGAGGATCCCCGGGACGCAATCGCCTGTAGAATTCTATTAATGCTGTCTCTTTATTCCTTACTACAGAATCTTTCTCAACAGTAGCTTGTATGAAGCGCTGGCCCTCCTGTATCCCTTCAAAAAGTTTATATATCTCCTCATCGCTGCTGTACCCTACGGCACGCAGCATTGTTGTGACGGGTATTTTCCTCTTTCCGTCTACTTTTACCGATATCACATTCTTGCTGCTGGTCTCAAATTCCAGCCAGGCGCCTCTCTCCGGGATCAGCTTTGCAAAACATAGCTGTCTGCCGGTGGTGACATCCTGCTCAAGGGTAAAATAAACGCCGGGTGAACGAATAAGCTGGCTGACTACAACCCTCTCCGCTCCGTTAATAATGAAGGTTCCTTTGGGGGTCATCAGGGGGAAATCGCCCATGAATATGTCTTGTTCTTTGATTTCGCCAGTATCTTTAATGATCAGCTGTACTTTTACATAAAGAGGGGCGGAATAGGTAATATCCCGCTCTCTGCATTCTCTCTCGGAACGCTTTTCCGGTGCAGAGTTCCGCATATAATCCCAGAAGTGTTCATCATCTTTAAAAGCAGGCATTTGAGCGCCGCTCTTCTCACCAAATCTATAACTGAGAAAACGCAATTCGAACCTGGACCCGGAAAAATCCTGTATAGGGGAAATCTCATCCAATAGGGACCTTAGTCCCCCCCGCTCATCAGGACTTAAATAATAAGGCCGCTCGTCACAAAACCTGCGATAAGAGTTCAACTGGATTTGTATGAGGTTAGGTACCTCCAAAATGTGGGCTATCCTAGAATACGATTTCCTAGGTTCGGCTCCTTGAGAGACCGGCTGTGTCAAACTCATAAATACCCCCCTAAAAAGGCAAAAAACATCCCGTAAAAATCAGATGTTTTAAATCACGCGGAAATAAAAAAAAGCATCGAGGCCTTCATTAGCAAACTGTAATGTTACCAGAAAAGCACAACTCTGTCAATATATTTTTGTTCTACTTTATTATATTCCTTATTACTAAATTTCTCTACTGTATTTATTCGCTTCCGGCTGACTTATCCAAAAACACAGAAGGGCAGGGTGTCTGCCCAGCCCTTCTCTTCCCCTCTTCAGTTCTGAACTGAATTACCGACTACGGCGCAGCCGGATCATAATAGCTGATCACCAGTTTCGGACGCTGGTCAGCGGTACTCCAATCGGAAGACCTGAAGTATTTCACACCATCGCTCGAGCTCTCGTCGGTATCCCTCAGAATGACGCCGCGATTGGCGATGGAGCCATCGACCCAGCCCTGGACCAGTGAAGAAACATCCCAAGGCAGGAAGGTATTTGTATGAGCTCCCGGCACTGTAATAGTATCTATCGAAGTGTTTGTAGCTGCGGGCGAAGCGTTCCATGTCACGGTCGATTCAACCCAGTTTCCTGTCACACGATAGACTCCGACCGGCCCATCTACAGAAAATGTTGACTCAGTATAATAGAACAACTCTAGATCCGCAGATAGTATGACGGCGGTAGCCGGAACCGAACTAAGGGTAAATTGAATATATGCCCTCGTGCTGTAGCCTCCATCACCAGCAACGAACAGGGCTGGTTCTGTCCCATAATTGGTGTCAGGTGCAAATTCATCCACAAAAGCGTCTTTGCCAGCGGCGGCATCAGGCTGTATCACTACGTTCTGCACAGTAGCAAGCTCCAAAACCCAGTTGATATCGGTTGTCTCGCCGCCGTAAACCGTAACATTCCCTTCACGCCATTTGTAGTCAGGATATACCAGCCTAACATGGTGGGTGCCCGCAGCCACATGTATGATTGTATACGGCGTAACATTGCTATTTTCTATGCCATCAATATATATTGCCGCACCGGAAGGACTAGAGTTGATGTCAATAGCGCCATACGCGGGTGCAGTGCTCGGTACAGGAGTCGATGTTGATGTGGGTGTGGATGTGGGTATCGGCGTTGGCGTGGGTGTAACGGCACTGACCGCTACCGAAATACTGTTGTTGGTTGCTCCACCCTCCCCATCATTCACAGTAACACCCACACTGAATGTGCCGGCTACATTCGGTGCTATCCAGCTTACGATATTTCCGATGCCGGAGATCGCTCCTCCCGTCGCCGTCCACGTATAACTTACTATACTCCCCTCGGGATCAGACGCGACACAGGTTATCGTAGAGTATCCGCCAGGTGAAACGACAGGGGGAACTGCCGTGAAGCTGGTAATTACGGGTGCCTTATTCGCTTCCCCTCCACCGCTTAACGCCAGTGTCACCCCCACTGCAATCCCGGCTATGACAACTACAGCCACCGCCACAATGGTCCAGACAGCCCACTGGGGGAATTTGCCGCCCTTCTTAACCGCCTCTTTGGCCCCGGTTGTATTCCCTTCTTCGCTAACCATACCTTCCTCTCCTGTCCACTTATAATACGCCGATTATCCCGATATGAAAGAAAAATGTCAAGTTACTACATCCAAAACGACAGACTAAATTGACAAAAAAGAAGGGCTGGGCATAGACACCCAGCCCTTCCAACTTAGAATTGATTCAACTACGGTGCAGCCGGATCGTAGTAGTTAATCTCAAGCTTGGGACGCTGCGCTACTGTACCGCTATCAGAGGAGGAAAATTCCTTCCATGCCTCTGCGGTGCTTGGATCTGTATCTGCCAACGCTACACCGCGATTAGCAACAGATCCATCAACCCAACTCTGAACCAGGCTCCCTATATCCCAGAATTGAAAGGTGTTGGTAGCGGCTGCAGGCAATGCGACAGTATATTCCGCAGAGGCAGCAATCGCCGGTTGATTATTCCATGTTATGCCTCCCGGCCCCGATTCGGCCCAGATGCCCATTACATTATAAGCTCCGATAGAAGCCGGTGCCGCAGGCACGGAGTTGTCATAATATAACTCTAGCCAAGCGCTGGTGATAACAGCAGTGCCGGTAAGTGAACTCAAGTCGAACTGTATATATGTTCTCGTTTGTGTCCCGATACCATTTGCATCAGCAAATAAAAATACACCATCATAGTTGTTACCAGGAGCATTCTCAACCGTATAGGCATCCTTGCCAGCGGCTGCGTCAGGTTGCAATGTAACACTCTGCGAAGTGGCCCACGCCAACGCCCAGTTGATATAGGTGGGCTCGCCACCTACAACCGTCACGGTTTCAATTCTCCACTTGTAGTACGGATATTCCAGTTTAACGACATGGCTCCCTGCAGATACATGTGTGGCAACATACGGCGTGATGCTGCCTGTATCGACGCCGTCGATATAAACTTCAGCCCCCGCCGGATTTGATTTTATATCGATCGACCCATCGGAGGGCGCCGGGCTCGGCGTAGGAGTAGGCGTAGGCGTCGGGGCGACAATGCCAACCGATATCGCTACGCTGTCCTCATCGGTTCCACCATTGCCATCGCTGACCGTAACCGTCACTGTATAAGTATTCGCTACGCTCGGCGCTATCCATGTAACCGTACTGCCTGTCCCCTGCAGATATCCTCCGGTATACTCCCAAGCATAACCGAGAGTGTCACCGTCCAGATCGTCGGCGACACAGCTAACAGTAGAAGCTGCTCCCGGAGCTACAGCATCAGGATCAGCTAGCAGACTCGTGATCGACGGCGGCTGGTTAGCAGCCTTCGATGAGCATGCTGTAGCTGTAACCGTCATCAGAGCAACCAGAACTACCACCATCAATGTAGTCCATCGTGTCCACTTCATAACCTGTACCTCCTGTCCTCTTGTAATACGCCGATTATCCCGATATATAAGAAAAATGTCAAGTTGCCTTTAAAGTAACCCCCGCCCTCCTCAATATCTCCCTGGCAGCTACCACCCCCGAAGCAGAGGCCTGCACCAGCCCCCTGCTGACCCCAACGCCATCCCCCGCGGCAAACATATTAGCGATCTCGCTCTCCAGGCTTTCGCTTAACAGCAGGCGTGACGAATAGAACTTGACCTCAATGCCATATAAAAGAGTATGGCGCGACGCTATCCCCGGCGCCAGCTTGTCAAGCGCATGCAGCATCTCGATTACATCCTTCAGATGACGGTAGGGAAGCGCAAAGCTCAGGTCGCCCGGTACGGCGCTCTTTAAGGTCGGGACGACATTGCCCCGGTCTATCCGCGCCTTGGTGGAACGCCTGCCCTCCAGCAGGTCGCCCAGGCGCTGAACGATAACGCCCCCGCTCAGCAGATTGGCCAGACGCGCCAGGTAGCGCCCGTATGCAATGGTATCCCGGAAAGGCTCGGTAAATGTAGTGCTGACCAAGATGGCAAAATTAGTATTATTTGTTTTGCGTTCGGCATAACTATGACCATTAACAGTAGTCACTGGGTCTGCTCCTCCAGTGGTCTCCATGGTCACCTCTCCGGCAGGGCACATACAGAAGGTCCTGACCCTGTCATCGAACGATTCGGAGTAGTATTCAAGCTTGCACTCGTACATCACATCGGTAATCTCTTTGAGCACCGCCTCAGGAACTTCGACCCTGACACCTACATCTATCGGATTGATCTCAAGGGTAAGTTTCAGACGCTGCGCCTCATGGACAATCCAGTCTGCGCCTTCGCGCCCCGGCGCAACGATCAGGTAGCTGCATTCCAATCGTTCACCGTCGTCAGTTTCAACCCCGACGATCCTGCCGTTATCCGTAATTAGCGACTGTACTATAGTCCCAAGCCTTATCTCGATCTTTTTAGAGATAAAATCGCGCATTTTGCCAAGTATGGTTCGGGCATGCTCCGTTCCCAGATGGCGGACAACCATTGGTATCAGCCTTAAGTCGGCAAGGGCCGCCCGATTTCTGATTTCATCGACTTTATCCCCCACGCCGTAGAGCCTGTCGGAACGCCCAAATTTGGAATAACTGTTATCGACATATTTGATAAGCTCATCAGTACGCTTTATTCCGATATAATCCTTCAACCGCCCGCCGACTTCGGAAGATAATGTGAGTTTGCCATCGCTGAACGCGCCGGCGCCGCCCCAGCCGCTCACCAGGTTACACGGTGAGCAACGGCGGCATCCCGCTTCGCTATCGACGCCGGGACAGGTGCGGTGTTCTATATCTTTGCCTTTTTCCAAAAGTAAAACTTTTAGATCAGGTGCCTGGCTCAATTCAAGAGCCGCTGAAATGCCCGCCGGGCCACTACCAACAATTATTACGTCGTATTTCTTCACTTTACTTCCCAGCCCAATTCTACATAACGATATACGTGTTGTCAAAGTGAAGAGGATTGATTGGATTTTACCCATCATTGACATTGAAATAAGACTCGGCTTATCATTGGTGAACTAAATATCAAGGTAAAGTTAGAGGTGGAACATGGATCTCGGTGTAGTTATCACCAATATCGTAACACTCCTAATATGGACAGGAATTGTTCTCGGGATCATTTTTCTAGTAAGATCCAAATCAAACAAAAGACAAACCAATAATTCTAGCTATTGCCCACACTGTGGTAAGCCTCTTTAGCAAGATGCCAAATATTACCCAGAGTGCGGACATGGCTCCTAGTCCTATTTTCAAGAAAATACTTAATCCGGCGCAGATCTATGAGGAACACACTGATTAACACAGCGACTACGAAAAAGGCTGCTCTATCCCTTGCCACCTTGGTGAGCTTCTGCCTTATGTTTACTGTGTCTTGCGGAAGCAACGGACAGACACCTTCCGGCGCTTTGCCTACTTGGAAGGTGGGAGATACTTGGACAATGAATGGTTCTTTTCATAATGGTGAGATAACTATTGTTGATACTGTGACTGGCGAACAAGTATTTAATGGCATAGATTGCTATACTGTCACTACCCAAGAGAATGTTACATCAATGGGTGATATATTCACAGGAACCGAGACAGTTGACAAGACCACCCTGGAAGATATTGGATCTGAAGTCTCTTCTTCTAGTTCCATGATAGATGAGACACCGTATACAACAACTTTCAACATGTCGTATAACTATTCGGTCAAACCATATCCTCTAAGCGTGGGCAAGACATGGGTAACTACTGTAAATACAACCATCACAGAGCTAAAGATGGGGCAAAATCAAACCACAATCGAAACGGATAGCTACACGCGTAAAGTAGAGAAGGTGGAGAGCATAACAGTGCCTGCGGGTACGTTCCAGTGCTTTAAGATATTGACATATAATAGTAGTACCAATGCCGTTGCAGCTACTGAATGGGTTACAGATGTAACCGGAGGGCATGCTGTCAAAGGAATCTATAATCAGACAATGGTGACTCTCGAACTAACGTCATACTCACTATCCAAGTAACCATACAGACTACAGCCTACAATCGTGAATCCGGCGCAGATCTATTCGTGAAAAAACACTTTGGTGCCCCCAAGGGGATTTGAATCACGGGCGACAAGTTTAAAAATGAGGCCTATTTAGCTTCTCCCAATCTTCTCAATATGTCCCAGAACGCCCCGCGGTAGCCGTTGCGGATGGCATTAACTAGAACGGTATTGGCATTATAGTTATAGTTACTGTTGGAACTGCCTCCCGACATGAACATGAAACGCTCATCACCGCCTATAAGGCCTTCCAGATATTGAGACGCATCCTCGCCCAGCTCGGCCGACAGGTAGAAAACAGGCGCAAGAAACGAAATATCTTTCTCTCCGTGTAGGTTGGGATTTCTTTCGATAGGGCCTTGCTGCAGAATCATCCTTGCGAGTCTGGTTTTCGGATAAACTCGAACGCCGAGGCTGGCCCCTACGCGATGCGGCGACATTCGCTTCATCGATTCGATGGTCTCCCGTAATGAATTGCGGGCCTCGCCCAGGCCGCCGAGCAGCAGGTCGTACATAAAAACCAGACCCAAGCGATGACAAATCTGCGCAGTCCGAGCTATATCCTGGTAGGTGAAATCCCTGCCGAGCGTATGCAACATACGGTCATTTGCGCTGTCCGCGCCAAAGTTCACGCCGGCGCAGCCCGCCTGTAGAAATAAACGCGCCAGATCCTCATCGAAAGGCGCCGGGCTGCAATATGCATACCACCGCACGCGCGAGCCGAGTCCCCTATCGATAATCTCGCGACAAATCGATCGAGCGTGCTCATACGGGTAGTTAAACTCGCTGTCGCAGATATGAATGTGGTCGATCCCCATACCCAGCAGCGTTTCGATTTCGTCGGCAACGCTGGCGGGAGAACGCAGACGGACCTTGCTGCCCTTGCCCAACGGATCGGCACAGTAAATACACTTCTTGGGACAGCCGCGCTTGGTTTCAATACTGCCCATACCGCCTTCCATATAATAGCGCCGGCTGTCGACCGCATCCCTACGCGGCGCCGGCATCTTAGTGAGATCGATATACGTCGGTGAGTTGCGATGAAAACCCTTCTTTACCCGATATACGGCCCCTGGCACATTGCGATAATCTTCGTCTTTCAAAATTCGATCGACAAGCAATGGCAGAGAATATTCGCCCTCTCCCCAGATCCCCAAATCGAGCCCGCAGAATTCCAATACAGCTTCGGAAGCGACGGAAAATCCAGACCCGCCGATTACTATTGGGGCAGTTGTGCACTCGCGAAGGCAATCAGCGATCCCCTTGATTTCGGGAAGGAAAAAGTCGCGGGTGGCGAAGCTTGTATCGTCGGTATTGCGCAGGGTAATGGCTACGATGGAAGCGCTGTTCGATGTAAAGCAGCGTCGGATGTCGGCTAACGTATCAGTAGAAAAGCATAGGTCAAGGATATCAACCTTACAGCCGCTCTCAGTTAGCGCTGATGCCAAATAATCGAGCGCTATAGGAGCCACAGGCGGCTTTATCTGATTGGGGTTCACCAGCAGGACGCTATTATCCGAGGCCACCGTATCCTACTTGTGGTCAGCTGTTGCGGACAATGCAGACAGGGATTCCTCCAACTGCCTTGTATCCGCCAATGTCTGCGGGGATTTGGCTGAGGATTTTCGCCTGTTTTTATCACGCATCGGATTACTGGAATCCTCCGAAAGATAACGCTGGTACTGGACCATTTTGCTGACTATCAGAGCAGCCCGGCGGCCGGCGTGATACACGGCTAAGCCTTTTACCGGCTTCATTTCCTCCATCTTCACCTTCATAGCAATATTGGATATCAATACTATCGGTTTACCAAATCCCTTCAAGGCCTCTACTTCAGTGCGTATATAATCCTGATTAGAGCCGCCGATAGCTTTAAATATCACATCCACCTGATCGTCTTCCGCCAACGCTTCGATAGCTTTAGCGCTCACCTTGATATCAAAAGAAGATGCCATCCCGATATCAATAGGATTGTTTATACACGTTCCTACTGATGAAACAACTCGACTCAGCCTCTCAAGAGTAGTTTCCGATAGTCTGGCCACTTCTAATCCGTAATCAACGCAGGCATCAGCAATGGCTACCCCCATGCCCCCCGTCGAGGACAGGATGCCTACCCTGTTCCCCTGCGGCAGTGGCAGATAGCTGAAGGCCTGCAGGCAGTCCAGCATCTCGTCCTCGCTATCGACCTTTATCATGCCGGTCTGTTTAAAGACCGCATCCCAGACCTGCGGCGAGCCGGTCAGGGCTCCGGTATGGGAAGCCGCAGAACGCGATCCTACATAGCTCGCGCCGCCTTTCCACAGGATAACGGGCTTCTTTTTTGAGACGCGCTTTGCCACATCTAAAAAACGCCGCCCGTCGGAAACGCCCTCAACATATCCGATAATTACTTCTGTTTTTACGTCGTGACCAAAATACTCTAAGAAATCCGTAGAATTAAGATCACACTCGTTGCCGTAGCTCACGGACTTATTAAAATGTATGCCCAGCCCCGAGGCTGCAATGGGGAAAGAAATGCTCATCCCACCGCTGTGTGAGAACATCCCCGCTGAACCGCTCTTCTTAGGCATGATGCCGGCAAAATTAGTCAGCCCTGTTTCGGGGCAGAATATTCCCACGCAGTTAGGGCCTATTATCCTTGAGCCGCCCTTACGCGCGATTCTCGTGATCTCCTCCTGCAGCTTCATGCCCTCCGCACCGCTCTCGCCAAAACCTGAAGTACATATGACTATTCCCTTAATCCCTTTTGTCGTGCAATCGCTGACTACACTCGGCATTGCATCACGCGGGGCGAATACTATAGCCAGATCTACATCGAACGGGATATCGCATGCGGTGGGATACGCCATTACACCGTCGACTTTCGTTTCAGTCGGATGTACTACACATATCCTGTGCTTATCGAAGCCGTGCTGGATAAAGCCACTCAAGAAGAAGTAGCCCAGGTTGCCGGGCCTGTTGGAAGCACCTATGATCGCTATGCCTCGCGGATTAAATATTCGATCCAGCTCTGCGATAACGTCCATAACGTCTCCTTCCCCGAAGTGCCCTGAATTAGAAACAAATAATAACAGAATTCAAATGAAATGAAAATACAGTATCCCGACTCATTACCCGGAGCGGTATCGCTGATACTGAATCAACTTGCTCAGGACCTGCGCGGCCCTGCGTCCGGTGCTGTACACGCCAACGCCCTTAACTGGATTGGGTACCTCCACCCGCACCTTGAGCGCCCTGCTGAATATATAGATCACAGGCTTATCGAATCCCTTAAGCGCCTCGAACTCCCTGCTTATCATGTCCAGGTCCGAAGTGCCCACGGTCTTGATTATCATGTCCACGTCCTCGTCCTCCGCCAGTGCCTTCACCGTCTCTACGCTCATCTGTATATTGAATGCCGACATCATGCCGAGGTCTACGGGATTATCGAGACAGGTGCCTATAGAGGGAACAAGCCCCTGCAGCCGCCTGCGCGTCTTATCCGACAGCCGCGCCACCTCCAGCCCGTATTGGACACACGCATCAGCTATGCCCACCCCTATGCCGCCGGTCGCTGACACGATGGCCACCCGATTGCCGCGCGGCAGGGGCAGGTAGTAGAAAGCCTGGAGGTAATCCACCATGTCGTCCTCGCACTCCACCTTTATCATGCCCGTCTGCTTATACATGGCATCCCAAACCTCGGCCTTGCCGGCGAGGGCGCCGGTGTGCGATGCGGCCGAGCGTCTGCCGACCTCGGTGACGCCGCCCTTCCACAGCAATATAGGCTTCTTCTTCGACACTTCTCTGGCGACTTCGAAGAAGCGGCGGCCGTCGGCGACGCCCTCCAAATAAGCGATGACGATGCTCGTATTAGGATCGCGACCGAAGTATTCCAGAAAATCGGCGGCGTTGAGGTCGCACTCGTTGCCGCAGCTTATCGCCTTGCTGAAGTATATACCGATGCCGGAGGCCGCTATGGGGAAAGAGACCGTCATAGAGCCGGAATGCGAGATCATGCCCACCGAGCCGCTCACCGTAGGCATTTGCCCGGCGAAGTTAACGACCTTGCTCTCCGGGCAGAAGAAGCCCACACAGTTGGGGCCGATGACGCGGGTGCCTCCGGCGCGCGCCGCCGCGGCGACCTCCTTCTGCAACTTTGCCCCCTCCTTGCCGCTCTCAGCGAACCCCGATGTGCAGACGACCACGCCCTTGACGCCCTTCGCGGCGCAGTCCTTGACGACGCCGAGAACCGCATCACGCGGGGAGAACACGAGGGCCAGATCGACGTCATGAGGAATAGCCTTTACATTGGGGTAGGCTTTTATCCCACGCACCTCAGTCTCCGTGGGGTGCACTACGTACAATCTGTCGCGGTCGAAACCTTGCTGCAGAAACCCGCTGACGTAGAAATTGCCCAGGTTACCCAGCCTGTTCGAGGCCCCTATTATGGCCACGCCGCGGGGGTGGAAGATGCGCTCCAAATCAGAAACAATATCCATTACGACTCCTGACGCATGATGCAGCGGAAAACAGCAATAATGATAAGCTTATCTTGGGGATCACACCCGCGCTAACTCTTCTTCTTGGTCACAGCACGCCATGTGTTAAGGAGCGTCTTGCTGTCCAGAAGCTCATCAGTTGCGGTATACGGGTCTACATTCCCCCGCTTCACCCTCTCCAAAGCCGCAGTGAGGGATTTATCCTTGTGAATCAGTGCCAGTATCCTCTCGCGTATGGTTCGCTCCACGACCTCCAGGAACTCAGCCCTGCGCTGCTCCTGGCGTCGTACAGCCATCTGGCCGCTATCCTCAAGTGCTTTGTGGTGGTTCTTGATCTGTGTATACAGTTCGTCTATGCCGACATCGTTCACTGCCTGGGTGGTCAGCACCGGCACCTCCCACCACTCATGTTTGGGATTGAGGCGCAGCATCTGCCTTAAATCGTCGGCAACGGTCTCCGCACCTTCGCGATCCGCCTTGTTTACTACGAATATATCGGCGATCTCGAGGATGCCGGCCTTCATCGCCTGTATCGAGTCTCCCGCCTCGGGAACGAGAACGACGACGACAGTATCGGCCGCATCCATAATATCCAGCTCGGTCTGTCCCACGCCTACAGTTTCCACCAGCACATAGTTCTTGCCGAAGGCATCCATCAGCTTAATGACTTCTTTAGTGGTAGGCGAGAGACCGCCACGGCTTTCCCTTGTAGCCATGCTGCGAATGAATACCTCTTTATCCAGATAGTGCTGCTGCATCCTTATGCGGTCCCCAAGCACCGCGCCTCCGGAGAAAGGGCTCGAAGGGTCGCATGCGATGATTCCCACAGATTTGTCTTCGGCTCGCATCTTAGCGGTAATACGATCGACCAGGCTGCTTTTGCCGCCGCCCGGTGGCCCTGTTACCCCCACAACATAGGCTTTGCCAAGCTTGGGATATAGCTTAGACATTATCAATGGTACTTCAGGTGACTCTCTCTCGATCAGAGTAATCAAACGCGCCAGGGCTTGCTCCTTACATTCGAGCATCCCTTCAATCAATTCATTAATATCTGCCATTTACACAAATCCTCTATATAGTTTTCCTACGAATCGTTCACAACCCGACACAAACTATATCATATTACCCCTTGCAACTGTCAAGAAAAAAATAACTCGGAGCACAATATAATCCGGTCTATGCAGCACGTGATGTTAGAAAATCGTCTGGGTTGCAGACAGCGAGCGTTTACTGTCCACCGGGTGCAACCGTAGAAACAAGAGCGCCGTACAACTTCTCGAACGCTCTCATGTAAGTTTCAAAGGCTTTCTGAGTGTTCCCCGGCTTCTCCTGCTTCATGATGAATGACGCCCATTCGTTTGCTGAATATACGATACTGGCTTTTACCTCTGGCTCCAACATTTCACCCTCCTGAAACCTATTATAAAATAATTGGTATCGCCGAAAAAGAAGTGTCCTTCCGCAGAAGGACCGGGGGACATGGGGGCGTTCCCCATCTTTCAAAAATCCCCCTAAATCCCCCTTAGTCCCCCTTTGCCAAAGGGGGACTAAGGGGGATTTAGGGGGCTGGTAATCATATCGATATCCCCGCCTTCTCCAGTTGCTGTTGAATAGCTATGTTGTTTATCTCGATGACCTTAAGCAATGTCAGGTAAGACGCCACTATGAGCGCCTCCGTGGACAGGTTCCACCCTTCGAAATCCTTGGACATCCTGTCGAAGTGCGCCTTTACCTTGGGGAACTCATCCCCGTGAACACCCAGTATCTCTTCAAGCTTCTTCTCGTCCTCACGCATCAATGCGACGCTTTCGCTGAAGGATGAATCGTAGGTTAAACATAGCTGCTCGAAATTCAACCCGATCATTGCCCACCTCCTTCCGCTGTACCTGTGCCGATTATACCACACGCTATAATGCAGCTTGACGTAAGCGGTAAGACCCACATCATGCTAAAATACTCTTGGGAGGGAATACATATGTCCTGCTACTTGCACAATCTGAAAGATATACTGAATGAAGCCGGAGTCGATATTACTGCCGAGAACAGAAAACAGATCGACCGCGCCATACACGATATCGTCGAAACTACCTACAAAGACTGCCCCGGCACATGGAAGCAAGTGAAGCAAAATCTGGCAGCCAGCGAGGCCGAGAAGAGGGAGTTCGTCAAAAAGCTAAAAGCCGCCCTGACCTGAGCTTGCCAAAGGGAATGGCCCCTACCCTTTTTAAATTCCCCCCTGTAGGGGCGAGTCTTGTACTCACCCTATCTGGATTCCGGCCTCCGCCGGAATGACGACAAGGGGAGTACAGAGGGATCACCCTCTGGCGGGGTGTTAGGGGTGTCCCCTAAGTCTTGTTAAGTCCCCCAACGTATGGGGGACTGACAGGGGGGTTCGGATGATGAATTAATACACTATTGAAACCATCATCTCTTGCTTTTTTGAGTAAAAAGTTTTAGTATACAACTCCCAACAAAAGAGCATAAGGAGGTGCGCCATGGCGGAAGTGGAAATCGGAAGGGTTAATGACTTCTTCGCTCAACTTGTAGTGGCCGGCATTGAGCTCACAGGTAAAATCAAAAAGGGTGACACCATCCACATCAAGGGACACACTACAGACCTTACATTTACCGCATCGTCCATCCAGATTGACCGTGCCGAGGTCGACGAGGCCAAGCCAAGGGAATCCGTCGGGATCAAGGTCCCCGATCGCGTGAGGCGCGGTGATGTAGCCTACAAGGTCACTTCTTAGCAAGCGACTGCATGAGGTTTGCCATCTCTATAGCGCTCATGGCCGCTGTGAATCCGGCGTTGCCCATCTTGGCGCCTGCCCGTTCGATGGCCTGCTCCAGCGTGTCTGCAGTGATCACGCCATAGATAACCGGTACGCCTGTCTCCAGCCCTACCTGCGCCACGCCTTTAGTTACCTCTGAGGCTATGTAATCGAAGTGCGGCGTGCCGCCGCGGACGACAGCGCCTAAACATATGATGGCAGAGTATTTCCCCTTCTCCGCTACCTTCTTGGCAACGAACGGGATCTCAAAAGCCCCGGGGGTCCAGACTACATCGATATCCGCCGATTTGACGCCGTGCCTGGTCAGCGCGTCCTGCGCACCTTCAAGCAGTTTGCCCGTTATGAATTCATTGAAACGTGAGACCACCAGCCCGAACTTAAGCCCGGCGCCGACGAGCGTACCTTCATATTTTTTGTTCACTAGATCCTCCTTCATCGATTAAGCCAGAGCTATTCTATCCCCCGAAAACCTGGTCGGCGCTCATACCAAGGGCAGCATGAACATCGAAGCGCACCGCACCGACCGGCATCTTGCCTTTCACAGCTTCTGCTATTTTCCCCGTCATGCTGTGGCCGAAGCCGCCGCACAGCTCGAGGGCGCTGCATCCTTCAGCCGCCAGTTGTTTAGCCTTTTCTATCGCCTGCTGCATGTTCGGCACAAGCACAACCGTCAGCTCAGCAAACTCAGTTGCTATAACAGCTCTATGCTTGGCCGGATCAGCATCCGGTACTATCGCCATAAATGCCAGCTTCATAGCCATAATGAATCTCCTCTTTGATCAATCCTTGTTAGTCTCATCTAAAGAGCTCAAGTTTAAAATATGGCCTAATTTCTGCTGCTTTGTCTCAAGGTAGCGCAGGTTAAGAGGATTGGGATCCACCCGCAACGGCACCGTCTCTACCACATGCAGCCCGTAACCCTCGAGACCGACCACCTTCTTGGGATTGTTGGTTAAAAGGCGAATCTTCTTTACGCCAAGGTCCGCCAGTATTTGCGCTCCGATTCCGTAGTCCCGGAGGTCGGCGGGGAAGCCCAGCGATTCGTTAGCCTCGACGGTGTCCAGGCCTTTATCTTGAAGTGCGTAGGCGGCGATCTTGTTGTGCAACCCTATGCCCCTCCCCTCCTGCCGCATATAAAGCAGCACCCCTCTGTCTTCCTCCGCAATTGCATTCAGCGCCATTTCAATCTGCTCGCCGCAATCGCATCTCAAACTGCCGAACACGTCCCCCGTCAGGCACTCGCTGTGGACGCGAACCAACACCGGCTCATCGCTGGAAAGGTCTCCCTTCACAAGTGCGACATGCTGATCGGGATCAATAGTGCTCTTATAAGCGATAGCGGTAAACTGGCCGTATTTTGTGGGAAGATTAGCCTGAGCGACTTTAGTGACCAGTTTCTCGTGTCTGCGGCGATAGGTGATCAGGTCAGTAATGCTGATAATCTTCAGCTCATACTCTTTAGCAAACATCTCCAACTGCGGAAGGCGCGCCATCGTGCCGTCCTCGTTCATAACCTCGCATATAACGCCGGCGGGATATAATCCGGCCAGCCGAGCCAGATCCACGATGGCCTCGGTATGCCCAGCTCGCACTAGCACGCCGCCCTCCCTGGCCCGTAGCGGGAACGTATGTCCGGGGCGAGCGATGTCCTCCGGCCTGGTGGCGGGATCGAGCACCGCCTTTACGGTTGCAGCTCTATCGTACGCCGAGATCCCGGTGGAGACCCTCTTCTTAGCCTCTATCGATATGGTGAAAGCAGTATTATGCTTGGATGTATTCTCCCCGACCATCAAGGGGATGTTCAACTCATCGAGCCGCTCGCCGATTATCGGCATGCATATCAGTCCGCGGCCATATTTCGCCATGAAGTTGATGGCGTCCGGATCGACCATTTCAGCCGCCATCGCCAGGTCGCCCTCGTTCTCGCGGCCTTCATCATCAACGATGATGATAAACCTGCCAGCCTTGATATCTTCGATTGCTTCTTTTATAGTCGCAAGCGCCATTTGATTTTTATCCTCTACATAAATCCGTGTTCGGTGAGGAACTCCTTGGTTATGCCCGATTCCCCTCGGCTCAATTTATCTACGTATTTCGCCAGAATATCTACCTCCAAGTTAACGATATCGCCGGCTTTACGTCCCCCCAACGTTGTCTCCGCCTGTGTTATACCCACCAGCGAGACACTGAACGACGTGGGGTTACATTCTACTACAGTCAGGCTCACGCCGTCTACTGCGATGAACCCCTTCTCGACGATATACCTCATTATTTCCTTGGAGGCATCGAATTTCAAAATCAGTGCATTCCCCTCCGCCCTCGCCGCGTTGACCTTGCCCGTCCCGTCCACATGCCCCTGCACAAAATGCCCGCCGAAGCGCCCGCCGACCGGCATGGCCCGCTCCAGGTTTACTCGATCACCGCTATGCAACATCCCAAGATTTGTACGCTTCAGCGTCTCCGGCATGACCTCTACAGAAAAAGAGTACGGGGTCAGCGCCTTCACTGTTAAACAGGCGCCATTAACAGCTATGCTGTCGCCTATCTTTGTCTTTTTATCCAGCACTGTTGTGGCGGCAAAGGTGAGCTGGTTCGCTCCAACCGATGTGACGCTGCTGATTTCTTCTACGATTCCAGTAAACATTACCTCTACCCCCGCTAGCTCTTTTCTTTGTGTTTCGCCATTACCCGGCGGAACTGCTCATTGGCCATTTTCACATAGACCTCGACGGGAAGCAAGTCGCGGCTTATAACATCTAATGTAGTCTGTGACATCTTGCCCTCTACAATGAGCTGCCTGCCAGCTTCCATGGCCGCATCGATTATATCTCCCACAGGTGCACCCATATCGAGCATGGCCCGGAGCGCCTCGCCGTGCGGGCGCAGCAAGGCCCCGGCATACTCCATCGGCGGGTCCTGGCACAACTTTTTCACATGGACAACCAGCGGATCGAAGTTATCGATTCCCCACAAACCGCAATTCGACACGAGAACGATTTTATGCGGCTTTTCCCCATCTCCTGCGATATGACGCGAACGACCTTCCACCACTTTCATGAAAGGCTCTGCCAGAACAATCATGCGATCGATAAGATTCTTCATCTGGCTATTCATTCCATAACTGTATAGCGGGGTAGCATATACTAATATATCTGCATCACGCATCTCTGGCAGGAGCCACTGCAGGGCTTGATTTTAAGATTATAGTTATAATATAAATCGACTTCGGCTCCAGCCTTATGCATACCTTCTATAAACAGATTGAGGATAAGAGCAGTATTACCTTTTTCCTTGCGTGGACTGGAGTTAAAGGCTAAAACCTTCAGTTTCAGATTCCTCATTGAGATAACCCATTACCATAACGTCTTTCCCACAGTGTTCTACCTTTATGCGGGACAACTGGAGCGCCTGCCCGATCCTTATTGCCCCCTGACCGCCGACTGCGGACTTTGCATCCTCACCGCCGACAATTACCGGTGCTATAAACGCAACGACCTTATCCACCATACATCCATCGAACATCGATCCCAGAAGGCCGCTGCCGCCCTCTACCAGTACGCTCGTTATGTTTCTGCGTCCCAGTTCGGCCAGGAGCTCGTTCAAATCCACCATGGACTTCCACGAGGGCATTACGACCACCTCGGCACCGACATTCTTAAGTTCTTTTGTAGCTTCTGATGGAGCGTCCGGAGTCACAGCCACCACTGTCTTGCCCGGTTCGCTGAATACCCGTGCACTGGGAAGTGCGCGGCCTTTGCTGTCTACGATGATGCGAAGGGGATATTTCTCACCATGACCATCCCGCACCGTCAATCTGGGGTCGTCTACAATTACTGTATTTACACCAACCATAATCGCATCAGATGCCCTACGCATCCGATGTACAAATCTCCTGGATTCTTCACAGCTTATCCAGTGAGAATCGCCCGTCCAAGTAGCAATCTTGCCATCGAGGCTGATAGCGAACTTTGCAGTGACAAAGGGGATTCCAGTGGTAATATATTTAAAATAGGCTTCATTAATTTCCTGTGCTTCTTCCTCGCGTTCTCCTAAACAGACAGTTATCCCGGCCACCTCCAACTCTGCCCTGCCTTTGCCCGCCACCTTTGGATTGGGATCCAGCGTAGCTATATGTACCCCTGCGATACCAGCATCTAGTATCGCCTTTGTACATGGGGGAGTCCGCCCATAGAAACAACACGGCTCAAGCGTAACGTACATTGTCGCCCCTCGGCTTTTCTCCCCCGCCTGTTTCAACGCCACCACCTCGGCATGAGCCGACCCTGGCGGCTGGGTGTATCCCTCCCCCACAATCACGCCATTGTTGACTATGACTGCACCGACAGCCGGATTGGGGCTGGTACTGCCTACCGCCAACCTGGCAAGAGTGAGGGTCCGTTCCATGTAATCCATCGCCTACTCCACACTATATGCACATTCGTATAAACATATGATAATACATTGATATGATAACCGGTAACGTGCAGATGAGCCCCTTTGCCAGATTTATTTCGTTAAGGAGGCACTCCGCTACGGTATTCGAAGATTACCTATATTTAATGCAGTTGGTTCGCGAGATGGATTAAGTGCCCTGCGGCTGTCATTCTATCATCTGCGTTATAAAAAGTACAATATATTAATAAATGAAAGGTTAAAATTAAACTCCTGTCTAGTCCCATTAACATCTTAGCTATTTACCAACAGCCATCAGCGATAAATTGAGAACGACCGCAGTCCATCTAAAGATGATCGATACAATTGTTTTTACAGAGATAAACTAACTCCAAACATGCACAGGTACAGCCTCTCAAGCTATAACTCATGTTCAAAGCAGATTGGTGTTATGCTATAATGCAGCAACAATGAAAATGAAACTTACAATACTAGAAATTGTAGGTACCCTTGTTCTGGCACTGCTCATTTTCCTCGGGGTTCACTTTACGCTGGAGAGCCGCCAAGTAGATGGTTCATG
>Ga0315294_10001410_pt1 | contig 26079 bp, 19 predicted proteins | sample YL17G13_40_MG_FD_203626 | JGI IMG/M metagenome (GOLD analysis project Ga0315294, IMG submission 203626) | Sediment microbial communities from Yellowstone Lake, YNP, Wyoming, USA - YL17G13_40 | ecosystem: Environmental > Aquatic > Freshwater > Lake > Sediment | place: USA: Wyoming | collected... | reverse complement strand
CAGGAAATAAAGGTGCCGCATGGGTGGCTCGTCTTATTCCCGATGGTTATGTTTCAGGACATGCAAACCAGGCAAGAATCCAGACTTTCCCATTAGCTACAGGTAAAAAAGCGAGCAATGCAATTACTTCAAAAGACCTTAAACGGATTTTTGATCCGGTTGTTGAATGTGTATATGCCAATGATGTTATTGAATTTGCAAGGTCAAAAAACCTGTTTACGGGTAAAGATCAGGATTTCAGCTTCTCAGATACTTTCAATCCCATAACTTTTTCAGGTGCAAGGTTTTGTGAAGTTCGCGTCTGGTCATTTTTCAAATCAGTAAATGATGAAATGGATCAGTATTTCAATTATGCTTCCGGACATGACCTGAGCAAGAGAATGCCTTTATGGATAAAGCCGAACCGCAAGCTCTCCAATTATGATATGATGAATTTTATGCGCGATCATCTTGAAGGTACCGTTCTCGATATGAGAAAAGATATCGGAGCAGGGCCATTTGGATCCCCCTATCGCTGGCGTCCTCTGGAATGGAAAGTTTCAGGTGATCCAAATGCTCCGGAATACTGCAACGAGAGAGCTACATCGTCACAACAGACAGGTTTTGTATTTGTTGCTGAAAGCCGCAACTGGCTGCCTGATCCCATTGGTGGAATTTTCTGGTTCGGTGTTGATGATGCTGCCACGACAGTTTTCAATCCTGTATATTGTGGAATTTTAGATGTTCCCGGGTGTTTTAAAGTTGGAAACGGTGACATGCTTACCTATTCGCCGACTTCCGCTTTCTGGGTATTTAATCTTGTGGCAAATTTCTGTTATTCCCGCTATGATTTAATGAGTGCCGATGCCTTGAAAGTCCAGAAACAGCTTGAATCAAATTATATTTCTGAAACGGCAACCGTCGATGATGCTGCCAGGAACCTGTATTCGAATGATGTATGGAAAGCACGGGAATACTTAACCGATTATTCCATTAAAAGTTCTCAGAATACCTTTGACCAGTGGAAAAAATTGAGTGAATATCTGATAGTTAAGTACATGGATGGTAATATAAAGAAAGAGAAAGCAGGGAAGTTTGAAAGAAACGCTAGGGGTTATCCTGTAATGCCTCTTCAGCCGGGATATTCTGATGCATGGAAGAAATCAGTAATCCAGGACACTGGAAATAAATTACTTGTTCCTGCAGCAGCTGCCGGTCATTAGGAATTTGACCAACTGAGCATTCTTTAAAATATTGAATAGCCCTATTGGTGAATATAAAATATTATCGTATCTTTGCCCCCTGTTTTAAAAGATCATATAAGAAAACAAAATTGTTTGTGAAATGAATTTAATGGATGTTGTTGATAAGGAACTGGCAGTAAAAAATGAGTATCCGAAATTTATTGCAGGAGATACAGTTACTGTTCATTATAAGATTAAGGAAGGGAACAAGGAGCGAATTCAGCAGTTCCGTGGCGTTGTTATGCAGAGAAACGGAAGTGGGAATACAGAGACTTTCACTGTTAGAAAGATGTCCGGTAATATTGGTGTCGAAAGGATTTTCCCGCTGGCCTCCCCGTTTATAGATAAAATTGAGATCAATAAACATGGAAAAGTCCGGAGGGCAAAAATATTTTATCTTCGCGATCTTACCGGAAAAAAAGCTCGCATCAGGGAGAAAAAATTCTGAAAAATTATCTGAAAAATATAAAAGGCTGTTCAATGAGAGCAGCCTTTTTTTTAAAGCAGCAGTGATTACATTTTGTTAAGCAATTCTTCTCTTTTTGCTTTAGCTTCCTCCACAAGTTTCAAAGCCTTTTGATCAGCTTCCTTTATAACCTGGGCAGCACGTTTGTCGGCTTCTTTTTTTATGGAATCTGCAGCTTTCTGTGTGGCCAGTTTGGCAACAGCTCCTTTTGTATCTGCATCTTTAGTCAACTTTTGCGCCTGAGTATCAGCCTCCTGGCGGATTTTTTCCGCAACTTTTGCGGCTTCATCCCTGAGCTGCTGTCCTTTTTCTTCGGCTTCACTGACTACTTTGTCTGCCTGGATTTCTGCTTCACTCCTGACTTTTTCTTTTGCCTCAATTACTTTCTCGTCGATCACCTCTTTAACTTTTTCCCTTGCAGTCTCTTTAATCCCTTTTGTACTGTCTGACGAAGCGTTTCCAAAGACTGGTGTAACCACCGGCTTCAGAAATGTTCCTGTCACTTTTACATTTACCTTTATGAGATCAGATGGCTTAAATGCTATTCCAAAGGCTGCAGCCTGGAGCGAAAGGTTATCAATAAGGGAATTAACAGAGCTGCCAAGATCTGATCTTGGTATTTCTGTTTTTATTATATAATTGATTGTCTGATCAATACCCTGATCACCGCTGATATTCATCTTAATATTACCAACCTTTGTATTGAAAGGACTTACATAGATTCTTCCATTGTTTACTTTAAAGCTGACATTGATATCCTTGAAAGTATTACTGTAATTGCTTCCTAATTTGAGAACTTCCTTCATGTTATTGTATACTGCTGATTCAAGAAGAGTTACTTCCTCCGACACGAGTTTTCCTCCCCCGTTTATTGAAGAGATAAGCGGCATAAAATCCTTACCCAGCAGGCTGCTGTAATTCAATTGGACCCCTATCTTCCCGGTGATACCTTTTGCAGTCGGGGCAAGCAGTTGAATAGTGTTGAAAGTGTTAAATGCATCCTTTACCCCCAGACCCTGAATATTCACATCGGCTTTCACAAATGGTTTGAGAGTGTCGCGCGTATCATAATCAGCATTCATGGCAATTCTGCCTCCAAGGAGATCCATGCCGGTTTCTCTTATACTCAGGATTCCATCCCTGACTAAAATATGGCCTTTGACATTCTGAACTTTGATATTATTGTAGATAAACTGATCGATGATAGCATTAAAATCAAGATTTATATTACCAGGCACCTTAATTACGGCAAGTGATGAAGTGTCTGCTACAGTCGTATCAGTTGCAATATCAGACATGATATCGGTAAGATCAACAAGCTTTGAATGTAAATAGAGGCTTCCTTTGATAATGTCATCTTTAATTACAAAAGGTATATAATTTTCAAGTTTCCCGCTCAGACTGAAATCGCTGCTGCCACCGACATTGAGGTCAGCGTTTTTCAAGGCAGCATAAGCCGGTGTGAATTCGAAACCTGCTTCGTTGATCTGTACATCCGGGTATCCTGTCATTGAAACCATCATGGCGCTGATATTAATGTTCCCGGAAGCTTTAAACAAATCATACTGAGCCTTCTCTATCATCGACATCCGTCCCGCCATGCTTACTGACATGTCAATCAATCCTGATAAGCTGATGCTGTCCATAGGAACAGCATTTGAGAGTGCTTTTAGGTCTATCTTCCCTTTCATCGAGCCTTTAAAATCCGGATCACTTATTGGTGTTTTCAGTGCAAATTTCATGTCAAAAGGATTACCAGCCATTTCCATGTGGAAATCATCGACATTTATGGTGGTTTTGTCCATATCGGTCCCGTCGACGAAAATATCCGATTTAAGATTGATATTTTTAATCTGTTCGGGAAGAGAGGGATAGCTTATCAATCCGTTCTTAACAATTAAATTGAGAGTAATATCTGGCATTGTACTGTCAGCATCGCTGTATATTCCCTTTGCGGTTCCCTCAAGTTTGAACTCTCCGCTGGTTTTAAGATCTTTGAAGCCAGACATATATATTGCAGGAATAAGAGAAATCAGTGATTTGAATGATGTCTGTTCCGATTTAAAAGTAAGGTCCGTTTCAATATCATCCTCCGGCATGGTGACCATTCCGGCAAAATTTAATTTAAGATCATTAATTGTGAGATAATTATCTCTGAGATAGAATTTCATGCTGTCAAGATTGGCCTTTACATTAATTCTAGAATCAGCTTTTGCTTTATTCAGGTATCTGAAATCATCCATCAGGAAAGTCAATTCTTCTGTACTAATATTAATTTCAAGATTAGTTTCATTCGCAGTTAAATCACCTTTCAGCAAACAATTCACCTTTTCAAGATAAGTTTTAATATTTGATTCGAAATCGATATATGATATTGAACTATTTGTAAATTCGATTTTCTCAAGAAGGATTTTCATATCCGAAGATTCCTCTTCTGCGGTACTCTCTGTTGTATCAGTCATTATATCCCAGTTTGCACTACCGTCTTTAAGAACAAGTGTTCTTATATCAGCCTCATTTATGAGAACAGATTTTATTTCATAGCCGGTCTTTTTGAAAAGACTTGACAGATTAAAGACGAGATTTAATGATTTACACGAAGCAAGGGTATCGTTTTCAAATCTTTCAACCCCTGCAACTGAAACATTTTCAAGTGAAAAAGCCAGGTTCGGAAAATTTCTGAAAAATCCGAGCTTGTAATCTCCAAAACTCACTTTTGCATTTACTGATTCATTGATTACCTGTTCGATCTTTATTTTTATTTTGTCCTTAAAAACCACAGGAATGGTGATAATGAGTACAAGAATCAGCAATATAAATCCCAAAAATATTTTTAATAAAATGCCAGCAGTTTTTTTCATGATATTATTGTTTACTACTGATTGCCAACGATATAAAATTCAAAATATTTTATATTTCTGAACTTTTAAAAGTAAGAAAAATTCAGGCATAAAAAATTACTATATTTGCTCCCTGATCAGGTTAATGGTCCCGTAGCTTAACTGAATAGAGCATCTGACTACGGATCAGAAGGTTGGGGGTTTGAGTCCCTTCGGGATCACAAAACAAACAATGCTCCGGGAGGAGCATTTTTTGTTTGAATGGCGGAGCAGGCTGACAGGCATGCAATCTGCCATGAAAACAAAAAATGAAAGCAGCTTGCTGCGGCATTGTTTGTTTTGTTGCAGCCCCCCTTGCGGGTCCGCGAGCGTAGCGAGCAATCCCTTCGGGATCGCCAGAAAATCAGGGAGTTATACAAATTTAGCTCCCTTTCTTTTTGCATTTGCACAATATTTGATACATAAATCAACCTCATACCATACTCTGAAATCCTATTGTTCAAAATAAATTTGTCAGATTCAGGGATAAGATACAATTCAATAAAGAGCCCCAGACTGCTGTTGTCCAGGACTGATCCAATTCAACGGATAGTCCCCTGACCCTATCCCCTGACAATATTAATTTATCCAAGGGCCAGAAAAAAATTTATTTACAGAAAGTCCTCGGAGATGATTCCGAGGGCTGGTAAAATGTTATTGTTGTCAATGGTTAATTAATCTTTTACACACCGGACACCATTCCCAGAAACACCGCCGAGTCTCCAATGGGTCAAGTTTTGACTATAGCTTTCCAGGACGCGGCCCCAGGCGTCTGAATTAGAGCCCACCTCTCCATTTGTAGAGGACCAATAGTACCCGTTTCCACCTTTTAGTCTGAAATCACCCCAGTAACCAGGATAGTCCCAGTAACGGGAACCACATGGAAGACCAGTAAATCCACTACTGTTGTTACTCGTTTGGTCGTTGCCTACTTGACCAGCATTTGGGCTTTCCACCCAACCTGATTTGGATGCCAAGGATTTAGCAATATCATTTCCACTTCCCTCATATCCATAACCATTCATAGTTAGATAGGTTTCAAGAGTTGTCCATTCTGCATCACTTGGTAGGTGCCAACCTGAAGGGCAGGCTGTCATTGCAGCAGGCCAATTGTATAAAACACCAAACATTTTATAATTATCAGTTGCTTTAGCTTCAGCAACATCTGTACCATAGTAACCATAAACATAATAATAAGGGGCGGTTGGAGATTTGGGATCTGCTCCTTCCGCTGGAGGGCTAACTGTTGGCAGATAAGCAAGGTTTTCAGCCATCCACCATTGTTTTCCTATTCTCACTGTTTTGTAAACATTTCCTTCAACATCCTTGACCTTTCCATAACTAATTTTACTTGTTTTAGATAATGCAGAAGATGATAATACTTCAAGTCCAAGTGTGGAATCTTGATTAAATTCATCCTTTTGACAGGAAGAGAAGATCAGAAACGATAGGCATATAGTAAATGCCATCAATGCTTTGAACCCATGGATTCTTTTAAAAGAATTAATGATTGTTTTCACAGCGGGAAGATTTTAGTTAATATAAAGAAGTTAGATATAAGTGTCTGTAATATCAATTTCCGTGATTCTGATTAACCAAATCTTAAACAAAGTTCTGCTATCTAAATGCCAAAGTCAATTTTATTTTTACTCCGCAAATAGGTTGAGGAGTGACCCGGGGGTTGACTGAAATTGAGGAGTGCTGTACTATCACTTGAGGGGAGATTATGTCTACTGGCGCATCTATTGAAGTCAGTTGTTTAGAATCATTCCAAATAAGACGTTTTAAGCCCTTCGAGACCTGGTCAAGGGATAAATACTACTCTATAACCTTTAGATGTTTGGTATTCTCATCGTTGCCCTTTCCAGCGTCGCATCAATTTCACAGCAACGCCCACCAGCCAGAAAATAATCGCAGCTGCAATTCCACCTAGTGTCGCTACTACTAACATCTCACTGAATAACTCTTCAGACATTGTCTGAGATAAGATTATTAAAATCGCGATCCAGATCAATATAACAACCACTGCATATCCCTTTGGTACACGAATTTTTAATTCCTCAAATACCGAAGATGGCTGATAAAACAGCAAACACAAAGACGGGGAAAAGAAGAAGAGAACCGCTATTTTGTCGTTCATGAACAAAGCGACTCCAAACGTAAGTATCAGCCATAGTACACCGAAGCAACCCAATTCCACTCTCTCCCAATTCGTTTCCTTCCCGGAAGGCGATTTCTGGTTTAATATTTGAAGCACCATTTCTATCAAAAAATCTTCATCATGATCTTTGAGTAATTCATTATACTGAGAATCACCGATTTGCTTACGTAGCGCGTCAAGCAGGTTCTGCTTTTCTACGTCAGATAAATCCGAAGCTTTTATCGTCATAAAAACTTGCCCTCCCAATTAAATGGATAATTGAACAGATTCCATCAGAAACGACTGTTCCCCACCGCTGATTGATTAAATTTAAAACCTGTACTGAGATCAAAAAAATAATCAGTGACAGAAATCCATACAGAACTGTTTTTTCAATAATATTCTTTTCCTAAGGTGTTATATGTGAATTTATTTCAGATGCTATTGTTTGTGCTATCTGTGTTTGGACACTAAGAATTTCTTTGACTTCCTTCATGTCAATTTCATAAGACTTTGTCCAAAGACGGATTTCCTTATGTGCATTAACTAATTGCACTCCAAGGATGAAGGTATTCCCATACTTTTGTAGGGTTCCTTCAACAATATAATTAATACCAAGTTCTTTTGCTATTTCAGAAATTGATTTGGTAGTATTTCTGTATTGTTCAACTGCAGTGCGGGATATTACCTTGATATCTTCAATCTTTTGAAGATTATTACTTATTTCTTCCATGATCCCATTGATGAAGTATTTATTACTATCACCAGGAGTGTCATTTATAAAAGGTAATACTGCAATTGATTTTTCTGATAAATTATGTTCCCGATTTGACAAAATGCTATATACCACCATCAATGCAAATATGATAACAATGCCAATAATTGTTTTATAGCTCCATCCGTCAGAACCTGCCTTTGCCATTTGTTTACTATTATGGTTGTACCAAATTGTTTATAGTTTGTATTCAGGCCAATCTATCCATTACCCGGTATATTGAATAAAAGAATCACCAAATTCAGAATAGGAGTCAACATCATCAATACTGTGAAAGCAGTAATACCATCTTCCTTAGGATTAGGATACTTGTCTACTATAGCATAACAGACGAATCCAAATAAGACGATATTGCAAATTACTGTTGTTAAATTCATTTATATAGTTTTTGCCAAATGCAAGAATTACTAATTCAAAGTTACACCACGTTTAAGTCAAAGTCAATTTTATTTTACAAAAAGCCCCCGGAACTGATTTCCGAGGGCATCGCTGCAACTCCTGATGAAATTGATTCTTAAATACAATCTTATTTTTTTGTTTTTCAGGATTTTTTGCTGATCTTTGATAAAAGCATTGTTCAGAAGTATTTATTTAAATTAAACTTATGAAAGTACCAACTTGGTTCGTAAAAACATTAAATTGGATTGAATGGATTTCTGCAGTAATTGGATTAGTATTTGTTTTGTTAGGACTGATTCAATTGATTTTTGGGAAATTTATTCAAGGAACTGAACTAATAAATTATTTTCATGCTGCTAATAGTTTTTTCCTGATGGCAATTGTATTGTTTCTTTTTATTCATTTAGGCCAGCATAAGAAGGAATAAGTCATTTTTGAACAGATATTCTGAAACATAGATTTTAATAAAAAATCCCGGCTGTGCTTACCGGGGCTGATCGTCCTGACTTATCTATACCAAGCATGGAGCAATTGTAATAAGTGCCGGGGATAATACAAAATAAATTTTGAATTATTAAAAATCTGGTTTTATATTTCAAAGGAGGATTCGTCTAGAACCTAATACTATGAAAACAACAAAAAGTAAGAAACCAAATCCTGAGGAATCTATTAAACAGAATTGGATAATTAAACGAACGGAGAAGGTATTTGAGATTAAACGTATTAAGCAGTCTGATGAACTTTGTACAGAGTTGTTTATCCTTCCAAAATTAAGACAGAATTAAAAAAGTTGGACAATCTGAATTGTATTTAAAACAAAAGCCCCCGGAGCTGATTTCCGAGGGCTGGAAGTAAGTTATTGTTATTATTGATAAATTAATCCTTCAAACAACGGACAGAAAAGCCATCTCGCTTACTGCCTGAGCCACTGTAAATCAATCTGTAATCGTAGTACAAGAATCGACCACGCGCACTGGAAGTTAGTAACTCCGTCGAACTCCACCAACAACCATTGGAGCCGGTCCCATCGAATATGCCATTGTAATAACGGCCACCACCCGGAAGGGCTGTAAAACCACTTTCGTTTGTAGCTCCGGTATTAGGACTTAGCCACAGAGTAATGGTCTCTTTCATTTTACCACCGGCAATACTGTCACCACCCAGAAAGGTTGCAATGGTAGTCCATTCGGCATTGGTTGGTACATGCCATCCAGTGGGACATAAATTTTTGCCACCGTTTCTGGCATTATCTATCACAAAAAAGTTGTATAGGGCTCCAAAATTTAATTTATAGAGACTTGGAATATTATTATACCAGCAGTAACCAGGTGTGGATAATTCTTCCCATTCCGCATTATCACTAACCAAAGGTATGGCAGTATTGTCATTGAATCTTGTTGTTTTTAGGTTTTCCACCATCCATGTTTGGGTACCAATTCTCATAATGTTATAAACATTACCCTCAACATCAGATATAGTACCTGTATATGTTTTAAAAGACAATTCATTACCATAACCTGTTGCTACACTGTTTGTAGCGTAAGCTCTTACATAATAAGATGTTGTCGCGGTTAAACCAGTTATCTCGCTTTTAAAAGTGCCTGTACCTGTGTCATCCACGGTTTTATTATCAGCAGTGGTAGGATTTGGAGTTTTACTCCAACATACACCCCGTGCTGTCACTTTGGCTCCTCCATCATTCGTAATATCGCCTCCACAATTTGCAGTGGTTGATGTAATGGGATATACATGCCTTGTTGATAAAACTGGTGGTTGTCCTTGCATTTGTTCATTTTCTTTCTTACAGCTAATTGCATTAAGTAATAATAATCCGGTTATTATAATCAATGGACTAATACAAATTCTGTTTTTTGTTTTCATATTGGTTTGCTTTAATTATGTAAAGTTACACCACCAAAAAGCCAAAGTCAATTTTATTTAAGCAAAAGCCCCCGGAGCTGATTCACGAGGGCTGGCAAATAGTTAATAATAATGAAGTATGTCCAATATTAATACCCGCTTAAGCCGGTCACTCCGGAATAGGTGCGAACCTCTTTTGTATTCACAGGGATTATGGAATATGAATAGGAAAAATTAAAGCTTCATTACGAAGTTAATTTTCATTAAGGACAGATTTTTTATGTGACAGGAAATCACCGTTGCTCTTCTCCTTGGAACTTTTATACTCGGGAACAAGCATTTCAAATAATTCGACAACCTCTTTTTCTGAAAGGCCATATATATTTTTTAGAGAGTTAATAACCTTGAGTGCTTCAGTTTCGTAATCACTTTTATCAACCTTGGCAACTTTTATTTTTTCGTGATATGTCGGCAGTATTTCTTCCTTCCCGGAAAGCAATTCCTCATATAACTTTTCCCCGGACCGCAATCCTATATACTCAATCTTTATATCCTTCCCTGGCTCCATTCCTGAAAGGCGGATCATGTTGACCGCCAGATCAATGATTTTAATAGGCTTACCCATATCAAATACAAATATCTCGCCGCCTTTTCCCAGGAATCCAGCTTCCAGTACAAGCTGACATGCTTCAGGAATAGTCATAAAGTACCTCATTATGTCCGGATGTGTAACTGTTACCGGGCCTCCATCCTCAATTTGTTTCTTAAACAGAGGAATAACGGAGCCATTCGATCCCAGAACGTTACCAAATCGTGTTATTACGAATTGAGTCTTTATTCCCTCCTTCATGGCCTTTGTCTGTACCAGCATCTCACAAACCCTTTTGGAGGCTCCCATTATATTTGTGGGATTGACTGATTTATCGGTAGAGATCATCACGAATTTCTTAACGCCGTATTTAACAGAAAGCTCAATCATTACTCTTGTACCTCCGACATTGACGCGCAAGGCTTCATGAGGATTTTCCTCCATGAGCGGGACATGCTTGTATGCGGCAGTATGGAAAACAATTTCGGGATGGTACTTCTGGAAAATGAGTTCCATTTTTTCAGTATTCGTAACGTCAGCGAGCTGCGTTTTGAATTTTATATGACCAAAGCTCTTCCGAAGCTCATTCTCAAGGTGAAAAGTAGGTGTCTCGGCTTGATCGACAAGAATTATGCTATGCGTCATAAACCTGGATAACTGACGCACAATTTCTGAACCTATTGAACCCGCAGCGCCCGTTACCAGAATAGTTTTTTTGGCTAATCCTTTTCTGATAAGCTCCATATCAAGTCTGATCGGGTCCCTTCCTAGCAGATCCTCCAGCTGCACCTTCTGCAATTGTTTTACTTCAAGCTGCCCATTAAGCCATTTCTCAATTGCGGGTGTTTCAAGTACCTCAATTTTGAAATCAATTGCCTGTTTTATTATGTCACTTTTTTTATAAGGAGAAATTTTGTGAATGGCTAGTATAAGAGTCTGAATTTTGTTCTTAAGAATAAAATTTGAAGATATAATATCAGGACCATAAACCTGGATTCCATTTATTTTCTTGCCCTGGAGTTGTTTATTGTCATCAATAAATCCAATAACATTGAAGCCTCCCCTCGGATCACTTAAAAGGACCCTCTTTACTAAAAAACCCATTTCCCCTGCCCCATAAATCAAAACTCTGTTTGTAGAGCCTTTATAGGTGCGATTGGCAAACCTAAAAAGCATCTTTACGGAAATACGCATAAAGAACAGGAAGACAGTGATTGAAACATAATGAATCAAAATAACAGATATAGGTATTACAAGAGCCTGATTTAGACTGACATGCCTTACCAGAATAGAGAAAAGGATTAAAAATATTGCAGATGCAGTAGTAGAAACAAAAACGAGTGTTACATCTGTCAGAGTGGTATGCCGGATCAGACCTGCATATGAACGGAAAATCAAAATAAAAACTGTATACACAAACAGAGCGATCAAGCTATGAATAATTGCCTGATTCATTGGAAAATCCCCGGGAATCAGGTTAAATCGCAGAAGATATGCAAACAAAAATGTAATAAAGACAGCACCAGTATCGTGAAGGAAAAGCATCCACCTTGGTACCGAGTACTTTTTAAAAATTTCGGTAGCTTTCGATCTTAGAAACTCCCTTATTTCAGGGTATTTTATAAACATTTACTTGATTTAGTTATACAAACAGGTCTTATATAAAAGCTGTCTATATGGTATTTCAATTATTCTTAAATTCAAATGTAATAAACAAACAATTAAATTTAAAATTACTTCTCCTCCAAAGAGCTTTAAATTGAGGCATTTTGGATTTATTCGACCACGTATTTAATGCGTACATCACCAGAATTATTTAATTTAAATTTGATTTTATCGCATTCGTCAAAAAAAAGCACTGGTAATAGTTTATATCCATTTCACTGCTGCAATTGCCTTTTCACTGTTCTTTCCTGGGAGAAATGATACGATCAGAGTTCCGGTCAGGGCGATACATATCAATATGGTAAAACCAAGCGAATAGCTTTTTAATAACCCTACCTGCCAGGCTCGAAAGCAATACGAGATACATTATCTGTTGGCAACGTGACCATCCGAACTCTTTGACAAAGAAATCATAAAAAAATGGCAACCCGTAAAGCGCAAAACCAACAATAGCCAGGAGCGAAAAAAATGCTGTAGCAACAACGTATGGATTTGAACCGGGAAAATTCGACTTTTTTACATGAGCAACTGGATGATTTTCTATTCCGGAGGTTAAGTTTTTAGGCGTATGTTGTTATACAAAAATAAAATATCTTTATTTATTAATCCCGGGAAATTCCATAAATGGTGTCATGGAATTAACAGAGGTCAATTTTTTAGTACATTTAAGCTTTATTTCTTAATTAATAAGATGAAGGAGAAAGTTGCGAAAATATTTGAAAGTGAAGCATCTGCGGTACGAAACATACCTGTGAATGACAGTTACGAAAAGGTTACGGAAATTATTTATCAACATGTGCAAAAGAGAAACGGTAAATTAATTACCAGCGGAATGGGTAAAGCCGGGCAGATCGCCCATAACATCGCCACCACTTTCAGTTCCACCGGTACCCCGGCTGTTTTCCTTCACCCGAGTGAAGCACAGCATGGAGACCTTGGAATAATGCAGGAAAACGATGTTTTGCTGGCAATTTCAAATTCTGGAAAAACAAGGGAGATCATTGAGCTTATTAATCTGAAAGATAATCTTTTCCCATCAATTCCCGTAATCGTTATTACAGGAAATGAAAATAGTCCTCTCGCCCTTAAATCTGACTATTTTATTTCAACAGGTTCTCCGTCGGAGGTTTGTCCACTCGGCCTTACTCCAACTACTTCAACAACAGTATTTACGGTTATAGGTGATGCCCTTGTGGTCCTGATGATGGAAAAGATAGGATTTACTTCTGAAGACTATTCAAAAAGGCATCATGGAGGATATCTTGGTATGAAATCAAGAGAAAAATCAGTAGACGCAAGTAAGGGGAAGTGATTTTTCTTTGTCACGAAATTAAAAAAGATTAGTTTTGGCCTTTCCGATATCATTAATCTAACCTAAAACCATAATTATGGATACCAGCAATTCTAATAACGGCATCAGCAGAAAAGACTACGTATTTGCAATAACCATTATTGGTCTCTTCTTTTTTATCTTCGGTTTCGTTACCTGGCTTAACGGGGTTCTCATTCCGTTTCTCAGGACGGCCTGCGAGCTGAACGATTTCCAGGCTTATTTTGTAACAGCAGCTTTCTATATTTCCTACTTTGTTATGGCACTTCCATCTTCAGTAATACTGAAAAAAACCGGCTTCAAAATCGGAATGTCACTTGGCCTGTGGGTAATGGCAGTTGGTGCGCTTGTATTTATACCTGCAGCTCTTACAAGAACTTTCTGGCTTTTTCTTACAGGATTATTTATTGAAGGAACCGGACTTGCTCTTCTTCAAACGGCAGTCAATCCGTATGTGACAATCATTGGTCCGCGTGAAAGTGCTGCACAGCGTATCAGTATAATGGGAATTGCCAATAAATTTGCCGGAGTAATCGCTCCTATCATTCTTGCAAGCATAATACTGAAAGATTCCCATATTCTTGAAGAAAAGCTTGCCCAGGCTGCAGATGCTGCATCACGAGCTGTTCTTCTTGACGAAATGGCCCGGGATGTTATAATGCCATATGTCGTAATGACCATTGTTCTTGTTCTTCTGGGTCTTCTGTTGCGATATGTCCATCTTCCTGAAGTTGATACCGAAGCTGAAGACAAAGCTGTTGGTGAAGCAAATCTCAAAAAAACAAATATCTGGCAGTTTCCTCATCTGATCTTAGGAGTCATTGCCCTGTTTTTCTATGTAGGAGTGGAAGTAATAGCTGGTGACACAATTATAAGATACGGACAATCACTTGGTATCCCCATGGAATCGGCAAAATACTTTACATCCCTTACAATGCTCTTCATGATATTAGGCTATCTCCTTGGCATTGTTTTAATTCCGAAGTATTTGAAACAGGGAAACGCCCTAAAGATCTGCGCCATACTGGGAGTTATATTTTCACTGGGAGCCATATTCACTCCGGCAGAAAAGGTATTTACGATGCCATTTGTCGACCTGGTTACATTCAAGCCCCTTCAGCTGGTTCTGCCTGTAACCGTTTTGTTTGTCGCCCTAATGGGCTTTGCCAATTCATTGGTATGGCCGGCGGTGTGGCCTCTTGCACTCAATGGCCTCGGAAAATTTACAAAAACCGCTTCAGCAATGCTTATTATGGCTATAGCTGGAGGAGCTCTGATTCCATTGCTGTATGGTAAACTTGCTGTAAGTTTTTCAACTCAGTCAGCTTACTGGCTCTGTGTTCCATGCTACTTTGTAATAATGTTTTATGCATTCATAGGATACAAAATAGGTCTTAAGAATGAAGCATGACTTTAGGAAAATATACAGTTCTTTCCTTACAGATGGTTCATTTTCAGATTCCATACCTTTCGGCAGCGGTCATATTCATGAAACTTTCCTGATAAAAACTGCTGAACCGGATAAGGATAATTATATTCTTCAAAAAGTAAACAACATAGTATTCAGGAATATACCTGAACTTCAGGAAAATGTAGAAAGAGTTACAGTTCACCTTCGAAAAAAAATATCCCTTATTCCGGGTTCGGACATTAAAAGGGAATGTCTTCAGATGATACCGGCTAAAAATGGTAAAAGCTGGTTCACTGATGATTATGGAAATTTCTGGAGATTGTTCATTTTCATAAAAAACCACTATTCATACGATATAGTAGACTCCCCCGACAAGGCTTATGAGGGAGGCAGAGCTATTGGCCGTTTTCAGGCCCTGCTAACTGATCTGCCGGGGAAACCCCTTAATGAAACCATCCCTTCATTTCACGACGTAGAAAAGAGAATCGACAGTTTCATGAATACCTTGAAGAAGGATCCCGTCGGTAGAGTTAAAGAAACAGTCAGGGAGGCTGATTGCGTTTTAAAGAGAGCTGATGAAATGAGGATCATCCAAAAACTTGGAAGGGAAGGTAAAATTCCTGTCATGATAACTCATAATGACACAAAATTCAACAACATACTATTTGATGAGAACGGCAAATCGCTTTGCATTATAGATCTCGACACCGTGATGCCAGGATATTTTCATTCTGACTTTGGAGATGCAATTAGAACAGGGGCAAATATTGCTGCAGAGGATGAGATTAACCTTTCAAAAATAAAAATGGATATTGACCTGTTCAGTGCTTATGCTAGAGGATACTTATCTGAAACAAGTAATACCCTTAATACCATCGAAAAAAAATATCTGGCTTTCGCTCCCCTGCTTATGACTTACGAACAAGCTTTGCGTTTTCTGACAGACTACATTAATGGAGACAAATATTACAGGATACACCATAAACATCATAACATCCAGCGGACACGTGCACAGATAAGATTGCTGGAGAACATGGAGGAACAGTATGGGGAGATGAAGGGGATAATAAGGAAACTTATTTAAGGACTAGAGAAAAAGAAAAGATTGCTTCGTCATCCCGAGTACTCGGGATTCCTCGCAATGACAGTATACATATTAAATTAACTGCATGGACTGGAATAAAGATGAGATCAGGTTGCTTAGGAAACTTAGCAATCCTGACAAGATACAGGCATTCCTTGATTCGATAGATTATAATCCGAACTATGAATGCAGTTCACCACGATGGGTAATGAAGAAGAGGTCAGCACATTGTTTCGAGGGAGCTCTGTTTGCTGCCGCTGCATTACAGTTTATTGGACATAAGCCTCTTATAGTTGATATGAAGGCTTTTAACGATGACGACCATGTTATTGCAGTATTCAGAGAAGATGGATACTGGGGAGCAGTGGCAAAATCGAATTTCACTTCATTGCGGTTCAGGGAACCGGTCTATCGCTCACTCAGGGAGCTGATAATGTCATATTTTGATTTTTTCTTCAATACTTACGGAGAAAAATCATTGCGATCCTACTCGTTACCATTTGACCTGACTTCATTTAGTAATAGAAACTGGGCAATCACTGATGATGACCTGGAATATATTGGAGATAAGATAGAATCATTGTACCATTTCCCTGTAGTATCGGAAAAAATGATTAAAAAACTCAACATAGCCAGCGATTCTATGTTAAGAGCCGGAATGCTTGGTTCGAAACCTGAAGGACTCTTTAATCCAAAGAAATAGCGGTCGAAATTCTGATCTCATATATAATTGTATTTCATCTGTTTATAAATGGATTACCATTCACGTAAGAATTATTATTTGAGATTACGTTGAGATTGACTATTTTTACGCCCTGAAAAAAAGTGGAAAAATATGGATCTATCGGGTAAAAGTTATAAAGCCTTCATCGAACGACAGGAAGCATTAAAAAAACAATACGGTGCAAAACAGGCAGAAAAGCAGCATTCCAAAGGTAAACTTACAGCCCAGGAACGAATCAGTCTTCTGTTTGATCCTGGCACTTTTGAAGAATTGGATGCATTTGTCACGCCTGCTGACCAGCCTGTTGAATTCGGAAAGGTGGAACGTACCTATGGCGACGGTGTCATAGTTGGCCATGGGAAAGTGAACGGAAGACTGGTTTTTGCATTTGCCCAGGATTTCACGGTAATGGGAGGTTCACTCGGTTATGTTCATGCCAAGAAGATCGCAAAAATACAGGAGATGGCCCTTAAAATGGGCACGCCCATAATAGGCATGATGGATTCCGGAGGCGCAAGGATCCAGGAAGGTGTTGCAAGCCTGAGTGGCTATGCCGCTATCTTCCATAACATTATCCATTCTTCAGGTATCATACCGCAATTATGCGTAATTATGGGACCCGCAGCAGGTGGTGCAGTCTACTCCCCTGCCCTCACCGATTTCGTTTTCATGGTAAACCACACCAGTTATATGTTTGTGACAGGACCTAATGTTGTCAAGGAGGTTCTTAATGAAGATGTTACAGCCGAAGAGCTCGGGGGTGCCGAGGTTCATGGCCGGAAAAGCGGAGTGGCTCATATGATCTATGATGATGAGGAGAATACAATCCTGGCGCTTAAGAAATTTCTTGCCTATCTCCCTTCAAACAACGTGGAGAATCCCCCCGTGATCACCGATGATGGCTCAACGCCTGATATCGACGAGAGACTTCGTGACATTGTGCCAGATGATCCCAATAAAGCTTATGATGTAAAAGACATAATACAGCTTATTGTTGATAAGAACAGCTTCTTTGAAACGGCTGAACTCTATGCACCAAATCTTGTTACCGGATTTGCACGACTCAAGGGTAAAACCATAGGCATTGTTGCAAACCAGCCAAAGGTTCTTGCAGGTGTTCTGGATATAAATTCATCAACAAAAGGGGCGAGATTTATAAGGTTCTGTGATGCATTCAACATACCTCTTCTTACACTGGAGGATGTTCCGGGCTTCCTTCCGGGTACAGATCAGGAACATGCAGGAATAATAAGACATGGCGCAAAACTACTGTTTGCTTACAGTGAAGCGACAGTTCCAAAGATCACTATCATTATCAGAAAAGCGTATGGGGGAGCTTTCATCGTGATGAACAGCAAAAGTCTGGGCGGTGACTTCAGCTTTGCATGGCCAACAGCTGAAATAGCGGTTATGGGACCTGATGGTGCAGTGGCAATTCTTTATCGCAGGGAGCTTGCCGAATCAAAAAATCCGGCAGAGATGAAGAAAGAACTTGTAAAAAAGTACCGCGACAAAATAGCCAATCCATTTATTGCTGATGAACTTGGTTATATTGATGAGGTAATAGATCCTGCCGTTACAAGGAAGAAGATAATCTCGGCCTTCAGCGCCCTCAGCAACAAATGGGTAAAGGTCCCATCGAGGAAACATGGGAATATGCCTCTGTAAGACAAAAGATAAAAGTAAAAAGACAAAAGTAAAAAAGCAAAAGTAAAAAGTGAATTTTAAAATCCCAACCATGGAGGTGTATGGGAGGGGTAAAAAGAGAAAGTAGATTTATGAAGATCAACAAGATATTAATAGCAAACAGGGGTGAAATTGCGATCCGGATCATGAAAACAGCACGTCTGATGAAGATCAGCACTGTTGCTGTCAAAACAGCGGTTGAACCAAATGCCATGTATCTCTCCTTTGCTGATGAAATATTTGACAACACTGAGGAAGTTTCTGAAATACCAATTTTCCTGGATATTGATAAGCTAATATCAATCGCCCGGAATACAGGAGCCAATGCGGTGCATCCCGGATACGGATTTTTAGCCGAAAATGCCTACTTCGCTCAAAAATGTCTTGATAATAAGATAATTTACATCGGCCCTTCACCTGACGCCATTTATAAAATGGGAAACAAAACCATTGCCCGCAAGCTGGCCTTAAAAAATGGAATACCTATGGCAATGGGAAGCGATGGCAATATCTCCAATGAGGAAGAAGCCGTTGAAATAGCTGAGAAAATAGGATATCCTGTAATTATCAAGGCAGCATCAGGAGGAGGTGGCAGGGGAATGAGAATTGTCCGAAAATCTGATGAGATGGAGAAAATGTTCATTATTGCCAGCAAGGAGGCTGAAAAGGCATTTAATGATCCTTCAGTTTTTATTGAAAAATATATCGAAAACCCAAAGCATATTGAATTCCAGATACTTGGTGACACTAAGGGAAATATTATCCATCTGGGCGAAAGAGAGTGTTCTATCCAGAGGAAGCATCAAAAGTTGCTTGAAGAATCTCCATCCTGTGCTCTTGACAATGGTCTGAGGAAGACGATGGGAAAGATAGCTGTTCAGATAGCAAAAGCAGTGAATTATTACTCAGCAGGAACGGTGGAATTTCTTCTCGACTCTGAGAAGAATTTCTATTTCATGGAGATGAACACCAGGATTCAGGTAGAGCACCCTGTTACCGAGATCGTTACCGGTATTGATCTCATCGAACAGCAGATCAGGATTGCCAATGGTGAGGAACTGAAGATCAAACAGGAGGACGTTAAACTAAAAGGGTGGGCTATTGAGTGCAGAATAAATGCCGAGGATGTCCAGGCAGGATTTGCCCCTGATCCGGGAAAGATTGAGAACCTTAGCATGCCATCAGATAACTATGTAAGAGTTGATACAGGGATCCAGTCCGGATCATCGATTGTATCAAGCTACGATTCAATGATTGCCAAACTGATAGTAAGCGGAAAAGACCGAAAGGAGGCTATAAAGAATTGCAAGATGGCACTTGACAAGGTCTGGATAAAGGGGACAAAAACAACGCTCCCATTCTTCAGGCTGCTTGTCCGTAATCAGAAATTTCATGATGGCACTTTCACCACAGCATTTATCGATGAGCTGGACAAGTATTATTTCAACAGTGAATATGAGGAAATGCTGGCGGCATGGCTTGCCACAAAGCTGTTCGTAGAGGAAAACCTCCAGGAGAAAAGTATCAATATAGACTTCGAAAACAGCGGGGATATGAGCCCTTGGCTCCTGAACAAAAGAATCAATCAATTTTAATCAGCAGGACTGAAATGAACCATAAACTCAGGATAAATAAGCTCTATACACTTTCCTCTGAGAATAGAAAATTCAGTTTTCCTCTGCCTTTGAAGAACAAGATACGAATCGGAAAGAGAGATTATGTTGTTCAGCTCAAGGCAGATGATAAATACGGAACATATATCTTATGGAAGAACAGGAAATACCCTGTTGAGATAGTAAGGTCGCGGCAGAATAAATATGAGATCCTGTTTAACGATATTAGTTACACATTCACAGTTGAAACTCCCTTCTCCCTGCAAAGGATGAAGGTTCTCAATACAGGTAAAGGTAAAATCGAGAAAGAATCGCTGAAAGCGCCAATGCCCGGAAAGATAATTGACGTTCTGGTCAGGGAAGGTTCAAATGTCCTGCGTGGAGAACCGTTAATGATCCTTGAAGCCATGAAGATGCAAAACGAAATCCAGTCCCCCGTTAACGGTCAGATAATAAGAGTTCATGCAAAACCAAATTCAAATGTGATGAAGGACGATATGCTGATCGAAATAAAAGTAATTTAAAAGTGGTTTGAGGTTCGAGGTTTGAGGTGTGGGGAATAAGATTCTAAATCTATTTCATACACCTCGAACCCCGTACCCCATACCCCATACCTTATTTAGTTGGTACCTGTTTCAGGCTCTCACACAGAAAATCATAAAACTTCCTGACTGATGGGATATTCACTTTTTCATCCGGAGAGTGAGGAAATTTAATCGTCGGTCCGAACGAGATCATGTCAAGCGAAGGATATACTCCGCCGATGATTGCACATTCAAGCCCTGCATGGATTGCTTTTATATCAGGGGCTGTGCCGAACATTTTCGTATAGATGCCGCTTAATACCTTCAATATGGGAGACGCCATATTGGGCTTCCAGCCCGGATATGCTCCTGACATAGTTACTTTTGCACCGATAAGGTGGAATACGGCGGCAATCCTCCAGGCAGATGACTCCTTTGAAGTATTAACTGAACTGCGGCAGAGGTTATGAACTTCTAACTTGCCCCTGGCACATTTGACAATGGCCATGTTATTTGATGTCTCAACAAGTCCTTTCATAGCCTGGCTCATTCTCTGTACACCATTCGGACAAACAAAGACCGCCCTGATGATCTTATACTGATCCTGTTTGGTAATTACTTTGACCGGCATCTCACACTTTTTACATGAAAATGAGAGATTTGGTTCAGGTTCAGCAAATTCTGCCCGGTACATTTTATCATACCCCTTTACAAATTTCTCAAAAGATTTTGCTTTTGCGGATGCAACCAGCAATACTGCATAAGATTCGCGTGGAATTGCATTACGAAGATTACCACCTGCAGCTTCAGCCAGTCTTATCCCAAAATCTGATTCGGCTTGCATCAGGAACCGGAACAAAAGTTTATTTGAGTTAGCCCTGCCAAGTGCGATATCAACACCTGAATGTCCACCTTTCAGGCCTGTTGCCGTAATCCTGTAAGCGGCCATTCTTGCCGGAGCTTTTTCTTCATTATATTTCATGGCTCCGCTTACATCAATTCCTCCGGCACATCCCACACAAAGCTCATGTTCGTCTTCTGAATCAAGGTTCATGAGGATATCCCCTTTAAGGATGCCCTTTTTCAGTCCGAACACACCTGTCATCCCTGTTTCCTCGTCGATGGTAAAGAGGGCTTCTATCGGCCCATGTTGCAGGTCCTTTGAGGCCAGAACGGCAAGAGTAGCAGCAACGCCTATACCGTTATCCGATCCCAGTGTCGTACCATTGGCCTTAACCCAGTCGCCATCTATGATTGTCTGGATGGGATCTTTTTCAAAATCGTGCTTTTTGTCGTTGTTTTTTTGCGGAACCATATCGAGATGTGTCTGCAAAACGACTCCTTTACGTTTCTCCATTCCCTTTGTTGCAGGTTTCCTGATGATAACATTACCGACCTTGTCAACAATTGTTTCAAGCTTATGATCCTTGCCGAACTTTACTACATAATCAACAATTCTCTTCTCCTTTTTTGAGGGATGTGGTATCTGGGTTATATCATGGAAAAAATTCCATACCGGTTGTGGGTCAAGCTTGCGTATGTCGTTCATATTATTACCTTTTAAAATTTTAAAATAATTACCTTATAAAAATACAATTAATTTTATAATTTTGGTCACCTGATCAAAATATCAGACTTGTATGAAATCAAACCATGATTCATAATCTGCTTTAAATGACATTTCTGTATATTATTGTCGCATTGACTCTTGTATTTGATTTCATAAATGGATTTCACGATTCGGCTAATTCCATAGCTACCGTTGTTTCTACAAAAGTACTATCGCCCCTGGCTGCAGTTTCAATGGCAGCTTTCTTTAATTTTATAGCTTTTACTGTTTTTCCCCTTAAAGTCGCTACCACCATCGGGAAAGGGGTTGTTGAGCCTAATGGTTTAAACCTTACAGTAATTGGCGCCGCCCTTGTTGCTGCAATAATCTGGAACCTTATCACCTGGTGGCGGGGATTGCCTTCCAGTTCCTCGCATACACTTGTCGGAGGACTGGTAGGAGCGGCATTGGTCAGCTCCGGTCCTGGATCAATAATCACAGGCGGAGTTATTAAGATTCTGGCCTTCATTGTAATATCACCCCTGCTGGGAATGATATTCGGATTTATTATCTCTACCGTTGTGCAGTATCTTGCAAGGAACCATACACCCTTTGGTGTTGACAAGCATTTCAGACGTCTGCAGTTGATTTCAGCGGCTGCTTTCAGTCTTGGCCATGGCGGTAATGATGCCCAAAAATCGATGGGAATAATCTGGATTGCATTGATTGTCTATGGCATTACAACAAAAGATGCTGCCAGGCCTCCCTTATGGGTTATTTTATCGTGTCAGACTGCAATAGCTTTGGGAACATTATTTGGCGGATGGAGAATTGTAAAAACCATGGGACAAAAGATAACAAAGCTAAAACCCTTTGAGGGATTCTGTGCAGAAACAGCAGGGGCTTTAACACTATTTGGTGCAACGCATTTTGGTATACCAGTCAGTACAACTCATACTATTACCGGTGCGATTATCGGTGTTGGTTCCCGCAAGGGCCTTTCGGCCGTTAAATGGGGGGTAACTACAAAAATATTCTGGGCCTGGATATTTACAATCCCGATTTCAGGATTAATCGGGGCTTTAATGTATTATTTATTCAACATGATCAGTGTAAGTTCTATTTAAATAAAAAACAAACCATATGAATATTGATAAATTCCTTAAATTTTTTGTTCCTAAGGATCATTCTTTTTATCCGCTTTTTGAAGAGGATGTTAAGAATATGGTCAGGGCTGCCGAACTTCTGAAACAGCTTTTGTCGAGCACCGAAATAGAAAACCACGAAAAGATATACAAGGAGATCAAGGATGTGGAACATATAGGTGATCATATCACCGATAAAACATATCAGCAGTTAAACAAATCGTTTATCACTCCATTTGACAGGGAGGATATTCATGAACTTGCCGGTCGTATTGATGATGTCGTGGATTCAATTAACGGAATCGGAAGAAGGATCTGTCTGTATAAGCCCAAACACCTTATGCCAGTTTATAAAGAGATGGCTGAGATGATTGTTGAAGCAGCCAGGGAGGTTGAGATCTGCATACACTGTTTGAATGATGCTGCTGCAAACAAAGCTGAAATTACCAAGGCCTGCAACAAAGTAACTGATATAGAACACAAAGCCGATGAATATTATTTCTTTGCAGTCGGTGAACTCTTTGAGAAAGAGAAAGATCCTGCCGAATTATTGAAGAACAACAAGATACTTGAAATACTTGAAAGGTGCGTGGACGAAGAAGAGGATGTAACAGATGTAATTAAATCAATCCTTATAAAGATGGCGTAAATAGCGGGTAAGCGGTTCGCGGTACGAGGCATGCGGTTTTTTATTTCCGCAAACCGCAAACCCCGTACCGCAAGCCAATTAATTACTTTTTATCATAGTAAGCACCATCTTGAATTTCTCCACAGCTTTTACTGCATGCGTTATGTTAGCAGGCATTATTATGCTTTGACCTGATTCGAGGATATGCGACTCTCCTCCTATAACAATCTCTCCTTTACCGTCAACAACCTGGATCAGAGCATCAAAGGGTGCTGTATGCTCACTTAACGCTTCTCCCTTTGAGAAAGCAAACAGAGAAATATTTCCGGTTTCCTTTTTCAAAACTGTCTTGCTTACTATTGCCCCTTCGGAATATTCTATCGATTCGTTATAGATGAATGTCTTCGATTTTTCAAACTCGTTGCCTGCCATGATTCTTATTCTTATTTTTTGATATTTGGCATTTCAAGTCCGTACCCTTTCTTCTTGTCTTCTGCTTTCAGAAGTAAGGCAAATACCAGAGCAATAACTCCGAAGCAGGTAAATATTATCATCGGAAGGGTGTAATTATAGCTTGGAACCGGAGAACCATCAATAAGATGTGTACCTGTTATGCAGTATTTGTCCAATACCCATCCGATAAGCGCCGGAACACCCATCAATCCTATATTCTGAACCCAGAAGATTAAAGCATAAGCGGTGCCTAATTGTTTTTCCGGAATGATCTTTGGTACTGAAGGCCACATGGCAGATGGCACAAGCGAGAATCCAATCCCAAGAATTATTATAAGAATAATTGCAATTGGCGTTGCTCTCAGGAAGGGTATGGAATACATGGTATGAACAAAGATCAGAAGAACTGCACCAAGGATCATAATTGAGGCTCCTTTTCCCTTCCTGTCATAGAGATTGCCAAAAAGGGGAGTCAGGATCATGGTGCCAAAAGGAAGCATACCCGGAATGATTCCTGCAAGCTCGGGATCGACCTGAAATTTGTTAACCATCAGGTCAGCTGCATATTTCAGAAATGGAAAAACAGCTGAATAAAATAATACACAGAGCAGTGCTATGTACCACCAGCCCTTATTGTTAATAATGAACCAGATATCTTTTACACTGAATGATTCTTCACTTTCAGTAGAATCATGCCTACCGGCTTCCTCCGCGATTGATTTATCCAGTTTTTTATCCATAAAAGTATAGACAATGAAAGATATCATACCTATACATAACATAATAAGGCACACCAGTATTGGTTTTGAAACCCCATGAAGTGCCCTTGCAATTGGTACAGATGTTACCATTGCCATCGTAGTACCTATTCGGGCCGTTGCCATTTCGAGACCCATGGCTAGAGCCATCTCCTTTCCTTTAAACCATTTGACTATGATTTTTGATACAGTAATACCTGCTGTTTCAACGCCAACGCCAAAGGTCGCAAACCCCAGTCCGGCAACCACCACCTGTGATTTCATTCCCAGAATCATATGTCCGTCAAGTGCATGTGTCGAAATGGCCCAGTATTTAATGGCAGTTCCTATTACCATTATTGATGTGGCCATGATACCTGTAAACCTGACACCCATTTTATCAAGAATTATTCCTCCAAGAATAAGCATCAGAAGGAATACATTGAACCAACCATATGCGCTTGTAAAGAATCCATATTCGGAGCTGTTCCAGAGCAGTTCTTTTTCAAGCATCGGTTTAAGAGGTGCCATTACATCGGTCAGCCAGTAACCGCACAACATCGTAAATGCGACAACAGCAAGAGCAGTCCAGCGGGCTGCCTTAGAGTCTCGCAAAGTATTGGTTATTGTTTCCATATAGATAGTTTAGATTTTTTTAAACGACCGGTAAATGTAGAAAAATATTTCAATGTAAATCAGTAAATAAACAAGTTAAATTGAACATAAAATGATGTTTCACCGTTATATATATGATATTTTAGTCCTTTGTTCAAAGACTTGAATTAAATTTTTTATTTTGCACAAAATTTGTTGAAGCAATTATTAAAATGAATTTATGAAAAGGGCATTTTCACTTATTTTACTTATTACTCTGACCATTTCATCATTCTCCCAGAATAAAGCAGTAAAATGGTATACAATCCAGGAAGCCGAGAAGCTTAGCAAACAATCATTCAGACCAATTTTTATTGATACGTATACTGACTGGTGCGGTTGGTGCAAGAAGATGGACCAGGAGACTTTTACCAACTCCGTGATTGCTGACATCCTTAATAACAGATTCTATCCTGTCAAGTTTGATGCAGAAGGGAAAGAGACTATCAGTTTCCTTGGCCAGACTTTCATCAACGATGGCAAAGCCGGAAAGGCCCATCAGCTCGCAGTGGCATTGCTTAATGGCCAGCTTTCATATCCCACCG